>LNFM01001033.1_pt1 | contig 65191 bp, 64 predicted proteins | sample 596031 | NCBI WGS metagenome assembly LNFM01 (sample SAMN04254537, study PRJNA301005) | activated carbon metagenome | isolation source: dual media filters at the Ann Arbor, Michigan drinking water treatment plant | place: USA: Ann Arbor
GGGCGCATGCCCATGGCGACACACGTCAGGAACCAGAACATCCGCAGTGCCATGAGCCACGCGATGGAGAAGACCGGGACGACGCCATTGGGAACGATCCCCGGCGTGATGAACCGGACCGCTTTCAGTACCGGGCTGACGACGGTGCCGAAGACTTTCAGGATGACGGCGTCGTTTCGTTTGAAGTAGCTGAAAATGACCGCCAGCACGAAATAGCCGATCAGTGTGTAGATCAGCGCCGCCATGATCAGGTTCGGCACGTGGAAGTACCAGTGCGCGAAGAATGAGTCCGTTGCGGTCATAGGTCCAGGGATCCCGTCCAGTCAAAGGCAGCGCACTGTCCTAAAAGAAAGGGCGGAGCGCAAGGCCCCGCCCTTCCCGATCTGCGAAAAGGAACGCTGGCTCAGTGAGCCATCGCGCCCTTGTCCTTGATGATGGTCTCGCCACGCGGACGGCGTGTCGCGTCGACCATGTCCTGCACCGCCTGAGACGGCGCCGGAGTCATCATCGATACGATCCAGATGGCGATGAAGCCGACCGGAAGACCGAATAATCCAGCGGAGATGTTCCTCACACCCCACCAGCTCGCGATCACCTGAGCGTGGCGGTCGAGCGCTGCATATGCCGCCGCCTTGCCAGCTTCCGGTGCCGCAACCCACGCTTGCTTCAGAGTTGCGAACTGAGCCTTCTGTGCCTCAGTTGCGGTGCCGAGCCAGCCCCACAGTTCGTGGAAGCTCACGGCGTAGTACCGTGTCCCGACGAGGTAGTACACGCAGACACCGAAGCCGAGGATCATGCCGGCGATTGCACCGGCAGTCGTCGCCCGCTTCCACCAGATACCCATGACGAGTGCCGGGAAGATGCCCGCTGCTGCCAGCGAGAACGCCCAGGCCACCATCGAGAGGATGTCGGCAGGTCTGGTCGACGCGGTGTATGCCGCCGCGAAGGCCACGAGTACCAGCAGGATGCGCGCGACGATGAGGCGAGTCGCCGTCGACGCATTCGGACTGATCATCTTGTAGTAGATGTCGTGGCTGAGCGCGTTGGCGATGGCCAGCAGGAGGCCGTCGGCGGTCGACAGCGCGGCCGCAAGGCCACCGGCGGCGACGAGACCCGCGATCACGTACGGCATGCCCGCGATCTCGGGAGTCGAGAGCACGATGACGTCCGTATTGATGTTGAGATCCTGGAACCGAAGTACGCCCGGATGGTTCGCGATCTTGCCGCATGCGGCAAGGACGTTTTCAACCGTCGTGACGTCCGCCCCGCAGACCTTCACCAGCCCAAGCTTGCCGTAGGTGTACATCCAGGCCGGCAGGTCGCCGAGCTTGGTGCCACTGTTGACGAGCGTGAACACCTCGAGCTTCGAGAACGCCGCGTAGGCCGGCGCCGTGAAGTAGAGGAGGAAGATGAAGAACAGCGACCACGCAACCGATGAGCGGGCCTCACGCACCGAGGGGGTGGTGAAGTAGCGCATCAGGATGTGCGGGAGCGACGCCGTGCCGACCATCAGGCAGAGGATCAGCGCGAAGTAGTTCAACGGGTCGTAGGTCGTGAATGGTTTGATATGCGGCTTGGCTGCCACGAGATTGCCCGCGGCGTCCTTCGATGTCGCAATCAATCCCTTCGCTGCCATCTGGTTTTCCAGGTTCGTGATTTCCTGGATGGCTTGACCGTAGGTGAGCTGCGGGATCGGAATGCCGTACTTCTTCGCCGACAGGATGACCACCGGCATGAGGTAGGCGACGATCAGCACGATGTACTGCGCCACCTGCGTCCACGTCACCGCCTTCATACCGCCCAGCATCGAGCAGAGCAGGATGCCGAGGAGGCCGACATAGACCGCAACCGTGAAGTCCATATCGAGGAAGCGGGAAGCGATGATGCCCGTCGCGAAGATCTGAGCCGTCACGTACGTGAAGCTGCAGCAGATCAGCACGATCACGGCCAGCATGCGCGCGAAGTTGCCGCCAAAGCGCTCGGAGAAGAAATCCGGAACGGTATAGGCGCCGAACTTGCGCAGGAACGGCGCGATCAGGATCGCGACGAGCACATAGCCGCCGGTCCAGCCGAGCACGAATGCGAGCCCGTCGTAGCCGAGCAGGAACAGTGTGCCGGCCATGCCGACGAACGATGCACCGGACATCCAGTCCGCGCCCGTCGCCATGCCGTTATAGAACGACGGCACCGTGCGACCTGCCACGTAGTACTCGCCGACTTCGGAGGTTCGCGAGAGAATGCCGATGACGGCATAGACCGCCAACGTCAGGAACACGAATCCGTAGCCGATGAATTTGTTCGGCACGCCCATCTGCTCGAGAACCGCGAGGAGAATGACGAAACCGAAGAAGCCGCCCGTATAAATTGCGTAGATCTTGCCGAGGTTGTCGAGGAAGCTCGACCCGCCGACTGTGTATTCCTTAGCCATTGGAGCCTCCCCTTACCGGTCCTCAGCGACGCCTTCTTCGCGATCGATGGCGTCCTGGCGCTTGGCGAACAGGAACAGCATGACCACGAAGACGATCAGCGAACCCTGAGCGGCCATGTAGAAGCCGAGCGGGAAGCCGAGAATGACGATCGAGTTGAGTTGATTGACGAAGAAGTGGACGACGAAGCTGAAGAAAACCCAAAGGGCGAACATCGTCCACATCAGGGCACTGGTTCGCGACCAGTAGCGGTCGGGCGTTCCATTTTGCATAGTATGTTTCTCCCAGAACGGGCCACCCTGTAGTGGGTGGGCTGAATTTGAGGGAGACTATGAGCTAGAGCCCGACGCGAGCGCCGAATCAGCGCGCCCGCTGCTCCCCCGACTGCACGCTAGGTGCTGCGGGGCGACACGGAAACCAGGACTTTCGTTTGACCCCTACGACTTTCGTTTAGGGGGTATGGGCGCCGACGGGCACGCGGGCATCGCCCACCGGATCGACCGTGGCGCCAGTCCCATGTTGGCGGAGGGCATAGGCGATGAGCGCCACTATGAAAAGGGCGGCCTGAAGGACGACGATGGTGGGGCCGGTTGCAGCGTCGATATGGAAGCTGATCAGCGTGCCGGCGATCGAGGTTCCGATGGCGGACGCAGCGGCGATCACCAGCATGGCTTCAAAGCGCTGGGTCAGCAGGAAAGCGATCGCGCCGGGTGCGATCAGCATGGCGATGACGAGAATGATTCCAACGGCTTTCAGCGCCGTGACAATGGTTGCCGACAGCAGCGCCAGAAGGCCGTAGTGGAGCCAGGTCACCGGAAGTCCGATGGCGCGGGCGTGTGTCGGGTCGAAGCAGTAGAGCAGCAGGTCGCGCCGCTTCGCGAGAACGATCACGAGGGTCGTCCCGCCGACGATGGCGATCTCGGCGATGTCGTCCCAGCGCACGCCGAGCAAATTGCCAAAAAGGATATGCAACAAATGCTCGCCCGTATCGACCTTGGTGAACAGGACGAGACCGAAGGCGAAGAGACCGGAGAAGACGATCCCGAGGACGGTGTCCTCCTTGACCCGGGAGTTGGCACGGAGATAGCCGGCGAAGACGGCGCAAAGGAGTCCGCTCGCGAAGGCGCCAATCGCGAGCGGTGCACCGACTAGATGCGCAATGACGATCCCGGGCAACACGGCGTGCGAGACCGCGTCGCCCATCAGCGACCAACCCTTGAGGATCACGTAGCAGGAAAGGACAGCCGACACGGCACCCACGATTACGGCGACGATCAGGGCGCGCTGCATGAAGTCATGGGACAGCGGCTCGACGATGTAGCTATGCAAGAGAGCCAAGACACTCATGGTGCGGCGCCGTCTTCGGTGGCCTCATTGCGGATGCGACGCGTGGCAATCAGGCCGTGCTTGGGCGCGGCGACAAAGACCGCGAGAAAGACCAGTGTCTGCAACACCACGATCAGTCCTCCCGTCGCCCCATCGAGGAAGAAACTCGCATAGGCACCGACGGCGCCGGTCGTCGCCCCCAGCGCCATTGCGATTGCGATCATCACGCCAAAGCGGTCCGTGAGCAGGTAGGCGGTGGCGCCGGGCGTCACGACCATGGCGATCACGAGGACCGCGCCGACGGTCTGCAACGCCGCGACGGTCGCGGCACTCAGCAACGCAAAGAACATCACTTTTAGTGCGGTCGTGTTGAGGCCGATGCTGCGGGCGTGGCGTTCGTCGAAGAAGGTTGCGAGAAGGTCGCGCCAAGTGGCCAGCAGTACGATGAGCGTGACGGCGCAGATGATGACGACCTGGAGGATGTCGTCCGGGGGAATGGCAAGGATATTGCCTAGAATGATCCGCTGTACGTTGACCGACGTCGGATAGAGCGAGACGATCAGCAAACCGAGCGCAAAGAAACTCGTGAACACGACGCCGATGACGGCATCCTCGCGCAGCGGCGAACGCGCCCTGACCAGCGCCATGCCGAGGGCTGCGAGTCCACCCGCAAAGAAAGCGCCGATGGCAAAGGGGAAACCCCACATATAGGCGAGCGCGACGCCGGGCACGACCGAATGAGCCAGTGCGTCGCCCATCAGCGACCAGCCCTTGAGGATCAGGAAGCAGGAGAGAAACGCGCAGACGCCGCCGACCAGCGCGCTGACCCAGATCGCGCGGAGCATGTAGTCGTAAGTCAGCGGCTGCAGGAGAAGCTCGATCATGGCTTCGGGTCCGTGGGCGTGGACGAAGCGGTCGACGGCGCCGACGTCGGTCCCTTCGGTGCGTCGTCACCGCGCGTGCCGTAGAAGACGACCGGCCGCTCATCATCGGTCAGCACGGTCAGCGACCGGGCATCGGCGTCGTCATGGAGCGCATCGCCGGTCAACCTGAAATGACGGAGCACGCCGCCAAATGCCGCTTCGAGATTGGCCTGCGTGAAGGTCGCCGCCGTCGGGCCGGCTGCGATCAGGCGCCGGTTGATCAGCACCACGTGATCGCAATATTCGGGCACGCTGCCGAGATTGTGGGTCGAGACGAGCAGCAGACGGCCCTGCATCCGAAGGTCGCGCATCAGATCGACGATGGCTTGCTCGGTCTTGACGTCGACACCGGTGAACGGTTCGTCGAGCAGGATGATCTGGGCTTCCTGGGCGAGCGCGCGGGCAAGGAATACGCGTTTCCTCTGGCCGCCGCTGAGTTCGCCGATCTGGCGCCGGCGAAAGGCCGTCATGTCGACGCGGGCGAGCGCGTCGGTCACTGCCGTGCGGTCGGCCGGGCTTGGACGGCGCAGAAACCCCATGCGGCCATAGCGCCCCATCATCACGACATCGTCGACGAGCACCGGAAACGTCCAGTCGATCTCCTCGCTCTGCGGCACATAGGCGATCCGATTGGCGCGCACGGCATCGGCGACCGGACCGCCGTCGATCCGAACCTCGCCGCTCGCAGGCGCGACGAAGCCCATGATCGCTTTGAAGAGCGTCGACTTGCCCGATCCGTTGACGCCAACGAGGCCGCAGATGGAGCCGAAAGAGAGGTCGAATGTCACGTGACTGAGGGCCGAGTGGCCATTCGGATAGCGAACTGAGACGTCGTTGACGACCAGGGCCGGCGGCGGCACTGCAGCCCGCTGCGGCGAAGAGCGGCCGGCCACGACGTGCATCGTCATTTTCCAAAACCCTTCGCGATCGTATCGACGGTGACCTCGAGAAGCTTGAGGTAGGTCGGCACAGGGCCATCCGGCGTGCTCAAACTGTCCACGTACAGCACGCCACCGTAGCGCGCGCCGGTCTCGCTGGCGACTGTCCGCGCCGGCTTGTCGGATACCGTGCTCTCGCTGAAGACCACTGGGATCTTGTTGGCGCGCACTTGATCGATGACTTTTCGGACCTGCTGCGGCGTCCCCTGCTCGTCGGCGTTGATCGGCCAGAGGTAGAGTTCGCGCATGCCGTAGTCGCGGGCGAGGTAGCTGAATGCGCCTTCGCTTGTGACGAGCCAGCGCTGGCCTTCTGGGATCCCGGCCAGGCGTTCGCGCAAGGGCGCATCCAACGCGGTGATTTGCTTTATGTAAGCGTCGGCATTGGCGCGATAGACCTTGGCATTGTTCGGATCGGCAGTAGCGAAGGCCGCCGCTGCGTTGTTGACGTAACGGATCGCGTTCTGCGGCGACATCCAGGCGTGCGGGTTTGGCTTCTCGACGTACGGCCCTTCGCTGATCGGTATGGGCGTAATTCCGTCTGTGAGGACGATGCTCGGCACGTCCTTGGCGTCCTCCATAAATCGCTGAAACCACCGCTCCAGGTTCATGCCGTTCCAGATCACGAGGTCGGCACCGCGGACCTTCAGAATGTCGCGCGGGGTCGGCTGATAGTCGTGGATCTCGGCGCCCGGCTTGGTGATCGCTTCGACGATGGCAGCGGTGCCCGCGACGTTCTGGGCGATGTCTTGAAGCACCGTGAAGGTCGTCACGGCTCTGAGCTTGCCGCTCTTCGGGCCCTTCGGCCGAGTCTGAGCCTGGGCGTGGGTCGACCAAAGGCCCGCACCCCCCAGAACGGCGGCAGCGGCCACGCCACCTCCGAGTACCTTCCGGCGATCGATCGACATTCAACAGCTCCGACTCGATTATGCAATTGCGAACTATTAGCAATAAAGGGTTGAAGCTGCGGACTGTCAAGGTCGTTTCGCCCCACTCAGGTTTCGGGAAGGCTGGCAGCGCGAATATTGCGTCTGCGGCCGGGACGTCCTCCGCGACATCACGCATCGATGCCGGCAGTGGTGGCGAAGTTCCCGGGCGGCTACACTGGGCCATGCGTGACGCAGCGACCGAATTGATCCTTGGCGTGATCCTGGCCGGCGGGCGCTCCCAGAGAATGGGTGGCGGGGACAAGACGTTACGCGACTTCGGCGGCCGCACGATGATCGCCCATATCGCTCACACGCTGGGCCCACAGGTTGGCCGCGTCATCGTCAATGCCAATGGTGAAGCCACGCGATTTGGGGCGCTGGGAGTGCCGGTTGTCGCGGACGCGCCCCAAGATTACGCCGGTCCCCTCGCGGGAATCCTAGCAGGTATGCGTTGGGCAGTGGCCAATGCCCCCAAGGTCCGCCGCATCGTGTCCGTTCCCGGAGACGCACCGTTCGTCCCGCCGGATCTCGTGGCGCGCCTCGCGTCAGCGTCGGATGCGTCGGGCGGCGCCATCGCCGTGGCACAATCGGCGGGTGTGCTCCACCATGTCACTGCATTGTGGCCGGTTAGCCTTGCCGATGCGCTCGCGTCGGCGGTGGAGGGCGGAGAACGTCGGGTTGGAAATTGGGCCGCGCGCCAGGGCATCGTGGTAGTCCCGTTCGATCCGGTGCAGATCGGCGGCCATACGGTCGATCCATTTTTCAATATCAATACACCCGATGACTACTTGGAGGCCGCCACGCTCATGGGATTGGTCGGCACGTCAACGAGGCTGCAATGAGTGACGAGATAAGCGCGCCGAAGACCACGCTACAGCGCTGGATGGGTAGGATCGCAGCCGTCGTCCTCGCGTTCGCCATGTGCCAGGCCGTGCTCGCCCAGAACACCACGCCACCGTCGAACCAGCCAGCCGTGAAACCGCCCGTCCCGCCTGGCCGCGATCCCGGGGGCATCGCGATCGCGCTCATTGCCACTGGCATCGACTACACGCATCCCGAGATCAAGGACCGCCTTGCGCGCGACGGCGAAGGCGAGATTATCGGGCTTGACCTGATCGACGGCGACAATCGACCCTATGCGGCGACGGGTCTTCCCGGCAACGAGGATGGTGCCGTCGACACGATCCTTGCCCGCCGTATCCTGTCGACCTACAGGCATGCGCGGCTGGTGCCCATTCGCGTCGATCCGAACAACAAGGTGATGCTGGCGCGCGCCCTCGCGTTTGCGGCCAGCACGCCGGCACGCATCGTTGCCGTGCCCCTATGGAGTGACGTCAAGGATACTTGGGAGTTCTTCAACCAAGCTGCAGAGCAGATTCCCGACCACCTGCTGATCTTGCCGGCGGGCGACGCGGACGCCGTCGCGCAGGGACGCGCGCAATGGCCCGGTGCGCTCAATCTGAAAGCTGCGCTGATCGTCGCCACGGCCAGCGAAACAATCGAGCGCGGAACGCTGGCACGGCCGGGCGCGCCGCGCATCGATGCACTGCTCCTCGGGCGGGGTGAATCGATGTTCGCGGGAATCGTACCGAAGGCGACGGACTCCTCCGAGGCCGTGGCTCTCGCCGCCGGGCTTGCCGCGTGCGCCCAGCATGCTGGACCCGCTGCAAACGCCCAGGAGGCTCGCGAGCGGGTGCTCGCGCTGGCCGTCCGCGCCGAGGGTCCGCGCAAGACGCCGGTGCTCGATCCATTGTGCCTTTATGGTGGCACGCGCTATTGAGGCGTTCGAGAAGCGGCGGCGCGGGGGCGCGAGACAGGTGGGTGTCGGACAGCAGAATTCGCGTTGGCGGAAGTGGCGCCTTCGCGGCATCGCTGTCGTTACATTCTTCGCGATCGGCGTATTCATCGTCATGCGCCAGGGCCTGCTGCCAGCGGCGTGGAGCCCGCTCCCGGCCCTCGATCTCAGTTCATCCAATACTTGGCTGGTGGATTGGCGGATCGCCGAGCTGAAACACGACCGCGCATTGTGCGCGCGTGTGCTGAAAGGCCCGCACATCAGCGCCTCTCCAGTTAGCGCCAATCCGGTCAAGAATGGCTGCGGATGGCACAACGCCGTTCGGATCAGCAATGCCGGCGGTGCCGCGCTCAGCGTCGGGACCGTATCGTGCGAGGTCGCGGCCGGTATCGCGATGTGGCTCACCCACGAGGTGCAGCCGCGTGCTGTGGCGCTTCTCGGCTCCCGCGTCACATCGGTGCAGCACATGGGCACATTCTCGTGCCGCGATGTCGTGGGTCGTAAGTTCCTGCCCGCCGTCCGCAGTCAGCACGCGACCGCCAACGCCCTCGATGTCGGCGGCTTCACGCTCGCCGACGGCCGCAAGATCAGCGTGCTCCGCCATTGGTCTGGTTCAGGAGTGGAAGCGCGCTTCCTTCGCGAGATTCATGCGCGCGCCTGCCGTTATTTCCGCGTCGCCATTGGCCCCGAGTATAACGTCCACCACCGCGATCACTTCCACTACGATCGCGGCGTCCTTTCGCGATGCAAGTAAAAGCTACCTGGTCAAATCCGATACCAGACGGACGGGCGTCGGATCGCCGAGGCGGGCACGATACATCTGCACATTCGAGAGGACTTTTTTGACGTACTCGCGCGTTTCCTCGAACGGGATCGTCTCGATCCAATCGATGGGATCGATACCGTCCTTCCGGGGATCGCCGAAACGCTTCATCCACTGTCGGGCGCGACCGGGCCCGGCGTTGTAGCCGGCAAGCGTCAGCACATAGCTCCCGGAAAACTCTTCCTTGCGGTCGCCGAGGTAGGCGCTCGCGATCATGGCATTGTAGCTCGTGTCGGTCGTCAGCCGAGGAATGTCGCACTTGATCTTGTGGTCGCGACAGATGTGACGCGCGGTGATCGGCATCACCTGCAGTAGCCCGCGAGCGCCCGCGTGCGAGATGATCTCCGGGTTGAATTCGCTTTCCTGCCGCGCGATGGCGAGCAACAGGGCGCGTTCCGGAGATTTCCGCAGCGGTGTGTACTCGGGGAACGGGTGCACCGGGTAAGCGTAGGCAAACAAATTCATGTTGCGCGCGATGGCGGTTTTGCCGACGCGCAACGCCATCTGGTTGTCGCCAAGCGAGAAGGCGAGATGCGCGAGGAGGGCAACCTCGGCTTCGCTCTGCAGCCGATAACGCAGATGTGCGACGATGGTGCGGGTGATCCCGCGATCGACACCGGCGCGATGGGCCAGCATGGCCGCACGCAGCATGGCATTGCCGTTGAAGCTTTCGACCACGCTCGCCGACGGCATCGCCGGCAACGGCACCGACACGCTCTGCGGTCCGCCACTGAGTTTCTGGCGGGCAAGCGCGCCGTGGAAAGTATCGATGCGCTGAGCGGCCTCCTCGTAGTAGCGGGTCGCCTCGCTCTTGCGGCCAAGCGCCTCGTGGGCGCGGGCGAGCCAATAGTTGCCGCGCGCGGCGCTGAGAGGTCCGTCTGCATTTTTCCGCGAAGACTCGAGGTGCGGGACCGCAGCCTTGGTATCCTTGAGGTGGCGTAGCGCGATCCAGCCGGCGAGGAACGTCGCATCCTTGAGCGGATTGACCGTCACCGGGCCCGGCGCCTGGGCCAGCGCATAGGCCTCCTTGTAGGAACCCGCACCAAGGAACTCGTAGATCGCCCAGCGCCGGTGCAGCCACCATGCATCAGGGTCCACGAGAGCATCGGCATCGGCCGGCGCCAGCTTGATAAGACGCGCGACCTCCTCCTCCTTGCCCTGATTGCGGGCAAGCTGGATGCGCTGAAAGTGCAGTCCCCAATCGGCCGAGGGATCCTTGGCGGCAGACGCGAGCCCGGCCATGAGTTTCGCGGCATTGCCCGCCCGTGCGTAAACGGCGATGCGTGCTTCGGCGGATTTGCGCTCTGACGCCGAGAGCTTCGTCAGGAGGCGGCGCGCGGCGGCGACACGCGGGGTCCTCTGGGCGGCGAACCGGCCTTCATCGATCAACAGAACGTCGAGCCGGCGCCGATGGTCGGCGGCGCTGAGAAACCGGTCGAAACGCGCGAGAAAGCCTGCTTCCGAAGCGGCAGGGATGTCGTGCTCGCGCCATGCCTTCACGGCCATCGCTTTGGCGCGCGCCTCGTCACCAAGCGCGAGATGTGCCGATGCGAGTGCGATCGCCCCAGCGCCCGATAGCGGTGGATTCGTGCTGAAGTAGGAGAGGATGTCCTTGGCCGCCCCACCGGCCGAGAGCAGTTGCTGCTCGGCTCGGCGCTTCAAGAGAGGCACATCGGGCCACGACGGATTCTCGGCCAGAAATTTCGCGTAGTCCGAGGGCGCGCCGATGCCGCTGCGCAGCGCGTACCACGTCACGAGCGTGCTGGCCGTGGGATCGCTGATCTTGGCGGCGTGCGTGCGTGCATCGGTCGGATCGTTGCTGTCGACCGCTTTAAGCGCGTCCCTCAGGCGCTGGATGTCCTCCGACGACGGCTTGAAGTCGCGCAGTGGCGCGATCAGCTTGTCCATTTCGGCAAAATAGGTGGCTTCCGGGCTGTTGGGAAGCGCGGGTGGCACTGCGGCGAGGGACTTCGTTGGACGCGCGCTCGCTTCGTCCTTTTCGTCGTCTGTGGGAGACGGCACATCCGCCACCCGCCGTGGGCTCGGCGAAGGAAGAGGCGGAGATTTCGACTTGGCCTTGCTCTCCGCCTTTGCTTGAGACTTTGTTTGGCCTTTGGTCTCAGATTTGGCCTCTGCCGCGGCCGCGGTCTTGCCCTTGGCGCTGGGTTTGGATTTCGGGGCCAGTTTCTCCGACTTGGTCGGCTGAGCGAGCGCCCCGTTCCCAAGGACGGACGAGACCAGTCCGGAAGCCAGAGCCAGTGTCGCGATAGCCGCGCACATCTGCACAACACCGCCATTGCGGCGCACCGGGTGCGCGCGCTGTCGCCAGCGGAACGGCATTAGCAATCTCCCCTCAATAGGTCCCCGTCCAGCGAGATTCGCGCGAGGTTTCGGTGCCACATCACGGCAGTCTAACAGTGAAACTTGCAGGCTTTCGGGCAAAGGTGAAATGTGAGATACAAATGCCGGCCGCAGTATCGTCACGGTATCTGGGGACAAGCCCGCTTTCGGGCGTCGAGCAGCAAGCAACGAGCGGAGGAAAACCATGTTCAAGGGTTCGTTCACAGCGCTGATCACGCCGTTCAAAGCCGGCAAAGTCGACGACCAGTCGTTCCAGCGGTTCGTCGATTGGCAGATCGCACAGGGCTCCCACGGCCTCGTTCCCGTCGGTACGACAGGCGAGGCGCCGACGCTAAGCCACGAAGAGCACCGCCATGTGATCGACCTGTGCATTCGCACGGCACGCAAGCGCGTGCCCGTGATCGCTGGCGCGGGTTCCAACTCGACCGAGGAAGCGATCGAGCTGACTGAATTTGCGAAGAAGGCAGGCGCCGACGCGGCGCTTCATTCGACGGGTTACTACAATAAGCCGACGCAGGAGGGGCTGTTCCTCCATTTTAAGGCGATAAGCGACGCGGTCGATCTGCCGTTCATCGTCTACAACGTGCCGGGTCGCGCGGTCGTCGATATTTCGGCTGCAACGATGGCGCGGATTTCAGAGCTGAAGAACTTCGGCGGCATGAAAGACGCAACATCCAAGATGGAGCGGCAGTCGCAGCATCGACTGCTGATCCGCAAGCCCTACGCGGCCCTGACCGGCGAAGACGCATCGGCGCTCGGGTTCATGGCCCATGGCGGCCACGGTGCGATTTCGGTTTCATCGAACGTCGCGCCAAAACTGTGCGCCGAGTTCCAGAACGCCTGCCTCGCCGGCAACTTCAAGCGGGCGTTGGAGATCCAGGACGTCTTGATGCCGCTGCACGACGCGCTGTTCGTCGAGACCAATCCGACGCCGGTCAAGTATGCCGCGTGGCGCCTTGGTCTGATCGAGAGCCCCGACTGCCGGCTCCCGATGGCACCGCTTGGTGACGCCGGTAAAAAGGCTGTCGATGCTGCGCTGGCTCACGCCGGCCTGCTCGAGGTCAAAGCGGCCGAGTAGCTGCAACTTTACTCTCTGCACAAGTGGCAGGGCAGCGCCTATATAGAAGACGAGAGAGAACATCATGGCGTCCCGGCTTGCGTCGGGGCGCCTTTTCGAGCTTCGTGGAGAGATGGCAAAGAAGGAAGACGATGGCCGCACGGTGGTCGCCGAGAACCGGCGGGCACGGTACGAGTATTTCATCGAGGACACCTGGGAAGCGGGAATTTCGCTGACCGGGACCGAGGTGAAATCGCTGCGTAAGGGCCAAGCCAACATCACCGAGAGCTATGCGGCGGCCGAAGGCACCGGCCTCATGCTCATCAATGCGCATATTCCGGAGTACCAGCTCGCGGGCAGCTTCTTCCAGCACACGCCGCGCCGGGCGCGTCCGCTGCTGCTCCATCGCCGCGAACTCGACAAGCTGACCAATGCCGTGCAGCGCGAGGGCATGACGCTGATTCCGCTCGAGATCTATTTCAACGAGCGCGGACGCGCGAAGCTCAAGCTCGGACTCGCCAAAGGCAAGAAGCTGCACGACAAGCGCGAGACATCGGCCAAGCGCGATTGGCAGCGCCAGAAGGCGCGTCTGATGCGGGACAAAGGCTGAGCGCAATGGCGAACGGTGCCGGCCTCGTCGCCCGGGGCGCGATCCATCGCGATGGTTTGATCGGGATCGAGCGGGCTGCCGTGCGGGCATGGCCGGCCGGTGAGACGCGGCGCGTCGATGGCTGGCTGTGGCGCTATTCGGGTGGCGGCTCCCAGCGCGCCAATTCGGTTTCCGCGCTCAGCTATGAAGGCGCCGACGTCGAGGGTACGATCGATGCGATCGAGGCTCTGTACCGCGAACACGGTGCACCGGTGCGGTTCCAGGTCGGGTTTCCCCTGTCGCGGCCGGACGATCTCGACCAGCGGCTCGCGGCCCGCGGCTACGAGATCCACGATCCCGTAACGACGCTGCTAAAATCGGTCGAGCCGGTCACCGCTTCTATGGATGTCGTAATGCGCGAGGCGCCGTCCGAAGGGTGGTTGTCGGTCTATCTCGCCAACGTGACGCCGGATCGGCGCCCGTTCGCGACCGCGATTCTCGCGCGCGTACCGGGGCCATGCGTCTTCGCCGAGGCCATTCGAGAGGGCGCGGTCATCGCAACGGCGCTCGGCGTGTTCCACGAAAACACGGTGATAGCCGAGTGCGTCGGAACTGCGAGCACGGCGCGCCGGCAAGGCGCAGCGGCGGCGGTCATGCGCGCGCTCGAGGCGTGGGGCGGGGGCCTCGGCGCGCATACGATTGGCCTGCAGGCGGTAACCACCAACATGCCGGCACAAGGGCTCTATGCGGCACTCGGCTATGCTCCGGCTGGCACCTATCACTATCGGTTCCTCGACAGCACGGTTGACCAATGACGTCGGCACCATCGGATCCCATCGACGACGGCGGTGCGCGACATCTCACGCGCGGCCGCGTGATGCCCGACATCGAACTGCCGACGACGGCCAATCAACCGGTCAACTTCCGGCGCCTCGACGGCTGGACGATCCTGTTCGTGTACCCCTGGACTGGAAGACCCGGCGTCGACAATCCACCTGGCTGGGACGACATTCCCGGCGCGCACGGCTCGACGCCGGAAGCCGAGGGGTTCCGCAACCTGCATCGGACGTTCGTGGAAGTCGGGGCGCGGGTTTACGGCCTTTCCGCGCAAACAACCGCTTGGCAGCGCGAGTTCGCGACGCGGCTCGAACTGCCCTTCGATTTGGCAAGCGATGCGGAGCGACAAATGCAGCAGGCGCTGTCGCTGCCGACATTCGCGACGGGCGGCGTCACCTACCTGACGCGGCTGACACTCGCGATCAAAGATGGACGGATCGAGCGGACGCTCTATCCGGTCCTACAGCCGGGCGCTCATTCGCGCGACGTGCTCGTATGGCTCAATGAACTGGTGAGCCGCAAACCGCGTTGACCTCCGCCAACGCGAAACCGGCCGGGGAAGAGTCCCACCGACCGGCTCACGACAGCATCGCAAAGATTGCTAGGTCACTTCCGCGCGACGAGGGCGTCGCGGATTTCCTTGAGGTACTGCTCGGACGGTGATGGCGGCGCCGGCGGTGCTGCCGCCTTTTCCTTTTCGAAGCGCTGACGGAGCATGTTGATCCCCTTGACCAGCATGAAGATGGCCCAGGCGACGATGAGGAAGCTGATCACGTTGTTGAGGAACAGGCCGATGTTGATGGAGACGGCTTCCTTACCGGCCTCGGCGGCGCGTAGCGGAATTTTGAGATCGGAGAAATCGACGCCGCCGATCAGAATGCCGAAGGGCGGCATGATCACATCTTTGACCAGCGATGCGACGATGGTCCCGAACGCGCCGCCGATGATGATGCCGATGGCCATGTCGAGGACGTTGCCCTTCAGGGCAAATTCCCGGAATTCGTCGATAAGTTTCTTCATGGCAGAGCGCTCCGCGTTGGCCGATGTTCCGAGGCCGACTCTATGGCCGTCATTGCTGGCACTTGGCATCCCCGGCAGACGTAGAAACACTTCTTCTGTCCGCGCGCAGACCAAGCCAGCACTAGATAGGCCTGGAACCGAGACGAGGTAAAGAGGAGCACGCGGAATATACGCGGACTGCCGGCTTCATGAACCAAACAGGAAAAGCGTGAGTTGCGCGCTGCCCGACGACCCCGCAAGATGATCGCAGGCGTCCTTGGTTAGCCGGGAAGCGCCCCAATCGGCCGGGCGGATGACATTTCAGCGCTGAGGTGGGCGCGATCGCGATGATCGAAGGCTGGCAGGTCCTGACCCTGGCGCTCGGCTACGTCGGGCTTCTGTTTGCCGTAGCCTGGTTCGGCGATCGCGTCATCCGCTCACGCAAGGGTGGCAGCGGCCGGCCGATCACTTACGCATTGTCGCTGGCGGTCTATTGTACTTCGTGGACCTTTTTCGGCAGCGTCGGCCTCTCCGCTGCCAGCGGGTATGACTTTATCCCGGTCTATCTCGGACCGATCCTGATCTACGTTTTCGGCGTCCCACTGATCCTGCGCATCGTGCGGATCGCGAAAAGTCAGAACCTGACCTCGGTCGCCGACTTTCTTGCCGCGCGTTACGGCAAGAGCCAAGCGGTCGCGGCGATTGCGACGGTCGTCTCGGTGCTCGGTGCGCTGCCCTATATCGCGCTTCAGCTCAAGGCTGCCGCGATCTCGATCGAGACGCTGCTCGGGCCGACACCCTTCAAGGACTTCGGCGTCGCGTCGACCTACGGGCTCGACACTGCACTCGTGATTGCCTTGGCGCTGGCCGCTTTCGCCGTGCTGTTCGGCACCCGCCACATCGACGCCACCGAGCACCAGGACGGCTTGATGCTGGCGATTGCGGCGGAGTCTCTTGTCAAGCTCGCGGCGTTCCTCGCGGTCGGCATTTTTGTGATTTTCGCCATGTTCGGCGGCCCCTCCGGTTTCATGGAGAAGGTTGCCGCCAATCCGCAGCTCCAGGCCACATTCGCGCAAGGACCGAGCGGTAGCGCCTGGTTGACGGTGACCATCCTCAGTATGGCATGCATCATTCTGCTGCCGCGCCAGTTTCACGTTACGGTCGTCGAGAACAACGCCGAATCTGAAATACGCCGCGCGTCGTGGCTGTTCCCGACCTATCTCGTCCTGATCAACCTGTTCGTCGTGCCGATCGCGATCGCGGGTCTGTTGTTCCTTCCCGATTTCACCGTCGCGCCGGACATGTTTGTGCTGGCGCTTCCTATGTGGGCGGGCGCCGATACGCTGGCCATGATCGCGTTCATCGGCGGCCTCTCCGCCGCGACGGCGATGGTGATCGTCGAATCCGTGGCGCTCGCGATCATGATCTGCAACGGCCTGCTGGTGCCGTGGATGCTGCGCCGCCGGATCGACGCCATCGCGCCGGACGAGGACATGAGCGCGGCGTTGCTGTTGATCCGACGCGTTGCGATCTTTGCCGTCATCCTGCTCGGCTACATGGTGCATCGTGCGCTTGGCCAAGTGCAGGCGCTCGCCGCGATCGGGTTGATCGCGTTCGCCGCGATCGCACAGTTGGCACCCGCATTCTTCATCGGGCTGATCTGGCGACGCGGCACCGCGCGTGGGGCCATCGCCGGTATCCTCGTAGGCTTCGGCATCTGGGCCTATACTTTGCTGTTGCCGTGGGTGGCGCGCGCCGGATGGCTGCCGATGAGCCTCCTAGCGGATGGGCCTTTCGGGATTGGATTTCTACGACCACAAGCGCTTCTCTTTCTGCAGTTCGAGCCGCTCACTCACGGCGTGCTGTGGAGTCTGCTGTCCAACATCTCCGCATATATCTTCGTGTCGCTGCTACGCGCGCCGGAGCCGATCGAGCGGATGCAAGCGCAGATCTTCGGCGCAGCCGATCCTCCGACCGCACCGCCGACACCAGTTTTCCGCCTGTGGCGCACAGCCGTCACGGTCGGAGAACTCAAGCACACGGTGGCGCGCTATCTCGGCAGCGAACGAGCGGAGCGTTCCTTCGCAGAGTACGAAACGTCGCGAGCTTCGCCCCTTGTGAGTGAGGCGGAAGCGGATATCGGCGTCCTGAGGTTCACCGAGCATCTATTGACCAGTGCCATCGGAGCGGCGTCGGCGCGGCTGGTGCTGTCGCTGCTGCTCAGACGCGGTAACGTCTCCGGGCAATCGGCACTTCGACTGCTGGACGACGCGTCCGAAGCACTCCAATACAACCGCGACCTCCTCCAGTCGGCGCTCGATCAGGTTCGCCACGGGCTCGGTGTATTCGACCGCGACATGCGCCTGATCTGCTGGAACCGCCAGTACCGCGAACTCTTGAACCTGCCGGCGGAACTTGGGCGGGTTGGCGTTCCGTTGGAGCAGATCCTGCGTGATTGCGCCGAGCGCGGGGACTTCGGGCCGGGCCCCGTTGAAGGCCATGTCAGCGAGCGCTTCTTGAAACTCGCGGTGCGGCGCGAAACCTTCCGCGAACACCTCGCGCCGACCGGGCGTATCCTCGAGATCCGCACCTCACCGATGCCACAAGGTGGCATTGTCACGACGTATCTCGACATCACCGACCAGGTAGCCGCGTCGGAAGCGCTCGCACGCGCCAATGAAACGCTCGAACGCCGCGTCGGAGAGCGCACAGCCGAACTGACGCGCGTCAACGAAGCACTGAGCGACGCCAACCTCGCCAAGACGCGGTTTCTCGCGGCGGCGAGCCATGATCTGCTCCAGCCGCTGAATGCAGCGCGGCTCTATGCGTCGAGCCTGATCGAGCGGTCGCTGCCGAGTGATGCCCAGCGCCTTGCCAACAACGTCGACAGTTCCCTCGAGGCGGTCGAGGAAATTCTCGGAGCGCTGCTCGATATTTCGCGGCTCGACGCCGGCCAGTTCGAACCTGAAAGCCGTCCCATCGCGCTCGGTGAACTGATGTCGCAACTCGAACTCGCCTTCGAGCCAATGGCGCGCGCGAAGGGCCTCGAGTTCCGCGTCGTGCCAACCCGAGCGCTGGTTCATTCCGATCCCCGACTGCTACGCCGCGTGCTCCAGAACCTGCTGTCGAACGCGATCAAGTATACGTCGCGGGGCAAGGTCCTGTTCGGCGTGCGGGCGCGCGGGGACCGTATCGAGATCCAGGTTTGGGATTCCGGGCCCGGCATCGAACCGTCGCAGCAGGCACTTGTTTTCAAGGAGTTCCATCGTCTGGACGCCACTGCCGCGACCGAGCGCGGACTTGGTCTCGGGCTGTCCATTGTCGAGCGTATCGGTAGAGTGCTCGAGGCGCCGGTTGGGCTGCGGTCGCTGCCAGGGAAGGGGTCGCTGTTTACGGTCAGCCTGCGCCGCGTGCCGGGCGTCGCGAGCCGCGGTCGCGTTCCGGATCAGAAGCCGACGGTCGGTGACATTCGCGGCCTCAATGTCCTCTGCATCGACAACGAAATCGACGTTCTCAACGGTATGCAGTCGCTGCTCGATGGCTGGGGCTGTCGGTCGGCAATGGCCACGAGCCGTGGCGAAGCGTTGCAGCGGATCGAGACGATGAGCGGTCTGCCGAGCGTTATTCTGGCTGACTATCATTTGCATGGGGGAACGGGCGTCGAAGCGGTGCAAGCGATCTTCGCGACCGCCGGGCGAATCCTCCCGGTGGTCATCATCACGGCGGATCACTCGCCGGAGGTTCAGCGCGAGGTCCGTGAGCAGGGTTTCATTATCTTGCGCAAGCCGCTCAAGGCCGCGCAGCTTCGTGCCATCCTCGCGCGTATTTCAACGCAGTCGCGGATCGCCGCCGAATAATCCTTACGCTTTGGGGCTGCGCCAATCGCCTTCGATGCGGTTGATCGCAATCACCGCCTGGGTGCGGCTGTCGACATGAAGTTTCTGGAGGATCGCGGAGACGTGGGCTTTGATGGTCGCCTCGGAGACGCCGAGCTGAAAGGCGATCTGCTTGTTGAGCAGACCCTGCCCGAGCATCATGAGGACGCGAACCTGCTGCGGCGTTAGCGTCGAGAGACGCGCGACGACGTCTTCGGTCCCGTTATCGGCGGCGCGCACGAGATCGACATCGGGTGGAATCCAGATACCGCCGCCGAGAACCGTTTCGACCGCCGTTCGGATGTCCTCGACCGACAGCGACTTCGGCACGTATCCGGAGGCGCCGAACTCCATGCAGCGACGGATCGTTTCTGGATCGTCATGGGCGGAGACCACGACGACGGGAACATCGGGATGCTGCGAACGCAGCAGGAGCAAGCCCGACAAGCCTTGGACGCCGGGCATTGCGAGATCGAGCAGGACGAGATCGGTGTCGTTGCGCTGGGCGATCAGTTCCTCGAGTTCGGACAGCGATGCAGCCTGATCGATGCGGGCGCCTGCCAGGGCTGAACTCAGCGCCTGGGTCAGGGCGCCACGGAACAGCGGATGATCGTCGACGACGATGATGCGGTGTGCCATGAGCCGAGCCTCCAACGAGTGCCGCGTGGTCGAGGCCGGACGCGTTCTCCGGGCACGTTGCCGGTCCGCAGCATTCTCTATGAGCCTGGACTGAACACCTAGCGTGTTTCCGGCGTCTTGGCTAACATTCGGCGGGATTCGAGGCCGCGGCTGCGGGCTCGGGCTGGCCCGACCCACGGGCAGACGCGGTGCCGCTGCAAGTCGGGGTCGCCGTACCCCCACCACAATGTCCCCTCAATTGAGGGCGTCCCGATGGGAGTGCCCCGAAGGCGTCCGAAAGATACCGGCAGGAGTGACGCATGATCGATCGCCAGGAACGCAGGCCGTATTGGCGGCACACCAAGACGCAGATGCTGGCGAGCCTCCTGCCGTTCATGCTCGTGGTGATCGTGCTGCCGTTCTATGCTGAAGAGTTGAATGTGGCGCGTTTCATCGGCTTTCCCTGGGGGTATTTCCTCCTTGTGCATGGGATTGGCATTCTGGCCCTCGTCACTGTCGCGTCGTTCGTCAATCGGCAGGACGTGATCGACCGCTGGCACGGCGCGCACGAGGACAGCTAGCGGGACAACTCGCGTATGCATCCTGACCTGCACTTTGAGGCGATGACGGATCGACGATGTCCAGCACACCCACCCGCCGCCTCGTCAATCCGATGCTCGGAGTTTACTTCGGGATTTTCTCGAGCCTGCTCGTGGCGATTGCGCTGCTCGCCCTCATCTTTGAGCAACTCGGTCTCGATGACGCCCTTCTCCGCGGCCTGGTCGCGGGTGGACTAGCCCTGCTCATCGCGACGATCGCGCTCGCCACGCGCACCGACGGCATCCATGAGTTCCTGTTCGCCGGGCGCCGGGTACCGGCGATTTTCACGGGTCTCGCACTCACCGTGACGTTGCTCGGTGGTACAGGCCTCGTGGCGTTACCAGGGCTCCTGTATCTGATCGGTTTCGACGCCCTGTTCATGACCGTCGGCATGACCACCGGTCTTGTCGTATTTGCGATTCTGATCGCGCCCTATGTGCGCAAGTTCGGGGCAGCGTCCCTGCCGGCGTATCTGCGGCTGCGGTTCGCAAGTCCTGGCACCGGTGTCGTCGCAGCGGCCGTGATGAGCGTACCGCTCCTGCTGTTGATCGTGGCGGAGTTGAAGGTCGCCCTGATGGCCGGAAGCTGGCTCACGCAACTTTCGCCCATCGCCATGGCGCTGTCGATTTTGCTGCTGACCGTCATTGTGCTCGTCAGCGGCGGTTTGCGTTCATTGAGTTGGACCAGCGCCGCGCAGGGCATTCTGGTGATGCTGGCCGTCCTGATTCCGGTCGCGATCGTCGCTGTTTTGATGTCCCAACTACCGGTGCCACAACTCAATCACGGCCGCATCATGCGGGCGATCGTGCGGCTCGAGTTGGCGCAGGGGATACCCAATGTCGTCGCCGATTACTTCGCTTTCGATCTTCCGGGGACCGGTTTCGAGGCGGCGACCCGCCGTTTCGGATCGCCATTCGCCAATATCGGCCAGGGCGCGTTCCTCATGTCGGTTCTCGCGGTCATGGCGGGCGTTGCCGGCCAGCCGACACTGCTGGCGCGGATCGGCGCTACGCCTGGCGTTTATGCAACACGAAAGTCGGTCGGTTGGACGATCTGCCTGGTCACTCTGATTTTTATGACGATGTCGGCAGTCGGCGTTTTTCTGCGTGAAATTGCGATCACCGACATTGCCGGCTTGCCCGCCGGTCAGTTGCCGCCGTGGGCCTCGGGCCTGATCGCGCGCGAACTGATCGCGGTCGATACGGGGACAGCCAAGCTGGCGCTATCAAGCCTTGCGATTAAGCGGGACGGTGCGTTCCTGATCCTGCTCGCGGCGACAGAGGTGCCAACAGCGATCGTTTATATGGTGCTCGCCGGGCTGCTGGCGGCGGCGCTGGCGGGTGCGGCTGTCGGAATATACGCGCTCGGCACGATCCTCGCCGAGGATGTCATCAGCGGGCCGCGCAGTGAGTTGGCAGCCGATGGGCCGCGCCGCACCGCGCTGCGTCTGGCATTCGTCGCCATCGCCACGCTCGGCGCCTGGTTGGCGCTGGTCGTACCGGGAGATCCGCTCGAATTGCTGATGTGGTCGCTGGCCCTCACCGGATCGACCGCATTCCCCGTGCTGCTGCTGTCGATCTGGTGGAAGCGCTGCAATGGCTGGGGGGCCATGATGGGGCTGCTGGTCGGGCTGGGCGTCGCCGTGATTGCCATGCTCGGTGGTGAACTCGCGGGAATTGGCCTGCCGGGGCCGATGGCGGCTGTGGCTGGCGCGCCGGCAGCATTGATTGCCAGCGCAATTGCGAGTTTGATGACACCAGCGCCGGCACGCCACGTGTTGGAATTGGTGCGGGATTTGCGCGTACCCGGCGGCGATACGCTCTATGATCGCGAAGTCCGCTTGGCACTTGCCGATCGTCGGCGCCAAACAGGCGGCTGAGCGCTGGGCGGATGGACGGCCGGATCAGGAGCGGAACATGTCTTCGCGCGAGCAGTTCGGTCTGTATGCCCCGATCGAGCCCTATCGCACGGGCCGCCTGCCAGTGTCCGACGGACACGAACTCTATTTCGAGGAATGCGGCAACCGCGACGGCAAGCCGGTAGTCGTTGTCCACGGCGGACCGGGTGGGGGCAGCAATCCAACGATGCGTCGCTACCACGATCCCGCAAAGTACCGCATCATCCTGTTCGATCAGCGTGGCTGCGGCCGCTCGACACCGCACGCGAGCCTCGTCGAGAACACGACGGGTCACCTCATCGACGACATGGAGCGGCTACGGACGCATCTCGGCGTCGATCGGTGGCAGGTCATGGGCGGATCGTGGGGGGCGACGCTCGCCGTCGCTTACGCCGAGACGTACACCGCCCGCGTCACCGAAATCATCCTGCGCGGCGTGTTCATGCTGCGCGAAGCCGAGATCAAATGGTTTTATGAGGAGGGCGCGAGCTGGCTGTTTCCGGAGGCATTTGACGCGTTCCTGTCGGCGCTGCCGTCGGCCGAACGTCACGATCCCATTTCAGCCTATCATCGCCGTCTCACCCATAGCGATCCTCGGATCCAGATCGAGGCGGCGCGGGCGTGGTGCCTGTGGGAGGCCTCGACCATGGCGTTGCGTCCCGATCCAGCCCGCATCAGGGCGTTCTCATCGGACGCGTACGCCCTCGCATTCGCGCGTATCGAGTGCCACTACTTCGTGAACCGGGGATTTCTCGCCGTGGACGGCCAACTGCTGCACGATGCGCCGAAGCTCGCAGGTATTCCCGGCGCCATCGTCCAGGGTCGCTACGACGTTGTGACGCCGGCGCGCAGTGCGGTGGAACTCCATCGCGCGTGGCCCGGCTCGACGCTGCACATGGTGCCCGATGCCGGTCACGCGATGACGGAACCGGGCATCGTCCACGAGCTCGTGGCCGCCACAAGATTGTTCGGGAAATAGAGCTTTGTTTGCCGCGGTCCGCAACGCCTTCGTGCCGGAGGCGCGTCTTCGACACGACGGCTACTTCGGTCGCGAGTCGGGCCCACGCGGTTACCTTCCAACCTCGCGGTCTTCGACCGCGACTTGAATACCCTCTACGACTGTCGGGAGACGCACTTAAGTGTGACGATCGATGATTGTGCGGTGGGACCGCCTTCCGTTGAGGCAGTTCCGCGGCGCCAATAGCCGTAGGTGTTGGCGACCGCGGCAAAAACTATCTTACATGTGCTTCGCTGCTGTCGTGCTCGACGCGGCGAGGACGGTCACCCGTCCGCTCGTCGGCGGCAGCGGCGGCGTCGAGTTCGGCGGCCGCTTCATCGCGAATAGCGACGGCGTGCTCGAGCTTTTCCCGCAGGTTGGCGACCGAGGTCCGCAGGTTGTCGCGGCGTTGTGCTGCCGCCCGGGCGAAGGTCGAGTAGGCGAAATGCTGCTCGTCACGCACCCCTGTACGCTCTTCCTCGCTGGCGATTTGCCGCTCGAGGTCAGCAGACATCTGCTCGAATTCCTGGATCATGTATTCGATGTCGGCGACCTTGCGCCGTTTCTCGTCAGCTTCGAAGCGTTTCAGCTTCAGCGCACCGTCGCGGGACTTCATGACCGTCTACCCCCTACTCATGGGCATCGGAAGACCTTGGTACTCAAGGTCCGTGATGCACGCTCTCGCCGGTTAGCTCAACTCAATTTTCATGCCAACTTTCGTGCGAGGTCCGGTGCCAAGTCCTTACCAGGCAATCAAACCGTATGCTCCGACGGCATATTACACGAGCCAGACCGCGAGGCGATCCCGGCTTTCAGCACGTGCCACCGCCCGCCAGAAAACATTCAAGAGGCCCGGTGCAACCACAGTATCCATCGAACGCATTAAGTTGCCGTTTCGCAACGCCTGAATCGGATCGGACTCTCGTGTGCCATTTTCGATCACTAGGCGAGCAATGGACGCTTCAGCAACCTGTGCAAATCATGTACTAACCAATTTAGGGGGTTGCATGTAGGGAAACAAGTCACGGCAACGGCTTGGTTAAACTACATGATTGAGTGGGGTTTCGCGCCTAGAGCGACATCTCTGATTGCTTGTGACTGGCCATGATGGCCTATCGCGCGCTGTATTGCTTCGCGCGGATCTTTGCTGCGACTGCATTCGCCGCGACGAGCCGAAGACTCGTCAGGTCTGCGAAGGTCGGTTGCTTTGGCAACACAACGTCGGTGTCTCAAAAATAGGTTCGGTGTAATTCAGTATTAGGTTTTGTTAACCTCTCGAAAGTAATGTGCAAGTCATGAACTTGCTGAGTGCAGATGCGTACTCTTCACAATTGGGGCAGCGGATCCTTAACAGGATCATGGAAGAGAGGTTGGCATGCGAGTCCTTCTCATAGAGGATGACAGCGCAACAGCGCAGAGCATCGAACTGATGCTTCAGTCGGAAGGCTTCAACGTATACACGACGAGTACGGGTGAAGAGGGCGTCGATCTCGGCAAGATTTATGATTACGACATCATATTGCTCGATATCAACTTGCCGGACATGAGCGGATACGAAGTGCTGAAGACGCTTCGGGTCAGCAAAGTGCAGACACCCATTCTCATCCTGTCCGGACTTGCAGGCATCGATGACAAGGTCAGGGGTCTCGGCTTCGGTGCCGACGACTATATGACCAAGCCGTTCCACAAGAACGAGCTGGTGGCGCGCATCCAGGCCATCGTCCGCCGGTCTAAGGGTCACGCGCAGTCCGTGATCGAAACCGGAGAGCTGCGGGTCAATCTCGACACCAAGACCGTCGAGGTAAACAGCCAGCGCGTTCATCTGACGGGCAAAGAATATCAAATGCTGGAGCTCCTTTCTCTTAGGAAGGGCACCACGCTGACCAAGGAAATGTTCCTCAACCACCTCTATGGTGGCATGGACGAGCCGGAACTGAAGATCATCGACGTCTTCATTTGCAAGCTGCGCAAGAAGTTGCAGACGGCGACCGGCGGTAAGCACTACATCGAGACTGTATGGGGCAGAGGATACGTGCTGCGCGAACCCGGTGACGGTAAGACTGTCGCCGCCTAACGCCGATCGCATGGCCTAGTGCCAACCTCGGCTGTGCGAACAGCGTACAGGGCGCCCTTCGTGGCGCCCTTTCGTGTTCCGGATTGGGGCCGCGCGCCTTGCTGGCAGGTGGCCTTTCTGCGATACTTGACCAGAACCTGCGGCTGAAACTGGCCGCTCCCCAAGGAGTCCTGAAGTATGGGTACGTTCAGCGTTTGGCATTGGTTGATCTTCCTGGTGATCGCCCTCCTCTTGTTTGGGGGCAGCGGCAAGATTTCGTCGATCATGGGTGACGTCGCCAAGGGCATCAAAAGCTTCAAAAAGGGCATGACCGAAGAGGAAGAGGTCGCCGCCACACCTGCGGATGGTCCCAAGAAGCTCGAAGGCAAGCCACCGGAGTCGCAGCCGATGAGCGGTGCGACAACCGGATCGCCGACCGGCACGAAGGTCGGATAGCACGCGCGGTGACCTCGGCTGCGACGCATGGTCCCGCAATGCCCTTGAACGCGGCGCCGGTCGTCGTGGTATGCCGGGGAATGTAGGGCCTCGGCGATCGCGCTCTGCCCTAGCTGTACTCCGCTGACCGAGTCCTGGTGCGGTGGTGCACAAGTCGGGCACGAGGCCGCGGCAAGATTTCATACAGGGTCTGCACCACAGAAGGCGGCCATGTTCGATCTCACGTCAGGGAAGCTGCTGCTGTTGGGTATCGTGGCCCTGATCGTGCTCGGGCCAAAGGATTTCCCGATCCTGCTGCGGACCATCGGCAAGTACATGGGGATCATCAAGCGCCAGGCCGACGAATTCCGCGACCAGTTCAATGAAGCGATCCGCGAGAGTGAGTTCGACCAGATCAAGAAGGACGTCGAGAACCTCGGGCAGGATCTCAATACGACGGTAAGTGAGACCCAGAGTAGCATCACAAAGCAGCTCGACAGCGTCAGTCGCGACTTCGACACTGTGCGCACCGACATCGACCAGCACCTCGCCGATCCGCTGAAACCATCACCGCACGCGGAGTCGTACGTACCGCTGGGGATCGATGAGCCGGTCCCTCCGCCGGCGACTGATGCTGTCGCTGACCTAGCGGCGCCGGCGAAATCCCCGGATCCCGATGCGCACGACGCTAATGGCATCCCGTTTGCGGCTCCCGATATGCCAGAGCCGGTGCGCGAGCACGCCGCGCTTCCCGCTGACCGGAGCATGAACGGCACGGGTGCTCACGCGGAGCCGGGTCGCGTGGCCCCAGAGCCGGCGTCGAAGAGCGGGGCCTGATCGCGCCATGACCGATACGCTCGATACCGCAGAGAAGAAGATCAGCGGGCCGGAGGTTGGCTCCGATGGCCAGGACGAGATCGATGCCTCGCGGGCGCCACTGATCGAACATCTGACGGAGCTGCGCACGCGTCTGATCTATTCGCTGATGGCGTTTTTCGGGATGTTCGTCGTCTGCTTCTTCTTTGCGAAGCCGATCTACAACGTTCTCGTATGGCCGTTCGTCCGCGTCGTCGGGGCGGATAAGGCGAAGTTGATTGCCACCCACTTCCTCGAGCAGCTCTACACGAACATCAAGTTGGCACTGTTCGGGGCCGCGTTCCTGTCATTCCCGGTGGTTGCCGTCCAGATCTACAAGTTCGTTGCCCCAGGTCTCTACAAACATGAGCGGGGCGCGTTCGTCCCTTATTTGATCGCAACGCCGGTGCTCTTTTTCATGGGCACCCTTGTCGTTTACTTCGTCGTATTGCCGTTGTTGATTCAGTTTTCTCTCGACATCACGCCCCAAGTCGGTGGCGACGGCAAAGCGACCATCGAATTGCTGCCGAAGGTCTCGGAATACCTGTCGTTGGTGATGACGCTGATCCTCGGCTTCGGGATCTGTTTCCAGCTTCCGGTCATCATGACCCTGCTCGCACGTGCGGGCATCTTCGGCTCGTCGGGCATGCGGAGTGCGCGGCGCTACGCGATTGTCGGCATTGCCGGTGCGTCCGCGGTGCTGTCGCCGCCCGACCCCTTCAGCATGCTGGCGATGATGCTGCCGACGATACTGCTCTATGAAGCATCGATCTGGATCGTCGATCGCGTCGAGAAGGCCGACAAGGCCAAGGCGGACAAAGACAAAGATAATACGGACGGCGAGGGCTGAACCCTCCCCAGTTCATGGACTGTCTCTGCAACTCAATTTGAGCAACGACGGGCACCTGCGCTCGAAAATTATTTCTGCCACCTGCGATGGGCTTGGCGGGAACCGCGATAGCACCGCGCCAAGATCCACGCGCGCTCGTCGCATCAAGCGCTCCAGCCTGCAACGGCCGCGGCGCAGTTGACGTGCGCGCTCATGAGAACAGCGCGGACAGCGAATTCCCCGAAAAAAGGGATACCGCAAGAACTTACGGTTATCAGAACCCGTTCGCGGATTGGAGCGGACGTGTAGCCCGATCTCGATTGATCGATGACTATCGACACTTCGCGGAAGGAGCTATTAACCAGACTTAGCGTCTATGACCAAAACTTTGTTAAGTCGTGATAAAAATGATACGGAAAAGTATTGCCGCATTCACCGCGTGCCTTAGATCCAAATTAAGACGGCTCGGGTAGTGTGAGCCAAGATCACGGAGAGTATCGCGTATCATGACCGACCAACAATTTAGAACGCGTTCGCGTTACGTCATCGGCCCGGATGGCAGCCCACTCACCGTGGCTGACCTGCCGCCCCGCGACACCAAGCGCTGGGTCATCCGCCGCAAGGCTGAGGTGGTTGCGGCAGTCCGCGGCGGCCTGCTCAGCCTCGAAGAGGCGTGTGAGCGCTACAAGCTGACCGTAGACGAGTTCCTTTCCTGGCAGCGCACCATCGACAAGCACGGCCTGCAGGGCCTGCGCGCGACGCGCCTGAAGGATTACCGGAACTAAGGACTTCGGCCCGGCAGAATGGCATGGGTACGGCGCGCCGAGAGATGCGCGCCAAGTGCCTTCAGCCAAACGAATTCTGTACGACAGCCACCTAGTCGCGCGCGGCCGGGTGGCTTTGTATTTTTAGATGGCGGAGCACGCCCGCTTTCTGCCGGTCTCAGCGGCCCCACCGGGTCATCCATACAAAGAATGCCGTGCTCACTCCGTAGGCTACCATTGCGATGGTGACGAGCAGGGCGAAGTCCATGAAGCCAGCGCCCAGCCGTTGGAGCACGACGCCGCCGGCCAGGACCACCAGCAGCCGGACCGTGCCGCCAAGAACGGGCCCCAGGATCCGTCCCGATCCTTGTGACGAAAAATAGAGGCAAAGCCCAAAGCCGTAAGCGGCAAAGCCAAAGCCGGCGACGCCCAGATATTCGTGCGCTGCGCGCTCGACCATCGGATCTTGAGTGAACAAGGTGGCCCAAAAATCGGGAAACAGTGCCGCGAGGCACCCGATCGTTCCGATGATGACCGCCGATGCGGTCGCGGCGATCCACGCCACCCGCCGGGCCCGTGGAACATCACCGGCGCCGATCGCCATGCCGACCATAGGCACGCTGGCGGCTCCGATCGAGAAGGCAATGGGTACCAGCAGTAACTCCAGGCGGACGCCGATGCCATAACCGGCGAGCGCGGTCGTTCCGAAACCAGCGACGAATTTTGCCAGCAGGACAACCGTCAAGATGGATTGCAGCGGCGAGAGGCAGGAAATCGCGCCGACCTTGAGGATATCCGAGAACAGCTCCCAGCGGAGGGGGATCCCGGTAAAGCCCAGGCGCAGCCGCGAGTGACGCGAACGCAGGTAGACCAGGAGCGTGATCGTTCCCGCGAGGAAGGCTATGATCTGCCCTGCGGCGACGCCGGCCAGCCCAAACTGGGGAATGTCACCGAAGCCGAGCCCAAGTAAGCCACCGAGTATGACTTGGAGCGTCGCGACACCGATCACCGTAGTCGATGGCACCCGCATGTTACCCGTGCCGCGGGCAATCGAGGCGAAGATGTTGAACAACCAGACAATGGTGGCGCCGGCAAAGAAGGTTCCGGAATACTTGAGTGCCAACGGCAACACAGCGCTGTCGCCGCCAAGAGCGCGATAGATGCTCGGGCCGCCAGACAGGAAAACGGTGGTGAAGAGCAGGCCGGCGATACAACCCACGATAAGCGCGTGAAGGGCCAAAGCTCGGGCACGCGCTTCATCTCGGGCGCCGAGGGCGCGGCTGATCGCTGAAGAGACGCCGCCGCCCATAGCGCCCGACGACATCATCTGCGTGAGCATGATCATCGGAAAAACCAGCGCCATCGCGGCGAGCGATTCCGTGCCGAGAAGGCCGATATAGGTGGTCTCCGCGACGGCAACGAGCGATTGGGTTCCGAGGGCGAGCAGGTTCGGCAGCGAAAGAGCCGCGAGTGTCGGCAGGATCGGTGCCGTCAGCAGCGGGCTGTAGACGGATGGGGGCGGCACGGAGCCCAATCGAGAGGGGGTGCGGTCAGACAATGCCTACCCTCGCTTGCGAGCCAATCGGTGAAATAATCCATCGGGAAAACATTGCACTGACAATGTGAATAGAGTGAGGTGTTTAAGCGAGAAACTGGACTAAGTCTATTCTTCCGCGTCGCGATAACCAACCAATCGTGAAGACGAAAGAATCGTTCAGCGTCAGGCTGCGCGCACCCTGTCCGATGCTTCAATCCGGGTCAATGTGACAGGACCGCTTTACCCTAATCGAACATTTCAGCGCCCAGCGAATTCGACGTTGCCAAGGTTAAGTCCCCTTAGATGTCGCCATGTTATTTCGGATGCTCTGGCTTGGCTGAGCGCTGAGGGCATCACGTGGTCGATACGATTCATCCCATTGTTTGCTCGACGTCGAATTGCTGCGCGTTGCTCTTCGCGATGTGCCTGGCACTTCACCTGCACACGCTCAGCGGACGCGGCGGAGCGAACAGTTATCGCTTCCAGATAAACCGGACCTTCAGTCTTGTCTGTCACACTGCGCCACGCTCGAGGGCAGGGTGACATGAGCCTCTACAGCATTGTCCGCACTGTGATCGGCGAAAAGGACGCTGCGCTCGACGAAAGCTCGAACGCGGAAAATTCAGCGGTGTGGGACTCGCTGAAGAACATGGAGCTGATTTTTGCGGTCGAGAGCGCCTATCGCGTGCGCTTCACAGTGAAGGAAGTCGCGCGACTGAAAAGCATCGGTGATCTCCGCCGGCTGCTTTTAGCCAAAGGTGCCAATGTCGAGGCGGTCGATCCGGTCCCGGAAGACCGCCACCGGACCGTAAGGGATGTGTTGGACGCAGGGGGATTGCGGCCGGCAGAGAGTTTGGGGGGAGTGTGCAGCTATGTCGAGTAAAGCCACCTTGACCATCGTGATTGCAGACGACGACGCCGATGACAGGATGCTCGTCGAGGACGCGTTTGCGGAGAGCCGCCTCGCCAATCCGCGCATCTATGTGGAGGACGGCGAGCAACTGCTCCAGTACCTGCGCGGTGAAGGCAAGTTCGCCGGCCAGCCACGCCGGTTGCCGGGACTGATCCTGCTGGACCTCAACATGCCACGGATGGATGGCCGCACGGCGCTCAAGCACATCAAGGCCGATCCCGAACTGCGGCGGATACCGGTTATCGTTCTCACCACCTCGAAGGCCGAGGAAGATATTCTGCGGACCTACGACCTGGGCGTCAGCTCCTTCATCACCAAGCCGGTGAGCTTCGAAGGCTTGGTCGACGTGGTCCGGACGCTCAATCATTACTGGATCGAGATCGTCGAATTGCCCGCGAGCGAAGTTGCGTAATCAGTGTTTTTTATATTGCCTGAGGCTGTTGGGTCATGACGCAAGCGACGGCAGAAAATGAGACCGTCGTCCTCCTGGTCGAGGACGATCGGGACGATTTTTTCCTGACGCAGGATGTGCTGCAGTCAGTGCCGAATCACAAGTATTCGGTGGTGTGGGCGGGCTCGTACGAGCGCGCCAATCTCGAGCTTTTGGAGCGCACCTACGACATCGCATTGGTCGACTATCGGATCGGCGAGCGCACGGGTCTCGAATTCATCCGCGAGGCCGGGCGTAAATTTCCCGACACGCCGATGATCCTGCTCACCGGAATCATCGATCCCCACATCGACCGCGCGGCTGAAGCTGCGGGTGCCGCGGATTTTCTCGAGAAAGGCGCGATCACCCCCGAGCTGCTCGACCGCTCGATCCGCTACGCCTGCAAGAACGCGCGCCGCCGCGCTATTCTCGATGCGGTCCTGTCGAATTCGGCTGCCGGCATCGTCGCCCTCGATCGTGCAGGCCTCCCGATCCTGTGGAACAAGCAGGCATTGCGGGCTCTCGCCATCGATCCCGATGCCCCACGCCCGATCTCATCACAGGATGTCCTCGAAGGGCTGGCGCGAATCCAGACCGACGGTCGTCTGCCCGATCATTTCTCGACCGGCACCGACAAGATCTTCGAGGCGCGCTTTGGCGTCGTGCCCGGTGATGGCCAGGTCATCGTGTTCCACGACATCACCCACCGAATGCACGCCGAAGAGTTGCTGCGAAAGTCTGTCGCCGAAGCCGAAGCGGCCAATATGGCCAAAACGAACTTCCTCGCGACGATGAGCCACGAGCTGCGGACACCTATGAATGGCGTGCTGGGTATGGCGCGCGTTCTCGCTGGCACGCCGCTTGACGGCGAGCAGAGCGGCTATCTCGACACGATCCGGAGTTCCGGCGAAGCTCTGCTCGGCATCATCAACGACGTCCTCGATCTGTCGAAGATCGAAGCCGGCCATATGGGCATCGAAAGCGTCGACTACGCAATCGGCGACCTCGCGCACGAGGTGACGATGCTACTGGCGCCGACGGCGCGCGCAAAGTCGATCGATCTTGCGACTTATGTCGATCCCACGCTCCCAGCTACAACCCGCGGCGATCCGCTGCGCGTCCGCCAGCTCATCACCAATCTGATCGGCAACGCGATCAAGTTCACCGATGAAGGCGGCGTTTCGCTGTGGATCGATCAGGTGCGTAGCGATAACGAGGGCTTCCTGCGGATCAAGGTCACCGACACCGGCATCGGCATTCCCGATGACAAGCGCGAGCGGTTGTTCAAGCGCTTCTCGCAAGTCGATGCTTCGACGTCGCGTACACATGGCGGCACTGGGCTCGGGCTGGCGTTGTGTCGCGAATTCGTCTCCTTGATGGGCGGAAAGATCGAGTGTGACAGCAAGCCGGGCCTTGGCAGCACGTTTGCCGTGATGCTGCCGATGGAAACGGCAGCCGGCGATGCCGAAATCCCCACTCTCCCGCGCTCACGCCAGCTCACGGGCTGGCGTATCGCGCTGCTGGGGCGTGACGGACCGCTTGCCGACGTGCTCCGCGGCTACGTGAGCGCGGCCGGCGGGACGATCGAAGTTTTGCCGTGCGGTCCCAATGCGCTGCAGCGGCTCGGGTCAATCAAGTCCACCTGCATCGTTGTCGATTGCAGCGAGGAGCAATCGAGCAGGGATGAGATCGTCCGCCTCGTCGCCGGCAAAAGCTCTGCCCAGCAAGCGCCGTTCTTCATCGTCACAGACTCTGTTTCGCCGCTGGGTGGTCTCGATCTCGACGCCGACCTGCTGCTTTCCCGGCCCTTCGGCCAGCAGTCGTTCGAGCGCATCTGCAATCGCTTGCGCCGACGCGCGCCGGTTCAGGAGATCCGGCCATCGACAGCCGCGACTTCAGGCGTGCAGCGAAGCCTCAAGGTTCTGCTCGCCGAGGATAACGAACCCAATCAGCGCGTCGCCAGGGCGATCCTGCGCGGGGCGGGTTACGCCATCGACGTTGCGCAAAACGGCCACAAGGTCATCGAGCTCGTCGGCCAGAAGTCCTATGACGTCGTACTCATGGATGTGAACATGCCGTCGATGGACGGTCTCCAGGCCACGCAGATCCTGCGACAGACGGAGGCCGGTCGCGCACTACCGATCATCGGTCTGACTGCAAGCGTGATGGACGGCGACCGCCAACGCTGCCTCGAAGCCGGCATGAACGATCATCTGGCAAAGCCGATTGACTGGGATTGCCTGATCACACTGCTCAACCGCATGGAAGAAGAAATCCATGGCAGTTGTGCGCTGGCTTCATAAGCTACCGAAATAGATACATCGGGCTCGACCAGGCGCGGTGACCATCTTCCTGGGTGACACGCACGAAGAGACGCGTGTCGCGGCCTTTGGGCACAGCGATACGACGCGTGAGCTGCATACGTGTTTCGCTCATGGTCGGCGGCAAGCGCATCAGCATCACTGCGCGATCGAGTCCGCCGGCCGAAAAGACGTGCGGCTCGATGCCAAGGGCGCTGATCTCGCGCTCGCCGCGGCAGTGCGGTGTTTCGAAACTGATGGTGCCGGCACTACCCTTCGCGAGCCACATATCGATGCCCCCGAAGTTGCCGGTCGTAACGGCCTTCCAGGTCAGCCCATCCACTGAGCGGGTGCGGATGCCTCGATCGAGGTTCCAGTTGTTGAACATGCGCGCATCGGTCAGCGTCGTCCCGCTGAGCGCGAGGGTGCCATCCCACACGGTCGTGCGCGCTCGGCCGCGGTATTCGGCACCGGTGTAGATGAGCCGGACGCGCCCATCGAGATCCTTGGCGTCGTAGGTGCGGATGGTTTCAATGAGCTCCGGACCATCAAAGATATCGAGTCGCTCGATCGGCGCCGAACCCGCGACCTCGATATGCAACTCAATCTCGTCATCGGCGACGCGGGCGATGTCGCCCATGGTCATCCGGCGCGTCGATTCTGTCGCTGGATTGTCGAAGAGCGCGGGGTCGCGCGCATAGATGGTGGCGTTGCTGCGGCTCACGGCCTCGACCGACATCAGCAGCCGGTTGCCCGTGGTGCCGTAGTGATGGCGCCGGCGCATCGCCTCGAAGATGCCGTCGCGATCGAGACGCGGTGCGATGAAGCAGGTGAGGCCGCCCTGCGAGCCAAAGAATGAGGCGCCGGGATAGCACGCGCCCGGCCGTCCCTTGTGGCCATCCGAATTGCACACGACGCCGACGCGATACCCTTTGTCGAACGCGTCCCAGAGAATCCACTCGAACGTGCCCCACGCGGAGTGCACTTCGACCGCGGTCTCGAGCGTGCCGTCGTGAGCGTATTTGACGTCGGCATAGCGGCCGCCGACGTGGGCCATGACGACGCAATCCTTGCCCGTCAGCTTTTGGAATAGAGCTGCCGCGTCATGGGCGTCGGCGCCCTCGTCGGCCATGTCACCGCCTTCGGTGATCTGCGCGTGGCTCGAGCGGTGAATGGTTTCGCCTTCGCGGCGATACATCACGTTACGGTCGCCACCGACGGCGGTGTTGGCGCTCCATTCGTAGCCGGGGATGCACACGAACCTGTCGGGCTCGTCGAGTTCCGCTGAGATGGTGTTGAGATCACGCCAGAATTGGCCGGTAATCTGGAAATCATTGCCTTGATGACTCATCACATCCAGGTAGGCGCGATCGCGGCCGAACAGGAAATAGTCGCGCGCCGGGTTGGTGCCGAGCGTCTCGTCTGATTGCCCGTGCGTGTCGGCCCAGAAATGGACTTGGCTGGCTGCTTTCTCGACGATGCGCAGCGGATTGCTGCGCGCGACGAGGGCGCCATCCTCCCCAGTGACGTCGATCATGACATCGCCCGGTGTCGCGACGGTCAATCCTTCGAGTGTCGCGCCAAACGTGCCGTCACGCAGCTCGACCGTCTCCGGCAGCCCGAAGATTGCACGGCTCGGTTTCAGGTGAACTTTGCGGGTCACGCGATCCGACGGATTGCCCCACTTGTCGTCGACCTTGATGCCGAAGCGAAAGGGTGTTTCCGCGCGCACAATGGTCGGCAGCAGAGCGTGCCACGTGATCCCAGGCCCCGGCACGATTTCGATCGCAGGATTCTGCGGTAGCGCAACGTAATCGTAGGTCGCGATCGCATCGACGAGCACGTGAAACTCGAAAATCTTCTCGCAATAGGTTTGCACGCGCACGCCAGGCGAGCCTTGTCGCGTATCGCCGAAGCGAACCGTGATGGTATCACCGGGCTTCAGGAAATGTTTCATCACGCCGATGTAAAGCGAGCGGCTCCACGGACGGATGTTGCGCTTGAACTCCCAGCGCGCTTCGAGCGTCGCGCCGTTGGACGCTTCGAGCGTAGTGTAGCCGGCGGCCTTCGGATCGTCGAACTGAACAGGCCCGAAATCGGTCGCGAACCGGAAGGCGATCTTGATGCTGCCCGTGTCGTCGATGCCGAACGCCCCGGCGGAGTAAACGAGAGTGAAGGATTGATAGGAGCCCGCTTCGATGCGGCCGCTCGGCGTGAGGGTGGCGCTGCCCATCAGCTCGGGGCGAAACGTCGAATAGGGCATTGTCGGTTTCCTGCTTGTTGGGCGCCCTCCGTGGCGCCGTTGGAGAGAACGATGTCGGCGGTCGGACTATAGTGCCGCCCAGATACAATACAGCGACAGAAGGCCGATGACGGCAAGCGTCGCGATCGTGCCGACCATGCGGTAGATGAAGACCTCGTTGGTTTGGCTGATCCCGTAGGCGTGCGAGATGCGCCCGGCCAGCAGGACGATGCCGAAGAGGTGGATGAACAGCGAGCCGAGGCCTGTATGCTCGGCGAGCATCAACAGAAGGAGCGCGATCGGCACGAACTCGACGAAGTTGCTGTGTGCGCGGATGCGACGACGCAGAAGTTCGTTGTCGCCATCACCGAGGGCGACGCGCGCATCTCGGCGGACAAATGAAACGCGCAAAGAGAGAACGATCAGCAGAATGCCGAACAAGCCGACATAGAGGGCAGCGGTGCGCATGTTTCCTCCTGGTTGATCGATTGCGGTCGACGCTGAGGCTCAGCGCGCCAGGTCCATCTCCGGCAGCGGCACGATCTCGATGCCCGCCGCCTCTAGGCCGCTGCGGACGCCGCGCGCCACCGCGACGCCGGTCGCCTCGTCGCCGTGAACGCACAGCGTATCGATGCGCGCCTTGATGATTTTCCCCGAGATCGAAACGACCTCGCCGTCGCGCACGAACCGAACGGCCTGTTCGGTTGCCTTGGCGGGATCCTTGAGCACAGTGCCCGGAAGCGCGCGCGACGCCAGTTGCCCATCGTCGGCATAGACGCGATCGCAAAACCCTTCCCGTGCGATACGCAACTCGAGTTTCTGCGCAGCCTTCTCCATTTCGGACCCGAACAGGACCACGAAGATGATGTTTCGATCGACCGTTTGGATCGCACGTGCGATCGCGTTGGCGTAGTCGGGCTCGACGCAGGCCATGTTGCTCAGCGCACCGTGTGGCTTCAGGTGCGTCACCTTCAAGCCGCCGTAGGCCGCCATACCCTGCAGCGCGCCGATCTGATAGGCGACGAGGTATTCCAGTTCAGTCGCCGACATGCGGATCTGGCGGCGGCCGAAGCCCCACAGATCGTTGAACCCGGGGTGGGCGCCGATGCTCACGCCGCGCTCGCGCGCGAGCATGACGAGCCGATGCATCGTGTTCGCATCACCGGCGTGCATCCCACATGCCACGTTCGCCGACTTTACGATGTCCATCATCGCGGCGTCGTTGCCGATGTCGTAGGCGCCCCAGCCTTCCGCGATATCGGCATTGAGGTTGACTTTGGTGGCCATATTCGTTTCCTCGCTGTCGTCGAATGAGGCTCATGTTTCGCCTCGATCCGATACACGTATATCCCAACTGGATCCGGTCCTGTCTCGCCGGACCCTGATGGAGTGGTAGCAGCCGCGGGCATGTCCGCCAAGCCGTGCTCGCGCATCGAGGCGGTGCAGGCGACGAGGAGTAAAGTGTCATGGCAGACGGCAGTCTCGCGATCGCGCCTCGTTTCCTTGCGAGTGGTGATACCGCGCTCGTTGTCGAGTTCGGTGACCGCATGGATCGGCACCTATCGGCGCTCGTGCTGAACCTGCTCCGGCGGCTGACTGATGCCAAAATTGCCGGTGTCGTCGAAGCCGTGCCGACGTTCCGCTCGCTGCTTATTCACTACGATCCGCTGGTGGTGCGGGCGCGTGAACTGCAGGCCCGACTGGCGCCGCTCATCGACGGCCTCGAGGCGGAGGCGATGGGCGGGCACTGCTGGTTTTTCCCGACGTGCTACCAGGGCAGCGACCTCGCGCCGGATCTCGACGACGTCGCCCGCGCGCGTGGGCTCAGTACCGCCGAGGTCGTGTCGTTGCATACGTCCGTCGAGCATCTCGTCTACGTCATCGGCTTCCTGCCGGGCCTGCCATACCTCGGCGATCTCCCGGCCGCACTTGAATTGCCGCGACGGACGAGCCCGCGCATCAAGGTGCCCGCCGGATCGGTCGCCATCGCAACCAATCAGACCTGCATCTATCCGCTCGAGAGTCCCGGGGGGTGGCACATCATCGGCCGCACGGCGGTGCCGCTCTTCGATCCGAGGCGGCAAAATCCGGTCTTGCTCGCGCCTGGCGACACTGTGCGGTTCGTGCCGGTCGGCCGCGACGTCTATGACGACATGCGGGCTGCCAGCGAAGAAGGCGTGTTCGATGTCGACACGCTGCGGGCAAATCCATGAGCGGGTATTTACGCGTCATCTCCGCCGGCCTCGGCACGTCAGTTCAGGATGCCGGCCGCTTCGGTGGTCAGCGCTTCGGCATTCCGACCGCGGGCGCGCTGGATCGGGTCGCAATGGCCGCAGCAAACACCATCGTTGGCAATCCGCCCGCGACCGCCGTGCTCGACATGCTCTACATGGGCGCGACGATGGAAGTCGTCGCGCCGAGCGTTCGCGTCGCCTGCGTCGGCCTCGGCGCCGAACTGGAAGTAACCGAGGACGGCGTGACGCGACGGCTCGCTGGTGCGCAAAGCGTGCGCCTCACTCACGGCGCGCGGTTGCGGGCGATCATGGGAAAAAATGTGATCTCATGTGTGTTGGCGATTGAAGGCGGGATCGCGCTCGCGCCGGTGATGGGCAGCCTCTCGACCTATGCCCGCGCACGGATCGGCGGTTTCGACGGCCGCGTCCTCGCCAACGGGGACCTGCTACCGATCGTTCGCGAGGAAGTCGACGAGCGCACCGAAATGGGGCTGCCGGATCTCGATCTCGCAGTGCCGGCTCGTATCCGCGTCGTGCTTGGACCGCAGGACGACTATTTTGCGCGCGATGCGTTGGCGACATTCCTCGGTGAGCCATACGTCATCACGCGCGCCGCCGACCGTATGGGGATGCGGCTCGAGGGTCCGTCGCTCACTCACGCGAAGGGCTTCAACATTGTCTCGGATGGCATCGCGCCGGGATCGATCCAGGTGCCGGGTGACGGTCAGCCGATCATCCTGCTCGCCGATCGCCAGACGACCGGTGGATACCCGAAGATCGCGACGGTCGCGAGTGTCGACCTACCGGCGCTGGGCCGCGTCGGCCCGGGCAGCGTCCTCCGCTTCGAAGCCGTCAGCGTCGAAGCGGCCGAGGATTTGCGTCGCGCGCAGGCTGCCATCGAGGCTCGCTGGCGCGAGGTATTGCAACCGGTCGCCGCTGCTGTTGGTGTGAGAGAAAAGTACCTCTACGACAGCAACCTGATCAGCGGTGTCGCGGATGCACGCGGCAGCGATTAGCCGAGCAACACCAGCATCATCAAGATGACGAACAGGATCGCCAGGACCATGCCGACCGGGCCGGTCCAGGTTCCGCTGGAGTTGACGGTGCGAGGCGGCATATCGGGATCGAGCGGCCGGTCGACCATCGGTCGATCGTAATCGTTGCTGGCCATCGGAAGTCCTCCGGGTTGAGCCTGTCAGAGGCACAACACGGGGCCTCGGCACTATGTTCCCGCCAATAAGTTTCGCGCGGCATCGTCGAGTGTGATGCGGCCGTCCAATAGGTCGTCTGCGAGGCTGTCCATAAGGGTGCCGTCGCCGGATCGGGTGCGGCGCGTCAAAAGCTCGGCGGCGGCGCGGGCAATAAGCAGGCGCGCGCGGCGTCGACGGCGGACGTGCAGGGGCTCTGCCAGCGCTCGGTCGGCGAGCGGCGATGCCTCATCCCACAACGCGTCGATGCCTTGCCCCGTGGTGGCAGTGCACTTGATGACGGGCACGCTGTCGCCATGAGCGCCGGAACGGATCGAGACCGCGCCCCGCAGTTGAGCGAGCGTCGCATCGGCGTCGGGACGGTCGCCCTTGTTGACGACGAGGATGTCGGCGATTTCGAGGAGTCCGGATTTCATCGCCTGGATGTCGTCGCCAAGGCCGGGCGCGCTGACAACGATACGGACGTCCGCCACTTCGGCGATGTCGATCTCGCTCTGGCCGGTGCCGACGGTCTCGATGAGGATCACATCGAAGCCCGCGGCGTCCAGCGCATCAACAACCCGAACGGCTGCTGGAGACAACCCGCCGAGAGCGCCTCGGCTCGCGACTGAGCGCACGAATACGCCGTCGTCGTCCAGGGCAGCGGTCATGCGCACTCGGTCGCCAAGGATCGCGCCGCCGGACACCGGGCTCGATGGATCGACGGCGATCACGCCGACGGTAAGGTCGCGTTGGCGCAGGTGGGCGATCAGAGCGTTGACGAGTGTCGACTTGCCGGCGCCTGGCGGTCCGGTGATGCCGAGGAGCCGGGCGCGGCCAAGGTGCGGGCGCATCGCCTGCATCAGTCCCGCGAGCCGTGGGGCCGCCCGCTCGCATTCGGTGGCGGCCTCGGCGATAGCGCGGCGCTCGCCCGTGCGCATCCGGGCGACAAGATCTGATGCGGCCGCAACCTTGTCGATCGCAAGCGTCGGGTCTGTGTCCATTGGCTCGGGCTCGGCTCGGCGGCTCATCGTCGAGAGATACGGGCGCGGCGCCGGGCTGGCAACGCAGGTTCTTCAGGCAGAACGGATTTGTCCGCGGTGATCTCCGATCTGGTAGCCTGCGTCCCGGTGATTTCCATAGGTAGCTCGGGCGATTTGTTGCATCAGCGCCGCCCCGACCATTCCATAATATATATTATGCGAATGACATCATGGATCAGAGATCATCGTTGATCGGCCAATTTTCGGGCCGCCGAGCGGGCTTTCCGGCGACGGCCCACGAGCAAACGACCTCAGACCTTGGCGGGCCGGCTCTGCTCATAGGCACGGCGGATGACCTCTTGAGCACCTGGCGTCATCCGGAACCCGTCGATCTCGCTAAGCGGCACGAAACGCGCGTCGCGCACGTCTGTCGCTGCGACCGGCTCTCCGTCAAAGCTGTCGCCCCTGAAAACCGCGAGCACGTAATGCGCCCTGAGCGTCCCATCGCCGTCGCGGAAAATGGCGTCGTGCACATCGACCAGCCCGGCGAGTGTCACGACGAGCCCAGTTTCCTCGCCCACCTCTCGCGCGGCCGCATCGCGCGCGGTTTCGCCGGGTTCGATGTGGCCACCGGGCAAGCTCCAGGTACCGGGCAACGCCCCCTTCCCCCGCTCGACGATCAGGACGGTGTCGCCGCGGAAGATGACGGCACTCGCCGCGGGCCGTGGCCACTCCGGCCGCTTCAGCGCTTCTGGTGCCACGATCGGATACCCGGGGTTGCTGCGGTTATGTCACGAGCGAGATGACGGTCGTTTGGTCGAGCGTCTCGCCAAACCACGCCGTGATTGCGGCCTGGCGCTCGCCGAGATATTTCGGCCGCCCATTGTCGAGCACCATCGGCAGGTCATGCCCTGGCAGCAGGACAGTGCCCGGCTTCTTCTGCCAAAGTTGCCAGATCAGTTCGATCGACGCGCGGGTGACCGCGGGATCGTAGGTCATGTCGGCTTCACGCGTCAGCAACTCCGCGCGGTTCTTCGCGGCATCACCGGTCATCACGATGTCGCGCTCTCGGCCCTCGATCACGAAGACCAGATGTCCCGGCGTGTGGCCGGGGGCATGATGCGTGGCAATGCCGGGCAGTACCTCGGCCCCAGGCTTTATCTGTACGAGCTGCGGTGAGACGGCCAACTCGCGCACGTAAAGCTCGGGCACCGGCGTCGTGCCCCATGGCTCCTTGACCGCCCACTCGAGCTCGCCGGCTCCGATGTGGATGCGCGCCTTCGGGAACATCACCCAGTTGACCGAATGGTCGTGATGCGAGTGCGTGAGGATGACGTCGGTGACATCGGCGGACGTCAGCCCGTGAACCTTGAGCTGCTCCTGGATGAGCTTGCGTTGGCCGAACGACCCGACGTCCATGATCGCGACGCGTCCTTCGCCGCGCAACAGCACGTTGGTGCTCCAGCCGAGACTGCCGTGACATACCGATTTGCCCGGATATCCCTGCACGAGGATATCCAGGTTGTAGCTCCCGAATTTCATCATCGCTCCTGTCCGACGGCTACTGCGTCAGCACGATCTTGCCGAAATGCTCGTTCGCCTTCATGTGCGCGAGCGCGGCTGCCGCCTGCTCCAGCGGATAGGTCTTGTCGATCGGCAGCGCCAGCTTGCCTTCCTCGACCGCGCCCCACAGATCGATGCGCATCAGACGGTTGATCTCGCGCACCTCTTCGACCGAGCGCGTGCGGAACGTGACGCCGATGTAGTCGATGCGCTTGGCGGCGTGGAGATCGAAATCGAACTCCCCAGTGAAGCCGCCGAGCCGGCCGACATTGACGATGCGCCCGAGCACCTTGGCCGCCTTCAGGTTGCCGTTCGCTACCGGCGCGGAGATCTGGTCGACGATGAGATCGACGCCCTTGCCGTCCGTCGCTTTGACGACCGCGTCGGCCCAGCCGGGATCCTTCGTGTCGATGGCGAGGTCGGCGCCGAACTCCTTGAGGCGCGCGCGCCGCCCTTCATTCGTCGACGAACCGATCACCAGCGCCGCGCCCATGAACTTGGCGATCTGCATCCCCATGATGCCGACGCCGGAGCTCGCGCCTTGGATGAGTACGCTCTCACCCTTCTTGAGCCGGCCCGCGGTGACCAGTGCGTTGTGCATCGTCTGCAGCGCGATCGGCAGCGTCGCCGCCTGTGTGTACGTCATGTTGTTCGCCGGGATCTTCGCGACGCGCCCGTAGTCGGTGACGGCATACTCGGCGTAACCGGCGTTGCCCGAGCACATCACGCGATCGCCCACCTTGATCCCTGTCACCTGGCTCCCGGTCTCGACGACTTCACCGGCGAACTCGAGCCCGAGGATGGCGCCGGCGCCACCATGTGCGCCGTGAGCGCGGCCCGAGGCCATGATCAAATCGGCGCGGTTGAGGCCGCTTGCGCGCACGCTCACCAGCACCTGCGTCGGTCCAGGCGTCGGCTTCGGTACTTCGCGGATTTCGACGCCGGACGCGCCGACGACTGCTGCTTTCATCATGGTAGGAACCTCCCGTGGCCCATAGGGCTCTTCGTTTCGCGCTTGCGGCGATCATACCCCATCGGCGGCGCCCGTTAAGGCCCCTTCGAAGCTGCGGTTCAGCAACGCTCAGGAAGCGCTACGCGCGATAGCCTTCGAAGATGGGCGCGTCTGCCCATTTGGCAGCGATGGCGCGCTCTCGCTCGGTGCGCACCGTCCAGGTGAACAGTGGCAACCCCATGCCGTCGCGCGTAAAGCGGGTCACCGGCGTCGGCAGCGCCTGGACGTGATAGGCGAAAAAATCTGGCGCGGCGTTTCGGCTTTCGAGGAGGTACGTCAGGCTGATGGCGCGCGAGGAGTCGATCTTGTTCGGCCACCAGTTGTTGACCGTGTAGTCGCAGGCGATGATCCCCCGCGGTACGGCCGGCGCGAGTTCCCGGCAGCGCGCCATGACCGCGGGATCGAACGACATCAGCGCCAGTGGGCCTTGATAGGTCGCCGTGATCGCCGCAATCGCTTCGAGGAATCCCGGCAGCGGATCATCCCAGTCGCTCTTGATCTCGACCAGTAGCGGCACCCTCCCGCCGGCCATAGCCAGGAACTCGGTGTAGGGGAGAATGGGCGTGTCCTGGCCGCGATAGCGCAGCTTGGCGAGATCCGCTGGCGTGCGGTCGCTGACCAACCCGTCTGCATCGATCAGACGCTTGAGCGCCCGGTCGTGGAACACCATCGGCGTGCCATCCGATGCAGGCTGGAGATCGCATTCGATGCCATAACCGCCGGCGATGGCGGCAAGGAAAGCGGGCCCGGTGTTTTCGATCACGCCAGCGTTGCGGTCGTGGAGGCCGCGATGGGCGATAGGCCGGATGAATTTTGTGCGGTCGAACATGGTCCCTCGGCTGTCGTATCGCGATGGCGGCAGGCGGACTGCTCCGGTGGACGTACTGCGACGATCAGGATCCACGCAACTTTTATTGAGGCACTGGCCGGCGAACGGCCTTCGCCTCGCGCCTGTTTCGCGCCAGTTGCGCCTGAGCGTCCATCAGTTCGTCGGCTAGCATCAAAGCGGCCATCAGCAGGAGGCGACCGTCGCCAGCAGCGGCAAACTCACCGGCGAGCGAGTCGACGCGGCGGCGCACGATATCCGCCAGCGCGAGAAGGCGCTCCTCCTCGCCATCGCCACACTCCAGGCGGTAAGTCCGCCCGTTGATTGTGATCGTCGCCTGCCCCACAGCTCCGGCCCCCGCCCACGCCCCAGCAATGTCGCTCCTCAATCGTCGATCAGATTGCGCAATGAATCGATCACCCAATCGATGCGATTGACGACCTGTTCGCGGCTTTCCTCGAGCGCCTGGATGCGGGTCGTCGCGGCAGCGAGGTCGGCCTGAAGGCGATCGCGTTCGCTCTCGAGCTTGATGACCCGCGCCAAGAGCGATGACGCATCAAGCTGACGTGCATCCATCTGCTTCGGCGGCCGCGTCGTGGCCTTTGATGCGCTTGGTGCAGCGCTGGGCGCTGCCTTGGACGCCGTGCTCTTGCCGGTGCGGCGCGCCGTCTTCGCTCCGATCTTGATCCCAGCTTCTTTGCCCGTGGCGGATTTCGCCGCGGCACCCTTTGTCCCTGGTGTTTTTGACGCGGGTGCCCTGGAGACGGGTGCCTTGCGCGATTTGCTGCTGCCGCGCTCGCTCATCTCGAACCTTCCATCCCACGGCCGGCGACTCTGAAGCACCACCGGCAGACGCAGGATCGCCCTCGCGATCGACCCGTCCGATAAAGATGCTGCAAAATCATTATTCTAAAGCACTTCCGCCCGATCTCACTCAGCCGCGACACGATTGTGAGAGATCGAACAGTGCTCAAGGCGCCCCGCGCTCAGTCCGCCGTTAACTAAAACTATGTGGCTCGCGCCCTGTGCGTCAATCACGATGAGTGCGTGCCCGCACTACTTTCGACGGAGCTGTGCCGCGGAGGTCAGCGAAGATCCTCGCCGGTGCGGATGGCGGAGATGATGACGATCGCTTGAGCCATCGGAAAATCGTCTGTGATGGTGAGATCGATCCGCGCCTCGTAGCCTCGCGGTGTCATGCGTGCGAGTTGCGCTGCCGCCCCCCCCGTGAGCATCAGCGTCGGACGGCCGGAGGGGAGGTTGACGACCCCCATGTCCCGCCAGTAGACGCCGCGGCGCAGTCCCGTCCCCAGCGCCTTCGAACACGCTTCCTTGGCTGCAAAGCGTTTCGCATAGGAGGCTGCGCGCATCCGGCGACGATCGGATTTGCGCCGCTCGATTTCCGTAAAAATGCGGTTGAGGAACCGGTCGCCGTATTTTTCGATCGTTCGCTCGATGCGACGGATGTCGATGACGTCGTTGCCGAGGCCGAGGATCATATCCGCCTGCTCCCGCCGCCGCCTGCACTCGAGCGCGCCTCGCGCATCAGAGCGCTCATCCGCTCGATCGCCGGCCTCAGTCCGATCATGATCGCTTCGCCGATCAGGAAGTGCCCGATGTTGAGTTCAGCAATCTCGGGGATGGCGGCAATCTCGCCAACGGTATTGTAGGTCAGGCCGTGTCCGGCGTGCACTTCGAGTCCGGCCGCGTGCGCGACGCGGGCAGCGACAACGATACGTTGGACTTCCTTCTCGACCCGCTGCCAATCATTTTCCAGCGCGTGTTCGCAATAGGTCCCGGTGTGGAGTTCGACGATGTCGGCGCCGAGGCGCGCCGACGCCTCGATCGGCGCGCGGTCCGGCTCGATGAACAGCGACACGCGAATGCCCGCCGACTTCAGTTCGCCAATACACCGCTCGAGGAAGCTCCCCGCGCCGATGACGTCGAGACCGCCCTCGGTCGTGCGCTCCTCGCGTTTCTCGGGCACGAGGCAACACGCATGGGGCACCGTCTTCAAGGCGAGCGCGAGCATCTCAGGCGTGGCGGCCATCTCGAAATTGAGCGGACGCGTCAGCTCGGCTTTGAGTCGCACGATGTCGTCATCGCGGATATGGCGGCGATCCTCGCGCAGATGTGCCGTAATCCCGTCGGCGCCCGCTTCGACCGCAAGATGAGCCGCGCGCACCGGATCGGGATGGCGGCCGCCACGCGCATTGCGCACCGTTGCGACATGATCGACATTGATGCCGAGGCGCAGGGCCCCAGGCAGCGCATTCTCTTTGGTCATTGAAACGTGCTCGCCTTCCAGCGCCTCAGCATCGCGGCTGTCGCCGCGCCGCAGTCGAGCCCTATCGTCCGCGTCAGGCTGGTTGCTGGCTGCGGAAGGCCTCGGCTGCACGGCGGCCTATGAAATAGAGAGCGCCACCGGAAATCAACCCCAGCACCAGCCCGCCGGCGAACAGCGGCTTCAGGATCGGCCAAAGGAGCGTCTTGGCGCCGTCGAGCACGGTCAGCCACCCGACGCTGGCGCCAGGAGGTTCGCCAAGCCGCGCCAGCGTGCGCTGAAGCTCTTCCACCGTCATCGCGCCGGGTTCGCCCAGCAGCGCAATCCCGATCACATAGGAGGCGACCCACATCATCGGCCAAGTGATCGGATTTCCAGCCCAGGTGCCGAGCAACGCTGCGCCGACGTTGGCACGCCCAACCCAGGCGAACATGGCCGCGAGTATCATCTGGACGCCGAGAATTGGCAGGAACGCGACGAATACCCCCATTGCCAGCCCGAGCCCAACGGCGTGCGGCGTCGCTTCCAGACGCAAGATCGCCCGCCACGCGGGCAGAAAGCCGGAGCGCGCGGCCGGTTTCGAGAGATCGACGCTCTCGCTCGGCTCGGGACGCACTCGCGATTTGAAGGGCATGTAGGGGCTCGTTGGCATGAAGAAGCTATGGGTGCCAGGTACGGCCCCAGTGTGACGCGACGCAGGACGCGACAAGGCTGTAACGCGATTTGAACTGAACTGTGGCTACTCGAAGACTCGCTCGACCTTGCTGACGACCGACTTGCTCGCCAAACCCTGGATGATGCGATTCAGATGCATCAGGTCGAAAACTTCCACCTCCACCTGCATCTCCGTGAAGTCCGCACCTCGGTGCAGCATCCGAAGATTGTCGATGTTGCCGTCCGCTTCGCCGATGACCTGTGCGATCTGGGCGAGCGTGCCGGGTTCGTTCAGTACCGTCACCATGATCCGCGCGGGAAACCGCTCGGGCGCTTCGTCACTGACGTCCCAAGTGACGTCGATCCAGCGCTCGTGCTCGAACTCGCTCAGACGCGGAGAATGAATTTGGAAGATGCGGATTCCCTCTCCTTGCGTCAAGACGCCGACGATACGATCGCCCGGCACCGCGCCGCCCGGTTCGAAGGTGACCGGAATATCGTTGCGCACGCCGCGAATCACGATCCCCCTTCCGCTGCCCCCGATTTCCGGATCACCGCTCCCAGTGCCGCCGCTTGATGGCCAGCGAAATTTCAAGCCCATGACTTTGGATAGATTGAACCAGCCTTCCTCGGCAGCCGGGTTCTGCTCGTAGCGATTGCGCGGCTTTGCAGCGGCCGGAGCCGGGGGCGGTGCCGCGCCCGGCGCGATGGCGCGGAGCACATCGCCGATCGGCAACTCACTGCGACCGACCGCGGCGTGCACGTCCTCGACGGTCTTGTGCGTCAGGCGGCTGAGCACGCGGCGGAGCTTATCGTCAGTATAATCAACGCCGATCTTGGCGAACGCGGAGACGATGAGACGCCGGCCGAGTTCCGCGTACTGGCGTCGTAGCGTATCGCGCGCCGCGCGGCGGATCGCGCTGCGGGCCTTTCCGGTCACTGCGATGCCCTCCCATGCGGCGGGCGGCGTACGGCTCGCGGACGTGATGATCTGGACTTCGTCGCCATTGCGCAGCGCCGTCGACAGTGGCATCTGGCGTCCGTTGATGTTGGCGCCGACGCAGGAGTTGCCGACGTCGGTGTGCACCGCGTAGGCGAAGTCGATTGGTGTCGCGCCCTGTGGCAGCGCGATCAGCCGCCCCTTGGGCGTGAAGCAGAACACCTGATCGTGGAACAGTTCGAGCTTTGTGTGTTCCAGGAATTCTTCCGAATTGTCGCCTTCGAGCAACGTTTCCACGAGTCGGCGCAGCCAGATATACGGTCCCATGTCCCGCGGTGCGTCGGAACTGGGTGCCTTGCCGTTGGTGCCGGCGCGTTCGGTCAGATCCTTATAGAGTGTGTGTGCGGCGACGCCGTACTCGGCGGTCACGTGCATTGCTTGCGTGCGGAGCTGGAGTTCGACGCGCTGGTGGCGCGGACCGACGATCGTAGTGTGGATCGACCGGTAGCCGTTCTGCTTCGGCGTGGAGATGTAGTCCTTGAAGCGGCCGGGAACGGCGCGCCAGGTGGTGTGAACGACACCCAGGACGCGATAGCAGTCCTCGACGCTCTTGCAAATGACTCGGAAGCCGTAGAGGTCGGAGAGCTGCTCCAGCGAGATCTGCCGGTTCTCCATTTTCCGCCAGATCGAATACGGCTTCTTCTCGCGCCCCGTTACGTCGCCGGCAAAACCTGCTTCCCCGAGCTTTTCGATCAAGCTCAGGCGAATCTCGCCGACGAGCCCCTGATTGTTGTCGGTGAGGCGATCAAGCCGCTCACGTACCGTGCGGTAGGCCTCGGGATGCAGCCAGCGGAATGCAAGCTCCTCGAGTTCCTCGCGCATCGCCTGCATGCCCATGCGACCGGCAAGCGGCGCGTAGATCTCGAGCGTCTCCTCGCTGGCGCGCCTGCGGCTCGCGGGTGGAACGTGCTCTAGCGTGCGCATGTTGTGGAGGCGGTCTGCAAGCTTGACCAGCAGTACCCTTATGTCAGTCGATATGGCGACCAGAAGCTTGCGGAAATTCTCCGCCTGCTCGGCCTTCTTGGACACGAGGTCGAGGCGCTTGATCTTGGTCAGCCCGTCGACCAGGACGCCGATCTCAGATCCGAAGAGCTGGTCGATCTCTGCCCGCGTCGCCTCAGTATCTTCGATGACGTCGTGCAGAAGCGCTGTCGCGATGGTGGCGTCGTCGAGCTTCAGGTCGGTGAGGATCGCTGCGACTTCGAGGGGGTGGGAAAAATATGGGTCGCCCGAGGCGCGCTTCTGGTTGCCGTGGGCGCGCATGGCATAAACGTAGGCACGATTCAGAAGCGACTCATCCGCCTTGGGATCGTAGCGCAGCACCCTCTCGACGAGTTCGTACTGGCGCATCATGACGCTTCAGGCCTCTCATCGGCGCCTCAAACCCGGCGCAATGGAGCGCCGGCACTCCACTCGTTCCCTGTCGATCGGTCCCACGCAACGTCACGCGGCACTACGCGGCGATTGCGGAATGCTACGAGTTGCATCCGCGCGCCGAACGCGGCCGCAGCGATAAACAGTGCGGCAGCGCGTTCCGTCAGCGCCCGCGCGACCCGCCGTTGCCGCCGCCACCACCACCGCCGCCACCATTTGATGATGGCTCGATCGGTGCCATGCTTTCCATGGCCCGCAAGAGCTGCTCTTCCGACATCGACATTTGGTCAATCGAGGTATCGGCGGACGGGTCGTCCCGACCGAGCGGCGCGTTACGACGGTCAGCGCCGAGTAGCGGTGCCGCGCCGGCCTCCGGCTCGTCGATTTCGACGTTCTTCTGGATCGAATGGATCAAGCTCTCGCGAAGATCGTCGGCCGGAACGGTCGGCTCGGCGATCTCCCGGAGGGCGATCACGGGGTTCTTGTCGTTGTCGGACTCAATTGTCAGGTGGGAACCTGAGGCGATCGCGCGTGCGCGATGCGCCGCCAAGAGCACCAGCTCGAACCGATTGGGGACCTTCTCCACGCAGTCTTCAACGGTTACACGCGCCATCGCTGCAGCACCTCGCGGTCAGAAATCGATAGGGAAAGGGCGCAATGTCGCGCACCGCAGCGAGCCCACGCCCGCTCATGCGCCGTACATGCCACGAATAGGTCTTTGAATCAAGTCGGGGTCGCCTTTCGGTGGTAGATCGGCCGCCCCTGCCCTCGTTCTGCACCCGGTCCTTGGACTCGATGACGCAATTAAAGTTGCATAGGTCCGTCGAAGTCCTAGGCAGGGTACAGATAGCGACTTCGATCATTGTATTGCTCGCCAAAGCTGGTGATCGGCGAAATGGCTGCTTAGCGCCGAAAATGGCCGGTTCTCCGAAGATGCTATTAAACGCGGCGGTCACTAGAAGCGGACAATGCTGCGGCGAAGGCCCGGCGTTCGCTTGAGCAGCTCCGAAGCGGAGACGCCAAGGACGGGATGACGCCAATGCGGAGCGATCTCGGCAAGCGGCACGAGCACAAACCCGCGCTGGTGCATAAGGGGGTGAGGGAGAATGATCGGTGCGCCGGCCCGAGTTAAGGCGGGCCAGTTCATGACGCGACCACTATGATCGAGAACATCAAGATCAAGCGGCCGGCGGCTCCAGCGCGGACTCGGTCGCCGCCCTGCCTTGCGCTCGAGTACTCTGAGTAATCGAAGCAAGGAACCAACCGATCGGTCAGCGCGTATTGCCACCACGGCATTGTAGAAGTTCGGCATCGGACCCGAACCTGCGTGCGGCAACGTCACGTAGATTCGTGAACAAACGGCAATATTAATTCCGCAGCGTTCAAGCTCAGACAAAGTGCGGTAAAGTGTATCAGGAGGCGGGCCCCAGCAACCTCGCGTATTTGCGCCCAGCGAAACAAAGATGTGCTGGCCAAGCATTTTACGCGCCGTGATATGTCAAACGCGCATTGGCGCGCTTCAACGATGAGCCTATAGTTGCGTCAATATCGCGCGTCGATTTCACTACGGTATTCCTTATGTATGCGCCCAACGACGTTCCGCCCGCATGTGTGTATGCCGATCGACCTAAGTCTGACGAGGGCTTTTGATACCACCGCCCGTGCGCGTTAGAGAACGATGAATCAGCTTGAGATAAAGGCATAGCGACGATGTTTTTTTACCCGACGGAGCGTATTGCCCTGTTCATTGACGGGGCCAACCTCTACGCAACCGCAAAGGCTCTCGGCTTCGATATCGACTACAAGAACCTGCTCGGCGTGTTCCGCAGCAAGGGCTATCTTGTACGCGCTCTCTACTACACAGCGCTCATCGAAGATCAGGAATATTCTTCGATCAGGCCATTGATCGACTGGTTGGACTATAACGGTTACACGATGGTGACCAAGCCGACCAAGGAGTTCACTGACGCTTCGGGCCGCCGCAAGATCAAAGGCAACATGGACATCGAGCTGACCGTCGATGCCATGGACCTCGCTGCGAAGCTCGACCACGTTGTCCTATTCTCGGGCGATGGCGATTTCCGTAGCCTCGTTGCCGCCCTTCAGGCCAAGGGCTTGCGCGTCAGTGTTGTCTCCACGTTGCAGACGCAGCCTCCGATGGTCGCCGACGAATTGCGGCGCCAGGCCGATCAGTTCATCGATATCGCTGATCTCGAAAAGGAAATCTGTCGCGATCCGAGCCAGCGAGTGCCCCGTGAGGCGCGTGAATCCCGGCTCGCGCAGTTCCGCGCCCAGCGTGAGGGCGTGGGCTCCGGTGACGACCCGTTGGACATGTAGTCGGTTGTCATGGCGCGCGGACGTGTCGCCGTAGCCAGCAGACCAGCGACTGATCCGGTTGCAGCGACGGCGGCGATAACGGAGCCCTGCCCGGATTGTCCCCGCTGCCCACGTCTCGTCGACTATCGCCATCGCAATCGTGCAGCCGAACCCGGCTGGCATAATGCCCCGGTCGCCTCGTTCGGGGCGGCCGAGGCGCGTTTGCTGATTGTCGGCCTCGCGCCCGGCGTGAGGGGGGCCAATAGGACCGGGCGTCCGTTCACGGGCGACTACGCTGGCGACCTGCTCTATGCGACGCTACTGGAGACCGGTTTTGCCCGCGGGGAGTACCGCGCCGATCCTGCGGATGGCCTCACGCTTGTCGACGCGCGCATCACTAACGCGGTGCGCTGCGTGCCGCCGCAGAACAAGCCAACGCCCGCTGAAATCAATACCTGCCGCGACTTTCTGACGGCGACCATACAGGCGATGCCGCGTCTCCGCGCGATACTGGTCCTCGGTCGCATTGCGCATGAGAGTACGCTCGCGGCACTTGGCCTGCGCCGAGCGGCCTTCCCATTCAGACATGGGGCGAGCCACGACCTGCCGGACCAGAGTCCCGGCGGACTGACCCTCCACTGCAGCTATCATTGCTCGCGCTACAATACGCAGACGCGACGGCTGACTCCTGAGATGTTCCGGACGGTTGTGCAGCAGGCTCGCGACGCGCTCGAGTGAGCGACTACCTTGCGAGCGAATCCGCGACGTGCTGGATGGCGCGTTCGGTTTGCGGCTCCCGCGCGGTGGGCCGCTGGACATCGTGGAAAACATCCTCGCCTGCGAGCCATCGCGTCTCGGCATCCGGCATCGCCAGCGCCACATCGAGTGCCGCTGCCAATTCCAGCGCATCTGTCGGCAAACCGGCCGCCCGCATGGCGCCGAGCAGCGTGATATGGGCGTTGCTCGCGAAGTTGAGGTAGGCGCCCGAGATCGGCACGCGCGCATTCATATTTCGCGCTTCGAACTCGTCGATACACGCCCCGAGGTCGAGCGACGTCGCCTGCCGGCACGCCAACGGCCGTTGCCGATAGACCGAGCATGCCCCCTCCACCAGCAGTGGACAGGCGAGCTTGCGGCCGATGCGATCGCCAGGCTGGATGCCGACCAGCGGTTGTCCGCGCGCCTTGACCGTATCGGCCGTCATCCCCGCCGCGCGTCCGCTACGCACGGCGTCCGCGAGCCGAAAGGCTTCGGGCGGCGTCACCGCAACGAACGTGTGGCAACAATAGGCGCAGCCCTTCGCGCAGGCGATCTTCTGCACCGTCGGTGGACGTGCGGCGACCGATGTTTCCACCAGCGTCTGAGCCAATTCCGCCGCTTCACCCGCGCGCCGCGCGTTGCCGACTTCCTCAAGCTTCGACTTCACCACCATCGCGACGGCGATGATCTCGGCGGCCTTGGGTTGCAGCGACAGGCCTTTGCCGAGGAGCGCTCGCCCCACCTTGATCTGCTCACGGGTCTCGCGGCGGCGCTGCTGTCGGGTTGCGTCGGTCATGACGGGTTTCGCTCACGGTCGCTGAATTGGATCACCGTATATCGGGTGTGGTCGCGGCGCGAGCGCTGGCTTGGTGCCGCGGTCCGCAACGCCTTCGGCTACTGCGTCCGCGGGCTATCCCCCGGTTTGCGTTCAAACCTCGCGGCCTTCGGCCGCCACAACGACCCGCGGCGCGTGTAGGCGTCGCACCGAAGGTGCGCCTCTGGCGCAGGCCGTACGCGACCGCGGCAGATTAAGAGCAACTCCCCCCGCCCAGCGCGCAGAACTTGGCGCAGTGGGGGTGGCACAGCTTGACCTGACCGTCGTGAAACATGCCGCCGTCGGCCCGCGCCGCATCATCCAGCGTCGCGCCCATGCTGAAGGCGTGCTCATACGGGAGCAGCGTACACGGCACCACCGTCGGTCGGGCGTCACCCTTTCGCTTCACGATCATGCGGCTCGAGGCGCACATCAGCTCACCCGGCGACTTGCCGAGGATTTGCCAGCAGCCGACGCTGATCTCCGGGACGTCCTGTGTCTCGTCCATTTCCGGCAGCAACACCAACGCCAGCGGATCATTTGGATCGATGCGCCAGCCGCGTTCGCCGATCAATGCCGCGTAACCGTCGCGCGCTTCGTGCTCGTGCTCATTCCAGCAACTGCGCCCGGCGATTGCGGTCTTGAAGCCCGCACTGGACAGCCAGTCCAAGGCCGCAACCGATTTGGCGAATGTCTTCGGGCCGCGCTCCGCCTCGTGCAGAGCTTGCGTATAGTGATCGAGACTGACACGGATCGTGAGGCTGTCGCCGTAAGCAGGAAGCAGCCCCAGCAGTCCCTTCTTGAGGCGCGGCCGCAACATCGGCTGCAGACCGTTCGTCAGCACCAGCACACGCAAACCCTGCGCGAGTGGCGCCTCGAGCATCGGAATGATCTCGGGGTTCATGAACGGCTCGCCGCCGGTAAATCCGATCTCGGTCGTGCCGAGATTATCGCGCGCGATCTCGTCGAGGTACGACCCCACTTCGGCGGCGCTCAGGTAGACGAGGCGGTCGTTGGTCGGGCTCGATTCGATGTAGCAATTGCGACAGGTGATGTTGCACAGCGTGCCGGTGTTGAACCACAGCGTGCGCAACTGATCTAATCCGACGCTGGCGCGACGATCGCCTCCGACTGTCCAATCGGGATCCTGGAATTTGCGTCTCGGGTGTGCGGGCTCCGCGACCAGTCCTTCAGCACGTACGTCTGCCACGCGGCCTCACCTTCAGATCTTGGAGTGCACCCAACGGGAATCGAGCGACGCTACCATGGTCCATCCCTCGCGGTCCTCACATTGACTTTATCGGGGCCTGAGGTCGCGCGAATGGCACGGCGTCCTTCAAACGGGCTGAAGCAGCATCTGCCGAGCCACCTATTCTTCAATGATCTCGACGGCCATTTCGGGGCAATTGGCCAGCGCGAGATGGGCCGCCGCGAGCTGGTCCTCCGGCACGATCCCGTTGCCGATTTCCTTGGCGTTCCCGTAGGCGTCCAGTTCGAACAGCGCCGGCGCCAGCGCCTTGCATCGGCTGTGCCCCTGGCATTTGTCAGGATCGACCCGGACCCGCACGATCTTCGTGCCTGCCATGCCGCCCTCCCTTTGCTAAACTAGAATGCATATGGTCTACATCCGCGCGCGGGCGCGCAAGCGCCTCGTTGCGATTGATCGCCGTTTAAGAGGCCTTCTCGGGTCACATTGACGGCGCCCGCAGCGCAGCGTAGGACCGCCCGCACACATCATTTCCGATCGCAGAACCACGGCGCCATCATGCTCGAAAAGACCTATTCGCCGGCCGATATCGAGGCCCGTATCGACGCGGACTGGGCGAAGGCGGACGCCTTCAAAGCGGGGCGCGCGGACCGCGCCGGTGCCGCGAGTTACTGCGTCGTCATTCCGCCACCGAACGTGACGGGCTCGCTGCACATCGGGCACGCGCTCAACAACACGTTGCAGGACATCCTGTGTCGCTACGAGCGCCTGCTCGGGAAGGATGTGCTGTGGCAGCCGGGCATGGATCACGCCGGCATCGCGACGCAACTCGTCGTCACGCGGAAACTTGCCGAAAAGCAGATCCAGTACCAGGACCTCGGCCGCGAGAAATTCCTTGAGGAAGTCTGGAAGTGGAAGGCTGAGTCTGGCGGCACCATCATCAACCAGCTGAAGCGCCTCGGCGCGTCCTGTGATTGGAGCCGCGAACGCTTCACGATGGACGAGGGCCTGTCGAAGGCGGTCCTCAAGGTGTTCGTCGATCTCCACAAGGCGGGACTGCTCTACAAGGACAAGCGGCTGGTCAACTGGGATCCGGTGTTCCAGTCGGCGATCTCGGACCTCGAGGTCGAGCCGCGCGAGCACACCGGGTCGTTCAAGTGGTCGCCCGAGTTGAAGGACAAGGACGGCAACCCGGTCGCATTCGACGGCGCGGCGCTGGCGAAAGTGCTGGCGCGCGATCCAAGCGGGCACATGTATTACATCCGGTATGCGATCGCGGGATCGCCCGGTGAATACGTGACGGTCGGCACGACGCGACCCGAGACGATGCTCGGCGATACCGGCGTTGCGATCCATCCCGAGAATGAAAAGCTCAAGCATCTCATCGGCAAAAAAGCGATCCTGCCGCTGGTCGGCCGCGAGATCCCGGTCGTCGGCGACACCTATGCCGATCCCGAGAAGGGCACCGGCGCGGTCAAGATCACGCCGGCGCATGATTTCAACGATTGGGATGTCGGCAAGCGCTGCGGGCTCGAGGTGATCAACATCCTCGATGCGACAGCGAAGCTGAACGACGATGTCCCGCCGGTTTATCGCGGCCTCGATCGCTTCATCGCGCGCGCCAAGGTCGTGGCGGATCTCGTGGCGCTGGGCGCCATCGAGAAAATCGAGCCGCACACGCACGCGGTCCCGCACGCCCAGCGCGGCGATGCCGTCGTCGAGCCGTGGCTGACCGATCAGTGGTACGTCGATGCCGCAACGCTGGCGAAACCGGCCATGGAGGCCGTGCGCGCCGGCAAGACAACGTTCGTTCCCGACAAGTACGCCGCCGATTATTTCCGCTGGCTCGAAAACATTCAGCCCTGGTGCGTTTCGCGCCAGCTCTGGTGGGGCCACCAGATCCCGGCGTGGTATGGGCCGGATGGAAAAATCTTCGTCGCGCATGACGAGGCGGAGGCTTATGCCCTCGCCGCGAAGCATTACGCCACTTCCCCTTCTCCCCGCCTGCGGGGAGAAGGTCGGGATGAGGGGCGGCCCAACACACCAACGTCGGCGTCTGCCGCCGCCCCTCACCCTGACCCTCTCCCCGTAAGCACGGGGAGAGGGGAAGTCGTGCTCACCCGCGACCCCGACGTCCTCGACACGTGGTTCTCCTCGGCGCTGTGGCCGTTCTCGACGCTCGGCTGGCCGGAGCAAACGAAGGAACTCGGCCGTTTCTATCCGACGAGTTGCCTCGTCACCGGCTTCGACATCATCTTTTTCTGGGTTGCCCGCATGATGATGTTCGGCACCCATTTCATGAAGGAAGTGCCGTTCCACGACGTCTTCATCCACGGCCTCGTCCGCGACGAGAAGGGCCGCAAGATGTCGAAGACGCTCGGCAATAGCATCGATCCGCTTGAACTGATCGACCAGTACGGCGCCGACGCGCTGCGCTTTACGCTCGCCGCACTGACGACGCAGGGACGCGACGTCAAGATTTCGACCGCGCGCGTCGAGGGCTATCGCAACTTCGCAACGAAACTCTGGAACGCCGCGCGGTTCATGGAAGTGAACGAGTGCCGGCGCGTCGAGAACTTCGATCCGAAGGCGATCAAGCACACGCTCAATCGCTGGATCGCGGGCGAGACCCAGCGCGCCGTTGCGGAAGTGGAAGCTGCGCTCAAAGCCTACAAGTTCAACGAAGCCGCCGGCGCCGCGTATCAGTTCGTCTGGGGCGTGACGTGCGATTGGTATCTGGAACTCGCCAAGCCCCTGCTGACCGGCGACGACGCGGCCGCCAAGGCCGAAACGCAGGCGACCGCCGCCTGGGTGCTCGACCAGATCCTGCCGCTGCTGCATCCGTTCATGCCCTTCATCACCGAGGAGCTTTGGGCGAAGACAGCCGAGCATGGTCCGGCGCGGCAGTCCGTCCTGGCGCTCGCGTCCTGGCCGAGTCTGTCCGGCCTTGTCGACACCGATGCCGCTGCCGAAATCGGTTGGGTTGTATCGCTCGTCTCAGAAATCCGTTCTGTGCGCTCTGAAATGAACATTCCGGGTGGCGCGAAAGTGCCGCTTGTGCTGATTGGCGCCAGCGCGACGACGAAAGCTCGCGCTGAGCGGCACGACGAGACGCTGAAACGGCTCGCGCGGCTCGATGCGATCACGTTCGCCGACCAGGCTCCCAAAGGCGCAGCCCAGATCATCGTCGGCGACACCACCGCCGCGATCCCGCTTGCCGGCGTCATCGACATGGGCGCGGAGGCCAAGCGCCTCGCGAAGGAAATCGACAAGACGGTCAGCGAAATCAAGAAAGTCACCGATCGGCTCGGCAATCCGCAATTCATGGCGAAAGCGCCGGAAGACGTCATCGACGAACTGCGCGAACGCCAAGCCGACTTCGAAGCCCGTCAAGGCAAGCTCAAGATCGCGCTCTCGCGGGTCGAGGACGCCGCGTAGTCACTTCTCCACGAGGAGACGCAAGCGATGTTCGTTCCCGATCACTTCAAACTTGGCGGCGTCGCCGAACAACACGCGCTGATGCGCGCCTATCCGTTCGCGGCGCTCATCACCACCAGTGACGCGGGTTACGAGGTCACACATCTGCCAACCGTGCTGAAATCGGAGGGCGAGCTTGGTCTCATCGAATGCCACGTCTCGCGAGCCAATCCGCACTGGCGCACCATCGCCGCCGGCGCGCGCGCGCTGCTCATCTACACCGGTCCTCAGGCCTACATCACGCCTGCGTGGTATCCCTCGAAGGCCGCGCACGGCAAGGTCGTGCCGACGTGGAATTACGCCGTCGTCCATGCCCACGGCGTCGCCGAAATCGTCGATGATCGCGAATGGCTGGTGCGCCATGTCGGCGAACTGACCGATCAGCAGGAGGCCGGTACGCCCGCACCCTGGGCGACCAGCGACGCTCCTGGTAATTTTATCGAAGTGCTGGCGCGAGGTATCGTGGGAATGCGCTTTGCGATCGACCGGTTGGAAGGCAAGTCGAAGATGAGCCAGAACCGCGAATTGCCGGATCGCGACGGCGTAGTCGCTGGTCTTCACGCGCGCGGGACGGACGACGACGCCAAGGTCGCCGATCTCGTCGCAATCGAGGCTGAGCGCGCCAAGAAGGGTTGATTGCGCGTTAGATCTCGACCCGCTTCTTCATGTGGATCGCCACCCCGCGCGTCGGATGCAGCTCTTCCCGGAATATTTCGTAGCCGCACCGCTCGTAAAGCCGAATGTTGTCCTCAAAACGCTGGTTCGTATAGAGGCGCACCTCGCTGTAGCCCAACGAGCCGGCGAGCGCTTCTGCGTGGTGGAGGAGCTGCCGACCGAACCCCCGCCCCTGGAATCCTGGCGCGACGGCGACGTTCTCGATCAGCAAGTGGTCAGGTTCGGGGATCGTTTCGATCAATGCCGCCAGGACATCTCCGAGGTACAGAAGATCGATGCGATGGTCCCGGACGGCTGCCGCGTAATCCGCTGTCATCGGTTTGGGCTCGCGACCGATGACCGGCACCCATTTGGCGTAAGCAGCCCGCGTTAAGGCCAGGATAGCGGGCGCATCTGCGTCCGCGGCCTGCCGTAACCTTACTTTCCCGATCATCAATGCCTCCCGTCCGCTTCGGCGGCCGCACCCATACGCCCCCGCGGTCCTTTGCGCCATCGCCCCGGCGATCCTTTGCGCCATCGCCCCGGCGATCCTTTGCGCCATCGCCCCGCGATCCTTTGCGCCATCGCCCCGCGATCCTTTGCGCCATGACAATGTTCCCTGGACCGGCTAGAACCCCGCCCCATGAGCCAGAGCACACTCCGCCGCGCGTCCCGTTCCGCAAAATCGCCGCTGCCCAAGGCGCCGGCCGGTACGCGTGTGCGTAAGATCAAGGCACCGCCCAAGGTCGGTTTCGTGTCGCTCGGCTGCCCCAAGGCGCTGGTCGACTCCGAGCGGATCATCACGCGGCTGCGCGCCGAGGGTTATGAGATCGCCCGTGAATACGATGGCGCCGATGTCGTCGTGGTCAACACGTGCGGCTTTCTCGATTCAGCGAAGCAGGAAAGCCTCGACGCGATCGGCGAAGCGATGGCCGAGAACGGTCGCGTCATCGTCACCGGATGTTTCGGTGTCGAGAAGGACGTCATTCGCAAGGCGCATCCGGGCGTCCTCGCGGTGACCGGCCCGCACCAGTACGAAGCAGTGATGGAAGCGGTACACGACGCTGTACCTCCCCTCCACGATCCCTACCTCGACCTCGTGCCGCCCGAGGGCCTGCGCCTGACGCCACGCCACTACGCGTATCTGAAAATTTCCGAAGGTTGTAACAACCGCTGCTCGTTCTGCATCATCCCGTCGCTGCGCGGCCGCCTCGCGAGCCGACCGGCCAATCACGTGATGACCGAGGCCGAGCGCCTCGTTAAAGCGGGCGTCAAGGAGTTGCTGGTCATCAGCCAGGACACCAGCGCCTACGGCCTCGACATCAAATATGCGGAGAGCCCCTGGAAAGGTGCGCCGCTGGCGGCCCGCTTCCTAGATCTCTCTCGCGCGCTGGGCGATCTCGGCGCTTGGGTCCGGATGCATTATGTCTATCCCTACCCGCACGTCGATGACGTCATTCCGCTGATGGCCGAAGGGAAAATCCTCCCCTATCTCGACATCCCCTTCCAACACGCGAGCCCGAAAGTGCTGAAGGCGATGCGTCGACCCGGTGCCAGCGCCGGCACGCTCGATCGGCTGCGCAATTGGCGCAAGGTGTGCCCCGATCTCGCGGTGCGCTCGACCTTCATCGTCGGTTTCCCCGGCGAGACCGAGGACGATTTCCAATACCTGCTCGATTGGATTGGCGAAGCGCGTCTCGATCGCGTCGGCTGCTTCAAGTACGAACCGGTCGAGGGTGCCAAGGCCAATGCGCTGGAGGGCGCGGTTCCCGACGAGGTCAAGGAAGAGCGCTGGCACCGCTTCATGCAGGCCCAGCAAAAGGTCTCCGAGGAGATCATGGCGGCCCGCGTCGGCCGAACGGTTCAGGTGCTGATCGACGAAGTCGACGAGGACGGGGCGGTGGGTCGAACGGTGTGGGATGCACCGGAGATCGACGGTTCGGTCATTCTCGAGGGCGCCGTCCACCTCAAGCCGGGCGACATGCTAGCCGCGCGCATTGTCGAAGCAGACGCCTACGATTTGTGGGCTGAGCCCGTCACTTCATCGTGACCACGCGGCGGTTGCCGGGGCGGCCGAATCCACGAAACTGTTACTCGAAAACGCGCAGAAAACCGACCAGTAACAAGCGATTGCGGGGAACCTGAGTTCATTTTCGGTTCAGGTTCGCACCATTATCCCGACGTATAGCTACGGTACTGCATTAAAATCCACGTGAGTCCGGCGCGTTTCCGCCGACGGATCGCCGACGATGACGGCGTACGATCAGGAGCAAAAGGAAACCCTATGAAAAAGAACTTCATGGCGGCAGCCGTCGCGCTCGCCGCAACCGGCTTCTTCCTGCCGACGCAGGCCGATGCAGGCATGTACGCGCCTGCCGCCGGCGCCGCCGCAGGCGATGTCTCCAACACACTCGTCACAGACGTGCAATACGGCCGGCACCGGCGCGGCTATCGCCCGGACGGATTCAGGCGTTGGCACGGCAGCCACATGGCCTATCGCGGCTGGAAACGTCGCCCGCATTATGGCCGGGTCATTGGCGGCATCGCCCTCGGCACGCTGCTCGCCGGCTCGGCCTATTACGCCTACGCGGGCGCACCGCCGGCACCCGGCCTGTGCTGGTACTGGGCGGACCGGTATGAGGAGCGCGGATATTGGGACTACTGCTGACCACTTGAATTCTCTTTATTCCGGGTGCAGCGTATATCGCTGCACCCGCTCTGTTATTTGGCGGACAACGAGAGCCGTGCTCGAAATGGGATATAACGTCGCATCAAAGGATCGACTGTCATGAAGAGGACTTTGTTGGCTGCCGCGTTTGCGCTCGCTCTGCCCACTGTGGCCCCCGCGGCGGTGGTCACCCCGGATCATGGTGCCATGCGCGACCAGGCTGGATCCGCAATCATCAAAATTCAGCGGACGACGAACCGCCCTGTGCAGCGCGCCGTCCCGTCGCGGCGCATCGCGCCCCAGCGCGCCATCCGCCCCAATCGGATTGCCCCCAACACGGTCGTGCGTCCGAACAGGGCCGTCAGCCCGCGCACCGTCAACCGTGGTTTCGCGCCCGGCCGCGCCGCCGTCGTTCATCGTCGTGGCTTCCGGCCCGCCGGCTACCGCCGCTGGCATCCGCGTCACCTCGTCGTGCGGCGTTGGTATCACCGGCCGTACTACGGACGCATCATCGGCGGCATCGCTATCGGCACGATCCTCGCGGCGTCGGCGTACTATGCCTATGCCTCCGAGCCGCCGGCCCCTGGCCTGTGCTGGTTCTGGGCTGACCCGGATGAGACACAGGGGTATTGGGACTATTGCGTCGAGCCAGAGTGAATTTGGCGAGCTGATTTCAGGGCCAGCCGGGACCGATGCATCGCATCAATCCTGGCTGGCCTTTTCTTTTACGGCTGCGACAGGGCATCGCCAGACGTTGTGGCTGGCCTGACCGGGAGTTGACGCCCCATCATTAGGATAGCGTTCCCGTTCCACTGTGCTTCGCGTAAGGGCGCAAATCCGCAACGCCGGTAAAAACCTACATTCCGCGCTGCAGCACCGGTCACCACATGAACACCGGGTGCGCCAGCCTCTGCCGCCTGCTGCGAAAAGGCGTCGATCAGCCGCCCACCGATGCCCTGGCTCCGCCATGCGGGATCGAGGTTGATGTGCAGGTGCGCTGGGTAGCGTTCCGTCAGGTCCGAGAAACCTGAGTAGTAGCTGATGTCGCCGAAGCGTGCCGACCGCGCAGGATGATCTAGGCAGCCGACGAGATAACCCGCGACAGCGCCGTCCAAGTCGCGCGCAAGAAACACGTGAGCGCGATCATGGTCCAGATAGCGCCCGAGCCACCGTTCCCGGAAAGCGCTCCGTTCGGCTGCGTCGGCGAACGTCGCCCGCCCCGCCGAGGCAAAGAAGATGCGCTCAATAGCAATAAGCGTGACGTCAGTTGTATCGTCCCCGAGCGCAGCAATCGCAACCATGCGCTTCCCCTGAAGATGCCCTGCCGCCTCTGCCGCCAGCGCTTGCCCAGCGCGCCTCAGCTTTGCATGGCCGCACCGCGTCTCGCCACTCACCCGAGGTGATGCTATGCCACCAGGGCGATCCCAGTTCAACGCGAGCACCTCGGTGGACCGACTTTCTGCAACGATCATCGGCGGCGGCATATTCGGCCTCTGGCAGGCGTTCGAGCTGGCTCGGCGCGGCCATGCCGTGACCTTGCACGAGGCAATGAGCGAAGCCGAGACCGGCGGCGCCAGCCGCGTCGCCGGTGCCATGCTCGCTCCCTACTGCGAGGCGGAAGGCGCCGAGCCAATTGTGCAGGAACTCGGCGTTCGCGGTCTGTCGCTGTGGCGTGACGCCGTCCCCGGCATCGTCATGCGCGGCAGCCTCGTGCTCGCGGCTCCGCGCGATCAGGGTGAACTCACGCGCTTTGCCCGAATGACCGACGGCCATCGCACGGTCGACGCCGAAACTGTCGCGCAGCTCGAGCCGGATCTCGCTGACCGTTTCGGTCGCGGGCTCTTCTATCCAGACGAAGGCCACATGGAACCGCGACGCGTCCTCGCGTCCCTCGTTGGCGAAATACGGCGGCTGGGCGGGACGCTGAATTTCGGCTCCGCGGTTCCCTCGCCTGTGTGGCGCGCCGGCGGCGACGGTGGTGTCGTCATCGATTGCCGAGGTCTCGCGGCGCGCGAGGATTTGCCAGCGCTACGCGGCGTTCGCGGCGAGATGGCTGTGCTGCGCAGTCGCGACGTGACGCTGACACGCGCGGTGCGGTTGCTCCATCCGCGCTTCGCGCTTTACATCGTGCCGTGGAGCGACCACCGCTACATGATTGGCGCCACCGTCATCGAGCGTGACGACGCCGGGCCAGTAACGCTCCGTTCAGCGCTCGACCTATTGGGCACTGCTTACGCGCTGCATCCCGGGTTCGGCGAGGCCGACATTCTCGAGCTGTCGTCGGGCGTACGCCCAGCGTTTCCCGACAACGTGCCAAAGATCGTCGCAAAAGGCCGCCGGTTGCTGGTCAATGGCGCCCACCGGCACGGCTATCTACTGGCGCCGGTCATGGCGGAAATCGCCGCCAACTATCTGGAGACCGGCGCGACGCATCCTATTCTTTCGATGGAATGACGAAGCCTAAGGCGGAGGCTACCCTAGCCCCGGCAGCGCTGCGAACAGCCAGAAGCCATTCAGCATCATCAGCGTTCCGAACAGGCCGGCGCCGAAGCTTGCATAGAGCAGCGCGCTGGTTCCGGCGATGATCGCCACCGAGGCCAGCACGATGCCGATCTGGAGCAAAGCTTCCGCGAGGTCGAAGTACGGGTCCTTGCGCAGCGCCTGATCTCGTTCGCGCTCGAGTTCCTTCGCCCGTGCCGAAAGCTCGGTCAGTCCTTCGCCCGTATCGGGCTCGGAGCGATAGCGGTCAGCGGTCGTACGCCAGGTGCCCATCTTGGTCTTGATGGCGGTTGCCGCTTCCGGCGACAGGCCGGGCTGCGTGAGCAGCGTCAGCTCGAGTTCGTCGGCCGCAAGTATAAAGCTCGTCCGCCGGATGTTCTTGGCCTGGAAGAACGCCCACTTGTTCGAGGCATCGATATTGGCGCGATTGGCGTCCTTTGCAGCATTGCCGCCGCCGACACCGCACACCGCGAGCAGAACAGCGAGGATGCCGATCCATACGCCGATCCATTTATTGCGCGCATTATCGTCGGCCAGGCTGTCCCGGACATCATCGATCGACATGGTATCCCCCTAGCTCAGCCCGCTCCCGGCGGGCGGCCCTTTTACACCCCCTTGATATTCTTTGCACGCGGCGTTGTCGGGCATTCCTGTTCGGGCATTGACGCTATGCGGCAACGATCCCCTTCCGTGATGGCCGCGGGAGGAATAGAATTTCAATACACGGGAGAGAAGCAAAAGGACTGGAGGCGACGATGGCCTATACGCTCGAAGCACTCGCGACAGACATTCGCAACACCCTCAAGTCAGGGGCCATCTCGGTGACCGGCCCGAAGGTGGTAGCGTTCGTGGAGAAAGCGCTGAAGGACAAGGAATTCGTCCAGGTCAATCTGGGCAAGCCCGGTATGAAGACGCGCGAAATCATCTTCGAAGACCCCGAAACCGGGTTCTGCGTTTGCGCCCACACCTATGAAGGCGCTGCAGAATCGCCGGCCCACGATCACGGGCCGAGTTGGGCGATTTACGGTCAAGCCATCGGCGTCACGGAGATGACCGACTGGAAAATCGTCAAGAAGGGCGAAGGCGATCAGCCGTCGCTGGTCGAGGCAGTGCGCGTCTACAAACTCGAGCCGGGCATGGCGAAATTCTACGACGTCGGCGCCGTCCATTCGCCGAAGCGTGATAGCGCAACGAAGCTGATCCGCGTCGAAGGCAAGAACCTCGATACGGTGAAGCGGTCGAACATCAAGGCGGCCTAGCCTCCTCAATTGCACCGATTTTCGACGATGCAGCGGCCGCCTCGAGCGGCCGCTTTGCGTTGTAGAGCACGATCAATTGCCGCTAAGTGCGCGAATCTGCGCTGATTTTCGGCCCGCCAAGCGGGGCCATCCCGACCTCCCCGCGCACGCAACCGTTTGTGCAATTATTTTGAACGACGTTATTGATATGCGTTCAATCCGCCCCATCTATGGGTAGTCGGACGCTGACAGCCGACGGCCCGGGCCACCGGAACCGAGAGCTGCCAGCGCCGGACACCGAATAGTCGCCTGGCTCAATTTTTCCCGCGTCTTTCAGTCGGAGTTTCGATCGCCCGTCATTGTGTGACAACCCATCAGGCGGTGCCCCCGCCCTCCTTTTTCAGCGGCCCGCGCTGGTCAAGACGACACGTCTCATGCTCGCGGCCGAGCGTGCCACCGCCCAACCAACCCCGGCCACCGGCCGAACCTAGAAGGAATGACGACCATGAAGACGCTTCTCGCAGCCCTCATCGCGCTCGGTACGCTCACCGGCGCGGCCAACGCCCAGTACGTCCGCGTCATCGGGCACGGCTACAACGCGGGTCCCGAATACTGCGCGCCCGGCACGACGCACATCATCCAGAACCGCGTGACCATTGCGCCGCGGGTTTTTGCGCCGGTCCAGCAGGCCGAAGCGCCGGCGGAGGCACCTGCCGACGCTCCGGCGACAGCTCCGGATGCGCCCGCTGACGCAGAGCCGCTGCAAGCGCCGCTTCCGCCGAAATAATGCGGTGATCCTCCGTGCCGCATTGGGTGAAGGCTCGCTCCGCATCTGACGGAGCGGGCCTTCGTCTTTTGTGTCGACCCGGGATCCGCCGAGGGTTGCCCGTCCGCGCGATTGTGGTTAGGTAACGACGATAACTTCGCGGCCGGGGAGGAAGCGATGCGAGGCGAGGCTGTCGTATCCGTGCACGCGGATGCGGCTGGAAAGATTTCGATCCATGGCCACGGCGCGCAGCCCAAGCGAGGGAGCGCTGCCTCATGCGCGTGATCTCGCTCTCGGTGGTCCTCTACCTTTTCTGGTTGGCGCTCTCCGG
>LNFM01007476.1_pt1 | contig 65145 bp, 58 predicted proteins | sample 596031 | NCBI WGS metagenome assembly LNFM01 (sample SAMN04254537, study PRJNA301005) | activated carbon metagenome | isolation source: dual media filters at the Ann Arbor, Michigan drinking water treatment plant | place: USA: Ann Arbor
GGGATGGCGATCTACACCGACCTCATCACCGCGGCCCTCCGGGACGACGCCGGACCGGCGGACGGCCAATGACGACAAGGAGCACCATGGACCGAACCTCCACGCACCGCCCGTCCCGCCGCCGCGCAGGCCTGGCCGCCCTCGCCACCGGCCTGGCGATCGGCGCGGCCGCGGTCCTGCCCGCCACCGCGCAGGCCCGCATCGTCCCCGGCAAGAGCGTGGCCGGCGTGAAGCTGGGCGACAGCGCCGCCCGCGTGAAGGCGGTGCTGGGCGAGCCCGAACGCGGCAGCACGGTGCTCAACTACCGCTACATCCGCAGCCGCGGGTTCGGCATCTACTTCATCGCCGGCAAGGCCTTCGAGATCACGGTGGTCCGCAGGCCCCAGGCGACAGGAGCCGGGATCGGCGTGGGCTCCACCCTGGCCGCGCTGCGGGCCGCCCACCCGGGCGCCGCCTGCACCCCCTCGGTGCTGGGCCCCAACGCGTTCGACTGCTCCCTGCGATCCCGCTTCGCCGGGCGCGGCACCGAGACGCAGTTCAAGGTGCGCCGCGGCAAGGTGAGCACCATCGCCGTGCGCTTCGCATAGCCGGACGGCCCGTGTCCCCCCGTTCCCCATCCGGCGGCCGTCCCATCGGGCGGCCGCTGCGGCACCTGCTGCTGGCGGTGCTGGCGCTGCTGGCATGGACCGGCGCCGCGGCCGCCGCGCCGCCGCGGGTGACGGTGTTCGGGGACTCGGTGCAGGCCTCGTTCCTGTTCTCCCCGCGGGCGGTGGAGCACCTGCGGCGCGGCATCGACCTGCAGCTGCAGGCCAGCACCTGCCGCAAGCTCACCTCCCCGGGCTGCCTGGGCGGCTCCCCGGAGTCGGTGCTCACGGTGGCCTCGGCGCTGGGCCCGCGCCTGGGCGACGTGGTGGTGGTGAACGTCGGCTACAACGACTTCGCCAGCGCATACGACATCGAGACCATCCTGCGGGTGCTCACCCGCGCGCGGGTGAAGGCCGTCATCTGGGTGACCCTGCGTGAGGCCGACAGCGGGTATGTGGCCACCAACGCGCTCATCCGGCGCGCGGCCGCCCGGCGGCGCGGGCCGCGCGCGCCGATCATCCGGCTCGCCGACTGGAACGCGGCCAGCGCCGGCCGGCCGTGGTTCGTCTCCGACGGGATCCACCTGAACACCACCGGGGCGCAGGGCCTGGCGGAGCTGCTGCGGACGACCGTGGTGCGCACGCTCGCCGACCTGGGGATCCCGGTTCCCGGTGCGCCCGCGGCGCTGGCCGCCGAACGCTTCACCGTGGGGCCCGGCGCCACCGCGCTCGCCGGCGACGACGACGCCCTGTGGGTGCTGCGCGGCGCGCGCCTGGTGGAGATCGACCCGGCCACCGGCGCGCCACGCGCCGGCGGGGCCGACCTGGGCCGCGGCGAGGCGCTCACCTCCGACGGCCGCCAGGCGTGGGTGATGGACGCCGACGCGCAGACCGCCGCCCGGGCCGAGCGGCGCGTGCACGGCATCGGCTTCCCGCCCGTGGAGGGCTGGCACGATCCGGAGCCCGGCTGTGGACGTTGCGGCGCTGCGCGCCGGGCGATGTCACCTGCACCTCGCCCGATGCGCTGCTGCGCGTCACCCCCGCGGCGCAGGCGGTGCAGGACGTGGGCGCGGTCCCCGGGCAGCCGCGCGCCATGGCGGCCGACGCGAGCGCACTGTGGGTGCTCACCACCGACCCCGCGTCCGGTCGGCCGGTGCTGGAACGGCGGCACCCCGGCAGCGGGCGCCTGGTGCGCGTGACGGCCCTGCCGCCGGCCGCCGCGGGCGGCACGGTGGTGGCGGGGCGGGGCGTGGCGTGGGTGCGCACCCGCGCCGGCGAGCTCCTGCGCGTGCGGCGCACCGGCCGGGCGGCGCGGGTGATGGACGCGGCGCGCGCGGTCGCGGCACAGGGGGACCAGCTGTGGGTGCTGCGTGACGGCGGGAGGGCGTTCGTGAACCTGCACCCGGTCACCGGGCGGGTGCGCGGTCAGGCCCGGTCGGCGCGGCGGCTGTCGGGCCGGATCACCTTCACCGCCGGCCACGTGTGGATCCTCGGCGCGTCCGGCCGCGAGGTGCTGCGCCTGCGAAGGCGCTGATCAGGGGGCACCCAGGCCGAACAGCGGCCGGATCACCACCGGCCGGTCCACACACGCGACCGGTACCGCCGTCGTGGTCTGCCCGGGGTCAGGGCACCGGTGTGGGCCGGTGGCCCTCCACCGACAGCCACTCCCGCAGGCCCGGCGGGTCGTACGCCGGGTCGGCGGCGGCCCGGTCCACCACGCTCGAGGCGATCGACTGGTGCGGGGCGGGCGGCGCGACCCCGGACTCCGGGTCGACGGGCGCGCCGGGGCTGGGCTCGGCCCCCGGGCGGCGCACGTGGGGACGCATGAGGCGGTAGATCCCCTTCCGGCTCTGGTGGAGCGGCCCCAACGCGTCGGCGGCCACCCACTGGCCGAGGCGGCGGCTCACATCGGGCGCCTCGTGCTCGGCGGCGGTGCGGGCGAAGTGCCCGGGCGTGAACCGCAGCCCGGCCTCCTGCGCCCTGCCCACCATCCACAGCAGGGGGACCTCCGCGACATCCGAGACCGGGTATCCGCCCCCCACGTCGCTGTGCACGCCCGAGAACCACACCTGCTCCAGCACCTGCAGGGTCGCGCCGGCGCCGGACTGCGCCCACATGGTGGGTGGGAACGGCCCGCGGCGCTCGTCCACCGACACCGCGTGGTACGCGCGGTCCACGGTGCTGCTGAGCATCGTGTCGTGGAACTGCCAGCGCCGGTAGCCCGCCCAGGGGGATGCCCAGCGAGCCGACGGTGTCCCACACGCCGATGAAGCGGATGCGCGTCTCGTGGGAGAACGAGCGGCGGAACAGCACCGCCTCGTTGCCGGTGGGGTGACTCCGCCCGCCGCGCAGGCGGTACAGCCGGTAGGCGTCCTTGACCCGGCGGGTCTCCTCCCTGCGCAGCACCCCGCAGGTGCGGATGAGGCCCGCCAGGCTGCGGGCGGTGAACGCGCCCCGGCTGAACCCCACCAGGTAGATCTGGTCGCCGGGCTCGAAGTGATCGGCCAGGAACCGGTAGCCGTCGAGGATGTTCCGTGACAGGCCCACGCCGAACGCGCCCCCGCGCAGGCGTTCGGCCCGGCGGGTCCCGACGCCGCGGATGTAGATCATCCGCTGCTCGTCGTGGCCGTGCCCGCCCACGTCCACCCCCATCGCGAACTTCGTGACGTTGGTGGGGGCGGACTGGTCGGGCGTGTTCCACGTGCCGTCACAGCAGACCACCAAGCGCTTCCCCATGGCGGCAGTTCACCACACATGCCCCGGGGCGCGCGCCCCCCGGGCCCGGGGTTCAGCGGCCGGCGCCGCGAACGGGCTCCACCGCCTCCCGCTCCGCGCGGGCCACGGTGGACCCGAACCGCAGGAGGCGTCCGCCGAACGCCACCGCGCAGAGGGCGAACCACGCCCAGCCCAGCGCGAGCCCGGCGACGACGTCGGAGACCCAGTGCACGGCCAGCAGCACCCGGCTGCACGCCACGGCGACGGCCACCCCCACCGCCGTCGCGGCCAGCAGCGCCCGGCCCCGGCGGGACGCGCCGCGGCCCAGCACCAGCGCGGCGGCGCCGAAGAACGCCGCCGCCGTGGAGGTGTGGCCGCTGGGGAACGACGGCCCCAGCGACTCGGCGAGGGGGTTCAGCGTGGGGCGTGCCCGGTCCGCGAGCTCCTTCACCAGGGTGGTGACCAGCTTGTCGCCCGCCACGACCAGCAGCAGGAACGGCGCCGCCGAACGCCGTCCGCGACGCCACTCAACGACCACGAGCACCAGCCCGGCGATCACGACCAGCCAGGTCTCGCCGAGTTGGGTCACCCCCTCGATCGCGCGATCCGTGACCCCGGATGCGTGGTCGCGCCCCCAGCGCGATGCCGCCTCGTCGAATCCCCGGAGCGCATCGCTGCTGCGCACCGCGTACGCGAGCACCCCCAGCACCGCGCCGCCGGCCGCCACCACGGCCACGGCGACGGTGAGCGCCAGGCCGGTCGCCATCGCCGGGTCGCGCCGGCGGCGCAGCCACCGCCGCAGCGCCGAGTGGCCGGCCGCCGCGTGCGCCACCGGTGCCGCCGTGGCGCCCGCCTCGGGATGCGGGTACCGCAGCACCACCAGCAGGGCGGCCCAGCCGGCGACGGCGGCGATGGCGAGCAGGACGACGAGGGGCAGGGTGAGAAACCTCCGGCGGGCTTCCCCGAGGTTTCCTCATCCGCGGTGAGGGGAAACCGGCACGCCATGTCCCTTGCACCACTCGCCGGCGGTGACCGCCGCGGCGCCACCGCACTCTCCCAGGCGCGTGGTCAGGGGGCTGTCCCCGTCGTGGAGCCGCGGGGGCCGGGACTCTCCGCCCGGTTCGCGCGGCTCCAGGGCGCCCATCCCGCCGCCGCCTTCGCGTGGGCGCTGCTCGCCGGCTTCGCGGTGCTGGCCGCCGGCATCGTCGCCCTGGGGTGGCTCGTCACGCGCGTGCTCCTGGACATGCGCGTGGTGGTGGATGCCGACGAGTACCTGCCGGAGCGGCTGGCCGCGCACCGCACGCCGGACCGGAACGCGCTCTCCCATGCGGGATCGCTGGTGGGGGACATCCCGGTGCTGCCGGCGCTGGTGATCGCCGTGGTGATCGTCGCGCTGGTGCTCCATCGCGCCAGGGTGGGCGTGTTCCTGGCGGCCGCCGCGCTGATGGAGCTCTCGCTGTACCGCATCGGGGCGCTCGCCGCGCCGCGCGAACGGCCCGACGTGACCAGGCTGGACACGCACCTGCCCATGGACGAGAGCTTCCCGTCCGGGCACGTCGCCGCATCGACGGTCGTCTACGCCGGCATCGCGCTCCTGGTGGCATCCCACTGGGACCGCAGCCCGTGGATCCGCAGGGCGGCGTGGTCGGCGGCGGTGCTGGCCGTCGCGACCGTCGCCGTCTCGCGGATGTACCGGGGCATGCACCACCCCATGGACGTCCTCTCCGGTCTGCTGCTGGGCGCCGGATGCCTGCTGGTCGCCCTGGTCGCGGTGCGCGCGTACGGGCACGCAAGGCGGGCCCACGAACCCACCGAGGAGACGTCATGAAGGTCGCGGTGATCGCCCACAACGGAAAGACGTTCGGCGGCGGGCTGCGGGAGCTGCGCGAGGTGCTGGAGCGCCGCGGCGTGGATCAGCTGCGCTGGCGGGAGGTGCCCAAGAGCCGCAAGGCCCCCAAGCAGGTCCGCAAGGCCCTGGAGTGGGGGGCGGAGCTGGTGTTCGTGTGGGGCGGGGACGGCATGGCCCAGCGGTCCATCGACGCGCTCGCCGGCAGCGGCGTGCCCGTCGCCCTGCTCCCGGCGGGGACCGCGAACCTGCTCGCCACGAACCTGGGGATCCCGCGGGAGATCGGCGCGGCCGTCGACATCGGCCTGGCGGGCGACCGCCTGCCCATGGACATCGGCCGCATGAACGGTGAGGCGTTCGCCGTGATGGCGGGTGCCGGATTCGATGCGCGGATGATCGGCGACGCCGACGGCGCGCTGAAGGACCGCCTGGGCCGGCTCGCCTACGTGTGGACGGGCCTGCGGAACCTGCGCGCCACGCCCTTCCACGCCACGATCACCGTCGACGGATCACCGTGGTTCAGCGGCAAGGTCAGCTGCGTGCTGGTGGGCAACGTGGGGCGCATGTTCGGCGGCATCGAGATCTTCGACGGGTCCCGCCCCGACGACGGGCTGCTGGAGGTGGGCGTCGTCACCGCCGCCGGCGCCGTGCAGACGATCCGGACGATGGCCCGGGTGGTGGTGGGGTCGGCCGACGACGCGGCGCACGCGCGCACCACAAAGGCATCCTCGGTGCGGGTGAAGACCAAGCAGAAGGTGCCGTATGAGCTGGACGGCGGCGCGCGCGGCACCACCCGGTCGCTGCGCGTGGACGTCGAACCGGGCGGGGTGGTGGTGTGCGTGCCGCGAACGGCCCGCGGGGGCGGCGACGGCGCGCCCAGCACGGCGACGGTGGCCGGCACCGGACGCTGAGCCGCTCCGGGGTGGCGCCCGCCGGGGCGCCCGGCACGGGCATGCTGGGCTATCGTGAGCACCTCGGTGCCCCACCACTCCAGCCCTCAGCTGCACCGGTGCCTGGCGGCACTGGTCGTCGTTACCGCACTCGCGCTGACCGGCTGCACCTCCGCCGACAGCGGGGTCGCGGTCACGACCGAGCGTGCCACCACGGGCGCGTCCACGGATCCGCTCGAGCGGCCGCTGTACGTGGATCCCGACTCCAGCCCCGCGCGCCAGGTGCGGGCGTGGGCGACCGACCCGGCCCGCGCCGGCGACCGGGCGCTGATCGCGCGGATCGCCGCCCAGCCCATGGGCGTGTGGCTCACCAACGACGCCGACGGCCCGCGGCGCGCCGCCCGGGTCTCCCGGGCCGCCGACCGACGCGGGCAGACGCCGGTGTTCGTGGCCTACAACATCCCCGGCCGTGACTGCGGGCTCTACTCGGCCGGCGGCGCGGCCGACGGCGACCGGTACCGCCGGTGGGTGACCCGCGTGGCCGCCGCCATCGGCCGGCGCCCGGCGATCGTGGTGCTGGAGCCCGACGCGGCCAGCCAGGCCGCCGCCGGCGCCTGTGGGGGCCAGCAGGCGAGCGTGCGCCTGGGCCTGCTGCGCGACGCCGTCCGGATCCTCGGCGCCGGTCCCAACACCCGCGTCTACCTGGACGCCGGGAACGCCGACTGGATGCCCCCGCGGCGGATGGCGCCGGCCCTGCGACGCGCGGGGATCGCGCAGGCCGACGGCTTCGCGGTCAACGTCTCCAACTTCGAGACCACGGCCGCGAGCACCGCGTACGGGGAGCGGCTGTCCCGGCTGGTCGGCGGCAAGCGGTTCGTCATCGACACCAGCCGCAACGGCAACGGCCCGTACGCCGACGGCACCTCGGAGGACTGGTGCAATCCCCCCGGCCGCGCGCTGGGCAGCGCCCCCACCACCGACACCGGCCGGCGGCTGGTGGACGCCCACCTGTGGGTGAAGATCCCGGGCGAGAGCGACGGCACCTGCCGGGGCGGACCGCCCGCCGGCACGTGGTGGCCCGAGTACGCCCTGGGTCTCATCAGCGCCGCAGAATCCCGGCCCTAGGTCCAATGCACGAAACCGTAAGGCCATGGGCCTCGCCGAAGGTCGAGTCCAGGCCTGCCCGTGAGCCCGCCCTCCGGGGGGCGCGTCGCTGACGAGTGGTCGGAGAGCGTTGCGGCATCTCCTCGCTCAACCGACATCGTGCCCAGAAGTCGCGGAAGCGGATCACCGCCATGGAGCGCCGCCGGCCGGCTGACGCCCGCCGGCCCCTCCCGGAGTCCCCGCCGTGGCCCGCCTACGATCCGCCCGAGCTCTCGGCGGAGGACCGGGAGCGGTTTGCCACGATCGCCGGGCCGGTCGAGCGCCCCCAGGGCGGCCGGTACACGGTGCGCTTCCGGCGCGAGCGCGACGCCCAGCCCGTCGCGGCGCTGCTGCTCGCATCCGCGGTGTTCGTCGCGGAGCTCGCGTTCCTGATGTGGCTGCTGTTCTGGGGCGACCACTTCCCCGGCACCTCGGGGCCGCCGCAGCAGGTGATCCCCGAGCTGTTCATGACCTTCTCGGTCCTCCTGCTCGCGGTGTTCCAGACGGTGAACATCACGACGCTGTGCCTGGCGACCTCGCTGGCCCGCTACCCGGTGCCGGTCACCCCGCCGCCGAACCTTCGCGTGGCCTTCCTCACCACGCTCGTGCCGGGCAAGGAGCCGCTGGAGATCGTCGAGCAGACGCTGCGCGAGGCGCTGCGCATCCGGTACGACCGCGGGTCCCTGGACGTGTGGCTGCTGGACGAGGGCACCGACGACCCCGTGCTGGCGGGGCGGATCCAGGACATGTGCGAACAGCTGGGCCCGCGGTTCCACCGGTTCAGCCGGCGCGGCATCGAGCGCTGGAACCAGCCGTCGGGGCAGTTCAAGGCCCGCACCAAGCACGGCAACTACAACGCCTGGCTCGACGCGCACGGGGACGGCTACGACGTGTTCATGTCCGTCGACCCCGACCACGTGCCCTCCGCGGAGCACTTCCTGGAGCGCATGCTCGGGTACTTCCGCGACCCGGACGTGGGGTTCGTGGTGGCCCCGCAGGTGTACCGCAACTGCGACAACGTGGTCACCAAGTGCGCCGAGTCACAGCAGTTCGTGTTCCACACCAAGGTCCAGCCGATGGGCAACCGCTTCGGCTGCCCCATGCTGGTGGGCACCAACAACGCCGGGCGGATCGTGGCCCTCAAGGGCGTCGGCGGGTTCCGCGACAGCGTGACCGAGGACATGGCGACCAGCCTCATGCTGCACAGCAGCGGCTGGAAGTCGGTCTACACGCCGGACGTCCTGGCCTACGGGCTGGGCCCGTCGTCGTGGACCGACTACTTCACCCAGCAGCACCGCTGGAGCGGCGGCACGTTCGACGCCCTGAAGGGTGACTTCTGGCGCAGCTTCCGCCGTCTGCCGCGCGGGGCGAAGCTGCACTACTCGCTGATCCTCACGTACTACCCGTCTGCGGCCATCGGCTGGATCATCGGGGCGCTGAACTGCGCGGTGTACCTGCTGGTGGGCAACAGCGGCCTCAAGGTCTCGGCCGAGACGTGGCACATGGCCTTCGCGCTGCTCATCCTCGCCCAGGTCGCGCTGTACGACTACAACCGGCGCCACAACGTGAGCCCGTTCGAGAAGCCCAACTCCTCGGGGATGGCGGGCATGCTCATCTCGGTCCTCACCGCGCCCGTCTACGTGACCGCGTTCGTGGGCTGCCTGCTGGGCCGCAAGGCCGGGTTCGTGGTGACGCCCAAGGGCACCTCCGCCAGCCCCGACCGCCTGCGCACGTTCCGCCCGCACCTGCTGTGGGGCGGGTTCCTGTGCGCGGCCCTCGTCGTGTCGGTGGCGCGTGACCGCATGCACGCCAACAGCCTGCTCTGGGTCGGGATCCTGCTCTCGGTGTGCCTGCTGCCGGCGCTGATGTGGACGGCCGAGCAGCACGTGCTGCCGCGGATGCGCCGCGCGGCGGCGGCCACCTCCGCAACGGAGAGCGGCATGGGCCTGAGCCCGGCCGTCGCCCGGGAGGACGCGTGAGCGTCCGGCCGGTCACGGGCCGCCGGCTCCCCAAGGCCACCATCCTTGCCGCGCTGCTGGCGCTGATGGTGTTCGCGGTCCCCGCGTGGGGCCGCATCCACGACTGGCGGGATCTCCAGCGCCTGCACTCGCTGCCGTACGAGCGCGAGAACGGACGCTGGGACATCCTCTCGGTGCCGGAGGGCCTGGACGTCCGCTCGATCCACGCGCTCATGACCGGCACCGGCAAGGTCCTCATGATCGCCGGCTCCGGCAACGACACGGAGAACTTCGATCACGAGCGGTACCGGAGCGTCCTGTGGGACCCGGCCAAGGGCGAGGACCGCGACGCCTTCACCGAGATCCCGACGCCCGACGACCTCTTCTGCGCGGGGCAGGTCACGCTGCCGGACGGCCGCATCCTCATCGCGGGCGGCACCGAGCGGTACGAGATCCTGGAGGACGCCATCACCCACGCGGCCGGCGTCATGCAGATCAGCAACGCCTCGCCGAACGACGGCCCGCTCGTGCTCCCGCGGGGAACGCGCATGGTGGAGGAGTTCGGCCGCGGCGGCACCTACATCACCACGACGCGCGTCGTGGTCCCACCCGCCACGAAGACCCTCGAGGCGGACGGGACCACCACCGTCACCACCACCACCCGCGAGGTGTGGGTGCGGGCGCTGGAACCCGGCCGCGACCAGGCCGTGGAGCAACCCGCCAAGTTCACGCTGCAGGGTCTGCGCGGTGAGCGCGCCGCCACCGCCTACGGCCTCACCGCGGGGCTGTCGCTGGCCCAGCAGGACTTCTGGGGCGCGAAGTTCACCTACCTGTTCGACCCGGCGACCGAGCGCTTCTCGCGGATCGAGGACATGGTCCTGCCCCGGTGGTACCCCACCCTGGTGCCGCTGCTGGACGGCCGGGTCCTTGCCGTGAGCGGCCTCGACGGGTTCGGCCGCATCATCGACGGCGACAACGAGATCTTCGACCCGTCGACGGGCCGGTGGACGGCCGCGCCGGGCCTGCGCCGCACGTTCCCCACCTACCCCGCGTTGTTCCCCATGCTCGACCCCGGGAAGCTGTTCTACTCGGGCTCCAATGCCGGATACGGCTCCGCGGAGGAGGGCCGGACGCCCGGCATCTGGACCCTGAAGGGGAACACCTTCCGCGTCGTGCCGGGGCTGCGCGAGCCGGAGATGGCCGAGACCAGCGCCAGCGTGCTGCTGGCGCCCGCCCAGGCGCAGCGCTTCGCCATCATCGGCGGGGGCGGGATCGGCGACCGCAACAACGCCAGCGCCCGCGTCGACATCGTGGACCTCACCGACGCGAACCCGCGGTACCGCCCGGGCCCGGACCTGCGGACCGGCACCCGCTACCCCATCACCGTGGTGCTGCCGGACGACAGCCTGCTCATCAGCAACGGCTCCAACGGCTACCGCGGCCAGGGCACCCAGGCGATGGAGGGGCGCAGCGACCTGCACACGGCGTACATCCTGGATCCCCGCGGGCGGCTGCGGACGGTGGCCGACCCCCTGGTGGGCCGCAACTACCACGCCGAGGGGATGCTCCTGCCCGACGGACGGGTGCTCACCATGGGCGGCGACCCCCTGCTCGACCCGTCCGGATACGGCCCGGGCAGCTTCGAGACCCGGCTGGAGGTCTACAGCCCGCCGTACCTGTTCCGGGGCGCGGGCCCGTCGGTCACCGCCGGCCCGGACCGGGTGGCCCGCGGCGAGCGGGTGAGCTTCTCCACCTCCGCCCCCGGCGAGATCGCCAGGGTGCGGCTCGTGCGGCCGGGCACCTCAACGCACGTCACCAACGTCGAGCAGCGCAGCGTCGCGGTGCCGTTCACCCGGACCGCCGACGGCATCACCATCTCGGTTCCCGGCCGGGTGGGCGTGCTGCCCGACGGCCCGTACCTGCTGTTCGCGGTCTCCGACGACGGCGTCCCGTCGGTGGGCCGGCCGGTGACCGTGGGGAATCCGGGCTGAGCCCGCGCCGGTGTCACGGGTGTTGCGAGCGCCCCGGAGCGCACCCGGGGTAGGCTCGCCGGAGCCTCGGGCCCCCAACCATGCGCCGAGACCCCGAAAGGACCCCCACATGGGTGTGCTGGACGACATCAAGAAGGCCGGCGCGGACGCGCTCGCCGCCGAGCAGGCCAAGAACGCGCCCGCGGCGCCCGCCGCCGACGCCGCCGCGGCCGGTGGTGTGATCGACGCCGCGGAGGCCGTGGCCGAAGCGGCCCCGGAGAGCGCCCCGGTCGCCGAGGCGCCCGTCGCCGAGGCCGCGCAGGCGGCGGCGGCACCGGCCCCCAAGGCCAAGCCCGCGCCGGCCAAGCCGGCCCCGAAGCCCGAGGCCAAGCGGCCGGCGGCGCACAAGCCCGCACCGAAGAAGCGCACCCACACCGTCAGGAGCGGCGACACGCTCAGCGCCATCGGCGCGCACTACGGCGTGAGCTGGCAGGAGATCGCCAAGGTCAACAAGATCCCGAACCCGGACCTCATCTACCCGGGCCAGGTCTTCGTGATCCCCGACTGAACCGCCGGACGGTCCGGGCTCCCGCGCGGGGCCCGGACCGCCCCTCGACACACCGCGGCCGACGACTCAGGGGCGGGTGTTCACGACCATGTCCACCGTGGTGCCCTGCGGTACCAGGGGCGCCTCGGCCCCGTTGACGGTGAACTTCCACACCCAGTCGGGCGGGTCGATGTCGTCGCCGCTGCGGGATCGGATGGTGCGACCCACCCGGCATCCCTGCTGCTCGATCAGACGACGGGCGTCATCCGGACGGTTGCCGGCGTCGAGGAACGCGCACATCCCGGCGTGGCGCACCGTTCCGCCGGCGGCCTCGGATGCGTTCAGGGCCATGCTGAAGGCGCCCACCGGCGAGGACGAGACCACGAGCTCGCTGCGGAAGTCGCAGACGGTGGACGCCGGGTTGAAGGTGGTCGTCGCCGCGAGCCCCTGGACGGACGGCGTCGCCGTGCGCGCCGGGCCGACGGGCCGGACCGGGCAGCCGCTCACCTGCTGCGCGTAGGTGAAGGGGGCGGTCGCGACCACGTGGGTGACGACCCCCGAGGTTCCGTCCACCTCTCGGTCCGCCCACTGCACCGCGCCGATGCCGGCGCCGAAGAACCTGATGGTGCTGGACACCGGACGCACCCGGGCGGCCGGGTTGGCGGTGGGCCAGATGCAGAACCGCCGGGTGCCCAGCAGCGCCCACCGGCGCGCCGGCGTGGCGGCGGTGAGATACCCGCCCGGCTCCACGCCGGCCCCCGCCAGCCGCAGCGGCACGCCGCGGTCCAGCCGGTGGCTCGCCGCGCAGCGCTGCCGCGCCGGCTTGTGCCGCACCAGCACGGTCCGGGTGCGATTGCCCGCCGGGAGCCGCATGAAGATGGTGAACGACCGGCGAGCGGCGGCGAACGGCAGATAACGGACCGTGAGCGATCCGTCACTGGGCACGACCACCGCCGTGCCGCGTTCGGGAACGGCGAACCGCGCCGTCCCGGGAACCGGGTCGGCGGCGGCCGCGACGGCGGGGAGGCACAGCGCGAGCAGGACGACGATGGCGGGGGTGCGTCGCATCGGGGCGACGCTACCAGCGCGGTGCGGCCGCGGTCACGCGGGCGGGGTGCCTCCTTCGCGACCGCCCACCGCTCACGCCAGCAGCCGGCGGAGCACGCCGCGCAGGTGCAGGATCGCGGCCTCCCTGGTGAGGTGCTGACGCGCGAACTCCAGGGCCTGATCGGCGATGGCGGCGCACTCCTCGGGGTGGGCCTGCGCCCAGTCGAGCCGCTCGCTCAGATCGGACAGATCGCGCCGCACGGGGATGTAGTGCCGGAAGGGCTCCATCCGATCGAAGTAGAACTCGCGCCACGGACGATCCTGGAGGAACACCGGGCGGCGGGAGAACAGCAGGAACTTCAGGCGGGCCGAGTACCCCACCCCCTCGACGTCGAGCAGGTACGCGTGGCGGCAGTGGTCGGGCAGGCTCACGTGGTTCGCGTCGCGCGTGCTCATCGCCGTCTCGCTCGGACGGTGCTCGGGCCGGTCCTCCTTCACCCACTGGATGGCCACGGCGTGGATCCGGGGATCCCCGGCGGCGACGTCCATGAGCCTCTGGCGGTGCGGGCTGGTGGCCACGTTCCCGATCCAGAACAGGCGCGGGTCGACGGGCGGCTCCGCGCCGGCCTCCACGATCCGCTCGCACACCCGCGTGTAGTCGTCGATGCCCACGTCCGGCCAGTTCCAGACCGTGAAGTCCGGCACCGCCACCACGTTGCGGGCACCCTCCGGCGCGCTGTAGGCGAGAACCGGCCGGCGTGGCCGCTCCGGCGGGCGGTCGGTGGTCCAGACCCGGACGCTCCGACCCGGCTTGAGGTCGTGCCTGATCGTCTTGACGGCCTCCAGCAGGAGGTGGCTCGTCGCCTCCTGCCGGCTCTGGTAGCCGTCCGTGCACCGGATGCGGAACCCGCCCCCGGCGCGGATCGACAGGACGATCAGGCCGTCCCTGCGCCGCCGCAGGCGGGTGCGCGCGCGCTTGAGAACGCCGAGGGCCGTCACGCGGGCTCGGTCCGGATGACGATCTCCCCGGTCAGGGTCCGGTGCACCGGGCACCGGTCGGCGATCTCGAGCAACCGCTCGCGCGTCTGCTCGTCGAGTGCCGGATCGAGATGGATCGTCCGGCGGATCCGGTCGATCCGGCCCACACGGGTCTCGCAGTCCTCGCAGTCGGCCGCGTGGATGCGGTCGTGCGCGAGCTCCACGCGGGTCGCGCCGAACTCCCAGCCCTTCTTCCGCGCGTACATCCTGAGCGTCATCGAGGTGCACGCCCCGAGGGCGGACAGCAGCGCCTCGTACGGGTTCGGCCCGGTGTCGCCGCCCCCGACGTCGGTGGGCTCGTCCAGCCGCCACCGGTGGGCGCGGACACGTGCGGTGTGCGCGAAGGCCCGCGGGTCCTCCTCCTGCACCGTCACCCGTTCCCACTCCTTGGCCCGGTGGTCGGAGGCCGGCTCGGACGGCGTTGCCGGCAGGTACCGCGACGCCCACGCCGTCACCACCTCCGCGACGTACGCGGAGTCCTCCCGCCGCGACAGCAGGTGGTCCGCCCCGTCGAGGGTGACGAACGACTTCGGATGCCGCGCGCGGTCGAAGATCGCCCGCGCGTTCTCGATGCCCACCACGGTGTCGCCGGGCGAATGGAGGACCAGCAGGGCCTTGCCGGAGCGGGCAATGCACTCGGCCGGCGAGTGGGAACGGATGTCGTCGATGAAGCCCGTGCCGATCTCGAACGGCCGCCCCCCGATGTCCACGCGGATCCGGTCATCACCCTCGGCCGGCGTGGCACCCTCGACCAGCCGCAGGACGTGCTCGGGATCGGCGGGCGCGCCGATCGTGGCGACCGCCGCGGCCGCGGGCACCGACTCCGCCGCCATGAGCACCGCCGCCCCGCCGAGGGAATGGCCGATGAGCAGCTGCGGGCCGCCGAACCGGTCAGCGAGGAACCGCGCGGCGGCGCGGACGTCCTCGATGTTCGTGGTGAACGTCGTGTCGGCGAAATCGCCCTCGGACTCCCCGAGCCCGGTGAAATCGAATCGCAGCACCGCCCAGCCGCGGTCCGCAAGGGCGCGCGAGACCCGGGTGGCGGCATGGGAGGTGGAGTCGCAGGTGAAGCAGTGCGCGAAGAGGGCGCTCCCGCGCTGCACCCCCTCGGGCTCCACCAGCACCCCGCCGAGCATGACCCCGCTGGAACCCGGAAAGCTCACCCGCTCACGACCGGCCACACGCGCCCCCCGTCCGAGTTGGAGCCGGACCGCACCCGGCGCCGGAACGGTAACGGCATCTCGGCGGGGCACGAACCGCACCCGGGGTGCGTCGCGTCGACGTGACGCACCCGCGGTCACGCGGGCGGGGTGGCCTCCGGGGGCACGAGCAGCCGGGAGAAGATCCCCGCCAGGGTGCGGATCTCGTCCTCGCTGAGGCGCCCGGCGAACGCGCGCTCCACGAAGCCGAACACCGTGCCCTGCGCGGCCTCCGCGCGCGCCGCGCCGGCGTCGGTGAGGCACACGTTGGTGGCGCGGGCGTCGGACGGACACCGCTGCCGGCCCACCAGCTCACGCCGCTCCAGGATGTCGATGATCCGCGAGATGCGGCTCAGGCTGAGGCCCATCGCGTCGGCCAGGTCGGTCTGCCGCAGGGTCCGCTCGGGGGCCCGCAGCAGCCGGCCCATGATGCCGAGCATGCTCACGCTGAGCTCGTGATCGCGCTCCAGGATGGCCTCGGCCTCCCGCCGCAGCCGGCGGTTGAGCTCGAGCATCCCCTCCCAGGCGATGGCGTGGTCGGGCGTCCACGCGCGGTCGGCGTGGACGCCCATCATGTACCCGGCACGCGCGGTGACCGGGGCGAGGGCCTCCAGCGGTGAGGCTGCCGGAGGCCGCGTCATCAGGCCACGCCGATCCGGATGGTGTTCCCGCCGGGATCCCGGAGCTCCAGGGTGCCGTCGTCCAGCGTGGTGGCGTCGGGCGCCCGGTCGCGGATGCCTCCCAGGGCCTGCGCGTCCACCAGCAGCTCGAAGCGCCGCATGCCGGCGGTTCCCGCCGGGGGCTGCTCGATGCCCGGCCCGAACCAGGTGTTCATGGCCAGCCGGTGCGGAAAGCGCCCGCCCGCGCTGAGGTCCGACATCCCCACCGACGGCATGACCATGTGCTCCTCGAAGCCGATGACGTCGCGGTAGAAGGCGAGGCTCTCGTCTATGTCCGGGACGTGCAGGTGCACGTGCCCCACCCGGGCCCCGGGGGCCAGCGGCGCGCCGACCGGGGTGGGGGGCAGGTGCTCCAGCACCGGACCCACGTCGAGCGACTCGGTGGGCCCGCGCCGGCGCCCTCGGTCGTCGATGATCTCGATGGAGTCCGGCGTGACGGAGAAGCTCCCGAGCCGCTCGGGGGTCTCCAGGGTGATCTCCAGCGTGAGGGCGTCGGGACCTGTGGCGTAGGTGGCCATCGAGAAGATGTGGTCCGTGGGCGCCTGGGCGATCCGGTGCTCGGCCAGACGGGCCATCGCACGGGCGAACTCGCCCACGTCGGGCACGTGGACGGCCACGTGGTACAGCCCGGCGTGCCCGCGCCGCCACCCGCGCGTCGCCCCCGGGTGCAGGACGATCACCGGGTGGCCGCCGGCGCCCAGGACGATGCCGTCCTCGTCCTCGGCCAGCAGCTCGAGCCCGAGGGCGTCGCGCCAGAAGGTGAGCGAGCGCTCCCGGTGGGTCACGTCCAGGTGGACGGCCCCGTAGGTGATGCGGTCCGCGGCGGCGGGCGGCGGGACGTCATTGGTGAGCGGTGCGGTGGTCATGGTCAGGCCTCGGGGATCGCGGACGCATCGGTGAAGTTCTCGCCGTTGCTTGCTCTGGCAATCAATATGCCGACCATTGCTTGCCATGTCAAGCAATTGCCACCGATGAGTTCCGGGATCCGCCATCGTCCACCCCTCAGGCCGGCGCCGCACGGCGCGCCGGAACCACGAGGAAAGGACCCGCGATGGCCGGCCGCATCGTGAACTTCGAGATCCCCGCCGACGACATCGCCCAGGCCACCGCCTTCTGGGGTGGGCTGTTCGGATGGGACTTCAGGCCCGTCTTCCCCGAGGCGTCCGGCTACCTCATGGCCGGCGAGGGCATCCCCGTCGCGATCAGCGCGATGCGCCCGGGTGAGCGCGGTCCCGTGACCTACCTGGACGTGGACGACATCGACGCGAGCATCGGCCGCGTGGCCGAGCTGGGCGGCACGGCGGGGGAGAAGATGCCCGTGCCGGGCATGGGCTGGTTCGTGGTGTGCACCGACCCCCACGGCAACACGTTCGGACTGTGGCAGAACGACGCCGACGCGCGGATGGGCTGACGCCGGCCACCACGTCAGATGTCGTGCTCGGCGAGCTCGCGGAACTCGTCGGGCACGGCGGTGCGATCGGACAGGGCCACCGCCGCGTAGCCCACGGCGGCCCGCCCGAACCGGCCCCGCACCGCATCCATGGAGCGGTCCACCGCCAGGCGGGCCGCGCCCGACGGCGACCCCATGCGGTGTGGGTCGTCGCCGTCCACGGGCAGCTCCAGCTGCACGGCGCGGTGCTCCTCCAGCTTGGAGACCGAGATCGCCAGCAGCGTCACCCAGCGCTCACCGGGGTGGTCGGCCAGCAGCCCGGCCACCAGCTCCTCGGCGATCTCGCGCAGCGCGAGCGTGCCGGCCACGGCCTCGTCCAGCGTGCGCGCCCGCGTGGCCGACCGAAGCCCGGTGAACCGCACCCGGACCGTCACGGTGCGGCCGGCGCGCTCGTGCTTGCGCAGGCGGCCGGCCACCCGGTCGGCGAGGTGCCCCAGCACGGGACCCAGCACATCCTCGGTGGGGGCGGTGCGGGGGAAGGCGGACTGGGCGCCCACCGACCGGCCCCGGCCGGCGGGACGCACCGGCCGGGGGTCGCGGTTGCCGGCCCGCTCCATCAGCGACGCGCCGTGGACGGCGCCCAGCAGGCCGCGCACCAGTTCCGGGCGGGCGCGGGAGAGCTGGCCGATGGTGGTGATGCCCGCGGCCGCCAGCCGGGCCTCGGTTGCGGGCCCGACCCCCCACACCAGGCGCACCGGCAGCGGCTCCAGGAACTCCCGCTCGAACGCGGGGTCCACGACCACCAACCCGTCGGGCTTGGCCACCTGGGAGGCGATCTTGGCCAGGTGCTTGGTGGACGCCGCCCCCACCGAGATGGGCAGCCCCACCTCCTCGCGCACGCGGGTCCGGATGAGCGCCGCGATCTGGGCGGGATCGCCGAACAGGCGCCGGGAGCCGCCGACGTCCAGGAAGGCCTCGTCGATCGAGATGCGCTCCACCAGCGGCGTGTAGGTGCCCAGGATCTCCATGACCCGGTCACCGAGTCGCTTGTACTCGGCGAAGTGGCCGCGCACGAACACCAGCTCCGGGCAGCGCTCCCGGGCGATGCGCCCGGCCATCCCGCCGCTCACGCCGAACGCCTTCGCCTCGTACGAGGCCGCCAGCACCACGCCCCCGCCCACGGCGATGGGCCGGCCGCGCAGGGACGGGTCCAGCAGCTGCTCGACCGAGGCGTAGAACGCGTCGAGGTCGGCGTGCAGGATCGACGGGCGGGCGTCCATCGCCCGACGATAGCGAACATGTGTTCGCTGATGGAAGCCGCGTGACCGGCCCCCCTCCCGGCCTGGGGTGGCCGCTCGACCCCGACGGCCTGGAGGCGATGTGCGACCGGCTGGAGGCGGCGCTGCGCGCGGCCGGCCCGGATCCGGAGCCGGTGGCCTGCGACGTCGCCGGGGCGCCTGCCACCCTGCGCACCATCGAGGCGCTCGCCCGGATGGCCCTGGTGTGCCGGCGGTGCGGGCGCCGCATGCGCCTGGCACGTCCCTCGCCGGCCCTGGCCGCCCTGGTGCGGCTCACCGGCCTGGCGCACGTGCTGCGCGGCTAGGCCGGGTTCCCGTCCGCGTCGAGGCGGGCCGGCATCCCGAACACCGGGAACAACGCCTGGACGTCGAGGAAGAACGTGAGCTCGGCGATCGCGCCGTCCTCCACGCGCACGAGCTGCAGCGCCCACGGCTCGTAGCCGTCCCCGGACTCCGCCGGCTTGTACTGCGCGAACGCCGGCAGGCCGTTGGCGGTCCCCGCCGGCAGCACCCGCGATCCACGGCAGGCGATGCCCGGGCCCCACCACCACGTGAACATGTCCTCCCGGCCGGAGAGCCACAGGGCGAACGGCGGCATCGACTGCACGGCGTCCTCGTGGATGAGCTCGGTGAGGGCGTCGATGTCGTAGCCCTCGAAGGCCGCCACGTACCGCTCCAGCAGTGCCGGATCGGCCCCCGCCGGCGACGCCCCGGCGGCGTCGCGGTCCAGCCCGCGGCCGGCGAGGGTTGCGCGGGCCCGCTGCAGGGCGCTGTTCACCGAGGCCACGCTGGTCTCCAGCAGCTCGGCCGCCTCCTGGGCGCTCCAGCGCAGCACCTCGCACAGGATGAGGCAGGCGCGCTGGCGCGGCGGGAGGTGCTGGAGCGCGGCCACGAAGGCCACGCGGACGGTCTCGCGGGCCACCGCGACGTCCGCGGGGTCGCCGTCGGGCACCACCAGCGCATCGGGCATCGGCTGGATCCACTCGGCGTCCGGGCGCGGGCTCAGGTTGGCCAGCTCGGGGGCGCCGGCGGGCCCCAGGTCCACGGGCATCGCCCGGCGCTTGCGGCTCTCGAGCATGTCGAGGCACACGTTGGTGGCGATGCGATAGAGCCAGGAGCGCAGCTGGGCGCGGCCCTCGAACCGGTCCATGCCCCGCCACGCGCGCAGCATCGCCTCCTGCACGGCGTCCTCGGCATCCGCGGCCCCGAGCATGCGGTAGCAGTAGCCCGTGAGCTCCACCCGGTACCGCTCCAGCTGGTCCGCCGAGGCGCCGGCCGGCGCCTCCCGGGTCGCGTGATCCGCCACCGTGGTCCCCCATCCCCCGCGAGTGTCCGTCCTCATCACGACACTACCCCCGCGGCCGGCGCCGTGCGCGACCGGATCGATGAGTTCGGCGCGCGGGTACCGTCGGAAGACCGACCGCGAACGACGAGCAGAAGGACCGGGATGGACGCGACCACGCCGCACGCACGGAAATGGCTGGCCCTGGTGATCCTGGACAGCACGGTGGTGAACGTGGCGCTGCCCAGCATCCGGGCCGACCTGGGCTTCAGCGAGTCCCAGCTGGCCTGGGTGGTGAACGCCTACCTGCTCACCTTCGGCGGGTTCCTGCTGCTGGGCGGCCGCCTGGGCGATCTGTACGGCCACCGCCGGCTGTTCCTGTGGGGCGTGGCGGCGTTCACGGTGGCGTCGCTGGCCTGCGGGCTGGCCACCACCCAGGCGCTGCTGGTGGCGGCGCGCGCGGTGCAGGGCGTGGCCGGCGCGGTGGTCTCGGCGGTGGCGCTGTCGCTGATCATGACCCTGTTCGAGGAGGGGGCCGAGCGGGCCCGGGCGATGGGCGTCTTCGGCTTCGTCGCCGCGGGCGGTGGCAGCATCGGCGTGCTGGTGGGCGGGGTCCTCACCGACCTGCTGAGCTGGCACTGGGTCTTCCTGGTGAACATCCCCGTGGGGGCCATGGTCCTGCTGATGGCCCTGCGCATCCTGCCGTCCGGCGCGGGATCCGGGCGGCAGCGGCTGGACGTGGCCGGCGCCGTCACGGTGACCGCCGCCCTCATGCTGGCGGTGTTCGCCATCGTCAACGGCAACGAGGCCGGCTGGCTGACGGTGCGGACCGTGGGCCTGCTGGGGGTGGCCGCCGCGCTGCTCGGGACGTTCCTGGTGATCGAGTCGCGCACGCCGAACCCCATCATGCCGCTGGGCCTCTTCCGGCTGCGGAACCTGGCGGTCGCCAACGTGGTGGGCGTGCTGTGGGCGGCCGCGATGTTCGCCTGGTTCTTCGTGAGCGCCCTCTACCTGCAGCAGGTGCTGGGCTACACCCCGCTGGAGGTGGGCCTGGCGTTCCTGCCGGCCAACCTCATCATGGCCGCGTTCTCGCTGGGACTGTCGGCCCGCGTGGTGATGCGCTTCGGCACCCGCGGCCCGCTGGCCGCGGGCCTGGCGTGCTCGGCCGCGGGGCTGGCGCTGTTCGCGCGCATCCCGGTGGACGGCGCGTTCACCCCCGACGTGCTGCCCGGGATGCTGCTGCTGGGCATCGGCGCCGGCATGGCGTTCAACCCCATGCTGCTGGTGGCGATGGGCGACGCCGATCCCTCCCAGGCCGGCGCGGCCTCGGGCATCGTGAACACCGCCTTCATGATGGGCGGGGCGCTGGGGCTGGCGGTGCTGGCCAGCATCGCCGCGGCGCGCACCGAGTCGCTGCTGGACGCTGGCCGCCCTCACCGCGGGATACCGGGCGGCGTTCCTGGTGGGCGCGCTGTTCGCCGCGGCCGGCGCGGCGCTGGCCGGGGCGCTGCTGCGACCGGCGCCACAGCGGGAGGGCGCGCCGGTGGCCGCGCACTGACGGGTGGCCGGGCACCTTGCCACCCGTGCCGGGGCGATGGATGCTCACGGCATGCGAACACCTCTCCTCGCGCTCGCCGTGGGCGCGCTCCTGGCGACCGGCACCCCGGCCGCCGCGGTGATCGTGCCGCAGCACGGCATCGGCGGGGTCAGCATCGGCGACACCGAGACGAAGGTGCGGGCGGTGCGGGGCGTGCCGGTGCGCGTGGTGAACGGCAGCAACGAGTTCGGGCGGTACCGGGAGCTCCGCTACCGCGGGCTCACCGTGTTCATGCAGGGCCTGCGCCGCGTGACGGCCGTCTCCACGAAGGCCCGCGCGGAGCGCACGCGCACCGGCGTCGGAGTGGGTTCGACCGAGACGGCGCTCAATGTGGCGGTCCGCGGCCTCACCTGCAGCACGTTCGGGGACGCGCGGTCCTGCATCATCGGCGTCGAGGAGCCGGGACAGCGGGTGACCGCGTTCTTCCTGGGCACCTCGGGGCGCGTTCAGCGGGTCGTCGTCGGCATCGTCATCGACTGACGTGCGGGAAGCGGTGGGGCGGTGCCCGGGTCCACCGGGGTCACGGCAACCATGATGCGGAGGACGAGACGGTGAGGATGCGACACACGGCGCTGGCGGCCGCGGCGATCACGGCGGCGGCGATCCTGCCGTCCACCGCGGCGGCGGTGACCCCCAACTTCCGCACCCCCAGCGGGAACATCGGCTGCGACATGCGGGGCACCAGCGTGCGGTGCGACGTGCTGCGGTACACCTACCGGCCGCCGCGCAGACTGGGGCGGTGCGATCTCCATCGGCGCCCGTGGCCGCGCCCGGTTCATCTGCTACTCCGACACGGTCATGCCGCCGCCCGGACGGGCTCGCACGGCGCAGTACGGCCAGACGATCTACCGCGGCGGGTTCAGCTGCTCGGTGACCCGCGCCGGGGTCACGTGCCGCAACCCCGCCGGGCACGGGTTCTTCATCTCGAAGGGCGCGTACCGGCGCTTCTGAGCGATCCGTTCGCGGGTCGCCGGGAACCTCGCGAGGTGAAACCGTGGGGTGGGCCGGGTAGGGGTATGCGACATCGGCCGCGGATGGCCGGCAGCACACCGCTCCCAGGAGGTCCGAATGACCCCGAATCCCCTCACCCGCCGTTCCCGTGGCCGGCTCGTCGCGCTCGCCGCGATGGGCGCCGCCGTCGCGCTGGCCCCGAACGCCGTCGCCCAGGCGCCGCAGACCGCGCCGCCCGGCGTGAACTGCGCCTTCGGTGACCCGCAGTACGGCTACGGCCCCAGCTACGGCACCGGCGGCGTCCCCAGCTACGGCATCGGCGCCGGCACCTCGGCCGGCACCGGCAACCCCGCCGCCGTCAAGCTCAGCCGCGGCCAGCTGCTCATCAACCAGCGCATCTCCCAGGCGGCGATCCGCCGCACCGCGGCGATCCAGAAGTGGCTCGACGACGGCATCGTGCCCGGCGACGTCTGCGGCGGCGCGCTCGGCCCGGAGGACTTCGGCGGCGTCGAGACCCGGCCCGACCGTCCGTTCACGGCCCCGCCCCGGCCGAAGCCCCGCCCGTTGCAGATCGGCGAGGTGGGCGGCGGCGACGCGGGCGGCGTGACCCTCAGCAAAGCCCAGCTGCTCATCAACCAGCGGATCTCCCAGGCGGCGGTGCGCCGCGCCAACGCCCTGAGGACGCGGCTGGTGACGGGCCTCACCGGTGGCGACGTGCGGGACGGGTCCCTCACCATCGGGCAGGTGCGCCTGGGCACCCGGATCATCTCGGCGACCCCGGTCGCGACCCCGGCGCCCGCGTCGGTGACCGTCATCGTCAACGGGCCGGCCGGCAACCCCGGCGCCGTGACCCTCAGCCGCAAGCAGATCCTCATCAACCAGCGGATCTCGCAGGCCGCGGTGCGCCGTGCGAACGCGATCATCGCCCACCTGCGGACGGGCCTGAACGGCAACGACTTCCGCAACGGCACGCTCACCGCCGTGGACCTCGCCCCGGGGACCGTCACCCCGTAGGGGGCTCCAGCTCCTGGAGGCGCTGGCGGGAGAGGAAGAATCCCCACCCGCCGGCGCCGTCCCGGCAGGCCATGCCGTACTCCTCCAGCCGGCAGCGGAACGCCCCGGCGCCCCAGGTCTGCTGGACCGCCAGGCGCGGCCCGCGGGGCGGTCCGCCGGGGGCCGACTCCGCGGGCCGCGCCCCGGTGTCCAGGGCGAAGCCGGCGGCGCTGGGCTGCAGCCGCCAGCACTGCAGGCGCCCGGCGGTGGCGGCGTCGCACACCAGGTTCCCGGTCTGGCTGCGGAAGTACGGCTCGGTGCGGTCGTGGCGCCCCTCGGCGCAGGCGGTGGCCTGTGCCAGGAAGCGCTCCCGGATGGGCATCTGGGCGGGCAGGCCGCCCACGTCCACCGAGCGCTGCAGGTCCTCGCGCGCCGACTCGCACATGGCCAGCGCCAGCCGCGCGCGTCCCGCGTTGTAGTAGGCGTTCCCCTCCGAGCTGTCGCCACTGTCGCGCAGCACCCCCAGCACGCCGGCCTGCAGCTGCAGGGCCGTGACGGGGTCGCCCGCGTTGAGCAGCTCCGCCGCCCGGTTGGTGAGCTCCCGGGCGGTGAGCAGGTCGCCGGTCACCGGCGCCGTCGGGGTGCGCGGCGCGGTGGTCGCCGGGGTCGTCGACGGCGCGGTCACCGGGGTGGTGGACGGGGTGGTGACGCCCGCGGCGTCCGCGTCCCCGCCGTCCCGGGTGAGCACGTAGGCGCCGGCGATGCCGGCCACGGCCACGGCCACCGCGCCCACGCCGATCAGCGCCATCAGCACGGGTGAGCGGCGTCCGGCGGGCGGTGCCACCCGGGTGGCGGCCGTGGGGGGCGGCGGCGCGGCGGGCGCCGCGAGGGGCGGAGGGGCGATCTCGGTGCGCTGTGCGCCGGCCGCGCTGATCTCGCCCCGATCGCGCCAGCGCGGGCCGGCGACCGCCTCCAGGATGTCCTGCAGCTCCGCCCGCGCCTGGCGCGCCGACGCCGGCCGGCGGGCCGGGTCCTTCTCCAGCAGCCGCATCACCCAGGCGTCGAGCCGCGGGTCCAGCGAGGGCACCAGCGCGCGCGGCGATGCGGGGACCGTCGCCACGTGCGCGTGCAGCACCTGCGGGACCCCACCGGCGGCGGTCATGGGGAACGGCAGCCGCCCGGTGAGCAGCTCGTACGCCACCACGCCCACCGCGTAGAGGTCGGTGCGGGTGTCCACCGGTTCGCCCTTGGCCTGCTCGGGGGCCATGTACTCCACGGTGCCCACCAGCATCCCCGGGGAGGTCCCGTGGGCCGTGACGGTGCGCTCGAGGGCCTTGGCGATGCCGAAGTCGGTGACCTTCACGGTGCCCTGGGCGGTGAGCAGGAGGTTCTCGGGCTTCAGGTCGCGGTGCACCACGCCGTGCTCGGCGGCGTGGTCGAGCGCGGCCAGCACGCCGTCCAGGGCGGCGCCCGCCTGCGTGACGGTGAGGCGGCCCACCCACGACCGAAGCGACCCGCGCTCCAGGTACTCCATGGCGATGAACGGCGTTCCGTCGTCCACCAGGTACTCGTGCACCGTGATGAGGTTGGGATGGCTGAGCGTCCCCGCGATCTCCGCCTCGCGCAGGAACCGCGCCGCGACGTCGGGCGACGCCGCCATGCCCGGGCGCAGCCGCTTGAGCGCCACCCGGCGGGCCGGCTGCAGCTGGCGGGCCAGGAACACCTCGGCCATCCCGCCGTCGCCGATGGACCGGACGATCTCGTACCGGCCGGCGACGACCCTGCCGATCAGCGGGTCACCGGCGTCGCGGGGTTCGCTCACCGCCCAAGTATCCCCCAGGCCGCATGGCGGTTACGAGCCGGGGCCGGGTGTTCCGCGGCGACCGCTCACAGGAGGCTCTCAGGAAGCGGGCGTTCCCTGGTCGCGCACCCCCCACGCCCACCCGCACGAAAGGCGCACCCCATGAGCGACACACCTCGGCCCGGCCCGGGACGGGCGACCCTCAACCGCGGCCTGCTGGCCGGCGGCGCGGCGCTGGCGATCCTGGCCGGCACCATCGGCCTCGCGAGCGCCGACTCCGGATCCTCCGACCCGGCCGCCGGCACCTCCGTGCCGGCGCAGTACGGCGCCCAGCCCGCCCAGGGCGACACGGCGCCGGGCATGCCGGGCGCCGACGGCGTGCCCTGCGACGGGCATGGCGGCCGCGGTCACCACGGCCCGGGCGACGGCGGCGCCGACCCCGGGGCGGCCCCGTCCTCGGGCGGCACCGCCCCGGCCCCCGCGGCCCCGGCCCCGGCCACCCCGGAGACCCCCTCCGGCACCTCCACGACGCCGGCGATCTGACCCGAGCCGGGCTCCCGGCCACCCGGCCGGGAGCCCGGCTCGGTCGGGTGAAACACACCCGTGGGCACGGCCCGTTAACGCCCCGGCGGCCGCGGCGGGACGGGTGTTAACGCCCCCCTGGGAGGGTCACCGCAGGCAACCGCACACAGGGGGACGCACATGCGACGCGACATCGAGTTCGATGCCGAAGGGGTGACGCTGCGAGGCTGGCACTACGTGCCCGACGGTGCGAGCGGGCCGGTGCCCACCATCGTGATGGCGCACGGCTTCTCGGCCACCAAGGAGATGTACCTGGACCGCTTCGCGGAGGCCTTCGCCGCGAACGGCTTCGCGGCGCTGGTGTTCGACAACCGCAACTTCGGCGCCAGCGACGGCGAGCCGCGTCAGGAGATCGACCCGTGGCAGCAGGTGCGGGACTACCGCCACGCCATCAGTTACGCCATCACGCTGCCCGAGACCGACGCCTCGCGAATCGGCGTGTGGGGGTCCAGCTACTCCGGCGGGCACGTGATCGTGGTGGGTGCGATCGACCGCCGCGTGAAGGCCGTGTCGGCCCAGGTGCCGCTCATCAGCGGCCACCGCAACGCCCGGCGCATCGTGCGCGCCGACTTCATCAAGGCCGTCGAGGGGATGTTCGAGGCCGATCGCGCCGCCCGCTACCGGGGCGAGGCCCCGGCGATGATCCCGGTGGTGGACGCCGACCCCATGGCGCCGAGCGCCCTCCCCACGGCCGACTCCAACGCCTGGTTCACCGAGACCGGCAACACCCGCGCGCCGTCGTGGAAGAACGAGGTGACGCTGCGCAGCGTCGAGATGTTCTGGGAGTACGAGCCCGGCGCCTACCTGCCGTACGTCTCACCCACCCCGCTGCAGATCGTGGTGGCCCGCGACGACCACCTCACGGTGTCCGACCTGGCCATCGAGGGCTTCGAGTCGGCGCGCGAGCCCAAGCGACTGGTGATCCTGCCCGGCGGGCACTTCGACGCCTACGTGGCCGGCTTCGACGGTGCGTCCGGCGCCGCGCTGGAGTGGTTCACCACGCACCTGGCCTGACCACGGGTTCCCGGGACCGTAGGCCCGGGCGACGGGCGGCGGGGTGACCGGGATCCACCGCCGTCCGGACGGCGGGCGCCGCCCCCCGCGGCGCCCGCCGCTCAGCTGACGTCCGCCGGGCCCCGGCACCGTCTCCCGGACGTTCAGGCGGGCGCCGTCCCGCTGGGCGCGCGCCGGGTGCGCAGGCGATCCACCACCCGCATGGTGGCCGCGCACGGCTGCAGGCCCTGCGCGGCCAGCGCCGCGCGGCACTCGCGCAGCACCGGTCCCACCGCCTCCGGTCCGCCGATGGCGGCCTCGGCCCGCATGAGCAGCTGCCAGGCGTCCTCGGCGAGCGGGGCGCGGGTGAGGGCCTCCCGGGCCGCGTCGCGGGCCTCGGCCAGTGCCCCCGCCTCCAGCAGGCAGCGCGCGAGCTCCGCCCGGGCCTCGGCGTCCAGCGCCGCGACCTCCCGGCGGCGGGCATCGGTGGCCACCCCCGACAGGCCCGGCAGGTAGGGGCCGGCGCACATCGCCACCGCGTCGCGCAGGGCCTGCACGCGCTCGGTGCCCAGCCGCAGCCGCGCGCGGGACAGCAGGGCCGCCAGCTCCTGGTCGTCGGTGCGAACCGCTCCCGGCGGGTCCCACCGCAGCCGCCCCTCGTCCGACACCAGGCGCACCTGCTCCGGAAGCGCGCGGCGCAAGCGGTGAACCGCCTGCCGCAGGTAGTTGGGCCCGTCGCCGCTGCCGTCGAACAGCTCGGCGACGATCCGCTCGCGGCTCGCGCCGCCGGGTCCGACCAGCGCCAGGTAGGCGGCCAGCTCGACCGCCTTGCCGAGCCCCACGCGCACCGGCTGGCCGGCCACCTCGATCGACCACTCGCCCAGCGTGCGCACCACCACCGGCGGCGGGTCGGCGGGCGCCGGCGGCCCCGCGGGCGCCGCGGCCCGCAGCAGCCGGCGCCAGGGGTCGTCCGGGTCGGCGGCCGCGTCCGCGCGACGCGCCAGCACGTCCGGGAACAGGCCGGTCGCGCGACGCAGCGGGGCCAGCGAGCCCAGCTCACCGGATGCCGCGAGCGCCACGTCGCAGGCCCGGTCGTGCGCGTCCTCGTGCCCCAGCCGCCACTCCGCCTCGGCCAGCGCGACCGCCGCGATGGGGAGCTCCAGGTGCCGGGTGGCCCGGCGCATGCCCGCGACGGTGGCGCGCAGCCCGTCGGCCACCCCGGCGGGGTCGTGGCCCAGCAGCAGGCCCGCCGCGCCCAGCCAGGCGTCCGCCCACTCCCGGAACCCCAGCAGCCCGCGCTCGCGGCACCACGCGGCGGCGTCCTCCAGCACCGCGACGGCCTGCGTGGCGCGCCCCATCTGCACCAGCAGGCGCCCCTCGGTGACGGCGAACAGCGCGCGGTCGCCGATGCGGTAGCCGTGGTCCCGCGACAGGCGCCGGGCCTCGGCGGCCAGGCGCAGCGCGCGGTCCGGGTCGCCCTCGTCGAACGCCAGGTCGGCCTCCACCTGGTGCCAGAACTCCAGGAACCGGGTGGCCCGCACGCGCGGCGCCACCGCGTCCAGCGCCCGCCGCGCCTCGGTGAGCTCGCCGCGCTGGCGGAGCACGGCGATGTGGAAGATCTGCCCCAGCGCCGCGGTCACCGGGCCGCGCTGCACCGCCGCCGCGGCAAGGCGCTCCACCGCGTCGAAGCGCCCCTGGTAGTACAGGGCCGACTGCAGGGCCACGTGCAGCGGCTGGGTCCGGTCCAGCATCCCGGCCGGCAGCTCCGGCGGCGGGTCCGGCAGGGCCGAGACCTGGAACAGGTGGCGCACCACGCCGGGGCGCCCGTCCGCGCCGGGCGGCAGCCACGGCAGCAGCTTCGCCCACTCACCCGATGCGTGGAGCGCCCACACGGCCCATCCGACCGCGTCCGGTGAGGTGCCGGCCAGGCCGGCGAGCTCCCCGGAGGCGAGCATGGCGTGCACGAGGTCCTCCACCTCGCGCTGCCTGCGGCCCTGCAGCAGGGCGCGCAGCTGCGCGGCGCGCAGGGCGCCCCGGCTGCGCAGCACCTGGTCGCCCAGCGCCTCCGACCATGCGATGACCTTGTCCCAGTCGCCACGGCGGATGAGCGCCGGGGTGGCGCGCTCGGCGAGGTCGGCCGCCAGGGGCGCCCGTCCGCCGGCCAGCAGCGCGTCCACGGCCTCCTCCAGGTAGCCGTCCTCGGCCAGGATGAACCCGAACCGGGCCGACAGGCCCGCCACCTCGCCGGGGGCGTCCGTGCGCAGGCGGTGCTGCAGGAACTCCCGGAAGCGCGGGTGGAAGCGCAGGGCCCCGGCGTCCACCGTCCCCGGCAGGTGGGCGCGGCACAGCTCGTCGAACACCCGCTCCCCGGACGGGTCGCCCAGCAGCTGCCCCAGCCGCGCCGGGGTCACCACGTCCAGCACGCTGGCGCGCAGCAGCGCATCGCGCAGGTGGGCGTCCAGGCCGTCGAACAGCTCGGCCCCCAGGTAGGCGAACAGCGGGTCCTCGCCCGGGGGCAGCAGCGGCCGCGCGTCGGCGGCGGCCGCGGCGTCGAAGACCAGCCCGGCGGCCCACCCGCCGGTGGCCTGGTGCAGCCGGCCCGGGTCGGCGACGCTGCCGTGGGCCTCCAGCAGCGTCCGCGTCTCCTCGACGGTGAACGCGAGCGCGTCGTCGAACACCCCGCCCAGCCGCGAGGCAAGCGCGTCCCGCTCCAGCCCCAGGGCGGGCAGGCGCCGCGACACCAGGATCACCACCGCGTGCGGGGCGGCGTGCCGAACGAACGCCCGCAGCACGGCGGTCTCGCTGGCGCCCGCCCCCAGCTCGTGCACGTCGTCGAGCACCACCAGCGCCCCGGGGCGCATGCGCTCACCGAGGATCGCCGCGCACTCGGCGGGGGCCAGGCCGTCAGCCAGCATCGCCAGCCCCTCCGCCGCCAGGGCGGCGTCGACCGCCCCGAGCGCCGTCGCCAGGTAGGCGACGAAGCGCCCCGGCTGGCGGTCGCCCGCGTCCAGCGTGAGCCACGCCGCCGGCCGGCCCTCGGCCGTCACGTGCTGGGTCACGGCGGTGGTCTTGCCCGCGCCGGCGGCGGCCACGACGGCGATCACCGGGTGGTGCTCGGCGAGCGCGGCCAGGTCGCGCCGGATCCGCGGGCGCTCCACCGCGCGGCGCGGCAGCGGCGGTACCCGAAGCTTGGCGTCCAGCAGCCGCCCGTGCCGGTTCGTGGGCATCGTCTCCCCCATCCGTCCCCGGCGCGAGCGTAACGTCCTGGGGGTCTCCGAGCATCCCTCTGAGACGAACACCGAGCCAGGGAGCCCCCATGCCTCCGTCACGCACCATCAGGACCACCGTCGCCGGCCTGCTCGCCGGCGGTGCCGCGCTCATCGCCGCCGCGCCGGCCATGCCCGCCGGGCCGCCGATCGCCGACTTCGTGCCCGACACCTTCCGCATCGAGAAGCGCATCAGCGCCGACCTTGGCGGCGACGCGAAGAAGGACGCCGTCCTGGTGCTGGTGCAGCGCGCCGCGTCCCCGGCGGCGGAGGAGACCGGGCTGCTGCGCCGGCTGGTGGTGCTGAAGGCCCGGTCGGACGGCGGCTACGTCCTGGTGGGCGAGGGACGGCGCATCCTGCTGTGCACCCGGTGCGGCGGGGCGTTCTTCGGGTCGATCCGCACCCCGGTGACCGTGCGGGTCGCCAAGCGCGTGGTGATCGTGGAGCAGCGGTTCGGCTCGCGGGAGCTGGAGTTCCAGCGGTTCCGGCTGCGGCTCGAGGGGGCGCTCAGCACGCGGCTCATCGGGACCGACATCACCGTCACCGACCGGCTCACCGGCGTGAGCCGCGAGGTGAGCACCAACCTGCTCACCGGGGACCGCATCGTCACCGTCCGGCAGGCCGACGGCACGGAGGACCGACGGGCGTCGAAGGTCGCCGTGCGGCGCACGCTGCTGGAGGGCGTGAACCTGGCCAGGTACTGACGCGGGCGCACCCGCAATGGCCGACCGGACGGTTGTGGGCGGCCATTGCGGGGACACGCGATAGCGTTCCGCCCCGTGTCCTGGACGGTGCTGTACGACGAGGAGTGCGGCTTCTGCCGCTGGTGCGTGAGCGCACTGCTGGCGTGGGACCGGCGCGGGGCGCTGCGCCCGGCCGGGCTGCGGTCGCCCGAGGCGGACCGGCTGCTGGCCGGGATGCCCGACGCCGAGCGGTTCGGGTCGTGGCATCTGGTCGCGCCATCCGGTGACGTGCACTCCCGCGGCCGCGCTGCGCCTGCTTCCCGGCGGGTCGCCGGCCGCGGCGCTCGTGGCCCGTGCCCCGCGCCTGGCCGACCGCGCCTACGCGATGGTGGTCAGGAACCGGCGCGCCCTGGGACGGCTGGTGAGCCGCCGTGCGCGCGCCAAGGCGGACCGCCGGCTGGCGGCGCGCGCGTGAGGCGGTCGCGCACCGTGGCGGCGCTGGGTGCCGCCACCGTCGCGGTGGGCGCCCTGACGGCCGGGGCGGCCGTCGCCCAGCCCGGCGACCAGGTGATCATCGGCGTGGCCGACGTGCCCGGGGCGATCTCCCCGGACGGGAGCCTGCGGTACGAGGTGCCCTTCCTGGAGCCCGGTGACGGAGACCTGGCGATCTCCCGCGACGGGAGCCGCGCGGCGTTCACCTCGCTGCGCGACGGCAACCCAGAGATCTACGTCGCCGAGCTGGCCACCGGCGTGCTCACCCGGGTGACCGCCAGCGACGTCATCGAGGACCGGCGTCCCGCATGGTCGGCCGACGGCACCATGCTCGCCTGGGACATGGGGGCGCCCGGCGCGCGGCGCATCGTCGTGGCCGCGCCGGCCGCCGGCGCCGTCCCGATGGCGCTCACCCCGGAGGGGGCGGAGGACATCGAGCCCGACTGGGCGCCCGATGCGAGCGCGATCGTGTTCACCTCCGACCGCTCCGGCGCCCGGCGCCTGTGGAGCGTCTCGCCGTTCGGCGGCGACCCGGTGCCGCTCGCCGCACCCCCCGGCACCGTCCGCGCCCCCGTGTGGAACCCGGCGGGCACGGCTCTGGCCGTGGCCGTCGCCAGGAACGGCCGGTCGGTCATCTGGCGAGTCTCACCCACGCCGCCCGCCCGCCCCCTGCGCCTCTCCCGCGCCGACGGCGTGGCGACCGCGCCCGAGTGGTCGCCCGACGGCCGGTCGGTGGTGTTCGCCTTCACCCGTGGGCTGGACCGGTCGCTGCGGATCGTGCCCGCCCGCGGCGGGAAGGAGCGGCTGCTTCCGGGCACCGTGGGGTACGCCGACCCGGACTGGTCGACCGCCGGGGGCCTGCTCACGCCCACCCCGGAGCTGCTGCCCGACCTGGATCAGCGGGCGCCCTACGACGTGGCGGTGACCCTGGTGGACGGCGCCTGGCGCCTGGGCTTCGCGTCGGCGACCGACAACATCGGTGACGGCCCCCTGTGGCTGCGGGGCGTGCGCGCCACGCCCACCGAGCTGCGCACCGACCAGGTCATCACGCTCCGCGACGGTGGCACGCGTGTGGTGCGCCGCGTCGGGCGCATGCGCTACGAGTACCACTCGCCGCACTTCCACTGGCACTTCAAGCCGTTCGTGCGCTACGAGCTGCGGGCCGCCGCCGACCACCGGCTCCTGGTGCGCGACCGCAAGACTGGTCGCGGGCCCTCACCAAGGTGCCGGGGGTGCGGCCACCGCGGTTCACCTCCAACTGCGCCGAGCGCAACCGGGGGGTGCGGGTGGTGGAGCAGGGCACCTCCCGCGGGTACAGCGACGTCTACCCCGCCTTCTACCACGGGCAGGACATCGACCTGACCGGCGTGCCGGACGGCCGGTACGTGCTCGTGCACCGCGCGAACCCCGAGCGCCGGATCCGCGAGCTGCGCTACGGCAACGACGCGGCCTCCGTGCTGCTGCGGCTGCGGCGTCCCGGCGGCCCCGGCACCCGTCCGGTGGTCCGGGTGCTGCGGGTGTGCGAGCACACCGAGTTCTGCGCGGCGGTCACGCCCTCCGGCTGACGCGCGCCCGGTGGATCCGCTCGCCGAGGTCCATCAGGACCCCGATGACGACGGCCACCGCAAGGGAGATCAGCAGCGCCGTCCCGGTCCCCTCGAAGGCCCGGCCGCCGAACCAGCCCAGCGCGCACTGGAAGGTGGCCCACAGGGCCGCGCCCAGCAGCTCCGCCGGGATGAAGCGCCGCCACGGCAGTCCCAGCGCGCCCGCGGCCACCATCACCACGTTGCGTCCACCGGGGACGAACTGCGCCGCCGGGATGAGGATGATGCCCCTGGTGCGGATGCGGTCCTCCGCGGTCTCCAGGCGCTCCGCCCACGACGGCCGCGCCCGCAGCCGGTCCAGCAACCGTCCACCGGCGCCGCGGCCGATGAGGAACGCCACCGTGTCGCCGATCAGCGCCCCCAGGAATGCGGCGGCCCACACCAGCGGCAGCAGCAGGCCCCCGTCGGCGGCGAGCACCGCGGCGGCGACCACCGCGGATTCGCCGGGGAACAGCGGCAGGATGGCGTCTCCGGCGACGAGCCCCATCACCGCGGGGTATGTGTACGGAGAGTCCGAGACCCACTGCGCGACGAGGTCGAGGTCGATCACCTCACACAGGGTGACAGGCTGCCGCGGCGGTTGATTCCGGGCCGGTGCCGCCGATCGGTGCGGCATGCGCTTCATCCTGGTGCCGCTGCTGATGCTGGGACTGGCCGTGGGCGGCCTGGTGTTCGGCGCCCGCGCCCTGAAGGGGGAGGCCGACGGCGCCACCGTGACCCGCGCCCAGTTCGCCAAGGTGCGGCTGGGGATGCCGCGCGATCGCGTCGAGACGCTGCTGGGCGGCGCGGGCGTCAGCCGCGACCGCTACGGGCGGATCGGCGAATGGCTCGGCGACCGGCTGAAGGCCACCGGCGAGCCGGCCGGCACCACGTGCGTCTACTACGCCGATCCCGGCACCGTGACCGCCTTCAGGGTGTGCTTCGGTCCCCGGGGACGCGTGGCCTCACGAACCGTGATCGGCGGCTGATCGCCGGACCGCGGGCGGCACTGGCGCCCGGCTCGGTGGTTCTGTTGGATTCCCCTGTCCGCCGTGCCCACCCCGGCGACGCACGACGACCAGGAACCCCCCGAATCCCGCAGGACGTCCGATGAGCCGCGCAAACCACCGCCGACGCGACACCGGCCCCGCCGAGACCCGCCCGTTCCAGGAGGGCGACGACGAGGCGTGGATCGACTGGGAGCTCACCGCCACCTCCGGGCGCATGATGGTGCGCGCCCCGCTGGCGGCCGCCGCCCGCGCCGCGGGTCGACCCCCGGATCATGATCGCCGCGGCGTCCGCGGTCGCCGTCGCCGCCGTCGCGGTTGGGGCGTTCGCCACGCGCGGCGATGACACCGGCGACGCCGCCGCGCCGCCCGTGGCGACGACGACGACCGCCGCGGTGTCCACCGGCACCGCGGACCCGGAGACGCCGGCCCCGGCGCGCCCCACGGGTCGCAGCGCCGGCAACCTGGTCGTGAACCCGTCGTTCGAGAAGAGCCTGGCGGGATGGAACGCCTGGCAGGCCCGCGTGAGCCGCCGCGACGACGGCCGGGCGCCGCACGGGTCCTGGATCGTCCGGATCGTCGGCACCAAGCGCGGCGCCTTCGCCTTCGCGCAGAACACGCCCGTGCGGGTCACCGGCTGGCGGGCGGGCTCGCGCATCCGCGGCCGCGCGGTCGTGCGCGCCGCGAACCGCCGCTCGGTGGGCAAGGTCGTGGTGCTGCGCCTGCGTCAGCGCAACGCCGCCGGCACGGTGCTGGGCGAGACCGCCAGCCGCCCGGTCCGGCTCACCCGCGCGTTCCGGCCCGTGGTGGTCATCGGCCGGCTGCGGGCGCCCGGCGCGCGCATCGACATCCGCGTGAGCGCCGAGAGCGGCTGGTTCAAGACGCGCATCACCCCGGGGGTGGGCGTGGACGCCGACATGGTCGGCATGCGGCTCCAGCGGGCCCGCCCGCGCTGATCGCGGCCGGGCCCGCCGCACGCCGGCGCGCGATCAGGTGAGCAGCACGAGCTTCCCGCGGGCGTGGCCCGTCTCGAGCGACCGGTGGGCCTCGGCGGCGTCGGCCAGCGGGTAGGTGGCGCTCACCAGCGGGGTGAGGGCGCCGTCGTCGACCATCCGGGCGATCTCCTCGAGCTGCTCGCCGCTGGTGCGCACCATGATCCCCGCGCCGCGCATCCCGTGGCCCTCGGCCTCGCCCTCCTTCGGCGGGCCCACGATGCTCACCAGGATGCCGCCCGGGCGCATGACGCCCCACGACCGCTCCCGCACCTCGCCGCCCTGGGTGTCGAGCACCACGTCCACGTCGGAGAGCACCTGGCCGAAGTCCTGCGCCGCGTAGTCGATGGGCTCGTCGACCCCGAGCTCGCGCAGCAGGTCCTGGTTGGCCGCCGACGCGGTGCCGGCCACGCGGGCACCCATGGCCTTGGCGACCTGCACGGCCACCGATCCCACGCCCCCGGCGGCGCCGTGCACCAGCACGGTCTGGCCCGCCTGCAGCTCGGCCTTCCGGAACGCCTGGAGGACGGTGAGGGCGACCAGCGGCAGCGCCGCCGCCTCGGGGTGTCCCACCGAGGACGGCTTGCGGGCCAGGTCGGCCTCCGGCGCGGCCACGTATTCGGCGTACGCCGCGGCGACGCCCGGGAAGCGCGGCATGCCGAACACCTCGTCGCCCACGGCGAACCGCGTGACCCCCGCGCCCACGGCCTCGACGGTGCCGGAGATGTCCCAGCCCAGGATCACCGGCGGTTCCACGCCCTTGCGGGCCAGCAGCCCGCCGGACTTCCGGGTCTTCCAGTCCACGGGGTTCACGCCCGCGGCGGCCACGCGCACCAGCACCTCGCCCTCACCGGGCTCGGGGCGCGCCACCTCGGCCTCCCGCATCACCTCGGGCCCGCCCCAGGCCTCCGTCAGCACCGCGCGCATCGTCGCCACCACACGTCCCCCTCGTCGTCGGTCATCCCGGCGGACGCTACCGCGCCCCGGTCACCCCAGGACCGAGACGACGCCCAGCGCCGCGACGCAGACCGCGATGAGCGCGACGGTCACCGACACCACCACGGTGCCGCGCGTCCCCAGGGCGTGGTCGCCCATGATGTGGCGGTCACGGCAGATGCCGGTGATGAGGACCAGCAGCGGCAGCAGCAGCACCGCGTTGAGCGCCTGGGTGAGGTACAGGATCGGCACCAGCGGGGCGCCGGGGATGAGCACCAGGCCGGCGGCGAGGACCGTGACCGCGCCGAACGTGCCGTAGAAGACCGGCGCGTCGCGCACCCGGTCGTCCAGGGCCGCCTCGCGCCCCAGCACCTCGCTCACCGAGTACGCGGTGGACATGGGCAGGATCGAGGCCGCCAGCAGCGCCGACCCCACCAGCCCGACCCCGAACAGCGTGGAGGCCAGGCCTCCGGCCAGCGGCTCCAGGGCCGCGGCGGCGTCGGAGGCGTCCTCGATCGACCGGCCCGTGGCGTGCAGGGTGGCCGCGCAGGCCACCACCACCATCACGCCGATGATCCCGGTGAGCGCTGCCCCGGTCACCACGTCCGCGCGCTCGTAGGCGAGGTCGCGCACCGACAGGCGCTTGTCCACCGCGTAGGACTGGATGAAGGCCAGGCCCCACGGCGCCAGGGTGGTGCCCACCGTGGCGGTCACGATGAGGATGCCGTCGCGGTCGAGCGGCATCGACGGCACCACCAGCCCGTGCCCCACGGCGCCCCAGTCGGGGCGCGCCAGGAACGCGGACACCACGTAGGCGGCGAACACCGAGGCCAGCACCATCAGCACGTGCTCCACGCTGCGGAAGCCGCCGCGCAGCACCAGCAGCGACACGGCGGCGGCCGCCACCGGCACGCTCACCCAGCGCGGGGTGCCGGCCAGCTCCATGCCCGCCGCGATGCCCGCGAACTCCGCGCAGGTGGTGCCGAGGTTCGCGATCACCAGCACCACCATCGCCATCAGCGCCACGCGCACGCCGTACCGCTCGCGGATGAGCCCGGTGAGCCCCTGCCCGGTGACGACCCCCATCCGGGCGCCGAGCTCGTGGAAGACGATGAGCGCCAGGGTCGCGACGAGGAGGACCCACAGCAGCCGGTAGCCGTGGTCGGCCCCGAGGATCGAGTAGGTGGTGATCCCCGCCGGGTCGTCGTCGGACAGGCCGGCCAGCAGCCCGGGGCCCAGCACCGCCAGCAGCGCGGCCATCGACCACCGGCGCGCCCTCACCGTCGCCGCCATCCCGGCGGGAACCGGCGGGCCCCGGGCAGCCGCGCGGCGAGCAGCTCCTCCATGACGTCATCCACGGCGATCGCGCCGATGAGCCGTCCGTCCGGGCCGGTGACCGGCAGGCTCAGGATGTCGTGCGTGGCGAAGATGTCGGCCACGGCGTCCAGGTCGGCGTCCCCGGCGACGACGGGCGTCGGCAGCACCCGGCAGGTCCCGGCGACCAGCTCGCGCGGCGGCACCGCACCCACCACTCGACCATCGGGGGCGGTGATCACGATGGTGAGCAGCGCGTCCAGCGTGGTCGGCGTGGCCGCGGCCAGCGCCAGCAGCTCGCCCGGCGGGGTCCCCTCCGGGGCCCGCAGCACGTCGGGGTTCATGAGCCCGGCCGCCGTGCTGGGCGGGTGCGCCAGCAGCCGCCGCAGGCCCTCGGCCCGCTCCGCGCCGATCTCGGCGAGCAGCCGGTCGCGGCGCTCGGGGTCGACGTGGCGCAGGGCCGCCGCCGCGTCGTCGCCCGCCATCGCCGCCACGATGGGCGCCGCATCGCGGGTGCCCAGCTCCCGCACCAGCCGTCCCCCGTGCCGCGGCCGCTGACGGGCCAGGGCGTCGGCGGCGGGCGCGGCCGCGACACGCCCCAGCAGCTCCGCGCCCCGCGCCGCCGGCAGGCGGGCCACCAGCGCGGCCAGGGCGCCGGGGGTGAGCCGGGCGCGGCGCGGGTCGGGCGCGGTGAGCTCCAGCGCGTGCCCGTGGCGGGACGCCAGGTGCACGGCGGCCCAGTCCACCGGGTCGTCGCGCAGCCGGCCCGACAGGCGCCGAAGCCCGAGCCGCCGGAGCACCGATCCCATGCCCACCTCCACCCCGGCCACGCGCAGCCCGCTGCCGGACCGCACCAGGCGCACGTCGCCCACGCGGGCCAGCGCATGCCCGGTGAGGTCGAACACCTGGGTGTCCAGCACGTCCCGGCCCAGCAGCAGCACGTCCCCCGGCACGGCCGCGGCCGGGACGCCCGACCGCACCGTGGCCCCCTCGGCCTCCAGGTCCAGCACGTCGCCCCAGGGCACCCACCGGGCGCCCCCGCGCGAGCCGACCACGACGCCGACGACGTCAGGGTGGGCGTCGTCGAGCCGCACCGCCAGATCGGTGAGCCGCCCCAGGCGCCGGCCGTCCTCATCGACGACGGGGCGGCCCACCAGCTCGCTCACGACGGGCATGACCCCATCCTGACGCGCCGCGGGCCGGTTGCCGCGCCCGCGGTCTGATGGAATCGCGGGATGCCCGGCTGGCAACAGCTCCACGACGAGGCGGCCCACGCCGACGCCACCGATCCCCTGCGGCATCTGCGCGACCGCATGGCGCTGCCCGAGGGCGTGGCGTACCTGGACGGCAACTCCCTGGGCCCCCTCACGCACGCCGCCCGCGACGCGGTGCGCCGCGCCGTCGACGAGGAGTGGGGCACCGGCCTCATCGGCTCGTGGGCGGAGGGGCGGTGGGTGGACCTGGCGCCGCGCACCGCCGACCGCATCGCCCGCATCATCGGCGCCCCCGCAGGCAGCGTGGCCTGCGCCGACTCGACCACCGTGAACCTGCACAAGGCCCTCCACGCGGCCGTGTCGCTGGTGCCGGGGCGGCGCCGCATCGTGACCGTGCGGGGCGACTTCCCCACCGACCGGTACGTGGCGGCACGGGTCGCGGCGGACCGGGGCCTGGTGGTGCACCAGGTGCCCGCCGAGGACCTGGCGGGGGCGCTCGACAGCGACGTCGCGGTGGTGAGCGCCTCGCACGTGGACTTCCGGTCGGCCCGCATCGCCGACCTTCCCGGCATCACCGCCGCCGCCCACGCGGTGGGTGCGGTGACCGTGTGGGACCTGGCCCACAGCGCCGGCGCCGTACCCTGCGACATCCACGCCGCCGGGGCCGACCTGGCGGTGGGATGCGGCTACAAGTACCTCAACGGCGGTCCCGGGGCGCCGGCCTACCTGTACGTGGCCCCGCGGCACGCCGAGGTGACCTCGCCCATCCCCGGCTGGTTCGGCCACGCCGACCCCTTCGCGTTCGGCGAGGCGTACGTCCCGGCCGCGGGCGCCCGGCGCTTCGAGGCCGGCACGACCCCGGTGCTGGGCATGACGGCGCTCCACGCCGCGCTGGAGGCCTTCGACGGGGTGGAGATCGCGGCGCTGCGGGCGCGTGGCATGGACCTCACCGCGCGGTTCCTCGCGCTGTGCGACGAGCACCTGCTGCCCCGCGGCATGACGCTGCAGAGCCCGCGGGACCCGGCGGTGCGCGGCGGCCACGTCACCCTGGGCCATCCGCGGGCGCAGGAGCTGGTGCGGCACCTGGCGGCGAACGGGGTGGTGGGCGACTTCCGGCCACCGGACGGCCTGCGCTTCGGCTTCGCCCCCCTCTATGTGACCCGCGCCGAGGTGGTGCGGCTGGCGCGCGCCCTGGCCGAGGCCCGCTAGGTCCGTTCCACCACGTCGCCCACCGGCCGGCGCGGCGTGAGGTCCACCCGGTTGCCCGCCTCCGGGACGCCGAACCGCAGCACGATCTGGGGCATGCCGCCGCCGGCCAGCAGGCGAAGACGCGGACGCAGGCTCGCCACCTGGCACGGCTGGTTGAAGTAGCCGGCCTGGACGCCCTCGGCGGCGGCCACCAGCAGCATCCTCGCCAGGGCCTGCCCGGCCACCACCCAGTCCTCGGGGCCGTCGCCGGTGGTGCACAGCACCACCACGTGCGGCGCCGACGCCAGGAGCGCCACGTCGTGGTCGCCCACCCGTCCCCCGAGGTCCGCGCCGGCCACCACCGCCCGGCTCAGCAGCCCGGTGCCCACCGGCACGGGCAGTCCGTCCCCGCGGCGGCGCGGATGCATCCAGGCCGCCAGCTCCCGGCGCCAGTGGGGGTCGTGGTACTGCAGCGCGTCGCCCTGCCGCACCAGCTCGGCCAGCTGCACCCGCTCCTGGTTGCCGTCCACGGCGTGCAGCAGGGCGCCCTCGGACTCGGCGGCCTCGCGCAGCATCTCCGGGAGGGCCGGTGGCAGCGGCCGGTCGGTGAAGGGACCGCGGACGGTGCGGCGACGGCCGATCGCGGCGGCCAGCTGGCGGTCGGCGATTGGCGCCTCGTCGGCGCGGTGCACCGTGAGCCGCGCGATGCGGTCGCCCTCCGGGCCGTCCGGCAGCGGTTCCAGCTCGGCCAGCAGTCCGGCGCCGCGTGCGGCGGCCCGGAGCGTGAGGACGGCGGCGCCGCAGCTGATGGTGAGCTCGCGGTCCCAGGGGTCGTTCACCGGCAGCGCCCGCGTGCGGTCCGCGATCACGTCCACCGTGTCGTCCGCGACGGTGAACAGCCACGGCTGCGAGTTGTGCGTGCTGGGAGCGCGCACCGCCTGGGCCACCAGGCCGATGATCCGTTCCCGCCCCGGGGCGGGTGTGCTGAGGACGTGCATGCAGCGAGCGTCGTCCCGGGACGGGCGCCGGCCATCCGGGGTCACCCCGAGTGCGGCGGCGGTCACCGCCCATTCCGGCTCCGTGTTCCGGGCGCGCCGGGCCACGGGTCGGCGGACCGGCGGGTGCGGGCTCAGTCGCCCGGGCCGGGCAGCGCCCCCAGGATCTCGTCGCCGTAGCGGTCCAGCCGGGTGGGGCCCATCCCGTCGCAGCGGGCCAGCTCGGCCATGGAAGTGGGCATGCGCCGGGCGATCGACAGGATGTGCTTGTCGTGGAGCACCACGTAGGGCGGCACGGCGTCCCGCTTGGCGCGCTCTGACCGCCAGGCCCGCAGCGCCTGCTCGGCCGTGGCGGCGCGGCCGGTGAGCGGCTCGGCGGCCGCCGCCGGAGCCGCGGCGGCCGGGGCGCGGCGCCCGCGCTCGCGGGGACGGGCCGGCTCGGGCTCGCCTGCGGGCCGCGGCGCCACCGATCCGTCGAGCTCGCCGATGAACCGCGACACGCGGCCCGCATCGGCCAGCACGACCGCCTCCCGCCGGGCGCGGGTGATCGCCACGTGCAGCACCCGCCGCTCCTCCTCGGTGTCCTCGGCGAGCCGGTGCGGCATGACGCCGTCGGTGACGCCCGCCACGATCACCCGGTCCCACTCCATGCCCTTCACGCGGTGCACGGTGGAGAGCATCACCCCGTCCGGCGAGGGCGGCGTGCCCAGCACGTCGCGCAGCCAGGGCTCGAACCCGGCCGGATCCGGATGGAGGTCGGCGACCTGCTCCAGCGCCTCCAGATCGTCCAGGTGGCTGGCGGCGGCCGCCCCCGAGGAGTCCAGCAGGGCCATCGCGCTGCCCAGCCCCACCTGGTCCTTCACCACCCGCAGGACGTCGCGGGTGGTGCCGCCGCGCGCGGCGTCGATGACCAGCTGCAGGTCGTCGGCGAAGCCCTCCACCTTCTTGGCCACGCGCTCGTCGTCCATGCGGGCCGCGGCGGAGCGCACGTCGCGCACCTGCATGCGGGTGCCCCGGAACCAGCGCTCCACCCAGATGGGCAGGCCGCGCGACGGGCGCCGCAGCACCTCCACGGCGTCGGCCGCCGGGAAGCCGCCGGTGGCCGTGGCGATGCGCAGGTACGCCAGCGCGGCCCGCACGCCGGTGCGCTGCAGCACGCCGGCCTCCAGGCGCGACTCCACCGGGATGCCCGCGGTGGCCAGCACCACGTGGGGCGCCAGCAGCAGTGAGTTCACTCGGGTGAGCACGGCGATGCCGTCGGGGCGGTGGCCGGCGTCCAGCCATTCGCGCACCTGCGCGTGCAGCGCGGACGCCGCCTGCTCCGACGGCACCGTCCGGATGCGCAGCGCGTCGGGGGCGGGATCGGCGTGCGGACCGGCGTGGATCTGCTTCGGCACCCGCCGCCGGTTGTGCGCCAGCAGCCGCGTGGCGCCGTCCACCACCGCCACGGGGCAGCGGTAGTTGACCGTGAGGGGGTGGTCGGCGGCCGCGGGGAAGTAGCGCGCGAAGTCGACCAGGAACGCGGGGTCGGCGCCGGCGTGCCCGTAGATGACCTGGTCGTCGTCGCCCACGCCGAACACCTCCAGCTCGGGCGCCGCCAGCAGGCGCACCAGCAGCAGGTGGGCCGGGGTGAGGTCCTGGAACTCGTCCACCAGCAGGTGCCGGTGCCGCGCCTGCTCGGCGCGGCGGAACGCGCCGTCGGCCAGCAGGGCCTCCACCGCCGCGTACACCTGCTCGTCGAAGTCCACGGCGCCGCGCTCCCGCAGCGCCTCCCGGTAGGGGCCGAAGGCCTCGGCCAGCCCCTCCACGTCGTCGCGGGACTCCTCGACCTCCGCGGGGTCGCGCAGGCCCAGGCGGATCTCGGACAGCCCCTCCATGTACGGGGCGATGGGGTCGGTGTTCGCCCGGCGCCGCTGCTTGGGCACCAGCGACTCGACCAGCCGCCGCACGTCCCGGTCGTCCATCACCGGCGGCCGGGTGCCGCGGTGGCGGGCCACCAGCGCGTACCCCAGGGCGTTGAGCGTGACCACGCGCGGCCGGAACGCGGCGCAGCGCGATTCCAGCTCGGCCTGCGCCCGCCGGTTGTAGGCCACCGCGAGCGTGAGCTCGGACTCCACGCCGCGCGCGCCCAGCAGCTGGCGCAGGCGCTCGGACAGCACGCGCGTCTTGCCCGATCCGGCCGGGGCGATCACGCGGGCGGGCCCGGCGCCGTGCAGCACGGCGGCGATCTGGTCGGGCGCGAGCTCGGCGGGCGGCTCCTCCTCGCCGTCCGGGGCGACGCTGAGGCGACCCGCGTCCACGGACTCCCGGTGCACCACGGGCAGGCCAAGGTCGGGCAGCGGCCCGCGGGGGCCGCCGTCCACCCAGGCGTGGCGGCCATCGGGCAGCACCACGTCGCCCGGTCCGTCCTCCCCGGCCGGCGACGCCCCGGCCCGCTCGGCCTTGCGCGCCCACCACCACACCGGGTCGCGTCCCTCGCGGGCGTCGTAGGTGTTGGCCCACACCAGGAAGTGCAGCCGGTCGCCCCACATCTCCAGCCCGGGATCGACCGTCCACGGCTCGACCGCGTGGGATGCCGGGTCGCGGAAGCGCGCCGGGTCCACCAGCAGCCGCACCACCACCGGCCGCCGTGCGGCCCACGCCGCGTGCAGCACGGCGACCGCCTCGCCCGGGGCGGCCAGCACCGCGTCGTCCACGCGCACCTCGTCCGCGCCGGCCCAGTGCGCGGGCACCGGGTCGCCGGCGCCGACGATGACGCCGCGGCCGAGCGGCGGTGGAGGGGGGACGCGCACCGGGTCAGCCTAGAGCCGGGCTCGGACCCGCCCATCGCGGACCCCGGAAATGTGTGCATTCCGGGACGCCGTGTTGACGAAACACGAACACCTCCATCGTGTGGTGGCCACAGTCCCCTGCCGATACTCCCCGCGAACTCCCCACGCGACCGTTTCCAACGACCGGGAGGGACATACGTGCCCAAGAACAGACTTGCCGTGCTCGCCGTGGCCGGTGTGGCCACGCTCAGCGGGGTCACCGGCATCGCGCTCGGCCACGGTGGCGGTCATGGCCACCACGGCGACAAGCGCGCCAACAAGGCCGCGGTGTGCAACCTCAGCGGCACGCAGCTGCTGACCACCGAGACCAGCCCGGCGCTGGCGGCCCGCAAGGCCCGCCTGGACGCCGCCGTGGCGGCCGGCCGCATCGACCAGGCGACCGCCGACAAGCGCTTCGCCAGGGCGCAGCTCAAGGTGTCGCTGCGGAAGATCGTGCGCGACGCGCAGATCGCGCCGCTGCTGACGCTGCTCGGCATGACCGAGCAGGAGCTCAGGGACGCCGCCGAGGCCGGTGACTCGCTCCGCGACATCGTCGAGGAGAAGGGCATCACCCGCGACCAGCTCCGCCAGGCGCTCCGCGACGGCCGCAAGGCCGCCCGCGCCGCGCTGCGGACCGCGTGCCCGAAGCCATCGAAGACGCCGAAGCCCGGCACCACCACGAACGGCACCACGACCAACGGCACCACCACGACCGGCACGACCACCAACGGCACCACGACGACCGGCACCACGACCGACGGCACCACCACGACCACCACCACGGGGACGACCACGACCTCCTGAGGCCGTCTCCCGCGGGTGGGTGGGGCGGCACCGTGCCGCCCCACCCACCGTGGGTCGTTCAGCCCGCGGCTACTCCTCGATCCTGGGAAGGATCCGGTCGAGCGGCCCGGGCAGCCACCAGTTCCACTTCCCGGCGATCCGCATGAACGCCGGCACCAGCAGCAGCCGCACCAGCGTGGCGTCCAGGAACACCGCCACGGCGAGGCCGACGGCGAGCTCCTTGATCGGGATGAGCCGGTTGGTGAGGAACGAGATGAACACGATCACCATGATCGTCGCCGCCGCGCTGATGATGCGGCCGGTGCGGGCCAGGCCCGCCGCGACCGCCTCGGTGTCGCTGGCGCCGCGGTCCCGGTGCTCCCGGATGCGCGACATCAGGAACACCTCGTAGTCCATCGAGAGCCCGAACAGGATCGAGAACAGGAAGGCCGGGACCCAGCTGGTCACGTGCCCCAGGTGCTCGAAGCCGAGGAGGCTGTCCAGCCACCCCTCCTGGAACACCAGCGTCAGCACCCCGTACGAGGCCAGCACCGACAGCAGGGTCATCACCACCGCCTTCAGCGGCAGCAGGATGCTGCGGAACAGCACCACCAGCACGAGGAAGGTCAGGACCATGACGAGGCCGATGACCAGGGGCAGGTTGCCGGCGGTCTTGTCGGTGAAGTCCCGGTTCTGGCTCGCGCCGCCGCCGATCTCCACCTGCAGGCCGTCGAGCGCGGCCACCGCGGGGACGTAGGCGTCCTCGATGCGGCCCACCAGGTCCTGGGCGTCGTCGCTGTCGTCTCCGCCGCGCGGGATCACGGTGATGATCGCGGTGCGGCCGTCCTGGGAGTACTGCGGGGCGGGACCCACCGACACCACGGCGGGGTCGTCCGCGATCTCGCGCGCCAGCTCGCCCAGGGGCGCGCCTGAGGCGGCCCGGTCGGCCGGGAGACCGGTGACCACCACCTGCAGGGCCGACGCGGCCCCGGGGCCGGCGACGCGCTCGATCTGCGCCAGGGCCTCACGGGAGGGCGTGTCGGACGGGAGCGCGGTGATGCCGCTGGAGCCGGTCTTCATGTTCAGCGCCGGCGCGGCGAGGGCCAGCAGGACGAGGGTGGTCACCACGATGACCGGCCACGGGCGCTTCATCACCCAGTTGGCCCACCGCACCCAGAAGCCCTGGCCCACGAGTTCCTCGACGGGCGGGCGCGGCGTGCGGCCCATCCGGCGCAGGAAGGCCCGGCGCAGGTCCAATGTGAAGAGCTTGGGCCCGAGGGCGGTCAGGAGGGCCGGCGTGAAGGTGAGCCCCACCGCGACGGCCATGAAGACCACGGCGATCGTCCCGATCGCGAACCCGGTGAACAACGGCACGCCCACGGCGAACATGCCGGCGAGGGCCACGGCGACCGTGAGGCCGCTGAAGAAGATGGCCTTGCCGGCGGTCGCGCCGGTCACGGCGGCGGCGTCGAGGACATCCCTGCCCGCGCGGATCTCCTCCCTGAACCGGCTGGCGACGAAGAGGGCATAGTCGATCCCCACGCCGATGCCGATCAGCAGCACCACGTTCTGGACGTAGATCGAGAGGTCCAGCACCTGCGCGAGGAAGTAGAGCCCGCCGAGGGTCGTGGCGATCGTGATGATCGTCGCCCCGATCGGTACGCCCGCGGCGATGACCGACCCGAAGAAGATGACCAGGCACAGCAGCAGGAACGGCACCTGGATCATCTCGGAGACGACCAGGTCCTCCTTGTTGACCTGGTTGAAGTCCTCGAAGACCGCGGGGCCGCCGGTGACGCCGACCTGCACCGCGTCGGTCTGGGCCTCCTCCGCCGCGTCGATGACGTCCTTGATGTCCTTCAGGGCGTCGTCGACGTTCCGGGTGAGCCCCACCTGGATCAACGCGACCCCGCCGTCGGCGAAGGCCAGCGAGGGGTCCTGCGCCGGGGTGATCACCGCGCCCACCAGGGGCTTCACGGCCGACACGTCGTCGGCGGCCCGCTGGACGACGGCGTCGAACGCCGGCTGGCCGGGCTTCGCGGAGTCACTCGACACGACCACCGTGACGCTGGTGGGGAACGCGTCCGTGAACTCCCGCTTCACGATGAGGCGGGCCTCCTCGGAGGTGGCGCCGGCGATCTCGAATCCGCCGGGCTTGAGCTGCTTCTCCAGCTGGCCGGCGAAGGCGGCGAGCAGGCCGAAGAGGATCAGCCACACGATGATCACCGGGCGCCGGTGACGGCCGCTCCAGCGGCCGAGGCGGGCGAACGGTCCGTCGGGCATCCGCCCGGTGTGATGCTGCTGCGAGTGGGTCATGGCGCGGATCCTATGCGCGCCCCCGGGGGCCTCCGCAGTGCGGAAAACCGAACACCGTCGCGATCAGCGGCCGAACGTCGCCGCCCCGGGCGTGCGGTCCACCGACGCGATCCGCTTCTCCTCCACGGCGCGCGCCCAGGGCTCCGGCGTCACCGGCCATCGCTGCAGCAGCTGCGCGTGCCGGGCGAACCGCATGTTGGCGCCGTCCGACGCCATCGCCGCGACCCTCGGCGGGTCGGGGCGGGCCAGCGCCTCGGTGCTGAACGCGTCCATGGACGTTGATTCTCACGCGCCGCCGCCGCGCGCAAGTCCCCGACCCGGTTGCGCCGTCGCGGGTCGGCGTAGGAAGCTCCCGCCGGTGTCCCCCCGCGCACTCCTCCTCGCGCTCGGCTGCGCGCTGATCGCATCCACGGCATCCGCCGCCGAACCCCTGGTGCTCGTCTACACGCCGGGCCCCGCCGCGGAGGCGATCGTGGACGGGACCGACGCGATCCCGGGCCTCACCGGCGCCTACCGCCAGGCCCCCGCGGCCGAGGACTTCGCGCGCTTCCCGCTGGAGCGGCGGGTGGGCAAGGTCTCCGGCGTGGCGCTGTCGTCGCTCACCCCCGAGCGGATGGCGGCCGAGATCCGCGCCGCATGGGACGAGCCCGGTGTGGGTGACCTGGTGGGCGTCGACGAGATCCGGGCGGCCCAGTACGGCCCCGCCCAGTCCCGCAACCTGGCGCGGGCGATGGAGTTGCTGGGCCCCGACGCGCAGCGCGTGATCTTCTACGCGGCCCCCAGCACGGTGCAGCAGATCGGCCGCGTGGACCGGCGGCTTCCCCTCGAGCCGCGGCTGGCGCTGCTGCGCGACGCGCTCGCGGCGGGGGGCCACACCTACCTGCAGCTCTACCACGGCGACTATTCGCCGTTCGACCGCTCCGAGATGGCCCGCGAGCTCACCGGGTGGGTCGCCCGGTGGCCGGAGGGTGAGCTGCACCGGCTGCACGTGGTGACCGGCCGGGAGACCGGTGCCACGCAGGCCGAGATCTGGAACCGGCTGCGGGCCAGCGCCGCCGGCCGCACGCTGCTGGCCTCCGGTCCCGCCGTGTACGGCCTGCAGAGCGCCGGTGAGGGCACCCGGTGGCTCGCCGGGTACCGGGGGTGGCTGCAGCGCCCGGACGCCGTGCCGCCCGGGGGCGACGAGAAGGTGCCGGAGGGCGGCGGCCTGGTGTTCCCGGAGCCCGAGTCCGTGGTCACGCCCGGTTCGCCGATGGTGATCCGGCTGGGCCGCGAGGGGCGGGCGGTGGTGCAGCTCATCCTCCCCGACGGCCGCAGCCGCGGGCTGCGGGCCATCGCGGTGACCGATCCGGTGGACCTGCGACCTCGTCTCCGGCCGCTACCGCGTGCGGGTGACGCTGCTGGGGGACGGGCTCAGGGACGTGGCCCAGGTGCCCGTGAACGTGCGGCGCGCGCCGGCGGTGCGCATGGTCGCGCGGCCCGGGGCCGTGGTGCTGGGCGTGGCACGCGGCAACCGCGTGGTGGTGCGCCTGCAGCTCGGCAACGGCGCCTCCCGCCAGGTGATCGCCGTTCGCGGGCCCATCCGCGCCCGGAGGGTCCCGATGCCCGCCGGGCTGGCGCCGGCCACGTACACCGTGGTCGCCACGTCCGCCGGCATCGGCGGGCGGCAGCGGGTGACCGCCCGCGTCGTCGTGCGCTGATCGGCACATCGGGGCCGGAAGTACGTCAATCCTGCGTGTGCGGCGCGTCCGATGTCGGGCGGCACCCGCCGGAGTGGCCCGCGCCGCGGGCGGCTGGCTAGCGTCACCGGCCATGCCCTCCCTCACCCTTCCCCGCGGGATCGTGCTCGCGGTCCTCACCGCCCTGCTCGCGGCCGTCCCCGCCCTCGCCGGACCGGTGATCGTCTACAGCGCGTCCGAGCCGGCGCACGCCATCCACGATGGCGCCGCCGGGGTGCCCGGCCTGCGCGACGCCCACCGGCAGGCGCCCGCGGCCGAGGACCCCCGCTACCCGGTCGCACGACGGGTGGGCAAGGTGGGCGGACGGGAGCTGGTGGCGCTGGACGCCGAGGCGATGGCGAACCGCATCCGCGCGGAATGGCGGCAGCGCGACGTGGGCGACCTGGTCGCCGTCGACGAGATCGAGTCGTCGCGGTACACGCCGGACCGGCTCGCGGTGCTGAACCGCGCCCTGGACCTGCTGGGCCCCGACGCCGAGCGGGTGGTGTTCTACGTGTCCCCCGGCACCGTCTCGCAGGTGGGCCGCGTGGACCGCAGATACCCGCTGCCCGCACGGTTCGCCGCGCTCGTGCGGACCCTGGCCCGGGGCGGGCACACCTACGTGGTCGTGTACCACGGCGACACCAGCCCCTTCACGCGGGACGTGATGGCGCGCGACCTCACCGGGTGGCAGGCCCGCTGGCCCGTGGGCCGCGCCGACCGGCTGCACGTGATGAGCGGCCCCGAGACCGGCGCCGACCAGGCCGAGATCTGGAACCGGATCCGGGCGACGGCGGCCGGACGGGCGCTGCTGGCCAACGGCCCCGGCGTGTGGGGCCTGCGGTCGGCGGGCGAGGGGCTGCGGTGGCTCGCCCAGTACCGCGCCTACCTGGCGCAGCCGGCGTCCCCTCCGGCCGGCGGTGAGGCCCGCGTGCCCACGGGCGGCGGCCTCGCCGTCACCCTGCCGGGGTCGCGGCTCCGGCCGGGCGCGACGGTGCGCGTGCGGGTGGAGCGTACGGGCCGGGCCATCGTGCAACTCATCCCCCGGGGCGGTGCGCCGCGGCGCATCCGGGCGATCATCGGGCCGGCCGACGCGGCGGTGCGGCTGCCGACCGACGTGCGGCCCGGCCGGTACACCCTGCGGGCGGTGCTGCTGGGCGACGGCCTGCGGGACGTGGCGAGCGCATCGTTCACCATGCTGCGTCGCTGACCGATACCGGAAGGGTGAGATTCCCCCTTCGCCGCCGTCCCCGCACCGCCACCCTCACCGCGTGGCTGTGGTACCCCGAGGGCGCCGCCCTGCGCGAACGGGCCCTGGCGACGTGCCCGGAGCACCTGCGCGACGCGGTGGACCCGCTCGAGGCGCCCGTGCCCGGCACCGTGGCCCTGCGGCAGGACGAGTGGGGCTGGGAGACCGGGTTCCACACCGCGGGCGGCGTGCTCGTGCCCGCCGGCATCCCGCGCGGCGGCCTGTTCGTGACCCATGTCGTGGCACCGCAGAACCTGCGGACCCCGGAGGGGGACATCCTGGCCTGGCTCTCGGTGGAGCCCCACGTCCACCCGAAGGAGCGCTTCCGGCTCGAGCAGGCCGGCTGGCAGCTCGGCCGGCCCCGGTAGGCGCTCAGACCGCGGTGCCCACCAGCGCGCCGATGGCCATCGTGATGCCCATCGCCAACGCGCCCCAGGTCGCCACGCGCAGGGCGGCCCGCACGCGCGGCGCGCCGCCGATCACCGCCCCCGCGATGCCAAGCGCGACCAGGGACACCAGCGTGATGAGGATCGCCCCCACCACGCGCAGCGACGCGGGCATCAGCGAGATGGACAGCAGGGGGACGGCCGCGCCGATGCTGAACGACACCGCGGAGGCCCAGGCCGCCTGCAGGGGGTTGGACAGGCCCTCGGTGTCGATGCCCAGCTCGTCGCGGGCGTGCACGGCCAGCGCGTCGCCGGCGGTGAGCTCCCGGGCCACCTGCATGGCCAGCTCCTCCGAAAGCCCCCGGCCGCGGTAGATCTGGGCGAGCTCGGCCAGCTCGGCATCGGGGTCGTCGGCCAGCTCCCGGCGCTCGCGCTCCAGATCGGCCCGCTCGACGTCCAGCTGGCTGCTCACCGACACGTACTCGCCGGCGGCCATCGACATGGCCCCCGCCACCAGGCCGGCCACGCCGGCGGTGATGATCGCCGCGCGCGACCCGCCCGCGGCCGCGACGCCCAGCACCAGGCTGGCGGTGGACACGATGCCGTCGTTGGCGCCCAGCACCGCCGCGCGCAGCCATGCGGCGCGGTGCACGAGGTGCGTCTCGGGGACGCGAGAGGAGGGTAGGCTCGCCATACTGGTGACGAGCCTACCCCGCTCCTTCGCGACCCCCTCGCGAAGCCGTGGAACTCGGGCTATTCGTCCTCGGTGCCGACGTCCAGGACGACCACCCGCTTGGCGACCAGCACCGGGGTCACGGTGCCATCGTCGCCCTCGATCCACTTCACCTGCGGAGCGAGCTTGCCGCGCACCCGCACGGCGTCGTCCGGCTCGATCTCGTCGAGGCCGATCCGCTCGCCGTCCTCGTCGACCACCCGGGTGCGGGCGGTCACGCGCACCGACAGGTCACCGGAATCGAGCAGCGTGGCGAACCGCTTGGGCGCCCGCGGGAACTCGGTGTCGGCCAGCAGGAGCGTGCCGCGGCGGGGCCCGCCGTCGACCTCCACCACGTCGCCCTCCGCGACGAGGATGCGCGTGAGGAGCCCCGGGAACTTGGGTCCGTCGTCGCCCTTCGGCGGCTTCGTGGTCTCGTCCTGTGGCGGGGCGGGAGCTTCCGGGCACGGCGCCGTCACGGTCTGGACGGCCGGCGGGCACTCGGGCAGCGGCGGCGCGGGATCGAAGGCGATCACGGGGGCGGCGATGGCGAGGCCGGCGCCGAGCGCGAGCACCGAGAGCGAGGCGAGCTTCATCTGACCATCCGGGTCGGGGTTCGTGCGCGGTGTCCGCGCGTCCGTCGCCATGGACATCGGCGCGTCTCGTGGGCGCCGCATCACGCGCGATGCGGTAGGCGGCGCGGAGGGTGCCAACTGCTGGCAACACTCATCCGCAATAAACCCCGATGGACGCGCGCGACCACCGGCGTACCGTTGTCAGTGCAGGAACGGACCTTGACGACCAGCGATCGAAGGCGACGCCGGACCGCAACGCACACAGCGTCCGCACGCATTGCCGTCGGACGGCAGGCGGGGCACAGAACCCCGCGCGGATCCGAACGTCACGGACCGACCGCTCTGGAGCGATCGACGGCCAACGGTTCTCATCGGTGACCGGCGGGTCCCTGCATAGGGAGACCAACACCGGACTGAGGTGGAGTGAGCTTCCATGATCAGTGAGCCCCGAGGCTCGGCCCCGTCAGGGGACGGACCCGGGGCTCACGTCTGTTCGGGGCCGTCAGCCCCCGGAGGCCGAGAAGTGCTGGGTGTCGAGCGGCTCCCGCCACCGGCCGCCCCAGCTCCAGCCCACCGCGTCGAACGCTGCCACCAGCACGCCGCCCTCCACCGCCATCCCGGGCCGCACCCGCGTGCGGTCCAGGTACGGCTCGCTCGCCCGGTGCGAGGTGCGCCCGCGCGAGATGTAGGGGTTCTCGATCGGGTTGATGTCGATGGCCCGCCCGTAGGCGTGCTGCGACCAGCGGCTTCCGCCCGTGACCGCCCGGCAGTTGAAGGCGCTGGTGTTGTCGGCCTCGATGGAGGCGAAGTCGTCGCCCCCGTAGGCCTCGATGGGCCGGATGCGCCGGATGGGGAACCCGGCGTCGTAGAGCCGCCGGAAGACCGACAGCACGTCGGCCGCCACGTCCCGGTGCACCACGATCACACCCCGGCGGGCGCGCCCGCGGAAGTCCCGGTGGGTCACCAGCACCGCCCGGAGCCGGCCCAGGGCGACGGGGCAGCCGGGCCGCCACACCGACGGGGTCATCCGCTCCCGGGCGGCCTGCGACAGCGGGGTGATCGGAGGCCGGTCCGGCGACGGCCAGCAGGGCGGTCGCGGCGGCGCCCACGAGAAGTCGTCGGATCATCGGATGAGCGTACGACACGCCCGAACGCGGTCCTCCCCCGGCGGGTCGGCGGTCCGTGGGCCTCACGATGGCACGGCGCGGTGCCGACACACCGGGGGTGCGCGTGCGCCCTCACGTCCTGGCGGTGGCCGCCGCGATCGCCGCCGCCCTGCCGGCGCAGGCCGTTGCGCTGCCCACCATCACCGACCACACCGCGGGCGTCACCGCCACCGGCCTTCCGCGCAACATCACGGCCGGACCGGATGGAACCACCATGTGGTTCACCTACGGCGCCGACGCCGGGAAGATCGGGCGCATCACATCCGCCGGGGTGGCATCCCGATACACGGGCATCCCGCCGGATGCGAACCCCTGGGACATCGTCACCGGACCCGACACTGGATGTGGGTCACCGGCCATGACCGGAGCGAGATCTACCGGTTCAGCGTGGTGGGCGGGTTCCCCTCGACCTACACGCTCACCGCGCCCATGGCGACGCCGGGCGGCATCGCGTCCGGGCCGGACGGGGCACTGTGGTTCACATACACCGGCAACGGCGGCGGCATCGGCCGCAGCACCACCACCGGCACGCTCAGCTCGTACACCGCGGGCCTCACGCCGGGCATGTCGCCCACCGACATCGCGGCCGGCCCCGACGGGAACCTGTGGTTCACCCTGAAGGACCTCCCCGCCGTGGGCCGCATCACCACCGCCGGCGTCATCACCGAGTTCACCGCCGGCCTGTCGGCCGGTGACGCCCCGGAGCAGATCACGGCCGGACCGGACGGGAACCTCTGGGTGACGCTGCAGGGCGGCCCCGGTGCGATCGCCCGGGTGGAGCCGGCCACGGGCACCATCACCCGGTTCACCGCCGGCCTGCCCGTCGGGGCGGCGCCCGCCGGGATCGCATCCGGCGCCGGCCGGGTGTGGTTCACGCTGCGCGACGGCAACCGGGTGGGCTCGATCGGGACCGACGGGGCGATCGAGATGATCCCGTCGCTGGGCACCGGGGTCGCGCCGGAGGGCATTGCGCCCGACACGCTCGGCCGGATCTGGTTCGTGGGCCGCGCCAGCCCGGCGCGCGTATCGCGCATCGACCCCACGGGCGCTCCCACGGCGAACGCCCCGGCGGCCGGGACACCGGCCGTGGCCCCCGGCGTCCGGGACGCCACCGTGACGGTGCCCGTGAACCCGAACGGGCTGGAGACCGAATGGCACGTGCGGTTCGGCCCCACGGACGCGTTCGGATCGTTCGGCGACTCCGGCACCCTCGCGGCGGACGCCGGGCCCGGCGCGACGGTGACCGCCCGGATCGGCGGGCTGCTGCCCGCCACGACCTACCGCTACCAGTTCGTCGCGGTGAACGCGGCCGGGACGGCGGTCACCACCACGGCGGCGTTCACCACCGCCGACGCGCCCGCGGACGCTCCCCCGGCCCCTCCCACCGTGCAGCCGGTCCTCGGGCGATCCGTCATCGCGACCCCGCTTGCCGGGACGGTCACCATCCGGCTGCCCGGCTCGCGCCGATGGCTGCCGCTCGCGGCACGCGGCGGGCAGATCCCCGTGGGCAGCAGGATCGATGCCCGGCACGGCCGCGTGCGGCTGCGAACCGCACTGCGCGCGGGCACCCAGGAGGGCGAGTTCTGGGCCGGCCGGTTCACGGTGGGCCAGTCCCGGCGGGCCGCCATGGTCACGCTCACCACGGACCGCACCGTGCCGGCCGGGTGCCCGCGGGCGGCCGTCCCCCGGCTCGCCGCCCTCGCCGGCGCACCGGACGGCGCCATCGCCAAGCGGAAGCGACGCACGCTGTGGGGCAAGGACCACCGCGGCCGCTTCCGCACGCACGGGTACGACAGCGTGGCCACCGTCCGCGGCACCGAGTGGGCGACCATCGAGACATGCGCGGGAACGATCACCAGGGTGGTCCGCGGGTCGGTGTCGGTCCGCGATCTCCGCGCGGCGCGGACGGTGCTCGCGCGCAGGCGGTAGCGAGCCCGGGCAACCCGCCGGTCATCCGCCCATGTCCCTCATGCCGCGCGTGCGACCTGCCGACAGACAGGGTGTGAACCCTCGCCTCCGCACCCTCGCGTGCGCCGGGACCCTCGCGGCCCTGGCGCTGACGGCGCCCGCCGCCGTGGCCGCCCCCACCATCTTCTCCTTCACCGAGAACGTGATCTCCTCCGGGGAGCCGCGCAACGTCGCCGCCGGGCCGGACGGCGCCGTGTGGTTCACGTACGGCAAGGAGGGCGGCAAGCTCGGCCGGATGGCCCCGGACGGCACGGCCACGCAGATCGCCGGCGGCATCCCCGGCAACGCCGGCCCGTGGGACCTGGTGACCGGCCCCGATGGCAACATCTGGGTCACGGCGGCCGACATCGGCGAGATCCTGCGGGTGACGCCCGCCACCGGCGCGGTGACCCGCTTCGCCGGGTCGCTCACCTCCACGAGCGCGCCCGCCGGCATCACCGTGGGGCCCGACGGGGCGATGTGGTTCACCTACACCGGCAACGGCGGCGGCATCGGCCGCATCACCACCGCCGGCGCGATGACCCTGTACTCGGCCGGGCTCACCCCGAACTGGACGCCCACCGACATCGCCACGGGCGCCGACGGGAACCTGTGGTTCACGCTCAAGGGCGGCCCGGCGATCGGCCGCATCACGCCGGCCGGCCTCATCACCCAGTTCACCGCCGGGCTCACCGCCGGCAACGCGCCGGAGCAGATCACCTCCGGCCCCGACGGCAACCTGTGGGCCACGCTGCAGGGCAACCCCGGCTACATCGCCCGCGTCACCCCCGCCGGCGTCATCACACGGTTCGGCGACGACCTGACCGACGACGCGGCGCCCACGGGCATCACCAACGCCGGCGGCCTGCTGTGGTTCACCCTGCGCGACGGCAACCGGGTGGGCAGCATGGACACCTCGGGGAACGTCCAGACGCTCAGGAGCCTCGTCTCCGGCACGCTGCCGAACGGCATGGCCACCGGCCCTGACGGCAACCCCTGGTACACGGGCAAGGGCTCCCCCGCGCGCGTGGCTCGCATCGGGATCCTGCCCCCGCAGTTCGGCGCGGTCACGGTCGGCAGCCGCACCACCACCAGCGTGAAGCTGTCGATCCCCCTCAACGGCAACGGCCAGAGCACGCCGTGGACGCTCCAGTACGGTCGCACGTCGTCCCTCGGCTCGTTCACCGGCGGTGTGCTGAACTCGGTCTCCAGCGCGCCGAGGACCGTCACCGCGACGCTCTCGGGGCTCCGCGAGGACACCACCTACCAGTACCGGCTCAGCGCCACCAACGGCTCCGGCACCGTCACCACCGCCCTCGCCACCTTCAGCACCAAGGCCGCGGACACCGGTGGCGGCAACACCCCGGCTCCCGCGCCGGGTCCGGGCGGCAACGACGTCGAGTCGCCGGTCGCACCGGTGGAGAAGCCCGTCATCGGCCGCACCGTCATCGCCGACCCGATCGCGGGCACCGTCTCCATACGGCTGCCCGGTTCGAAGACGGACCTGCCGCTGGGCGCCTCCGGCGGGCAGCTGCCGGTGGGTACGACGATCGATGCGCGGCGCGGGACCGTCCGCCTGAAGACCGCCGTCAACGGCGGTACCCAGACGGGTGACTTCTGGGGCGGCCGCTTCTCGGTGCGCCAGGCCAAGGGCGCCGGCCTCACCACCCTCACCACCGACCGCACGCCGCTGGCCTGTGGCCCAACGGTCTACCGGCCGCCGGCCGAGCTCACGCCCATCATCGGCGCCGCGAGCGCGGCCATCACCGCCAAGAAGCCGCGCAGGATCCTCTGGGGCAAGGACAACAAGGGTAAGTTCCGCACCCAGGGCCATGACAGCGTCGCGACGGTGCGCGGCACCAAGTGGGCCACCATCGAGACCTGCGCGGGCACGATCACGAAGGTCGTCGAGGGTGCCGTGTCGGTGCGCGACCTGCGCACCAAGCGGACGGTCCTGGTGCGGGCGGGCAAGCAGTACCTCGCCCGCCGCGCCCGCTAGACGACCGGCAAGGCCGTGGTCCCCCGCCCGACGGCCCGTCGCACCGCCGCCCTGGCCGTGATCGCCTGCTGCCTGGCGGCGGCGCCCTCCCAGGGCGCCGAGCTCGTCCAGTTCGCCGACGGCATCGACCCCGCCGGCCAGTTGCGGGCCATCGCGCCGGCCCCGGACGGCAGCATGTGGTTCACCTTCATGCAGGACGCCTCGCGTCTCGGCCGGATCACGCCGGACGGCACGGCCACGTCATTGACGACACTCGTGCCGGCCGGCAGCGCACCCTACGAGCTGGCCGCCGACGACACCGGCAACATGTGGGTCACGCTCTCCGGAACGGGCCGCCTGGCGCGCGTCAGCCCGGCCGGCGCCACCACCGAGTTCTGGTCGCCGCTCCCGTCCACCAGCGCCCCGAAGGGCATCACCGCGGGCCCCGACGGCAACATGTGGTTCACCCTCACCGGCAACGGCGGAGGGGTTGGGCGCATCACCCCGGCCGGGGTGATCGCCGTGTACACGGCCGGCCTCACCGCCAACGGACAGCCCACCGACATCACCGCGGGTCCGGACGGCAACCTGTGGGTGACCGTCAAGTTCGGCCCGGCGATCGCGAAGGTCACGCCCGGCGGCGTCATCACCGAATACTCGGGCGGCCTGGTCGCGGGCAACGAACCCGAGCAGATCGTCGCGGGCCCCGACGGCAACGTGTGGGCGACCCTCCAGGGCGATCCGGGCGCCATCGCCCGCATCACCCCGAGCGGCGTCATCACCACGTTCTCGGCGGGCCTGCCCGCCAACGCCAAGCCCACCGGGATCACCCCGGGCGCGGACGGGGCGCTGTGGTTCACGGTCCGCGACGCCGAGCAGGTGGGGCGGATCACCACCGACGGCACGATCACCATGCACGCCCCGGCCCTCACCCCGGGCTTCAAGCCGAACGGCATGGCGCGCGACGCCCAGGGCAACGTCTGGTTCGTGGGCCGCGACTACCCGTCCCGGATCGGCCGGCTCGGCATGGTCGCCCCCGCCATCCAGGCCGGCACCGTCACGCCGGGCTCGGCGTCGGCCGACCTGCGCGTCCCGGTGAACCCGAACGGGCAGACCACCGGCTACACCGTGGACTACGGCACCACCCCCGCGTTCGGCGCAACCCTCACGGGTTCGATCCCCCCCACCTCCAGCGCCACGCGGACCACCACCATCACCCTCACCGGCCTGCCACCGGAGACGGCGCACCACTACCGGGTCACCGTGACCAACGCCGTCGGCACGGCGGTCGGGCCGGCCGGGACCTTCACGACCCTCCCCACGCCCCGGCCGCGGATCGGCCGCGCGGTGGTCGCCACGGCTGTCTCCGGGACCGTGATGGTGCGGTTCCCCGGCACCGCGGCGGACGTCCCGCTCCCGGCGGACCGGCCGCTGCCGCTGGGGACCACGATCGACACCACGCGAGGCCGGGTGCGAATGGTCAGCGCGCTCCCGGGCGGGCGGACCCAGTCGGCCGAGTTCTGGTCGGGCCGCTTCGCCGTGCGGCAGTCCCGGGCCACCGGCATGGTCGACGTCATCCTCGACCGCCGTCCGCTGCGCGGATGCCCGGTGGCGGCGCGCCCCGCCGCGCTGCCGTGGGCGCCGCTGGCCTCGCCCACCCCATGGGCTGCCGCCCAGGCGCGTCGGCGGCCACCGCGCCGGACCCTCTGGGCCCAGGACGACGGCGGCAGGTACCGCACCCACGGCCACAACAGCGTCGCCACCGTGCGCGGAACCCGCTGGGCGACCATCGAGACCTGCGCCGGCACCACGACGGCGGTGGCCGAGGGCGCGGTGTCCGTGCGCGCTCTGCGCACCGGCCGGGTTCGCCTGGTGCGCGCGGGTGAGCGTCTCCTGGTGCGGCGGCCGTGACGGGCCATTCGGCACACGGCCGCGGGCACCGCGCGTTCGCCCTGAGCCTGGCCCTGCTCGTGAGCCTCGCGGCGGGGCTCGCGCTGCACCTCAGCGGTGCGGCGCAGCGCCTTGAGCTCGACACCATCGACGCCCGCTACCAGCAGCGTGAGCCCTCCACGCCCCCCGGGATCGCGGTGGTCGCCATCGACGATGTCACGTTCGACGAGCTCGACATGCGCTGGCCGTTTCCGCGCTTCCGGCATGCGCGGGTGATCGACCGGCTCACCGCGGCGGACGCCGCGACCATCGTCTACGACGTGCAGTTCACGGAGCCGTCGAAGAACCCCGACGAGGACTTCCGGCTCTACGACGCGGTGGCGGCCTCCAAGCGGACGATCCTCGCAACCACCGAGTTCGATGACGCCGGCAGGACCAACGTGCTGGGCGGCGACGAGAACCTGGCCGCCGCCGACGCGCGGGCGGGGGCGGCGAACCTGCCCAGCGGGTCCGGCGAGGTGATCCGGCGGTTCCCCCACTCACTCTCGGGCCTGGAGTCGCTGGCGGTGGCCGCGGCCGAGCGGACGACGGGCCGGGAGATCCCGGTCTCGGCCTTCGAGGTGGGCGGCGCATGGATCGACTACGCCGGCCCGCCCGGCACGATCGCCACGTACTCGTTCTCGCGCGTCCTCCGGGGGCAGGTGCCTGCGGCGGCCTTCCGCGGGAAGGTCGTGATCGTGGGGGTCACGGCGCCGAGTCTGCAGGACATCCATTCCACGCCCACCTCCGACGTCCGGCAGATGGCCGGGCCCGAAGTGCAGGCCAATGCGATCCGGACGGCCCTCGACGGCCTGCCGCTGCGGTCGGTGGATCCGTGGGTGGACCTGCTCGCGATCATCGCGGCGGCGCTGCTCGCACCGCTGGTGGCGTGGCGGTTCCGGCTGGTGCCCGCGCTGGCGGTGGGGCTGGTGGCGGGGATGGGGTACGCGGCCGGCGCCGTCCTCATGTTCAACCGGGGCGTCGTGCTGGCCATGGCTGTTCCGCTGCTGACCCTGACCCTCGGCATGGCCGCCACGGTCGTCGCGCAGTACCTGGGCGAGACGCGAGCGCGGCGGTTCTTGACCAGGTACAGCCGCGTGCTGGAGGACCAGGTGGCCGCCCGCACCGAGGAGCTGCGCACCGCACAGCGGGAGATCCTGGAACGCCTGGGGCAGGCCGTCGAGTGGCGCGAGGTCGAGACCGGCCGCCACGTGGAACGGGTGAGCCGCATCTCGGAGGCGCTGGCGCTCGAGATCGGCATGGCGCCGCGCGACGCCGAGATGATCCGGTTGGGCGCGGCGCTGCACGACATCGGGAAGATCGGAATCCCCGACCGCGTGCTGCTCAAGGACGGTTCCCTCGATGATGAGGAGTGGGCGCTCATGCGCGGCCACACCACCATCGGCGCGGAGATCCTGGCCGGATCGACCTCGCCCATGGTGCAGGCCGCCGAGCTCATCGCCCGGACACACCACGAACGGTGGGACGGTGGGGGCTACCCACTGGGCAGCGCCGGGGAGGACATCCCCCTTCCGGGGCGCATCTGTGCCATCGCCGACGTGTTCGACGCGCTGCTGTCCACCCGCAGCTACAAGGACGGCTGGCCGCTGGAGTCGGTGCTCTCGGAGATCCGCGAGCAGGCGGGCCGGCAGTTCGACCCGCGGCTCGTCGAGGCGTTCACGCGGATCGCGCCGCGCCTGTTCGACGAGCTGGGCTACGGGGCGCCGGCCGGCCCCACCCGGGAGCCACAGGCCGACGCCCTCCGCACGCCCTAGATCAGGGTCTTGTCCGGCAGGTCCCCGCGGCGCAGGCGGCGGTAGAGGTCGAGCGCCTCGGTGATGGTGTTGAGGGCGTCCTCGGGACCCAGCGGGTCCTCCACCACGACCTCCTTGTGCTCCAGGGCCTTGTAGTCCTGGAAGAAGCGCGCCATCTCGCGCATCACGTGCACCGTGTACGCGTTGTAGGCGGGGTCCCGGGTGGAGACGGCGATGATCTTGTCGTCCACGCCCTTCTCGTCGCGCATGCGCATCACGCCGATGGCATGGGCCTCCACGATCGCCAGCGGCACCACGGGCTCCTGGCCCAGCACCAGCACGTCGAGCGCGTCGCCGTCATCGCAGTAGGTCCGCGGGATGAACCCGTAGTCGGCGGGGTAGTGCACCGCCGAGTACAGCACCCGGTCGAGCCGCAGCAGGCCGGTGGCCTTGTCGAGCTCGTACTTGTTCTTGCTGCCCTTGGGGACCTCGATGACCACGGGGAACACGCTCTGGACGCTCTTGTCGTCCACGTACACGTCGTGCCAGGGATGCATTGATGCCTTTCAGCGGTGAGGGGGCTCCGGGGCCGATGATAGTCGGCCCCCGTCCCGCTCCGGCCTGTCCGAGTGGACAGTCTCAGCCCGCCGTGACGCGCAGTCCCCTCCGGGTCGCGCGAAGCACGGCGACGTCCGGGGGCAGGCCGGCCGCGGTGGCCGTGACGCGCACCACCGCGCCCAGGGGCAGCCGCCCACCCAGGAGGGGCGCCAGATCCGCCGTGCGGCCCGCCCGGGACCGGGGTCCGCGGGGAAGCCGGCACCCCCGCAGGCATCGCACCGTGACGCGCAGGCCGGAGGCCGGCCCCGCGATGGCCGATCGCAGCGTCCGGATGGCACACCCGCCCGAACCGCAGCGCCCGCGCGCGGTGACCGTCAGCGTGAGGCCCGGGGCCGTGGAGAACGCGATTTCCTCACCCGCACGCCGGACGCCGTCGATCTCCGCAACCAGGGTGACCGAATGCCGGGTCCCGGGGACCAGCGCGGAGAGGGGGGCGCTCACCGGCCGGGCACCGAACCGGCCGGCGGGCACCTCGGTCCTCGCCGTCGTCCGCGTCACGCCGCTCCCGCCGCGCCATTCGAACCACCAGTTCAGCGCCCGGCCCTGCGGGTCGAGCGTTCCGGTCAGCACCGCCGAGGTGGCGGTCACCTCCAGCGGGACCCCCGTCGCCACATCGACCGTCGAGATCTGCGCGTCGAGCGTCCGGAAGGTGGCGACCGGCCCGGCGGCCTGGCCCCAGCGGTTCGTCGCGACCACCTGATAGAGGTAGGTGCTGCCGGGCCGCAGGCCGGTGAGCGCCACGGAGACCGGGGCCGCGGTCCCGCCCTGCCCGGCGTCGCCCACCGGGGTGGTCAGCGTCGGCGCGTCGAGGCCGTACCGGACGAACCAGGTGGTGGCGCTCCCCCGCGGGTTGATGCCGGTGCGCAGCGTGGCGGTCCCCGGGCCGTCGCCGGCCACCTGCGTTGCGCCGATCACCGGGAGCGGCGGCGGCGGGACCTCGAGGGGCACGATGGACGTGTCGTCCCGGTTGGCCGGCACGGAGGCGTCGAGGGCCGGGTCGGAGGTGGCGACGGCGAACAGCGCGGTGCGGCCCCGCACCACGCCGAGTTCGGCCGCCGGAAGCGACCAGCTCCAGAAGGACAGGCCCGAGCCCATGGGCCGGGAGGCGGTGATCGTCGCGGTCCGCGTCTGCAGGTAGGCGCGTTCGCCCGGATCCCAGCGGTACACCGTCACGGAGGCGGGGAGCGCGCCCGCCACCCCCTCGGACTCCAGGAGCCAGTCCCATCCGGCGGGGCCGTCCGCCTCGCCCGTGGCCGCGTCGCCGTCCGCGTCGATCCACCAGGTCAGCAGTTGGCCCTGCCGCAGGCTGGGCCCCGCCGGGCCCGGGCTTCCGATCGCCGCCTGCTCGTACATCGTCCCGGACAGGACATCGTCGTCGGGACTGGCCGGCAGGCCCTCCCCGAAGCCGAACGAGCCGCCCAGGATGTCGGGGACGACGAAGCGGCCGTCCGCGCCGGTGGTGACGTCGCCGTTCGGATCGAAGAACCCGCCATTTGCCAGTTGGCCCGCGGCCTGCTGACTGAGGATCAGGGCGAGCGCCGCACACAGGACGGCGACGTGGAGCGCGCGCGGCATCGGGCACCTCCGGTGGGAGTCGGGAGGTGCGGGACGTTAGACCCGTCACCACCCGCGCCGAACGGGGGAAATCCCGGGACCGGCGGTCAGCGCATGCGCGGGTCGACGTAGAGGTTGTCGACCTCCCACGTCTGCGCCACGGCGGTCAGACGCACCCGCATCGCCCCCGCGCTCACCACCTGCTGGCTGCCGTCCATGATGGCCTTCGCCGACGAGAGGTTGGCGGCCAGGGTCGCCAGGTACACGCCGGTGCGCAGCTGCGGCGTCGCCTTCCAGGTGGCCATGTCGGCGCCCTTGAGGCTGGCCACGGTGATGACCGTGGCCGGTGAGGTGCCCTCGTAGATCACCTCGACGGTCAGCCGGGAGTCCGTGCTTCCCGACTTGGAGCGCGCGAAGAACCGGAAGTAGGGGTAGTCGGTCGTCACGCAGATCGCCGGCGTCGTGACCGACGTCCCCTTCGGCAGCGACAGGGAGCGCTGGTCACCGCCCAGGCCCAGGTTGTCCAGCCGGTCCCGCACGGTCACGACCTTGGCGCCGAGCGTCCACCCGGTGAGCGTGCCCTCGAAGTCGCCGCCGGGGACCAGGGTGTACGGGGCCGTGTCGCCCAGCGCCGCGAACGGGGTCGAGAACGCGTGGCCGTCGCAGAGCCCGGCCGGGAGTTCCACCGCCGCGGCGTTGGACGACACGGCGGCGAACGCCGCGGCGGTCAGGGTGAGCGCGACGACGGGGCGGGCGATCCGGGCCAAAGGAGATCCTCCGGGAGTGGGACGGGCACCCCCTGCATCGGCGGGGGGCGCCCCGTTGCCCGCGCCCCCCGAGGATCCTCTAGTCGCGGCTCAGCAACCCCCCGCCGGCTGCGCCCAGGTGAACGGGCCCAGGATCTCGTTCGGCGGGTTGGGCGGGGCGTTCCCGGCGGCCCAGTACTGCCCGGTGACGGTGCCGTTCGCGGCGACCTGCCACGAGTAGAAGTACTGGTTCCCGTACGCGCTCACGATGTACTCCACGCCCCAGGACCCGTCGGTGCGCGCCACCGCGCCGGTCACGGTGAAGCTGCCATAGCTGTTGATGTCGGCGCCGGAGGTGGGCGTGTACCGGTGGTACTCCCACGCGCCGGTCGTGCAGTGCACGTACCGCTCCTCCACCGCGCAGTTCGGCCAGCCGGCCAGGCAGTCCGTGAAGCGCCCGTTCAGCAGGTAGCGCGAGAAATGGGTGAACGCGTCGTTGCCGCTCAGCTCCTGCGCCGGGGCGGCGAACAGCGGCGTGGCTCCGGCGCCGGGTGTGGTGGGCGTCGTGCCGGGGGCGCCCGGGGTCCCGGGGGCGGCGGGCGGCGCGGCCAGCGGCGCGCGGACCACGCGGACGCCCGCCCGGGTGCGCACTCGCACCACGGCACGCTTGCCGGCCAGGGCCAGCACGCCGGCGGCGGCACGGCCACGGAACGGCGCGCTGCGCCAGCGCGCGGCGGTGCGCTTGACCAGCACGAACCGGCGGGCGCCGATCGTGACGGTCACTGCGGTGGCGGCCGAGCGGCCGGTCGCGCCGGTGAGGGCCACCTCCACCCGGGCGACGCCGCCCGCGCTGGTGACCTGGGGTTTCGCCGTCACCGCGCCCGTCGCCGCTGGGGCGAGGGCGAGCAGGATGGCCAGGACCGGAAGGAGCGCCCGCAGGCGCGCGATGTGGGTCATGTGAGGTTCCTCGGCAGGGGGCACGGCCGGCGTGAGGGACCTCGGGAGCCTACTGCGACTGGAGCGCGGTCTTCCGGTTCTTGGCGAGCTTGGCGCGCTGGGTGCCGTTGAGCTCCACCTTGCGCACCCGGACGCTGTTCGGCGTGACCTCGACGCACTCGTCGTCGGCCACGATCTCGAGCGCCTCGTCCAGCGTGAGCGAGCGGTGGGCGTCCAGGCGCACCAGCTCATCGGCGGTGGACGAGCGGATGTTGGTGAGCTTCTTCTCGCGCGTGGGGTTCACGTCGAGGTCCTCGGAGCGGTTGTGCTCGCCGATGACCGCGCCCTCGTAGACCTCCTCGCCCGGGCCCACGTACATGGACCCGCGGTCCTGGAGGCCCATCAGCGCGAACGTGGTGGTCACGCCGTTGCGGTCGGCCACCAGGCTGCCGTTGGGACGGTTCTTGAGCGGTCCCTGCCACGGCTCCCAGCCCTCGAAGAGCTGGTGCAGCACGGCGGTGCCGCGGGTCTCGGTGAGCATCTCGGTGCGCATGCCGATGAGGCCGCGCGTGGGCACCAGGTACGTCATGCGCACCCAGCCGGCGCTGTGGTTGGCCACGTCGATCATGCGGCCCTTGCGGCCGGCCAGCAGCTGGGTGACGGCACCCATGTGCTCCTCGGGGACGTCCACCATCAGCCGCTCCACCGGCTCGCACAGGCGCCCGTCGATCTCGCGGGTCACCACCTGGGGACGGCCGACGGTGAGCTCAAAGCCCTCGCGCCGCATGGTCTCCACCAGGATGGCCAGCTGCAGCTCGCCGCGGCCCTGGACCTCCCAGGCGTCGGGGCGCTCGGTGTCCAGGACGCGCAGGCTCACGTTGCCCACCAGCTCCTGGTCCAGGCGGCCCTTCAGCATGCGGGCGGTCAGCTTCTTGCCCTCGCGTCCGGCCAGGGGGGAGGTGTTGGTGCCAATGGTGACCGACATGCTGGGCTCGTCGACGCTCAGCACGCTCAGCGGGCGCACGTCGTCGGGGTCGGCGAGCGTGTCGCCGATCGTCACCTCGGTGATGTCCCCCGGTCCGGCGCTCTCGGCCTCGACGCGGGTGAGCGCCTCGGTCAGATAGAGCTCCGTCACCTTGAGGCGCTCCACGACGCCCTCGCCGCGGCACCACGCCACCTGCTGGCCCTTGCGGATGTACCCGTGCCGCACCCGGCACAGCGCCAGGCGACCCACGTACGGGGAGGCGTCCAGGTTGGTCACCAGGCACTGGAGCGGGTGCTCCGGGTCGTGGTCCGGCGCCGGGACGGTCTTGAGCAGCGTCTCGAACAGCGGCTTCAGGTCGGTGCCCGGTTCACCCTGCACCAGCGAGGCCTGCCCGGCCTTCGCGTTGCAGTAGACGATCGGGAAGTCGATCTGGTGCTCGTCGGCGCCCAGGTCCATGAACAGCTCGTAGACCTCGTCCACGACCTCCGCGATGCGGGCGTCGGGGCGGTCCACCTTGTTCACCACCAGCACCACGGGCAGCCCGTGGGACAGCGCCTTGCCCAGCACGAAGCGGGTCTGCGGGAGGGGGCCCTCGCTGGCGTCCACCAGCAGCGCCACGCCGTCCACCATGAACAGCCCGCGCTCGACCTCGCCGCCGAAGTCGGCGTGCCCAGGGGTGTCGATGACGTTGATCGTCACGTCCCCGTACCGCACGGCGGTGTTCTTGGCCAGGATCGTGATGCCCTTCTCACGCTCCAGGTCGTTGGAGTCCATGACCCGGTCGGCCACGTCCTGGTTCGCGCGGAAGG
>LNFM01001035.1_pt1 | contig 65138 bp, 65 predicted proteins | sample 596031 | NCBI WGS metagenome assembly LNFM01 (sample SAMN04254537, study PRJNA301005) | activated carbon metagenome | isolation source: dual media filters at the Ann Arbor, Michigan drinking water treatment plant | place: USA: Ann Arbor
GGCGTCGCGCGGGATGGATGGAACTGCGAATGGGATGGGGGGCGCGGTGAGCCGGCGAGGCGGTTACCGGCGGTGGCGAGTGAGCACATACGCACATGAACACCAGGGACGCAGGAGGTGCTCACTGCCGCCCAACACTCCAGCTGGCACCCGGGCGCTCGTCCACCGGAGATTGCAAGAGGAAGGGGCCTACGGGCAGCGGACACCCGTTAAGGTTTTATCAATAACTAACATACCGCTCACGGATCGAGTCAACGGGGTCCGATGTAAACATCATTAATCGTTCAAAATCAGAACGTAACGGAAGCCGGATAACGGTGCTACTCCAGCACGTGCATATGCCAGTCGGAAAATCACCAGCATACTGACATAGCAAGCAAAAATTGAAACGAGGTCGAGCTTAAGCGGCGGCCGATGGCGCGCGCGGATAGACAACCGTCGCCTCGCTGTTTGCCCAAAAGAGCGTCAGGAGTTTACCAAGTTTGGCGGATTTCGAGCCCATAGACCTCGCCGCGGGACACGCCCCAACCACCCGCCAAGTGTTCGGCGACGGTCGCGGCCGCACGCTCATCGCGCATGGGCATTGTGATTCAGCGCGTCGTTCGTCCCATGCACCGTGATGATCACCGGTCCGGTCCCGTTTTTACCGGCACGAGCGGTTGGCAAAGCGTCAAGCCGCATTCTCATCCCCCGGAAGTTGCCCGGGGTGATTGGACAAGTCGGGAGATGTGGGTCAACGCCGAACGATCAGTCTGCTGCTTTGACCACAGCAAGAAGGCTCGCCCCTTCAACGATGAGATTCACGCCGACGAGAACGCCGAGCGCCCAGGAGGCCGACAACGGGAAGTTGGTAAAGATCATGGCGGCGACGAGGATTGACAGTACGCCGCTCAACATCAAGAAGCCGCCGCCGCTACGAACCTGCGTCGCCCAATAAATCTTGGCGAGACCAGCCGCTATGAGTGCGATAATTGCAAATAGCGTCAACGTCGTCAGTCCCAGGACCGGATGGGCAAAAATGACGAGGCCGGCGATGATGCTAATGATGGCAAGCAGCATCAATCCAATCGTGCCCCGCCAGCGTTCGGCTTTGAATGCCGCGAAAGCTTCCAATACGCCGCCAATGAAAAAATTCGCGCCAAGCACCAAAGTCACGACAAGCCCGGCCACCATGGGCGAGGCCAGCGCGAGGATACCGAGCGCGATCGCAAGGATCCCGGCGAGTTTCAAGGGCGAGCGGGCATCGTCGGAAATGATAGTTTGATCCGTCATCGTCATGAGAGCACCCTTTGTGTTGGCCCCCAGTAAGAATTGTCCACCCTTGATCAGCGTAACACAGATTGCCCCCTGCCATGTGGGCCTCACAACGCAGCCTTAATGCGAGTGCAGGCAATTCCCGGCACGCCGACTTTGTTGCCCGCGTGGGAATATCGGCCGCGCCCGGCCGTTCGATTGAAGAACCCAAAAGGGTCCCGCGTCCAATCGGCCGTTATGTAGAGAGGGAGTTGAACGTCATGGCGAACCCGCAACCCGCGCAAAATGGTGGCATGATGGGAATGGGTCTGCGCGCCACGCCGCCCCCCACCCCCGGTTCGCCGTTTGCGGCGTCCGCCAATCAAACGTCAGGCCTGTCCGTCATCGGCACGGACCTCACCATTCTTGGCCAGAACATCGCGATCATCTCGCAAAATAAGCTACAGATTGATGGCGACGTTCGTGGCGACGTGGTTGGCAAGCAGGTGACGATCAGCTCAGAGGGCTCCGTCATCGGCACAGTCTCGGCCGAAAAAATCGAAGTCCATGGCGGCATCAAAGGCGCTATTCGCGCAGCCGTCGTGGTGGTCCACCCCACCGCCGAAGTTGACGCCGATATTCTGCATCAATCGCTGTCGGTTGCCGAAGGCGCCCTTCTCGAAGGCAGCCTCAAGAAGTCGAAAGACCCCGCTGAACTCGTCCCAAATCTCGATCCGGGTAGCTACGCATCCAAAACGTCCGCACTCGTCTAACGGGGAGGGGCCGTCGGCCGCGCAGCCAACTCAGGCTGCGCGGCTGACCAGGATCTTGTCGATCCGCCGCCCGTCGAGATCGACCACTTCGAAGCGCCATGAATTGTGCTCGAAGCTTTCGCCTACGTCGGGCAGCCGGTGCAGCACATCGAGCACGAGGCCGGCCACCGTCTCGTAATCGGCCTCCGGGTCGAGCGGCATCGCGATCCTTTCCGCGAATTCGTCCACCGGCATCCAGCCTGCAACGAGGAACGACCCGTCGTGGCGCACAACGAACGCCGGTTCGTCCTCGCCTTCTTCCTGGAATGCACCCGTGATCGCTTCCAGCACATCGCTCGACGTAATGATGCCCTCGAAGTGGCCATACTCGTCAAACACCAGCGCCATATGCACCGTTGAAGAGCGGATGGCCTTCAACACATCCAGCGCCCGCGTGTTGTCGCTGACCACCGGCGCGACTTGGATATCGGCAACCGCACGAATGTCCTGCAGCTCCCCTGCTGCTTCTTGGGCTGCAAGCCGGTCGTAGAGATCCTTTACGGTCACCACGCCCACGATCTCATCCGCATCCCCATCTTGAACGGGAAGCCGCGACCGCTTCGTCGCGCGCAGCTTGGCGAGGATGTTCAAGGGCTGATCGGCAAGATTCAAAATTTCCACATCGCGCCGCGGCGTCATCAATCCTGTCGCAGTGCGATCGGCAAGGCGCATCACGCCCGCGATCATCTCCTTTTCTTCCGCCTCCAGCACGCCAGCGCTTTCCGCCTCGGCAATGATGGTCTTGACCTCTTCTTCAGTGACGCGCTGCTCCGACTCGCCATGCTGTCCAAGCAGGCGCAAGATCAATTTGCCCGAGGTATCGAGCACCCAGACCACGGGCGCCGATAACCGTGACAGGATCGCCATCGCCGGCGCAACGCGCGCCGCCACCCGCTCCGGATCGCGCAGCGCGATCTGCTTCGGGACAAGTTCCCCGACGATCAGCGACAGGTACGTAATCGCCACCACGACCAGCATCACCCCGACGGTGTCGGCAGCCGCATCCGAAAGCCCCTGCGTCTCCAGCCAATCCGCTAGCCGCGCGCCGAGCGTGGCGCCCGAGAACGCGCCCGACAGCACGCCGACGAGCGTAATTCCTATCTGCACAGTCGACAGAAAACGGCCCGGATCCTCCGCCAGCCGCATGGCCGTCCCCGCCCCGGACGATCCCTGATCGCGCATCACTTGCAGCCGGGCGGGACGCGACGACACCACGGCCAATTCGGACATGGCGAGCAAGCCGTTCAGAACAATAAGAACGACGACGACGGCAATTTCGGTAAACAACGGGGGCCTAGGGGTTTTGCCCGGCAGCAACGTGATGGCGGCGGGCTTCGGCACACAATATAGAACAATCGGCTAAGCCGATGCCATATGGATGATCGCGCACCCCAACGCCGTCTCAGCAGCGCCTGAATAGACCGGATCGGCTATGCAATTCAAAATTCCTGAGCCGAATGAACCGGTCCACCCCGAATATGCCCGCCTCCTCGATGAGATCGACCGCCTCGCCGAGACCCTCGACCGCCGGTTCCGCATTCCCTTAACGAACGTCCGCTTCGGCTGGGACCCCGTCATCGGCTTCGTCCCCATAGCCGGCGACCTCGTCACCGCCACGCTGGCGATTAAGATTATCCTCGCCGCCCGCCGCCTCGGCGCTGACAAAGCCCTCATACGGCGCATGGCCGTCAATTCTGCCACCGACATCGCCATCGGTCTGGTGCCTATCATCGGGACGCTGTTCGACATCTTCTATCGTTCCAACGTCCGCAACGTCGAAACGCTCAAAGACGAAATCCGCCGCCGCCGCAACCCTGCAGCCTGATCGGCGCTGCTATCCCCAAACGCGTCCACCGCGCGGCGTATCGATCTGATAGTCGCTCGCATGCCGCGTGAAAAACGTCTCACCAAACCGCCGCGCATGCCCGATGGGATCGTTGGGATCGCGCGCCACCTCGCCCCGTGCATTGCCGATCCCGTGCACAACGCCGGCGAATGTCCCGCGCGTGTAGCGCGCATATTCCTGCATTTGCGAGACGATCCCGCCCGACACCATCGGAAACGTCTCCTCTGACGCCAGCACCAGTCCAATGCGCTTGCCCATCATCTGCCGGATCACGTCCGCCGACCCCGGATACGACGCCGCGTAGTAGCAAAACGACCGGTCGAAAAACGCCTTCAACTGCGCCGACGCGCCGTACCAGTAGACCGGCGTTGCCGCGATGAACCCGTCCGCCGGCAGAAACCGCTCTAGGAAGACGTCGCGAAAATTGTCCTCGATCGCGCACGACCCATCGGCGCGCCGGCATTGCCGGCAATCGCGCAAGAAACCCGCCAGAACATCGTCCGCATAGACGAAATCCACCGCGTGCCCCGCAGCCATTAGGCCCTCGCGCACCGCCTCCGCCATCAATGCGGAATTCCCGTTTCGCCGCGGACTCGAGGAGAGAATGAAGGCTTTCATGGCTGATGGGGTCCGCTTCTGGTCCGCAAGGGTTAGCGGATCAAATCACGGGCGCGCCCGCCGGGAAAGTCTCACTACTGCAGCGCAAAACTCCTGTGCGAAGGAAACGCTCAGAACTGTGATCAAATCAGTCTAATGTCCCGCCCGCGGCCGCGTTGCGGCCGTCGCGTCGCGGTCGAGCTGCGCGCCAATTTGGGGAAGACCGGGTCAGTCGCTTAAGCGGCGGCCCCAGGGAGACCACACCATGGATTTGACAAGCATTCTCGTTCAAGCCGCAGCCGGCGCCATCGGCGGCAACGCCACGGGTGCCGCCGCCAAGAACATCAGCCTCGGCCCGATCGGCAATACGATCACCGGGGCATTGGGTGGCGGCCTCGCCGGCCCGATCCTCGGCGGCCTCCTCGGTTTGGGCGGCGGTGACATGTCGGCCGGCCTCGACTTCGCGGCCATCGCCCAGGGCTTCGCCACCGGCGGCGTCTCCGGCGCACTGACCGCTGCCGTCCTCGGCTTCATCAAGTCGAAGTTCATGGGCCGCTAACGCCCGGCGGCGGAGCACCCCGTGCTCCGCCGTTGCTATTCAGCCAACCCCAAAAACCGGAACGGCTTTGTTTCTTTGAATTGGCCGTTCGCTACACCCGAATAAATCGTCGTTTGACCCGGCCCGAGATCGAGTTTCATCACTTTGCCCGTCACCGCCGACAGATCGAATTTCGCCAGATCCACCCAGAACACGTTCGGCGTCAGCACGCTCTCGAAGAAATAGAGCCCGCGCTTGTGATCGATCACCGTCCGCCAGCGCGTTGAAGAGATGTTCGGCTGATCCGGTGTCGAAATCCCGAACGGCACCGACGCATTCCGGATCACGCTGAATGCGCTCGCAATCGTCTCCACCGCGTTGTCCGTTTTTGGGATCGCATTGACGTAAAACGACGCCCGCGCAAAGCGGTCCGCCGCCCGGTTCGTGCCCGGCAGCATCACCGTCCCCCCTATCTCTTTCCAATACGCGTTCAGCGCCAACTGCTGATCGAACACCGGAGAATTGGTCATCACCTGATACTGACGGCCGTGGTGGATCACCTGTTTGCCGCCGATGTATTCGATAATCGCGCTGTCGCCGCTCGTGTCGGAGAGCGAGAGATGCACGGTCGCCAGCATGTCCGAGCCTGGCACCTTCGCCGTTACGATCGTGAACGGCTCCGCCCGCAAACCCTCAACGGCCTCCGCGACCGTCGCATAGCTATCGAGCACAAATTGCGCCCAAGCCGAAATGGCGAGCCCCGGCGTCTTGCCGTCGTATTCGGGATACTCCGACTCCACCAGCCACAGCACGTTGGCGACCAGCCCCGCCTCGTTGAGCCCGTCCGTCGTCGCGACGTCATACCCCGACGCGATCACGCTGCCGTACTTTGAGGTCCATTTGATCGAATTCGGCCCCGTCTCCCCGGTCCGCGCCATGCCCTTCGGAAAAACCCACAGATTGGTCCCAATATCCTCTTTCCAATCCATCGATCGTCCGGTGACGACCTGCCCTCCGCCGCCCTGATACACAAATCGCGTACACGCCTCTGCGCTCGGCACGCTCGACGCCACCGCAATGACCCCAGCCCCCAAAATCCCAATGCACCGCTCACGCCACATCACACGCCTCACAATTTGATGATTTGAAGCCTATGCTGCCCCCAACACCCCACCCCGTCCAGAACCCATCATGTCCAGAGCGAAACACAGATGATCGCGGACCGAACTGAAACACTGAAACCCGCCGCGCAACCGGCCCTTCCCCGCATCTCGCACCACTGCTAACCTCACCTCCGCGATCGGGAGGGACCCATGAACCGCGTGAGAGCGAGCCAACTCGAAGCCACCGTCGGCCGCATTTATGAGGCGGCTGTCGATCCACGACTTTGGGGCACAGTCCTCGACGAGATTGCGGATGCGATCGGCGCGGGCAGCGCAGCCCTCTTCGGAAGTACCGTCAAACCAAGCATTGGATTTTTCAACTCCCCTGGTGGCGACGAATTCTTCCACTGGCTAGCCGGCGAAGGCCAATACGTCCACAACCCGCGTCCCGAACGCGCGATGCGATTGTCGCCACCTCGCCGCGCGATCACCGACGGCCATCTGTTCACGGATTGGGAAACCGCACACATTCCTTTCAACGTCGAAATGACACGCCGCGGCTTCCATCGCGAGGCGGGCATCGTTGGATTCGTTGATGGCGCACCACTCATCTTCAGCTGCCAGCGGTCTCTGGGTGAAGAGCGCTTCGGCCCCGCCGAACTCGAGGCCATTGAAGCGATCTTTCCGCACATCGAGCGCGCCGCTCACATCGCCGCCCGCTTTTCCCGCGAACGCACCGACGGCATGCTGGAAACCTTCGAGCGCATGGCGTGCGGCGGCATCCTGCTCGGCGTCGATGGCCGCGTCGTGCGTATGAACGCTCACGCCGAAGCCTTGGTCGGCGTCGGCTTGAACCTCATCGCCGGCCGGCTATCCGCCATCGATAAGATTGCCGACGAGGACCTGCAGCGACTGATCAGGGAGGTCGGGCCCGGCGGCTACAGCTTGAAACGCCATATCGATGCGCCGTTTGCACCGCTGCCGCGCCCCGGCGGTGGGCCTTTAGCGGTCTATGCCATGCCGCTGATCGCAGAGACACCCGACCTGTTTCAGCGCGCCAATGCCATCCTCGTCATCGTCGATCCGGATGCGAACCGGGAAGTCCGCTCTGATTTCCTCGCCCGCGCATATCGCCTGACCCCCGCCGAACTGCGCCTCGCCAACGCATTGGCAAAGGGTAGCGACGTGAAAGAAATTTCTGAATTGTTCAGCATCAGCCTGCACACGGCCCGCACCCAGCTCAAATCGCTGATGGCGAAGACCGGCACGAGCCGGCAGTCAGACCTGATCGCCCTGCTAATCAAGGCATCGTTCGGACCCGTGCAGAGCCGCTGATAAATGCGCGCATACCCCAATTGGGGTATGCGTGGTGCACACCATTGAATTTAGCAATGTCTGTGCGGGATGGTTGGCCTCGACGTTGCGAGCAGGTATTTTAAGCTCCAGCGCTTCCCGGAATGTTCATCGGGCAATCGAACCCCGGCTGTCCCGCACACCCACACTCACCAGACCTTAACGCAGATGCGGTAGCCTTGCTTTCCGGAAAATCCGCGAACACCGCGGCCGACGGAGGAAAGCGTTGTGCTCTCGGGCGGATTGGTACTTCTCAGCGCCTACGTTCTCGTGCCGGTGGCTCTCGCGTGGCTCATCGTGCGTGCGGATTTTCGCACGATCGCCATAGCCTATGGTATCTGGATCGGCTTTCTCGTGATCGCCTTCGGTCTTCTCTCCAGCACATCGTTTACGGAAGGCATCGGCTGGTCGCTCATCATCGCGATGTTCTACACGACGCCCGTCATCCCCGTGCTCTGCCTCATCATAAACATCTGGACCTGGGCCCGCGCCCGCCTCGCAGCGGCCTGATCACACGAACGCACCACCGTGCGCCCACACTCCGGTGTCATCCTCGGGCTTGCCTGCCCCGGCGTAGACCGGGGTCCCGAGGACCCATAGGCCCACAAGGTGGGTGTCGGATGCCCGCGCAATATATCCACGCGCACATCTCCACACGAGATTGCTGAACCTTATATCCTTGGCCAAATGCCGAAGATGACATTGAGTTTGATTGGTCTCTCAACCCTTCCCCGCGAACGCAAGATAATTCACATCCGTATCGTCCGAGAGGGACCACGTATCCTTCAGCGGATCATACGACAGCCCCTTGAACACCGGCGCCGCCAATCCCGCCGCCGTCACGTAACGCGCCAGTTCCTCCGGCGTCACGAAGCGATCCCACTGGTGGGTCCCGCGCGGCAGCCAGCCGAGCACGTATTCCGCCGCCACGATTGCTAGCGCATACGATTTCAAATTGCGGTTGATCGTCGACAGCACGAGCGCTCCGCCCGGCCGCACGAGCGACGCGCACGACGCCACGAACGCGCCGACGTCCGGCACATGTTCGACAACCTCTAGCGAAACGACCGCATCGAATTGCAGGCCCTCCGCCGCCAACTCCTCGACCATCCCCACGCGATAGCTGAGATCGAGCCCGCCCGCCCCCGTCTGCCCCTCGACGTGCGCGCGTGCCGCCTCCACGTTCTCCCGCCCCGGATCGATCCCGACGACGCTCGCCCCCATCCGCGCCAGCGGCTCCGACACGAGCCCGCCCCCGCAGCCGACATCCAAGAGCCGCAGGCCCTTCAACGGTTTCAGCCCAGACCCCTTCAAACCGAAGTGGTCGACCAGCTGGTCGCGCACGAATGTCAGACGCGCCGGCGCCAATTGATGCAACGGCCGGAACTTGCCCTTGCCGTCCCACCATTCCGACGCGATGCGCCGGAAGCGCTCAACCTCCGCCTCGTCGATGTTGGGGGTGCCCGAAAGCGAACCGGAAGGTGCGCCCGGCGATGTCCCAGACGGGCCAGCAGCGGGCGGGTTGGCGGGGCTGTGTGTGGATGCGGTCATGCCCGCCAGTTGGCCTCCCCCGATGGTCGGCTGTCAATGCGGCAGTGCATGGTTGCCCATCCGCGTTGCAGGCTTTATGAGAACCCCCGAACCGGGCATCTGAGATCGGCGGCGCTCCCCTACGAAAACAGGGGCTTGGCCGGTCGCGGCCGGACCGGGGGCATTCTCGCGGTTGTGGACACAATTAACCCCGCGGGCGCAAGGGTCGAGCGCCGGGCTGGAGACGCTATGGCATTGGTTGTGATGAAGTTCGGCGGCACATCGGTCGCCAACGTGGAGCGCATTCGCAACGTGGCCGCCCACGTCAAACGCGAAGTTGACGCCGGCAACAAGGTCGCCGTCGTGGTCTCCGCCATGGCTGGCGCCACCAACCAGCTCGTCGCCTGGGTCAACGAGGCCTCGCCGCTCCACGACAAGCGCGAATACGACGCCGTGGTTGCCTCCGGCGAACAGGTCACCGCCGGCCTCACCGCCATCGTCCTCCAGTCCATGGGCCTGAAGGCCCGCTCTTGGTCGGGCTGGCAGATCCCCATCGAAACCAGCGACGCCCACGGCGCGGCTCGAATCCTCACTGTCCCAGGCGATACGCTGCGCGCCGCCATCGAGGGCGGCGAAGTCGCCGTCATCACCGGCTTCCAGGGCATCGATCCGAAAACCGATCGCGTCTCGACACTGGGCCGTGGTGGTTCTGACACGAGCGCCGTGGCGGTCGCCGTCGCCCTCAACGCCGACGTCTGCGATATCTACACCGATGTGGATGGCGTCTATACAACCGACCCCCGCATCGTCTCCAAGGCCCGCCGCTTGCCCAAGGTCTCCTATGAGGAGATGCTTGAGATGGCGTCGTCGGGCTCCAAGGTTCTGCAGACCCGTTCGGTCGAACTCGCCATGGTTCACGGCATGCGCACGCGCGTGCTGTCGAGCTTCGTGGCGCCTGACCAGATGCAGGCCGTAACCCTTGATAATCTTGATACTATTGGCACCACCGTTTGCAGCGAGGACGAGATCGTGGAACAGCAGGTTGTGAGCGGCATCGCCTACGCCAAGGACGAAGCCAAGGTGACGCTTTTGAAGGTGGACGATAAGCCCGGCATCGCCGCCCGCATCTTCGGCCCCCTCGCCGATGCCTCCATCAACGTCGACATGATCGTCCAGAATGTCGCCGCCGACGGCAATGCAACGGATATGACCTTCACGGTTCAGGCCGCCGAACTGACCCGCGCGCTCGCCGTCATCGAGGCCGCCAAGAAGGACATTGGACACTTTGACGTGAAAGCGTCCGACGGTGTGGCCAAAATCTCTGTCATCGGCGTTGGCATGCGCAGCCACGCCGGCGTGGCGGCGCGCATGTTCCAGGCCCTTGCCGAAAAAGGCATCAACATTCTGGCCATCTCGACGTCGGAAATTAAAATTAGCGTTTTGATCGATGCCGCCTACGCGGAACTTGCGGTCCGGACCTTGCATACCCTTTATGGGTTGGACGCAGACTAAACGAGCACCCGGCGCGGCGGGAAGGTTTCCCCCGCGCGGCCCCTGCGGAGAGTGGGCACGGTCATGGTCACCAAGAGAGGCGAAGAGACCCGTGCGGTCGCCGCGTCCGAGCCGGCGCTGCGCATCATCATGCGCCGTCTTCGTGACATCATGGCCGAACAGGGCGACGGCCAGTCCCGCCTCGACAAGATCGTGCGCCAAATCGCCGGTGTGATGGTCGCCGACGTTTGCTCACTCTACCTAAAGCGCCAGGATGGCACCCTCGAACTCTTCGCCACCGAAGGCCTCCTGCCCACCGCCGTCCATGACACGCGCCTGAAGCGCGGCGAGGGCCTCGTCGGCCGCTGCGCGGAATTAAACATCACGATCAATGAACCCGACGCGCCCAAGCATCCTGCATTCTCCTATCGCCCCGAAACCGGCGAAGAACTCTACCACTCGCTCCTAGCCGTCCCGATCCAACGCTCGGGCCAGACGCTGGGCGTGCTCGTCGTCCAGAACAAAGCGACGAAGGAATACTCGGACGAAGATGTCGAAGTGCTGGAGTCGACAGCCATGGTTGTCGCCGAGCAATTGGTCTCCGGCGCCGTCGCCGGCACCACGGCCGCTCTCGAAATCTCCAGTTCACTCGCAGCGGTGATCAAAGGCCAGTCGATTTCCGACGGTCTCGCTCTTGGCCACGTGGTTCTCCACGAAAGCCGCATCGTCGTCACCAAGCTGATGGCCGACGATCCCGTCCACGAATTGCGCCGCCTTGAAAATGGTCTCACCGATTTGCGCCTCTCACTCGATGAGATGCTGGCCCACGAACATCTCTCTGCTGCCGGCGAGCACCGCGACGTGCTCGACGCCTACCGCATGTTCGCACATGACAAAGGCTGGGAGCGCCGCCTGCGCGAAGCGGTCCAAGGCGGCCTCACCGCCGACGCCTCCGTTGAGCGCGTCTTGAACAACACCCGCGCTCGCTTGATGCATCAGCCCGATCCCTTCTGGCGCGAACGCCAGCGCGATCTAGACGATCTGTCCGACCGGCTGTTGCGCATCCTCGCCGGCCGTCCCGGCGGTCCGATCGAACCGGCCGAGATGCCGCCCGACACCGTGCTCGTCGCCCGCACCATGGGCCCCGCCGAGTTGCTCGATTACGACCGGACCAAGCTGCGCGGCCTCGTGGTCGAAGACGGCTCGCCGCAAAGCCACGTCGCCATCGTCGCCAAAGCGCTGGGCATTGCCGCCGTTGCCCGCGCTACTGGCATCGTAGAGCGCGCAACCGCAGGAGACGCCATCATCGTCGACGGTGTCACTGGACAAGTCCACCTGCGCCCGCAGCCCGAAGTGGTGTCCGCCTATTCCGACAAGGCCCGCTTCCGCGCACGCCGCCAGAAGCAGTACGACGCGCTGCGCGACAAGCCAGCCGTCACGCGAGACGGCGTGCGCATCAACCTGCAAATGAATGCCGGCCTCATCGTCGACATGCCGCATCTGGAAGAATCCGGTGCCGACGGCATCGGCCTCTTCCGCACCGAACTGCAATTCATGCTCTCGCGCACATTCCCCCGCCACGCGCGCCAACTGCAGACCTACAAGACCGTCCTCGACGAGGCCAAAGGCAAGCCCGTCGTCTTCCGCGCCCTCGACATCGGCGGCGACAAGGTGCTCCCCTACCTGCGCCAGCAGAAAGAGGAAAACCCGGCCATCGGTTGGCGCGCCATTCGTATGTCGCTCGATCGTCCGGCCCTTCTACGCACGCAGGTCCGCGCCTTCCTGCACGCAGCCTCGGAGCGCGAACTGCGCCTCATGATCCCGATGGTCTCCGAAGCCGCCGAAATCGATCTCGTGCGCGCTCAGGTGGACAAAGAAATCGGCATCATGCTGCGCAAGGGCATTCCCCCGCCCAAGTCTCTGAAGCTGGGCGCCATGATCGAAGTCCCCAGCCTCTTGTTCGAGTTGGACGGCCTCTTGCCGAAGGTCGACTTTGTTTCCATCGGATCGAACGATCTTCTCCAGTTCCTTTTTGCTGCCGACCGCACCAATGCGCGCGTCGGCAGCCGCTATGACAGCCTCACCGTCGCGCCGATGCGCGCGCTGGCGCAACTCGTCAACGCCTGTGCGCGTCATAAGACGCCGCTCACGGTGTGTGGAGAAATGGCCGGTCGCCCTCTCGAAGCCATGGCGCTCATCGGACTGGGGTTCCGCACACTCTCCATGGCACCAGCGTCCATCGGTCCTGTGAAGGCGACGATCCTCGCGCTGCATGCCGGCGGCGCGCAGCAGATCGTCGAACGCTTCGTGCGCGATGGAAAAGGCTCACTGCGCACAGAATTGATGCGCTTTGCCGAGCAGAACGGCATCGAGATTTGATTTCGTCTGCGGCACGTTCGCAACACGCGGACTTATGCCGATCTTTGACTTTGACTCCGCATCCTTTTTGACGATTCTAGCGCTCGTCAGGACCCGTCGTCCGGACAGCAGCAGTCACGTAGTGAGAGTCGGTTGATGCGTTCAGCGTTTGCACCCACATCGCACTCAAATACTGCGGCCAACACACGTGCCGCACCACGCCACGATCCGGAAATAGCCCGCCTCTTCTCCGAACTGCGGCACTATCTGGGTCTTCCCATTCCGCAAGTGGCCCAGCACATCGCCACCCATCCAGGCATCATCGCAGCGCTTGAGGCGGGGCGAATTGATATGCTCCCACCGTGGAGCGAAACGGCCCGCATCGTCACGGCCTACATCACGTTGGCACATCTCGACCCGCGCCCCGCGCTTGATCGCCTCGCCGCCTTGCAGGGCGTATCCGTTCCGGCCGCGCAATCAGTCCAATTCACCCACCAACCCGCGAGCCGTGCGCACAATCAGGACCCCGCGGCCACGCCCGTCGCCCGCATCTTGGGCCGCCTGTCGGATGCCGCCCATCGCGCCCGCGAACAGGCCGCGACGCCAGGCGTGCTGGCCGAATGGGTGGCCCATCTCAAAGAAACCGCCGAAGGTCTCGCCGCGTCGGTCCGCGCCATGCGAGCGCCCGTGCGCTGGGTTGGCTCGGCAGCCATCGCGCTGATCCTTTTAGGGTCTGCCGCCCCATCGGGCGTGCTCCAGGCCTCCGTCAACGGCATTTCTCAGCCCATTTCTGGCCTCTGGCACAAACTCAGCGGTCAAGGCACAGCCATCCGCGTCATTGTCCGCGATGGATTGAAGTGGATTGAAGCCGACGACCCGCGTGAGCGCCGCTCAGACAAATTGCCCTCGCACCGCTCTTGAGCCTATAAGTCGGCCCGAAGCACAGCGGCCTCTCCGTCGGGGAAGCCGCCATTTGCCGTTGCAGCTGGGCCGCATAAACGCGGACCCGGTAGCGGCCAATCCAGAAAAACAAAATCGCTCCATGTCTGCCCTGCCCGAAGAAAAGCTCGAAAAGCTCCTGGAACGCTGGGAGACGATCCAAGCGGAATTGAACCTTGGCTCCAATCCAGCGGTTTATGCCAAGCTGACCAAGGAATTCGCCGACCTCGACCCGCTTGTGGGTGCGATCCGGCGCCTGCGCGCGAGCCGCGATGAGTTGGCGGGTCTCGAAGCGATGGCCAAGGATCCCGCCGCTGACAAGGAGATGGTGAACCTCGCGCGCGACGAAATTGACGCGCTGCGCCCGCAAATTGAAGAGCAGGAGCAGGCGCTCAGAATTCTTCTGCTGCCCAAGGACGCAGCCGACGAACGCAGTGCCATCGTCGAAGTCCGCGCCGGCACCGGCGGCGATGAAGCAGCCCTGTTCGCGGCCGATCTCTTCGGCATGTATCAGCGCTATGCCGATCTGAATGGTTGGACGTGCGAAATCATTTCGATCTCCGAGAACGACCTCGGCGGCTATCGCGAAATCGTCGCCTCGATCTCCGGCCGCGGCGTGTTCTCCAAGCTGAAATATGAAAGCGGCGTTCACCGCGTCCAGCGCGTGCCGGCCACCGAAAATCAGGGTCGCATTCACACCTCCGCCGCAACCGTCGCCGTGCTCCCCGAAGCCGAAGATGTTGACATCGACATTCGGCCCGAAGATATCCGGATCGACACCATGCGGGCCTCCGGCGCGGGCGGCCAGCACGTCAACAAGACCGATTCCGCCGTCCGGATTACACACATCCCCACTGGCATCATTGTCGTATCAGCCGAGAAATCGCAGCACCAGAACCGCAAGCTCGCCATGCAGGTCCTTCGCTCGCGGCTGTATGAAGTCGAGCGCGAAAAAGTCGACAGCGCCCGCAGTGAGGCGCGCAAATCCCAAGTTGGTTCCGGTGACCGCTCGCAACGCATCCGCACATATAACTACCCCCAAGGCCGCGTCACCGATCACCGCATCAATCTCACCATCCACAACATCGATCGCGTCATGGACGGCACCGGTCTGGCGGAAATCATCGATGCGCTGGTCACGCAACGCCAAGCCGAGTTGCTCTCGGACTTCGAAAACAATGCCTGACGCCGCGCCAGACTTTATCGGCCACCCGCTATCGGCCGTCCGTCGCACGCTCCAAACGCTTCTCAACGCCGCGCGCATCGACGATCCGCCCCGCGAAGCGCGCCTCCTGCTCGAAGTCGCAACCGGTCTGACAGCCGAACTGCTCTTGCGCGACGCTGCCCGTCTCCTAAGGGATGATGAAGCGAAACGCCTAAGCGAAGCTTTGCGCCGCCGCCTCGCGCATGAACCTCTGTCCCGCATCAAAGGCGAACGCGGGTTTTACGGCCGCACCTTTGCCGTCAGCCCCGCCGTCCTCGATCCGCGTCCCGAAACCGAAACGCTCATCGATCTCGTCTTGCAGTGGGTGGATGAAACCGGTGGCCGTCAGCGCCCGCTCTCCATCATCGATGTCGGAACCGGTTCCGGCTGCATCCTCATCACGCTTCTGGCCGAACTCACGCACGCGACCGGCCTTGCCACCGATCTCTCGCCCGATGCAATTGCCATCGCCCGCGCCAATGCCGCGCGCCACGGCGTTGCCGAGCGCATCGCCTTCACTCAAGCCCGTTCACTCGAAGGCGTTGATGGACTCGCCGATATTCTAGTCTCCAATCCGCCCTACATCCCGAGCGCGGACATCGCCGCACTCGACCCCGGCGTCCGCGACTACGATCCGCTTCTGGCGCTCGACGGCGGCCCCGACGGATTGACCGTTTATCGCGATATTGCCGCCCGCGTTGGCGCCGTCGTGCCCTCCGGCCTCATCGCGGTCGAGGTCGGCACCGGACAGGCCGCCGATGTCGCCCAAATCCTCACAAATTCAGTGGAAAACCGGGCCGGGCTGCCCTGGACTCGGAAGGATCTGGGCGGCCATGTCCGGACTGTGGCAATGCTGACACAACGCTAACCCTGCGCGCGAAAACTATTGGAATCGCGGGGCAGCCGGGTTAGTGTCTCTCCAACAGCGACACAAACCCGGCAGACGAACGAGGGCAACTTGCCGTCTGGGGGCCCGGGGTGTCACAAGCCAAGATGGGGCCAAAGGCCGGCAAGGGTCCGGCCGCTCCCGGCGAGCGCTGCTTAGGCAAGCGCTACAGCTATCGAGCCAATTCCGACACGATGAAGTACCAGTCCGGTTGATCTTAGTCGTGCGTTCTCTCGCCGGTTCGCGAATCTCGGCGGGTTGTTAGCCCGTAGGGTGCCAAGAGAGCGAAATGTGTCCGGTTGCAGGGCCGCGTGCGGCCGTGCAGCCAATCAGGCGCCAAGTGCCGCAAGCACTGGATCGAACGTTTTCCGCCTCGGATCCCGCATTGGGGCCCGTCGGCATAGACCAGAAGTTACCCGTTAAACAGTTACATAGGTTGAGATCGGAGCCCATGAGGCAGGGACAGCAGAACCGCAGAGGCCGCGGCCGCAACAATAACAACAATCAGAATAATCAGCAGCGCAAAGGCCAAAATCCGCTGACGCGGAGCTTCGAAAGCAATGGTCCGGATGTGAAGCTGCGCGGCACACCCGCTCACATCGCCGAAAAATATATGTCACTCGCGCGCGATGCACAGTCGTCCGGCGATCCGGTGCTGGCCGAGAATTATCTCCAGCACGCGGAGCATTATAATCGCATCATCATGGCGTACCGCGAACAGCAGGTGAGCCAGGGCGGCGCCGATCCGGGCTACAACGGTAGCTTTAACGGCCAGCATCGAGCCGAAGGCGACATGGATGGCGACGACGGCTTCGACGGCAACACCGATCAGCCCTCCATCGCGAATCGCCCGGCCGATCAGCCGCGCTTCCAGGATAGCGGCGAACGCCGCTTCGAGGATCGCCAGCCCCGCATGCACGGCGAGCAGCGCCATCAGCACCAAGGTCCGCGCGACCGCGACCGTGATCGCCCATACCAGGGTGATCGCGGCGGCTACCGCGATCGCCCAGATCGCCCAGATCGCCAAGATCGTCACGACCGCCCCGATCGTCAGGAGCGCTTCGAGCGTCCCGACCGTCAAGATCGCGGCGACCGTCCGGAACGGACCGAGTATCGCATGGACCGCGACCGTCCCGAGCGCTTCGAGCGCCCGCCCGTTGCCGCTCCCGAAGTGCGCTCCATCGAACCGCGGCCCGAACGCCCCGAGCGGCTCGACCGCCCGGAGCGAGCCGAAAGGCCAGAGCGGCCGGAAGGCAGCCCACTGCCACGCCGCCGCGAGCGTCCCGCCGGAGATCGTTTACCGGCCGAAGCGCACGAGCAGCCCGAGTTCCTGCGCCGCCCGGTCCGCCGTCCGCGTCGCGACGATCAGGACGACGCCGCAGTAAGCGCGCCCGTGCCAGCCGTCGTGGCCACCGAAGACAGCGACTGATCATAGTCGCACGACCACTGACAAACCGCCGTCCTCTATGGGCGGCGGTTTTGCTTTGGCCGATGTCCTCCTAAACCAGTGTCATCCCTATTGAGCCAACGCCGTATCGTTCAGCGGCCAGCCGCACTACGATGCGCCGATGGAAACACTCGAACTCTTCCAGCGCCTCGGCGTGGCCCTCGCCATCGGATTTCTGATCGGCCTCGAACGCGGCTGGAAAAGCCGCAACGAACCGGAAGGCAACCGCTCGGCTGGTCTGCGAACACTCACGCTGGGAGGACTACTTGGCGGCATCTGGGGCGCGGTGATCGTTGCACGCGGCAACGAAGGCCTTATCGCCCTGGCGCTCGCCTTTGCCGTCTATAGCGGCGCCATCATCCTGTTCCGCTATCGCGAAGCCGTCATCGAAAACACGCTTGGCGCCACAACGGTCGTCGCCGCCATGCTGGCCTTCGCATTGGGTGCCCTCGCTGTGGTGGGAGACATGGCCGTCGCTGGAGCGATGGGTGTCGCCACGGCCGCCCTCCTCGCCTTCAAGGAGGTCTTGCACGGCTGGGTTGGCCGCATCTCCTGGCTCGAACTGCGCTCCGGCCTCCTCCTCGCGGCGATGACCTTTATCATGCTGCCGCTGTTACCCGATCGCACCGTTGATCCATGGGACACCATCAATCCCTTCGAGATGTGGCTGCTGACTGTGATGATCGCTGCCATCTCCTTCGCCGGCTACATCGCCATCAAAGCCGTAGGCGACCATGCCGGGATCATCATGACCGGGATGGCGGGGGGCCTCGCGTCGTCCACCGCCGTCACCGTCACGCTGGCCGAAATGGCCAAGGAGCATCCCGAAAAAGTGGCGCCCCTCACAGCCGGCGCTTTGTTCTCCTCCGCGACGATGGCTGCACGCGTTCTCGCTGTCGTCGCCGCAGTTGGCACGAACATCCTGCCAGCCATCGCACTACCCATCGGCCTCGGCGGCATCGCCCTGCTCGCCACCGCGTTTTATTTCCTCCGCCAGGACAGCAATGGCGTCGAGAGCGGCCGCCTAAAGCTCACCGATCCCTTCGAACTCACCACCGTTTTGAAGTTCGGTCTGATCCTCACCGCCATCACCGCGGCAACCAAACTACTAACGCGTTTCGGCAGTGGCCAGGGCGTCTATGCCTTGGCCGCCCTCTCAGGCATCGCCGACGTTGACGCCATGACGCTCTCCATGTCACGTCAGGCCACCGACGCAGCGAGCATCACATTGGCCGCCAACGCGATCCTCATCGTTGTTGCGGTCAACACTGTCTCTAAGGCGGCGCTGGGCTGGGCCACCGGCGGTCCCGAATTCGGTAAGCGCATGATGATCGCAGCCGCACTCGCCATCACCGCCGGCGCTACGGCCTTGTTCGTTTTACCACCCCTTGCGTGACCTAGATAATGGCCAATCCAACCGCTCCCGAAGCGACCATCGAAGTGCGGATCAATCGGATCGAGCAACTCTTCAATTCCTTCGATCCCTCGCCCTTCGACGACCGCGATCTCGACGACGATGCCGAGGCCCACATTGCCGGCTGGGCCCGCGAACTGCCAAAGGATGCCGCGATACGCATCTTGCTCCACATGCCGTCTGACGAAGCTCGGCGAGCCGTGGATCGTGGGCTGGCTTCGGCATTGACCCACTACTTCGAGGTGCGCGCCGAGTGGATTGACCGAGACCGCCGGGAGTTGTTTCGCCTCGGTTGGCGATATCTCGCCATCGGATTGCTTGTGTTGAGCGCGTGCCTCTTAACCAGCCAAATGCTGCCAGCCGTGGTTGGCTCCGGTCCGGCAACGCGAATTCTTCAAGAAGGGCTGATCATCCTGGGATGGGTGGCCAACTGGAAGCCGATCGAGACATTTCTTTACGATTGGTGGCCGCTGAAGCGCCGCGCCGATCTGTACCGCAGGATCGCGGCTGCCCACATTGACATCGTCTAAACAGAGGAAGTCACGCCGCCGGCGCGATCACCCGCCGGTAGAGATGCCACGTCGTGTGTCCTAGAACCGGCAGCGCGACAAGCAGTCCAAGGAATGCTGTGATCCCCGAAAAGAACATCATCACCGCGATGATCACCGCGAAGAACGCCATCGGCACCGGGTTCATGGCCACCGCCTTGATACTTGTGATCATGGCCGTCACGAAATCCACGTCCCGGTCGAGAACGAGCGGAAACGACACCACCGATATCGAGAACAAAACTGTCGCCAGGAACGCGCCGACGATGTTGCCCACTGCCAGGAATGTCAGCCCTTCCGTCGTCGTGAACACGACGCGCAAGAACTCCTCCAGCGTCGCCATCATCCCGCTGTAGCCGAGGAAGAGCGCCATCAGAAAGCGCACCTGATACATCCACATGATGAGGATGAACACCGTGGCAAAACCCATCCAGCGAATTTCACTGCGCCCCTTGATGGTCGCCCATACATCGCCTGCGGCGAGCGATTGCCCCGTCTCCAGCCGCCGGCTGACCTCGTACAGTCCAGCCGCGAGAAACGGGCACACGAGCGCAAAGCCTGCACCGAGCGGATATGCGAGATAGGGCAGCCCCAAGACATAAAGGAGCGCCAGGATCGCGATGCCCGTGACGGCCGAAACGGCCCCGAGCACCAGTCCATGCCGGGGCGCGCGCCGGAAGTCGTCGATCCCTTCCGCCAGTGCGGCTTTGACATCTTCGATCGTGATCTTCCGGACCACGGGATCGACTTTGCCGGATAAAGATGCGGCCTTCGTCATGCGGACGTCCCCCTGCGCACATGCCCCCGATCAAATACGGCGCGGCAGAATGACACGCAAGTGCTGAAAGCGGAACGCACGCAGTGCGGGTGCGCCCTAGCGCAGGGGATTGACCAGCGGCGCGCCGAAATCACCCGCTGGCCGGATCAGGCGGGCCTCGCCCGCGCGCACGAGCACCTCGGCCGGCATCGGATGCGACAGGAACCCAACAGGGCTTGCCGACAGCCCATAGGCGCCCGACTGGAGGATCGCGACCACATCGCCGGCCGTCACATCCGGCAACGCCGCCTGCCGGCCCAAGGTGTCGAGTGGCGTGCAGAGTGGCCCCACAACAGTCGCCGGTGCGCACGAACGATCCGAAATCTGCGTCGCCGCCACGATCGGATAATCCCGCTTGATCACCTGACCGAGATTACCCGACGCCGCCAGATGATGGTGCATGCCCCCGTCGCCGATCACGAACCGTTGCCCGCGCGACGTCTTCACCGCCCGCACCTTTGAGAGATAGACGCCCGCCGGCCCGGTCAGATAACGCCCCGGCTCGATCAGGACCTGTGCGCCCGCCAGCCACGGATCGGTCCGCCGCTCTTGGTCGAGCCGCCGCGCGCCCGCCGCCACCGCCGTGAGATCAAGCGTCTTATCGCCGTCGTGATAGGGAATGCCGAGCCCACCGCCGAGATCGATCCGCGCCACGGGACTGCCGGTCCTGCGGCCCACCTCCGCGGCGAGCCCAAGCCCATAATTCCACTGATAGAGCAGCACGTCCGCGTCGAGGATCTGCGTCCCAGCGAACAGATGCACGCCCGACAGATGCAGCGACGGCTTGGCCGCGATTGCCGCCAGCACGTCGTCGATGATCTCTTCGTCGAAACCGAATGCGGCAGGCTTGCCGCCCATGCGCATCGCCCCGCCTTGCGCCGCCGCCGAAGGATTGATGCGGATCGCAACGTTGGCGATCTTGCCCTGCGCAGCCGCGAGCGCCGCGACCATCTCAATCTCTTCGAAGCTCTCCAGATGGATTTCCCCGATGCCATGCGCGATAGCGAGGTCAAGTTCCCGCTCACCCTTGCCTGGACCGGCAAACAGAATCTTGGCCGGCTGAGCGCCCGCCGCCTCGGCCAGAAGCAACTCCGCCCCCGACGCGATCTCCAGCCCCGCCCCCTCGTCGACCAACAGCCGCGCCACGGCCGGATGCGGATTGGCCTTGATCGAGTAATAGACATCCGCAAAGCCGGCGAGTGACTCAGCCAACGCCTGATAGCGCCGCACGATCACATCGCCATCATAGACATACAGCGGCGACCCATATGCCGCCGTCAGGTCTGTCACAGCAATCCCACCGACGGTGAGCACGCCATCCCGCGAGCCGAAATTCTCCGCAATCAAGATTTCAGCTAAAGCACTTGGCGCACTGTCGCTTCGGCTGGCAAACGGCACCACGCTCATGTCGCCCTCGCCATTGCCCGCTCGGCAACGAGCGCCTTGTAATCCACCTTGCCGTTGGGCGTTTGCGGCAATGCCTCGACGACGTCGATCCGCGCCGGCACCATGTGCCCCGGGAGCGTAGCCGCCGCCTGCTTCATAACCGCGCCCGTATCAACCGCACCATTAAGCGCCACGCCGACCGCGCACACCTTCTGACCCACCCACTCGTCGGGAAGACCGATCACGGCGACCTGCCGGAACGCACCCGTGCTCATGAGAACGTCTTCCACTTCCGTCGGGCTGATCCGGTATCCGGCCGACTTGATCATCGCGTCCTGCCGTCCGACGAAATACAAAAAGCCGTCCTCATCTTCCACGACGAGATCGCCCGAGTAGCACACCACATCAGCCCCCTCGTGCGCGGCGCGCAGCGGGTTCGGCTTCAAAACGCGCGCTGTATCCTCCGGCCTCCGCCAGTACCCAAGCGACACCGTCGGTCCGCGATGGACGAGAATGCCGGGTTCGCCCGGCTTCGCGCGCCGTCCATCGGCTGTCACGGGAAACACCTCACTCTCCGGAATGGCCTTGCCGATCGAGGTCGGCCGCCGCACCACCTCATCCGGCGGCAGAAAGGTCGACCGGAACGCTTCCGTGAGCCCATACATGAGAAAGATCTGCGTCGAGGGAAGAATGGCGGCTAACCGCTTCACGGTCGCCTCCGGCACTGCACCGCCCGAGTTGGTAATGTAGCGCAGATGCGGCAACGGCGTTTTCTGCAAGGCCGGAGCAGCCTTCGTCAAAATCGCCCAGATGGTCGGCACACCGGCGAGCCCCGTGATGCGGTGCTTGGCCAGCGCCGATACGATCTGATCACCGAGTTGAAACGATCCCAGCACGATCGTCGCGCCCTGCTCCACCACCGTCAGCAACTGATTGAGTCCGTAATCAAAGCTGAACGGCAGGATCGACAAGATGCGATCCTCCGAGCCGATGCCAAGATAGGTGCGCACGATGCGCGTCCCGGCGAGCAGATTGCGATGCGAGAGCATCACGCCCTTCGGCGTCCCCGTCGAACCCGACGTGTAGAGGATGGCCGCGAGATCCTCGCCAATTCCGGCCGCGGCTGCGGCAGCGGGCATTCCCTCCCCAAGATCGTCGACGGTGATGATCTGCAAACCCGGCAGAGGTCCGGCGCCATCGATCAGTTTGCGCGCCTCCGCCGAACTCGTCACCAGGCACCGCGCCTCGCTATCCTTCAGGATATGCGCGATCTGCTGCGGCTTCAGAACCGGGTTAATCGGAATAAAAACGCCGCCAGCCCGGCTCACCGCGAAGATCGCCGCGCACTCGTGAAATGACTTCGGCAACAGAATGCCAATCCGGTCGCCGCGCTGGGCACCGTCATGCGCAATGGCCGCTGCGATCTGCGCGCTCGCGCGATCGAGGTCGCCATAAGTAAAGGACCGTTCGCCGTCCACGATGGCCGTTCTGTCAGCGGCGCGCCCCACCGATTCTGTTAAGAGATCATGCAGCAGAACCGGGGCCATCAGCCACTCCGCGTCAGCTTCGCGGCAACGAGGTCCGCAATCTGGCCGGCCGTCGCGAAGTTCTCCATCGTGAAATCTTCATCCTCGAATTCGATCCCGAAGGTATCCGAGAGATGCGTCGTCAGCTGCAGCATCGACAGGCTGTCGAGCAGCCCGGAGCTGAGCAGCGCCGTCTGCGCGCCAAACGGCTCGGTCAGCGCGCCGGGCGAAGCCTGGGCGAAAAAGGCCTCCATTGAAGCCAAAACCGCGGAGGTTTCAGCGGTGGATGTCGTTTCAGCAGTGGCGAGGTTGGGCATGGGAAATGAGGTCCATCAGATCGGTTAGAGGTCGAGAAGGGCCAATTCAGACGCCGTGTGGTCGGTCACATTAGGCACCGGTGCAAATCCCGCGCCGGACCGGACAAACTTCAAGCCGCGTGAACGCTTCAACTGCCCCGTCCGCAAGGGAGCCGACGTATCGTCGCTGATCAAAACCCCCACGCCGCTTGTCATCAGCCCCCGCGCAACCGCCGGCAAAGCGGCCTGAAAGCGCGCCAAGTCGGGACAGTAAATCAGCTTGGCGGCGGGAACGCCTTTTAAGGTTCGCTTGCGAAATAGGAGCGGCATGGCCGGTCCATCGCCCTCCAGAACAAAAGCCAGACAGCCCGCCCTTACATGGGCCTCCAGGATAGTTCGTGTCGCATCAGGCAGCGCGGCGTCGCCAGGAAACATGGAGCGCACGCGGGCCCCACCCGCCGGCAAGACCGCGGCCACTGGTAGCAGCGAAACCACGACGCCTGCATTAATCGCCTCGAAGCCGAAAGCCGGCAGCATGGCGCGAACCTCGTCGGTCGGCGTCAGATCGGTAAACATCGCGTCGTGCTTTTTCAGAACGGCCTGCAACATCCGGCCCGCCCTCCAGCGCTCCGGCGGCTGCACGTACCAGCTCGATAAATTAATCACCGTCCCCTTCGAACCGTCCGGCCGGTCGCGCAGGGTCGCTGGCGTCATCATCACGCCGGTGGTGATGCCGGCAGTGTCCATTAAGTAACCGAACGGCACGTCCGCCGGGCCATTGGTCCCCAAAATGCGCAGCCGTCTAAAAAACGCGGCCCATATGTCAGCCGGCTTTGCTGGAAACCCTTCGATCAAAAGCGCCGTTGCCAGCGCTTCGTCGTCGTCGGTCATAATCGGCCTGATCAACAAAATAAAAATGCGTCCCGCACGCTTCATTCGGTTTGCTGTCCCCGCGCCTTCGCACAGACGGGGCCAGTTTACCTTTGCAACCCTCAGAAAACGCGCAAACACGTAGTGTTACGTAGTCTGTCAGTGGGCTGATGGCTGTTCAACGGGTCCCGGGAAGCGCCAGGTGGCGGCCGCCGCTGAGCCGACTATGCTCTGACACAGTAGATTCGCGCTGTGCGCGCATAGGGGGAGACACGACATGGGCCGGATCACGCGGGTATTTCTGGCAGGCCTCTTGGCACTTTTGCCACTAATCCTGACAGTCGCCGTCACAGGCTGGGTCGTCTCAATTTTGAACGATTACGTCGGTCCCACCAGTTCGTTTGGCCGCATCCTTGTCTCTCTCGGGATCGGTGTCGGCGCCCAATCCTTCGCCCCCTACGTCATCGGCCTACTCGCCCTGTTGGTCGCGATTTACGTTTTGGGCCTTCTGTTCGAAAGCCGCATCGGCGACATGGTGTCCGATGTCATGGACCGCGCCGTCACGCGCATCCCCGTCATTGGCAGCGTCTACGATCTATCGAAGCGTTTCACCTCCATCGTCGACACCAAGAATGGCAGTGACCTGAAAAGCATGACGCCCGTCTGGTGCTTCTTTGGCGGCGAACCCGGCGCAGCGGTCCTCGCCCTGTTGCCGTCGCCAAAACCCGTCGCGATCGGCGCCCACGACTACGTCGGCATCCTCATTCCCTCCGCCCCCGTGCCCGTCGGCGGCGCGCTGATCTACGTCCCCCAATCCTGGCTCCGCCCCGCCGAAGGCGGCGTCGACGAACTCATGAGCGTCTACGTCTCCATGGGCGTCACGCCGCCCACGCCCGTCCCCTCGGGCGCACGGCTCACCTGACGTCGTGTGAAAAGCTGATCCGCAAAGTCGCCGTCACCGTTTTGAACGTGTGAGACGTCAATTCGGGCGGAGAGGCATGAACGACATTCCAAGACCTGCGTTCTGGCTGGGTTGGGCGGGCGTCATACCGTTCGCGGCCCTGTCTGTATCGACGCTCACAGGTGGCGACGCGTGGTCCGGCGTTGATCAATCCCGCGTTTTGCAAGCTCTTGTGACGTACGGAATGATCATCCTGAGCTTTATGGGCGGCGTGCAGTGGGGCCTTGAAATGTCCCGGCCCGAAGGAAACAGCGCCGCTGGCTTTGCCGCGAGCGTCGTCCCGGCACTCATCGCCTTCGGCGCGTCGTTCGTCAGCGTATTCGCGGCCCTCATCATTCTGACCGCCGGCTTTCTGATCCTGCTCACCTACGACCGTGCGCGCATTCGGGCTGGTATCGGCCCCATCTGGTACGGCGCGCTGCGGGTCCAGCTGAGCACAGCCGTCATCCTCTGCCTGGGCATCGCGTCCGTGGCGAGCCTGAGTGGCACGGCCTGAGTGTGATGACGGACGCTCGTCACCCGCTCAACGTCGTATGGTTCAAGCGCGATCTGCGCATTGAAGATCATGCGCCGTTGAGCCAAGCCGCCGGCCTTGGCCGCGTCCTCCCGCTCTACATCGTCGAGCCGGGGCTCTGGCAACAGCCCGACGCCTCGCGCCGCCAGTTCGAATTCATGCGCCAGAGCCTGGCCGAACTCGACACCGCGCTCGCCCACCTCGGCCAGCCGCTGATCATCCGCACGGGCGACGCCGTGGAGGTGCTCGAGGACATCCGCCGCACACAAGGTATTGCGGCGCTCTGGTCCCACGAAGAAACGGGCAACGGCTGGACCTTCGCGCGCGACAAAGCAGTCGCCGCCTGGGCAAGATCGCACGGCATCCCCTGGCAGGAGCGCCGCCAACACGGCGTCGAACGCCGCATTGCATCCCGCGACGGCTGGGCCGCGCGCTGGGACCGCATGATGGCCGCACCCATCGTCGATCCGCCACGCGCGCTGCCGCCATTCGACTCGATCGTTTCTGAACCGCTCCCGACCGCGGATGAACTTGGCCTCGCGGATGACGGCTGCATCGACCCCCAACCCGGCGGCCGGTCACACGGCCTCGATCTGCTCCATTCCTTCCTCAACGGCCGCGGCCGCACCTATCGCCGTGCCATGTCGACCCCGCTCGAAGGTGCCGGCGCCTGCTCGCGCCTCTCACCCCATCTCGCCTTTGGCACACTCTCCATGCGCGAGACGACCCAGCTCACTTGGGCCCGCATGCGCGATTTGAAAGGCGAGCCCGGCCGCGAAGCCTCCGACATGCGCGCAGCCCTCGTCTCCTTCTCCGGCCGCCTTCACTGGCACTGCCACTTCATCCAGAAGCTGGAAACCGAACCCGCCATCGAAGTCCGCGAATTCCATCCCGCCCTGCGCGGCCTGCGTCCCGGCCCGGCCGATCCCGTCCGCCTCACAGCCTGGGCCAACGGCGCAACCGGCTATCCCTTCCTCGACGCCTGCATGCGCTCGCTCCGCGCCACCGGCTGGCTCAATTTCCGCATGCGCGCGATGGTCATGTCGTTCGCCTCCTACAACCTGTGGCTCCCCTGGCGCGACACCGGCCTCCACCTCGCCCGCATGTTCACCGACTACGAACCCGGCATCCACTGGAGCCAGGTGCAAATGCAGTCCGGCACCACGGGCATCAACACGATCCGCATCTATAACGTCGTCAAGCAGGGCCACGACCAGGACCCTGGCGGCATCTTCGTGCGCCGCTGGGTTCCCGAACTCGCCGCTGTCCCCGATGGCTTCATCCACGAACCCTGGCTCTGGGAAGACGCGCCGCGAATTCTCGGCCGCACCTATCCTGCCCCCATCGTCGATCTCAAAGAGAGCACGCAAGAAGCCAAGACGCGCATCTATGGCGCCCGGCAGGGCCAGCGGTTCCACGCCGCCGCCGATGCCATCCAGGAAAAACATGGCAGCCGCAAAAGCGGTATCCCGATGACCGGGCAAAAAACGCCCGCGCGAAAATCTCCGCGCAAAAAGCAGCCCTCAACGCAGCTCGATCTCAAACTCTAAACGTCGGAGCGAACGCCGTCAGCACGCGGCGCCGGCGTCAATCGCGGCACGAAATAGGGAACGTCCTGCGCATAAGCCTCAAAGCGCGCGCCGTGTATGCGCCGGTATCGCGCCTCCTTCAAAATCGGACCCAGCACGCAATAAGAGGTCAGCGCCACAGCCACCAGCAACTGATCCGGCGTCCACACTGGCACCGTCCACGTCGTCAGCGCAAAGCTCACGTAGATCGGATTGCGCGTGAACCGGAAGAGCCCCGTCGTCGGCATATCCGGATAGCGTACGCGCCGGCCCAAAAACACCGCCGACCAGCCGTTAAACCCGCTCTGCAACTCAAGCCCCGCGTTCAACGTGGACAACCCCAAGAGCCCCCACGTCGAGAGAAACAGCGCCACGAAAACATAAAACAGCGTCCCCTCCGCCTGCCACCACACGATGCCCGACGGCGACCACAACGCAAACAGCGCCCCCACCTGCAGCGCAGCGATGATGACGTACACCGTGGGTGCCATATCAGACGCAATCGCCCGTGGCGCGAACCACGTGAGTATCCGCCGCCCACGATCCGACAAAAGGAACGAATGCCCCAGCGGCAACTGCAACAGCAGCGCCACGTTCGTCACCCAGTTCCACGGCTCCGGCACCCGCCCAAAGCCGAGCGTCATCCCCGACCCCATGACAATGACCATCGTCAACGCCGCCAGCCCGAAGATGGCATGGCAAACGAAGCCATAGGCAATCGCAATAAAACGCCGGCTGAGATCGGTCATCGAACTTCCCTTGGTGCGGCCAGTAATAACACAGCTGTTCACGACGAATTAAACAACGCCGATCGATTGATCTTAGATCTGCGCGAAGGCTGCCGGGCTGGTCATGCCAGGCTCGCAGATCAATATATTTTTGATCTTCTCATGATTGGATGGCCGCATAATCTTGCGCAGTGATTGAGTAGCAACATGCCGCTTTATTTGAGCGAAATGGGCCGAAAAGCCCGAGCCATCCCGCTATCACTGGTTCTCGTCACTCAGGCGTTAATGGCAGCACCAGTTCTGGCCGCCGACGAGAATGCTGACCCCTCTATGCAGCACGTCCTCCCGGAGACAGCTGCCGACGAGGCAGGGCAAGTCGCGTCAACACCCCGCGATAAGACCCCCGCCTCTCCCGAGGCGAAAAAGGACTACGTCCTGGAACAAAGCCCCCTCGAAATGCTGAGCCGCTACGACGGACTGGACAACAGGCAAACGGCCAACCCTCTCAATATACCGCCCGGCGACGAGGTAGCTGAGCGCCGCGTGATCAAAGCAATGGCTAGTCAGGTTGCGATCAGAGGGCCGGAACAGTTAGACCAGCTTGAAGAAACACTTTCCGGCTATCTGAAAACCAACGCACGAACAGCCAGTGGCGTGCTCAAGGCTGGGGTTTTTTTTGAGCAATTCGATGCTGAATTCAATCAGGAATTTGAATATCGCCATCATACTGATTTCGTTCTCGAGGCTTTAGCGGAGTGGGAACAGCGTCATCCTCGCTCCAGCATCGTTCCGGTGATGAGGGCCATGATGTACGCAAACATCGCGAAGACAGGCAGCGTAAACAGCATCCTGTCATCGACGATAACAGACAACGCAGATCACGGTTCCTATCTTGCAAAAGCAAGAGCGGCGCTTGAAGCGGCACCCCACGCGGCAGACACAAATCCCGAGTGGCATGAAGTGATGATGGAAATTCGGGCGATGCAGTCCGCTTCCGTCGATGAAATCATGTCGCTGGTGAAGCAGGCTACAGCGAAGTTCCCGGGCGAAGCATTCGCCGGCGCAACGACACCGGTTTTGATCGCTTCGAAAGATCCCGCGCGCGACGTCGAAGCATTGGCAGTGGCTATATCGGAAAGAGCCCCAGACGGAAGTCGAGACGAGACGTACCTTCGGACATATATGTCCGTTTTGTTGGCCCATGGACTGCCGGCGTTCCAAGTGCTGGCAATCAACCCAGAGCGCTTTGCCGCCGGCGCTCGGGAAATGGCAGCAAAATACCCGATTAATTTTGTTCATCAGCGTCTCGCAATGATGTCCTGCATCCTCGCGGACAAAGACACGTCTCGACTGATGTGGAAGGAAATCCGGCAGCGGCCAATCACATCCATCTGGCGTCAGCCGGAGTTTTTCGAACTGTGCCGCGCTTGGAATGCCGAGCAAGATGATCGAGCACCCCGCGATGACGAGCCGTTTGAGAAGCGGGAATTGAAACAGCGCGAAATTGAGAACTAAGTTATGAAAACGATTTTCGCCAGGATGGGTCTCGTCACAACCGTAGCCGCCGCGATTGCAGCTGGCGTACTATATTGGCCTCGGGAAATCGGGCATCACGACCAGCTGATGCAACGTCTTGACGCCGACTTGGGGATTCAGAACGAGGATTATGCAACGCTGCGCGCTCGCGGACAGTATGAAGATATGCTGATGGGCAAGATCGAGCAGCACGCGACACAAACGTACAATCAAAGCGAACAGGTTGAACGCATTCTTGGCTTTATGAAGAGCAAGAACGTCGTCTTGCCGGATGGTCAACTGGCATCCGTGGCCTACTACGATGCAATGAAATACTTCTTTCCCGGAGACATGCCGCTCGTCACCGGGCACTATGAAAAATGGCAGCACGCCCACCCACAGTCGCCCGCGCCAATTATCGTGAAGGCTTCCAACACGCTTGCCGTCGAGGCTCAGCTTCTTCGCCCCGCGCTTCAAATGCGGGGTGATTTTATTGAGCGATCGAAAGCCGATCCGGAAAAACTAAAAGCGGTCCAGGAGTATCTGCTCGCCAATAAGAAGATTGGGTCACTCGATCCCTATTGGTATAATTTGATGGTCGAGGTCTCGATTTTCCTTGGTGCCAGTCAGGATGAGGTCAAGGCGTTGGTCCAAGAGGGACTCGAGAGGCACCCAAAAAACATTCAGCTGCCGGTTCTGGCTTCAAATCGTTTCGCGTCCCAATGGGGCGGAGCCCCCAATGACATCTACCGTTACGCTCGATGGGCCCAGACCTTGCCATCCATGAAAGACAGGCCCGACCTATATCCGCGCATCTACGCCAACGCGATGCAAACCCAGTACGGCCTCAAACTGTTTCAACTCGTCGTTGTCGACTGGGATACGATGCGCGCCGGCATCCGGGCGCTTGCACGCAACTTTTCCGGCGCACGCAATCCCAACATCGGCGCCGCACTTGCGTGCCTTCGCGGCGATCGCAGCATGACGCACGAGATTATGATCCCGGCGAATTTCACGCCGGCGTTTTCAGTCTGGCCCGATCCAGACGCCTTCGGCGTCTGCCAACGATGGGCTTTACAGATCGGTCTCTACGATGTCCAAGCGTCGGCTGAGGCGGACGCGTCTCCGGCTCCGCAGGACGCTGTAAATCCCTGATGCGGCCCCGTTCGTCCGGGTAGCAAAACGCCCCGGGATCTCTCCCGAGGCGTTTCATTTTCAGCGCGGAGCGACCGGCTTACATCATGCCGTCCATGCCGCCCATGCCGCCCATTCCGCCCGGCATGCCGCCGCCCGAGTCCTTCTTCGGACGCTCGGCGATGCCGGCTTCGGTGGTGATGAGCAGGCCCGCGATCGAGGCGGCGTCCTGAAGAGCGGTGCGCACGACCTTCGCGGGGTCGATGATGCCCTTCTCAATCATGTCGCCGTACTCGTCGTTCTGCGCGTCGTAGCCGAAGTTGGCGCCCTTGGCCTCGAGCACCTTGCCGACGACGATCGAACCTTCGACGCCCGCGTTCTCCGAGATCTGACGGATCGGAGCCTGCAGGGCGCGGCGGATGATCTGAATACCGGCTTCCTGGTCTTCGTTCTCGCCCTTGACGGTGATGGCAGCCGAGGCCTTGAGCAGCATCACGCCGCCGCCCGGAACCACGCCCTCTTCAACGGCAGCGCGCGTTGCGTTGAGCGCGTCGTCGACGCGATCCTTGCGCTCCTTGACTTCCACTTCCGTGGCGCCGCCAACCTTGATGACGGCCACGCCGCCGGCAAGCTTGGCAAGACGCTCCTGGAGCTTCTCGCGGTCGTAGTCCGAGGTCGTTTCCTCGATCTGCGCCTTGATCTGACCGACGCGGGCTTCGATGTCCTTCTTCTTGCCCGAACCGTCGACGATCGTGGTGTCGTCCTTCGTGATCGTCACGCGCTTGGCGCGGCCGAGCATCTGGATGGTGACGTTCTCGAGCTTGATGCCGAGATCTTCCGAAACCGTCTGGCCGCCGGTGAGAACAGCGATATCCTCCAGCATGGACTTGCGGCGATCGCCGAAGCCCGGAGCCTTGACAGCGGCAACCTTCAGACCGCCGCGCAGCTTGTTGACGACGAGCGTGGCCAGAGCCTCGCCTTCGACTTCTTCAGCAATGATGAGCAGCGGACGGCCCGTCTGCACCACGGCTTCCAGAACCGGCAGCAGCTGCTGCAGACCCGAGAGCTTCTTCTCGTGAATGAGGATGTAGGGATCGTCGAGTTCTGCGACCATCTTCTCGGCATTGGTAATGAAGTACGGCGAGAGATAGCCGCGATCGAACTGCATGCCTTCGACGACTTCGAGTTCGCTCTCGAGGCTCTTGGCTTCTTCGACCGTGATAACGCCTTCGTTGCCGACCTTCTGCATCGCCTTGGCGATCATATCGCCGATCGACTTCTCGCCGTTGGCCGAGATGGTGCCGACCTGTGCGATTTCAGCCGAGTCCTTGACCTTCTTGGCCCGCTTGCCGATTTCGGCGATGACCTGAACGACGGCCTTGTCGATGCCGCGCTTCAGATCCATCGGGTTCATGCCGGCAGCAACCGACTTGAGGCCTTCGCGAACGATGGCCTGAGCAAGAACGGTCGCAGTCGTTGTGCCGTCGCCGGCCACGTCGTTGGTCTTGGATGCGACTTCGCGCACCATCTGCGCGCCCATGTTCTCGAACTTGTCTTCCAGTTCGATTTCCTTGGCGACGGTGACGCCGTCCTTGGTTGTGCGCGGTGCGCCAAACGACTTCTCAATGATCACGTTGCGGCCCTTCGGACCCAGCGTCACCTTGACGGCGTTGGCGAGAATGTCGACGCCGCGCAGCATGCGCTCGCGGGCGTCGGCGGCAAATTTCACGTCTTTGGCTGCCATGGGGCAGAACTCCTGTGAATGGGGGGAACGGATGGAGAGGCAGGGAAACGAAACGAACGCGGCGGACTTACTTGTCCAGCACGCCCATGATGTCGCTTTCCTTCATGATCAGGAGGTCCTGACCGTCGATCTTGACTTCAGTGCCCGACCACTTGCCGAACAGCACCTTGTCGCCCTTCTTGACGTCGAGGGGGACGATCTTGCCGGTTTCGTCGCGCGCGCCCGGACCGGCGGCGACGACTTCACCCTGCTGCGGCTTCTCGCCGGCAGTGTCGGGAATGATGATGCCACCGGCCGACTTGGTTTCGGCATCGGCGCGCTTGACGACCACGCGATCGTGGAGAGGACGGAACTTCATGTTCGGGTAGGCTCCGAGTTGGAGAATTTTACGGATACCGGCGGGTCAACCTGCCGGTTGTTAGCAGCCAGCATTGGAGAGTGCTAACGTGCGGGAGATACGGCGCGATCCCCCCTCTTGTCAAGGCTATCCCCAGTCAACATCGGTTATGTCGTTGAAATAAAGGCCAATATCATGACCGACTAAAGGAGGCCCCATATCGCGCAATAGTAGCTTGAGGTTCTACCCAGGGTTGTGATAGCGATAATGCGAACGCGGAGCATGGTACGGGCGCGGGGTGCCGACGATGACCAAGTCAAAGACGATGCAGCAAATTGCCGGGGCGTCCGGTCCATCTGGCCGGGCGGCGCCCGAAGCATCGATGGCGGCAACGCGCATGGCCTATATGGCCGACCTGCTATTGGAACTGCAGGGAATGGCGTCCGCTGAGGGGCATGCGACCCTGGCCGGTCTCCTGGCGTTAGCTCACGCCGAAGCCGTCGCCAAAAGCCGCTGAACAAAAGTCACGTCCGGCAGATCAGCACCGGCACGTGCGCATGCGTCACCGTCTTGTTGGCGACACTGCCAAGCATCAATCCCGCGATCCCGTGCCGGCCATGCGAGCCCATCACGATCAAATCGCACCCCTTCGCCTTGGCCGTCTCGACGATCGCCTTATGGGCCTGCGGATCTGTGTTGTGCACCGCTTCGACGGAAATCCCCGCAGCTTTGAAAGCGTCGGAAACTTTGCCGAGCAGTTTCTGCGCCGCAGCGTCCATGGTCTGCTCGTAATCGTCCGGCGGATACATCACGACCGCGTCGCCGACCACGAGGCTCGACCACGGCGGCGTCGCGTAGATGACAACCACAGACGATCCAAAAGCCTTCGCCAGCGCAATCGCATGGCTCTGTGCAACCTCCGACAAATCCGAGCCGTCGGTCGCCAGCAAGATCTTTTTGTACATGCGCCAAGTCCTTTGATGGAGGAACGAACAAGCGGGTGATCACCACCCCGCTCAGTCGAGTTCGAGAACCGAAATAACCCGGTAGGTTTTCAAGTCCCCATCTGGCTCCTTAATCGACACATACTCCCCCGGTACGAACCGGTGCGAATTAATCCGGAAGCCGGTCTCGTCTTGGCTTGGATCGCCGTGAATATCGTAATGGAACGCCCAAGCGCCGCCGCCCTTGCGCACGACGTGACCCACATCGTCCGGCTGCCCGTCATGGAAGTGGCGCACCCGGCACCTATCTTTCAGCTCGTGATAGGCGTCGACGAGAATGCGTCCATCGTCACTCACGGGTGCGATGAATTCATATCCGATGTTGTGACTGCCAAGTGGATGTCCGGGCTCGCGCGCAAGTTCCATGCGTACGCGCCGCAGAAGTGTGACAGGGGCGGGGGATTGCACTGTGGTCATGACGCTCCTCGGCGTTGTGTTTCTCTTTTGTTGGATTTCATTATCCCGTGCTGCGCGCGTCAAACCTTGATCTCCGTCAAGGTTTCGCGCAGCAGCTTCGCGTCATGTTGAATGGAAACGATGACAGGAGTTATCCATGACGCGCACGTCCCAGGTTTTGCTGCTGCTCAGCCTCTTGGCACTCGCGCCCTTGCCCGTGTTGTCCGAAGAAAAGCCCGACATTCAGCCACCGGCCGATGCGCGCTGGCGCACGGTTCTGAAGGATCAGGTCAAAGCGGCCAAGAATTGCGATCTGGCCGAAGTACTGACCTACAGCGAACTGAAGATCGGTGAAGAGATCGCCATCTCCGGCAAGATCTCCTGCATCGATGGCCGACAGTACGACTATAGCCGCCCACGGCCGCATCAAAATTTCGAGTTCCGCCTCTGCGAACCCAGCGTCTGCTAATCAGACCGCCGCGTCCGGCTTGAGCGAGACGAGACCCTGGCCGTGCCGCTCGATGCGGCCTGCGAGATCGAGTTCCATCAGGATGACCCGCAACTCCCGCGCGCCAAGTTCCGTCGCGCGCGCCAGATCGTCGATCGGGATCGGATTGGGCCCCATCGCAACGACGACGCGATCGCGATCCGATCCGCCGATGAGCGGCGGTGGCCGGATCGGTGCGGGCGGCAGATCCTCGAACGCGGCATGCGGCTCCATCGCCAGCGCCGTCCCCGCGATCACCGGCGCCAGTGTCTCAAGCACATCATCGGGGCACGTCACCAGCGTCGCGCCGTTCTTCAACAGATGGTTCGTCCCCTCCGCGCGCGGATCGAGCGGATGCCCCGGCACGGCAAATACCTCGCGCCCTTGGTCTCCCGCCATCCGCGCCGTCGACAACGTCCCGGACCTCCGCGCCGCCTCGACCACGACGACTCCATGCGCCATCCCCGACACAAGCCTATTGCGCCGGGGAAAATCCTTCGCGCGCGGCTCGAATCCCGGCGGCATCTCGGTTACGAGACACCCTCTCTCCGCAATCGCCGCCTGCAAACGCGCATTCTCCGGCGGATAAATATAGTCGATGCCCCCTGCCACCACGGCAATCGTGCCGGTCGCCAAGCTCGCCTCATGCACCGCCGCATCGATCCCGCGCGCCAGCCCCGACACCGTCACAAGTCCGCGCTTCCCAAGGTCCCCCGCAAACCGCCGCGCCAGCGTGATCCCCGCTGCCGACGCCTGCCGCGATCCCACGATCGCAATCGCCGGCCGGCCGAGCAGCCGCGCGTCGCCTTTCACATAAACCGCCGGCGGTGGCGCCTCCACATGCGCCAGCAGCGCCGGATATCCGGGCTCGATCGTGAATACGATCTCCGCCCCGATCTTCGCCGCCGCCGCAAGCTCGCGCTCCGCCCGATCCGCCGGACAGATGCGCAAAGTCCGCCCGCCCCGCCGCGCCAAGTCCGGCAACGCATCGAGCGCCTGCACCGCGCCGCCATAGTGATTGATCAATTCACGAAAAGTCACCGGCCCGACATTGTCCGACCGTATCAGCCGCAGACACGCCAGCCGCTGCTCCGGCTCCAGCTTCGCAATGGGAAGCGGCGCCGGCGTAAACAGATCGGGATCGTCACGCTTTGGCACCGATGCGCGGCTCCTCGCCCGCGAGCAACCGCTTGATGTTGGCCGAATGCTTCCACAAAAGAATAGGCGTCATCGCCGCGCCGAGCACCGCCTCTGGCACGCGCCCTGTGATGAAGAGATAAACCGGCGCCACCACACTGGCGACCAGCGCCGATAGCGACGAATACCGCGTCACCAAAGCGAGCGCCAACCAGACCCCGCAGAACACCAGCGCCCCCGGCCAAGCCGCACCCAGCAGCACGCCGATGTACGTCGCAACACCCTTCCCGCCCTTGAACCCGAGCCAAACCGGAAAAACGTGCCCGAGAAATGCGCCGAGCCCCGCCAGCAATCCGGCGACGATCGCAATCCCATGCATGCCGCCGAAATAATGCCCTAGCAGCACGGCCACGGTGCCCTTCAGCGCATCGAGCACCAAAGTGGCCGCCGCGAGCTTCTTGTTCCCCGTCCGCAAAACGTTTGTCGCGCCGATGTTGCCCGACCCGATCGCGCGCACATCGCCGAGCCCCGCTGCCTTGGTCAGGATCAGCCCAAAGGGGATCGAACCGAGCAGATACCCAATCGCCAACGCCACCAGAGCCGGAAACGAAAACAGCGGATCCATCGAAAAATCAGGCTCCAGTAAACGTCATGCGCACCGTCTATTGTGGCCGCCATCGCCCCGCCGGGCAAGTCCTCGGCAACCTCAACGGCCCGGCCACCAAAACCCGTCGCCGCTCACCGCCCCGGCGCGTACTCGAAAACCGTCTCGCCATCGACCAGCGTGCGCAGCACGCGCCCCTGCATCTTGGCCTCGTCGAACGGCGAGTTCTTCGACCGCGAGCGCAGCAAGTCCTTGTTCACCACCCACGGCTCATCGAGATCGACGAGTATAAGGTCCGCCGGTGCTCCCTTTTGCAGCCGCCCGCCGGGCAGCCCGAACAACTTCGCCGGATTGACCGTCAACGGCCTGAGCAAAGTCGGCAGCGCCACGTCGCCCGAATGATAAAGCCGCAACGCCGCGGCGAGCAGCGTCTCCAGACCCGCCGCGCCGTCCGCCGCCTCCGCAAACGGCCGCCGCTTCACATCCGCGTCCTGCGGATCGTGGCTCGACACAATCGTGTCGATCTCGCCGTTCGCCACCGCATTCACCATCGCCGCCCGGTCGTCTTCCTTTCTAAGGGGCGGCCGCACCTTCAAGAACGTCCGGTACGATCCAATGTCGTTTTCATTCAGTGTCAGATGATTGATCGAAACCCCGCACGTCACAGCGAGCCCGCGCGCCTTCGCCTGCCGGATGATTGCAAGGCTCTCCGGACACGAAATCGTCGCCGCATGATACCGCCCGCCGGTCATCTCCACGAGCCGCACATCGCGTTCGATCATGATGATCTCGGCGACCTTCGAAATGCCGGGCAACCCAAGCCGCGTCGCGACCTCGCCGGAATTCATGGCCCCACTGCCCGCCAGATACGGGTCTTCCGTGTGGTGGACAATCAGCGCGCCGAAATCGCGCCCATAGAGCAGCGCGTTCTTCATCACCCGCGTGTTGGCGACGCTCGTCTTGCCGTTCGAAAACGCCACCGCCCCGGCCCGCTTGAGAAGACCGATCTCGGTCATCTCCTCGCCCTTGAGCCCCTTCGTCACCGCCGCCATGGTGTGGATGTGTACGATCGCATTGTCGCGCGCACGCCGCTGGATGAAATCGACAAGCGACACCTGATCGATCACCGGATCCGTATCCGGCATCACGATCATCGTCGTCACGCCACCCGCCGCCGCCGAATGGCTCGCCGTTTTCAAAGTCTCGCGATGTTCGTATCCCGGCTCACCCGTGAAAACCTGCGCATCGACCAGCCCGGGACACAGCATGCGCCCTTTGCAATCGACGACGGTCGCACCCTCCGGCGCATTGCGCCGCAATGAGGCGCCGAGATCGGCAATCACGCCGTCTTTGACAAAAAGCCCGCCCGGCTCGTCCCGGTTCGTCTCCGGATCGACGAGGCGCGCGTTGATGAAGGCCGTGGGGCCGGACGGTTTGCGCGGTGCGGTGACGGAGGATGGGCTCATGGGGGTCGCGCAGCTCATGATTTGATCGTTTCAGGTTTGGGCAGGTTCATCGCCAGCGCCTCCAGCACCGCCATGCGCACGGCAACCCCCATCTCCACCTGCTCGCGGATCACGCTGCGCGGATCGTCCGCAATCGTCGAGGCAATCTCTACGCCCCGGTTCATCGGCCCCGGATGCATCACCAGCGCATCGGGCTTGGCCCGCGCCAGCTTCTCATGATCGAGCCCGAAGAAGTGGAAGTATTCGCGCACCGACGGCACATAGGAGCTTTCCATCCGCTCTCGCTGCAGCCGCAGCATCATCACCACGTCCGCGCCCTCGATGCCCTTCCACATATCGGTGAACACTTCGACGCCCAGCCGCTCCGGCTTCGCCGGCAGCAGCGTCGACGGCGCGATGAGCCGCACGCGCGCCCCCATGGTGTTCAATACGTCCACGTTCGACCGCGCCACCCGCGAATGCAGAATGTCGCCGCAGATCGCCACTGTCAGCCCCGAGATCCGCCCCTTCGCGCGCCGGATCGTCAGCGCGTCCAGCAATGCTTGTGTGGGATGCTGGTGCGCGCCGTCGCCCGCATTGATCACCGAGCAATCGACCTTCTGCGACAGCAACTCCACCGCGCCGGCCGAATGATGCCGCACGACGATGATATCCGGCCGCATGGCATTGAGCGTGATCGCCGTATCCACCAGCGTCTCGCCCTTCGACACCGACGAGGTGGCGACATTCATGTTCATCACATCCGCGCCAAGCCGCTTGGCGGCCAGCTCGAACGATGCCTGCGTCCGGGTTGAACTCTCGAAGAACAGATTGATATGCGTTCGCCCGCGCAGAACCTGCCGCTTTTTCTCCGCTTGCGGCGGCGAATCGGCGTTCTTGTCGGCGAGGTCGAGAAGGAAATCGATTTCGGGCACCGTCAGCTTCTCCGTCGAGAGAAGGTGGCGATGCGAGAAGCTCTTGGTTTGCTTCTGTGCAGATATGGCCATTAAAGCGGGTTCTCTACGCGCAAAAAGGCCCCCCCGCAAGCGTCACTCGACAACTCTCCCCAATTGGCGCGACGGGATGGTTGCAATGTGCTTAAAAGTGCCGGTTCGGGAGACAGTTGAAGCATGAGCGACCGCTTCGCGACTGACGCCGTGTCCAATCAGGTGCCACCCCTGACGGATGTGAACCTGTTTGCCGCCGACGTGGCCTTGACCGACGCGGTGACCCGCGAAGGCGCCGCCGCATCCGCCCGGACGCTCAATGCCTTCGGCCTCACGGCCGGGTCCGAGGAAGCCCGCGAACTGGCCACTCTAGCCAACCGCCACACCCCCGAACTCGCCACCCATGACCGCCACGGCCGCCGCCTCGACCTCGTCACCTATCATCCGGCTTATCACGATCTCATGCGCCTCTCCTGCGCCGAAGGCCTTGCCAATGGAACCTGGGCGCACTTAGGCCCCGCCGGCGGCACCCCCGACAAAGCCGCCCACGTCACGCGCGCCGCCAACCTCTATCTCGCCGCCCAGATGGAGCCAGGCCACTGCTGCCCCCTCACCATGACCAACGCCGCCGTCCCGGTCCTTCTCAAAAACGAAAGCCTCGCCCGCGACTGGCTGCCCCTCGTCCTGTCCCGCACGTACGATCCGAGTTTCGAACCCGCCGCCGGCAAAGCCGGCGTCACTCTCGGCATGGGGATGACGGAAAAGCAGGGCGGCACCGACGTTCGCGCCAACACCACCCGCGCCACGCGTAACCCCGACGGCCTCTACACCTTGACCGGGCACAAGTGGTTCCTGTCCGCGCCCATGTCGGATGCTTTTCTTATCCTCGCGCAAACCGATGCCGGCCTCTCGCTCTTCCTCGTCCCCCGCTTCCTGCCCGATGAAAGCGTCAACCCACTCCACTTCCAGCGTCTGAAAAATAAGCTCGGCAACCGCGCCAATGCATCTTCCGAAGTCGAGTTGCACGCCGCTACCGGCTGGCTCATCGGCGAGGAAGGCCGCGGCGTCGCATCGATCGTCGACATGCTCACCTATTGCCGTCTCGACTGCGCGATCTCATCGGCGGGCCTGATGCGATCGAGCCTCGCCCACGCCGTCCATCATGCCGAGCATCGCCACGCCGGCGGCCGCGCCCTTGTCAACGAACCCCTGATGCAGCAGGTCCTCGCCGATCTGACGCTTGATGTCGAAGCCGCCGTCGCGCTCTCCTTCCGCCTCGCCCGCTCCTTCGACCGCGCCCGCGATCCCCGCGCCGCCGCCTGGCGCCGCCTCATGACGCCCGTCACGAAATACTGGGTCACCAAGATCGCGCCCGCCCTCATCGCCGAAGCCATGGAGTGCCTCGGCGGCAACGGCTACGTCGAAGACTGGCCCGTCGCCCTCCTCTATCGCGAAGCCCCCGTCAACGCGATCTGGGAGGGCTCCGGCAACGTCATGGCGCTCGATGTCCTGCGCGTCCTGCAAAAGGAACCCGATGTCGCCGAATTGGTGACGGACGAGCTGCGCGCCGCCTGTGCCGGCGACCCCGCGCTCACCGCCGGATTCGAACGTCTGGAGGCCGTCCTCCACGAACCCCGCCTTCTTGATGGGCGGGCCCGGCAACTCGTCGAATCCCTCGCCAAACTTGCAGCCGGCGCCATCCTCCGCGCCCAAGGCAACGCCGCCATCGCCGACGCCTTCATCGCGACCCGGATCGGCGGATCGGCCCGCTCGACCTACGGCCAAGGCCTCGACAGCTTCGACCTCAAAGCCATCCTCGCCCGCGCCACGCCAAACCGTCAGGCGTGAGGCCATCTGTCCGCATTGGCCCCGTCGCCGGACCAGATTGACGGTTGCGGCCCCCCGCCGCCTGGGCTAGACGGTGCCCGCGAAGTCGGGCCTTCTCGCTTTCCTAACCACCGGACATTATGCTCCGGCGGATTGAGGCGCGAACCGCCTCTCCGAAGGCCCCCGCTCAAATTGAGCGGAACCTTTTCATGGTGTTAGCTGCCGTAGCTCAGTGGTAGAGCACTCCCTTGGTAAGGGAGAGGTCGAGAGTTCAATCCCCTCCGGCAGCACCATTTACTGCATCTCAAAATCGATAATGCCGTGCGAGCCACATTGGCCCTTCCTGTCTCGGCACGCCAAAAAGGGCATGCTAGATCCATGTGGTATGGACCGCGCGCCGGACCGGCGGAGCGCCGATCGCCGGATGCAATCCGGCCTCGCAATGATTACGTATCCTTCGCACAATCCCATCGCGCAACTCCTAGCGCCCCTGATCCCGGACCCATCCCATCCATGTCCAGTAAAACGACCAAGCTCATGACGGCCAAGCCCCCCCTCGTTGCCCGCCCCTCTCGCGCCGAGGCCGAAGCCGCCGTGCGCACGCTCATTTCCTGGGCCGGCGACGACGTCACCCGCGACGGCCTGCACGAAACGCCGTCTCGCGTTGTGCGCGCGTACGAAGAATATTTCCGCGGCTACGACCAGGATCCGGAAGACATTCTCAACAAAACCTTCGAGGAGATCGAAGGCTACGACGAGATGATCGTGCTCCGCTCCATCCGCTTCGAAAGCCATTGCGAGCATCACATGGCCCCGATCATCGGCCGCGCCTGGGTTGGCTATATTCCGCAGGGCCGCGTTGTCGGCATCTCGAAGCTCGCTCGCGTCGTCGAAGCCTACGCCAAGCGACTCCAGATCCAGGAGAAGATGACGGCACAAATCGCCAACGCGATCGACTCTGTATTGAAGCCGCAGGGCGTCGCTGTCGTCATCAAGGCCGAGCATCAGTGCATGACCGCCCGCGGCGTCATGAAGCCCGGCACCGATCTCGTCACCAGCCGCATGCTCGGCATCTTCCGCGACAATGCGATCACGCGTCAGGAATTCTTGTCGATGGTCGACTAATTACGGCGCAATCATCCAGTCGCAAAGGGCGTCGAGCATCTGCGGCGCCCTTTGTCATTTCACCAGCAATTCCGGCCGGTATTCGAAATGCATGGTGTCGTAGTGATACCAGCGCCCACCCCAGATGAACCCGTACTTTTCGAAGATCCGCACGATCTCTTCCGGGATGGTATTCTGCCACGCATAGTGCCCATCCGCGTCCGGCTTCGACCACCGCCAGTAGTGCGCGTGCTTCAACGCCAGATCGATCGCGATGCCATGCCCGTGCGTTGACAGCCGCTCCGTCCCCGCAATCACCCGGCACGCGTATGTGCCCGCCACCGGAATAAGGTAGCGGTCGAATGTGCGAGGTAAAGCCTCCAATTCATCCGAAACCGCCTTCAGCTTCTCCGCCACGCCATTGACCCGCGTCACCTTGAGCGTCGTCCGCCCCCGCGAAGGCATCCAAGCGATCTCGACAAGATTGCGCTGAACCTCACCCGCGCGGCAGTTGCCATACATCCGGTCGAAGAAAGCCTCGGGCCGGGCCCGCCCCGGATCGGCATCCACCGACGGTGGCCCAAGTGGTCCCGTCGAGTAAGGGATCGCAAAAATATCCTGCAGGTCTGGCGCGCGCACCAAGTCGTCAAACGGCTTCACGCCGCGGCCGTCGTCAATCGGCAGGCGGGTCCCGTCGCGCCACACGATCGCCCCGCCCTCCACCGTTGCAATATGATCCGGATAGGCCGCTTTCAGCCGCCGCCCCGCCTCGTCCGGCGTCATTTCATTGGCCAGCACCGCCCCGCCGCCTAAGCCGGCCCATGCCACAAGCGTGGCCATGCCATTGATAAAATTGCGCAAACGCTTGTTTCCCATCCTGAAAATGAGCGGCCCCCTTTCCCTTTACCCGAAAAGAACACCTGCTACAGTGTGGTCAAGCAGCAGCCAGTCGAAGCCTGATGAGAAGTCCGCGCGCCGGTCCCGGCAGTCCGCGGTCTGGACCAGGTTCTGGGGATCAACACCGTGAGCGGTTACGCCGACGAGCCGGAAAAGGCTGAAAATCCGCCCAAAGCGCCGAGCCCCACTGCGGGGAGCGAACACGGGGCGTTCGACCGCCCCCCACCCGTCTATGGCGCCCTGGACCTGGGCACCAACAATTGCCGCCTCCTTCTCGCGCGACCCTCCCGCCGCGGTTTTCGCGTCGTCGACGCCTTTTCGCGCATTATCCGCCTTGGCGAGGGCGTCTCCCAATCGGGCCGCCTGTCAGAGGCCGCCATGTCGCGCACCATCGATGCGCTCCGCGTCTGTGCCCAGAAACTCGATCGTGCCGGCACGCACCGCGCCCGTCTCGTCGCCACGGAAGCCTGCCGCTCCGCCGCCAACTCCAACGATTTCCTCTCCCGCGTGAAAAGCGAAGTCGGCCTCGACATCGAAGTCCTAGACCCCGAAGAAGAAGCCATTCTCGCCGTCGCCGGTTGCGCCACCTTGATCGACACCAGCGTCGACTATGCACTCGTCTTTGACATCGGCGGCGGCTCGTCCGAACTCATCTGGATCGACCTGCGCCGCATCTCTGGCTCCGGCCCCCACGCCGCCTCACGCATCATCGACAGCGTCCGCCGCGGCAATGGCCAATCCGTGTGGACCTCGCTCCCCGTCGGCGTTGTTACGCTGGCCGAGCGCTTCGGCGGCTGCGAAGTCACATCCGAAATTTTCGAAGCGATGGTCACCTACGTCTCTGGACTGATCGCGCCCTTCGAACAGCGCCACAATTTTCGCCGCCGCATCGAGGGCAGCGCGGTCCACTTCCTCGGCACCTCCGGCACCGTCACCACCGTCGCCGGCATCCAACTGGGATTGCCGCGCTACGATCGCAGCAAGGTCGACGGCTGCTGGATGCGCGTCGCCGATGTGAACCGCGTCACCTACGATCTCTTGGGCCGCACCTATCAGCAGCGCGTCGCCGAACCCTGCATCGGTCACGACCGCGCCGATCTGGTCCTCGCCGGCTGCGCGATTTTGGAAGCCGTCATCCGCGCCTGGCCCTGCGAACGTTTGCGCGTGGCCGATCGGGGGTTGCGCGAAGGCATCCTGTCCTCGCTCATGATGGAAGATAATACATTTCGCAGCGGCCGCCGCCGCCGCAGAGGCGATTGGACAGATGGCAAATAAAAGCAAAGGTAAATCTCCGCCCAAGGGCCCGGGCGGAGGACAGCGCATGCTGCGTGTGCGCGTGAAAACGGCCGCCAAGCGGACCACCTCGTCGGCGCGCTGGCTCGAGCGGCAGTTGAACGACCCCTATGTCGTCGCAGCCAAACGCGAGGGCTTCCGCTCGCGCGCCGCCTACAAGCTGACCGAACTCGACGACAAATACCGGTTTCTGAAACCCGGCCAGCGCGTCGTCGATCTGGGTGCTGCACCCGGAGGCTGGTCCCAGGTCGCCGCCGATCGTGTAAAATCCCTTGAAGGGCGCGGTCAGGTCATCGCTATCGACTACCTCGGCGTCGAACCCATTCCCGGCGTCGAAATCGTCGAACTCGATTTCACCGACGATACCGCCGAACCGAAATTGAAAGCGCTGCTGCGCGACGGCGGCGCCGATGTGGTGCTCTCCGACATGGCTGCCCCCACCGTCGGCCACACCAAGACCGATCACTTGCGCATCATGGGGCTCGCCGAGTCCGCCGCCTACTTCGCCTGCGACGTGCTCTCGCCCGGCGGCGCATTCGTCTGCAAGGTCTTCCAGGGCGGCACCGAAAAAGAACTTCTCGAACTCTTGAAAAAATCGTTCGGTGTCGTCCGCCATGTCAAACCGCCGGCCAGCCGCAGCGATTCCGCCGAACTTTATGTCGTGGCCACCGGCTTTCGCGGCAAACTTAGCGATCAGACAAAATAAAAACGGCGACCGCGGAGGCGATCGCCGTTCGATTGACCACTCGCTGTTTAAGGCGAGCCGATCGCACGTCAGATTTAGATGACGTCGATCTCGGCCGGCAGGTAAGACGTCACTTCGAGGCCGACTTCCTGCTCGCGAACGGCGGGCTTGGTCCAGGTTTTCATGGTGTTTCCTCCAGTTTCATTTTTGCTAAGCACGTGTCTAGCGGGGGTTGGATACCCAAGAACCCACGCCAGGTCCAATCGAATTTTCCTGTCCCGGGGATCAGACCGACTGATATGTAACAGTATTTCGTTACAGTTGGTCCGCGCCGGATCGCACTGCAACACGAGCGCCGGAAGACTTTTTGGGCCGGCGGCTCCCTCTGGCGCAGGCCACGCGCGGTGGGCCGCACTTCCCCTGCCATAGCGCCGGTGATATAGCGCTGCCGACATGATTTGCGGGCCGGTTCTGCGCCCGCTCTGTCACTTATCCGACAAGGAGATAGACATGGCGAAAAGCCCGATCGTCAACGATTTGGCGTTGGCGCTGACGTTTGACGACGTGCTGCTCGTTCCGGCGGCCTCCGAAGTCATGCCGGGACAGGTCAACGTGGCCTCGCGCGTCACCAAGTCGATTAAGGTCAATATCCCCATTATCTCCGCCGCCATGGATACGGTTACCGAGGGCCGCCTCGCCATTGCCATGGCCCAGGAAGGCGGCATCGGTGTGCTGCATCGCAACCTCGAACCGAAGGATCAGGCGACGCATGCAACCCAGGTCAAAAAATATGAAAGCGGCATCGTCCTCAACCCGGTGACCATCACGCCGGATGCCAAACTGGCCGAAGCCCTGAAGCTCATGGCCGACAATTCGATCTCCGGCATCCCGGTGGTCGAGAAGCCGGAAGGCAAAGGCAAGCTCGTCGGAATCCTCACCAACCGCGACGTCCGCTTCGCCACCAACATGGAGACCCCCGTCTCCGAACTGATGACGAAGGACAGGCTCATCACCGTGCCGCGTTCGGTCAGTCAAGCCGATGCGCGCCGCCTTCTCCATCAGCACCGCATCGAAAAGCTCGTGGTGGTCGATGATGATTACCACTGCGTCGGCCTCATCACGGTCAAAGACATCGAGAAAGCCCAGAAGCATCCCAACGCCTGCAAGGATGAAGCCGGCCGCCTCCGCGTCGCCGCCGCCACCACAGTTGGCGACGACGGCTTCGCCCGCGCGGAAGCGCTCATCGCCGCCGGCTGCGATCTCATCGTCGTCGATACCGCGCACGGTCATTCCATCCGCGTTCTTGAGATGGTGACGCGCATCAAGAAGATGTCGAATGCGGTGCAAGTCGCCGCCGGCAACGTCGCGACCGCGGCCGCCACCCGTGCCCTCATCGACGCGGGAGCCGATGCGGTCAAAGTCGGCATCGGCCCGGGCTCCATCTGCACCACGCGCATCGTGGCCGGCGTCGGCGTGCCCCAGCTCACCGCCATCATGAATTGCTCGGCCGAAGCCAAGAAGCACGGCATCCCGATCATCGCCGACGGCGGCATCCGCTTCTCCGGCGACATCGTCAAGGCGCTCGCCGCCGGCGCCGATTGCGTCATGATCGGCTCGTTGCTGGCCGGCACAGACGAAGCCCCCGGCGACACGTATCTCTACCAGGGCCGAACCTATAAGGCCTATCGCGGCATGGGTTCCGTTGGCGCCATGGCGCGCGGCTCGGCCGACCGCTACTTCCAGCAGGAAGTCAAAGACACGCTCAAACTCGTGCCCGAAGGCATCGAAGGCCAAGTCCCCTATAAGGGCCCAGCCGAAGGCGTCCTTCACCAACTCGTCGGCGGCCTGCGTGCCGGCATGGGCTACACAGGATCGGCCACTCTGGAAGACCTGCGGAACAACGCCGAATTCGTGCGCATCTCGCCAGCGTCCATGCGCGAAAGCCACGCACACGGTGTTGCCATCACCCGCGAAAGCCCGAACTATCCCGGCGGACTGTAAGGAAAGCAGCGATGAACCCCAATCTTTCGATCGTCCAGCCCCTGCTCGTGCAGGCCGGGCTGACATTCATCCTGCTCTTCTGGATGGCCAAGGAACGCGTCGGCGCGATCCGCGGCGGCACTGTCATCCGCAACGAAACCGGTGTGCGTCCGACATGGGTGGGCCGTGCCGGCACAGTCTCGAACGCGTTCCACAATCAGCTCGAAATGCCGATGCTGTTTTTCGTGGTCACGATCCTCGCGATCCTGACTGGCTCGGCCGACTATCTCATGACCGCGCTCGCCTGGGTGTACGTCATCCTGCGCATCGTCCATGCCGCGATCCACACGACCTACAACAAGATCCCGCACCGCTTCGTCGCCTACCTTCTCAGTAACCTCGTGCTGCTCGCCATGTGGGTGAAGCTCGCCATGCACGTATTCACCGCAGGCTAATCTCATGAAACCCGGCGCGCGCATCGCGGCTGCCATCGAAGTCCTCGATACCATCATCACCCGTCACCAGCCCGTTGGCATCGCACTCGCCGACTGGGGCAAGGCGCACCGCTTTGCCGGCTCCGGCGACCGCAACGCCATCGGCGGCCTCGTCTATGACGCTCTGCGCCGCCGCGGCTCGATCGCCTGGGCCATGCAGTCCGATACGCCGCGCGCACTCGCCATCGGCGCCGCGCCCGCCGCCTTTCGCATGGAGCCCGACGCCGTCGCCGCCGTCTGTGACGGTGAGACCCACGCCCCCGCGCCCCTATCTGAAATGGAACGCGCCGGACTGACGCGCGCGCTCGATGAATCCCCGCCCCACATTCAAGCCGACATCCCGGAATGGCTCTGGCCCAGCTTCACCGCAGCCTTCGGTGACACCGCCATCGAGCAAGGCCGCAAGCTCGCCGAACGCGCCCCCGCCGACTTGCGCGTCAACACGTTGAAAGCCACCCAGGAAAAAGTGCTGAAGGCCCTGGCTGAGTTCGGCGCCGAAGCCTGCGCCCACTCGCCCGTCGGCGTCCGCGTCCCCCCGCCCGTTGGCACCGGCCGTACGCCCAACCTGGAGGCCGAGGCAGCCTTCCAGGCCGGTTGGTGCGAAATCCAAGACGAAGGCTCGCAACTGGCGGCCCTCCTTGCCGGCGCCGCTCCCCGCTTGCAGGTGCTCGATCTGTGCGCAGGTGCGGGTGGCAAAACGCTGGCGATGGCCGCCGGCATGCAGAACACCGGCCAGATCTTCGCCTACGACGACGACCGCAACCGCTTGAAACCCATCTTCGAACGCGTCAAGCGCGCCGGCGTACGCAACGTCCAGATCCTCAAGGGCGGCGATCAGAAGGCGTTGGAAGCGCTGGGCCCCAAGTTCGATCTCGTCCTGATCGACGCGCCCTGCACCGGCACCGGCGTTTGGCGCCGCCGCCCGGAAAGCAAGTGGAAGCTCAAACCCCGCAACATCGAAGAACGCCAGACCGAGCAAGCCGCTATCCTCGCCACCGCCCGCAACCTCACCAAGCCCGGCGGCCGCCTCGTTTACGTCACCTGCTCGCTGCTTCCCGAGGAAAACCGCGGCACCCTGGAAAACTTCCTGGCTTCCGCACCGGAGTTCTCGGTCGTGCCCTACGGCCCCGTCTGGCAGGAGCGCATCGGCACGGAGCCGCCCGCCTCCGCCGACGGCCGCACCGACACACTTCAACTCACCCCTGCCTCCCACGGCACCGATGGATTTTTCATCGCCATCATGGACCGCGCCAAAGCCTGACGTCTTCTCACCGGATTTTTTCGCGCCCCCATCTTGCAAAGCCCCAATGCTGCGATAGCTAATGCAGCTGAGCCTTGCTGCATGCATGCGCTCCGCCGGTCGGGAGCCCTGTCGAGGGGTGATCGCGGGTGCCGTCACGCTTCGTTGCTGTCGCTCCGCACCGCGAAAGCCGTTCGGACGATCCGGGGGAGACGATCGTCGATCATGGCCGCTGTGCCACGGTGTCCTGGCGTTCCCGCAATCGCTGCGCAATCAGCGAACGCTCCGCTTTTTCAAACTCAAATCCGAATTTCTGAACTTTGCGCGCCGCGCGGCGTTGAGCGGGCGCACGCGACATATTCGGCGAGGGCCTGAATGCACGGCAGCCAGAATTCGTTTCTCACCCAGAAATGTGAAGTCCGTGCCGCCGATGACCGGGGCGGATTTACCGTCGTCGCCAAGGAGCCCATCGCCAAAGGTGAACTGATCGTTGTCTGGAGCGGCACTCTGGTCGACGGCGCCGAACTGGCATCTCTCCCCCCGCCCGTGAAGCGCCACTCGCTCCAGGTCGAGGAGGATCATTATCTGGTGTCTCTCACCGACTGTGAACCGCCCGATTACGTCAACCACTCCTGCGCGCCCAACGCCGGCCTCTCCGGCCAGATCGGCCTCGTCGCCATGCGCGACATCCGCTCCGGCGAAGAAGTCACCTACGATTACGCGATGAGCGACGGCTCCGCCTACGACGAATTCGACTGCTGCTGCGGCGCGGCTGAGTGCCGGGGCCGCGTCTCGGGCGACGATTGGAAACGTCCCGAACTCTGGCAGCGCTACCAGGGATACTTTTCGCCCTACCTCCAGCGCCGCATCGCCAAACTCCGCCGCCGCCTGCTGACGCGCCCCGTCACGAGCGTTTTCAGCCGTCTGGGCACCAGCAGCCGCGCTCGTGCCTAAAAACAAATGGGAACTGATGTGTGGCTTGCTCGGTTATCCGGGCATGGCTGCGCGTGTTTGCGTAGCGCCAACATGAGGAACCGTCATGTCACGCCGCTGGATCATCACCGCCGTCATTTTCATGATCGTCAACGCCGTGCTGTTCGGGATCGGCGTAACGGCCGTGCTATCCATACCCTCACTGGCAAATGACGCCTCCACCCTCATCTGGGTCGTCGTCGCCATGAGTTTTCTTCTGGCGCTTCCTATTGCCTACCTATTGGCCCCGCGCCTGCGCGCACGGTATCAGCGCATCGAAGAAGCCCGCCGCCATGCCCGCGAGAAGGATGAGCTGCGCACGTCGCCGCGCACATCAACGATGCCCCACTGATCAAGATCAGATCATTCGCCGATCTTGCGCACATACCCAGCATCGAAGACGCGGTAGTCGCACGTCAGCTCTTCGCCCTCTTCAATATCGCGCGTCGCCACGTCATAGCCCTCGATCGCGCCATCGACATGAACACCGGCAGTATTGGGATTATCCGCGTGGTTCATGAACCGCGCGTTGTCCAGACAGTAGACATATAGTCCACTTGCCTCATGCACATACGTGTAGGTCTCGATCGCCTCCCGTGCCATATCGGGCAACGCCGCGATCTGCTCCGCGCTGAACAACTGATCGAACCCCGGTACAAATCGCCACGTCACCGTCCCCGCCTTGATCGGTTCTGCGGCAAACAAACCCGTGCCCTCGATCAAACTTTGTCCCAGGCGCGTTTTGACCATCAGCATGGGTGTGGCATCTCCGAGGGTGGCGGTGCGGCGTCCGAGCGTGATAGGCCGCAAGCGGAATGAAGTCGAGGCGGTGCCGCCGGGGGAATGATGTTGCGCGATAGTCAGGTTCTGGCGCTGGCCGATGGGGGCACCGCGGGCTTTGCCGAATACGGCGACCCGGTTGGCCGCCCCGTCGTCGCCCTCCACGGCGCACCCGCCTGCCGTCTCATGTTTGCCGCCGCCGACGCAGCCGCCAAGTCGCACGGCCTGCGTATCCTCGCACCCGACCGTCCCGGATACGGCCTCACACCATCCAACGTGGGAGCGTCTCTCGCCGAGCGAACACTCTGGCTCAAAAAAGTCGTCGACGCCCTCGACCTCGAGCGCTTCGCACTGCTCGGCATCTCCGGCGGCAGCCCTTTTGCGGTCGCTCTAGCCGAGAGCCTCAATGATCGCGTCACCGCGCTCGCCCTCGTCTCGCCCATGGGCCCCGTCGCCGACTATGCCGAAAGCGCCGAAGGCAAACTCGAACCGGTCTCGTTTCTGCACGACCGCTTCTTCATGCATATGCCCTACCAGAGCTGGCTCACCCACCCCCTCGGCGATCTGAGCGCGTGGATGTTCCGCCACGGCCCGGAGATGTTCACCAGCCTCCTGCCCCGCATCGCCACCTCCGTCGATTCGCGCATCCTCTCCAAGCCCGAGGTCGCACAAACCATGCGCACGATGACACTCGAGGCTTTCCGCCAAGGCGGATCGGGCGGCACGGCGGATTTAGAAATCTTCGGCCGCCCTTGGGGCGTGAACTTCACCAATGTGACCGCCCCCGCCGTCGTCTGGCAAGGCACCGACGATCATGTCGTCCCGCCCCAAGCCGCCCGCTGGCTCGCCGGCCAACTGCCCAACTGCACGTTGCATAGCCTCGACGGCGCCGGCCATTTCTGGGTCTTCGAGCACGTCGAAGACATCATCCAAACCCTCGAAGCGCTCATGTCGCAGAACGGAAGCCGCACCGCTCACGTTTCTTAATCGCGCCCATTCATCCAATGGCGCGCGGGAATCGTTTACTCATGACGTCAACACAAGTTCGGATTGAGGATCGGTCGATGAGCTACTACCTGCCGCTGGGAGCTTTTATCGCCCTCGTGTTCGTCGCCGCCTCGACCGGCGCCCTGTTCCAGCCGGGCGCCTGGTACGCCAGCCTAAACAAGCCCTCATGGACCCCGCCCGACTGGCTCTTCCCCGTCGCCTGGAGCGTCCTCTACCTCATGATCGCGATTGCCGGCTGGAAGGTCTGGCAGGCGGAAGGCATCAAAGCCGCCCTCGTGGTCTGGGGCGTCAGCCTCCTCCTCAACATGGCGTGGTCATGGATCATGTTCGGCCGTCAGGAAATCGGCCTCGCTCTTGTCGATCTCATCTTGCTCTGGATCTCGATCGTCGCGTTCATGGTCCTCGCCTGGCCCGTCAGCCAGACCGCGACCTATCTCTTCATTCCCTATTTCTTCTGGGTCTCATTCGCCGGCGTCCTGAACTTCGCCGTCTGGCGCCTCAACCCTTGAGCACCAGATACTGAAACGCGATCATCGCCGCGAACGAGAGCGTCACGACGAGGCCGACCGTCCCGGACGGCGCGTTCTTATTCCAAGACCCTACACGAGTCCGCCGTCCGGGCGCGATGAACCCCATTCCGGTGCGAAACCCCCGCTTGCGGCGCCGCCCCGCCTTGACGCTGCGGGGCCCGGATGGTCTACCGCCCCTAACGGGCCAGACCCTGGAGGTCCCAGGCCCCCATTTGCTGCCGGAGCCACCCCCGTCCCATGCACCCCGAAAGCGTCCTCATCATCGATTTCGGCAGCCAGGTCACTCAGTTGATCGCGCGCCGCGTGCGCGAATCCGGCGTCTATTGCGAGATCCATCCATTCCAGAGCGCGGACGCCGCATTCCAGCGCCTCGCCCCAAAAGCCGTCATCCTCTCTGGCGGCCCTGCCTCCGTCACCGAAGAAAATAGCCCACGCGCCCCCCAGGCGGTCTTCGACGCCAACATTCCCATCTTCGGCATCTGCTATGGCCAGCAGTCCATGGCCGAGCAATTGGGCGGCAAAGTCGAAAGCGGCCACCACCGCGAATTCGGCCGCGCCATGCTCGAAGTCCGCGAGCCCTCCGCGCTGTTCGACGGCGTCTGGAACACGGGCGAGCGCCATCAGGTCTGGATGAGCCACGGCGACCGCGTCACGCGCCTGCCCGACGGCTTCAAGGTCATTGCCACCAGCGAGAACGCACCCTATGCGGCCGTCGCCGACGAAGCCCGCCGCTTCTACGCCGTGCAGTTCCACCCCGAAGTGGTCCACACCCCCGATGGCGCGAAACTCATCGCCAACTTCGTCCACAAAATCGCCGGCCTCAAGTCCGATTGGACCATGGCCGCCTACCGCCGCGAGATGATCGCCAAGATCAAAGCCCAGGTCGGCGCCGGGCGCGTCATCTGCGGCCTCTCCGGTGGCGTCGACAGCGCGGTCGCCGCCGTCCTCATCCACGAGGCCATTGGCGACCAACTCACCTGCGTCTTCGTCGATCACGGACTGATGCGCCAGTCGGAAGCCGAACAAGTCGTCGACCTCTTTCGCGGCCACTACAACATCCCGCTGGTCCACGTCGACGCATCCGAGCTATTTCTCGGCGAACTCAAAGGCATCTCCGACCCCGAGACCAAGCGCAAAACCATTGGCCGCCTTTTCATCGATGTCTTCGAAAAGGAAGCCAAGAAGATCGGCGGCGCCGCCTTCCTCGCCCAAGGCACGCTCTACCCCGACGTCATCGAAAGCGTCTCCTTCACCGGCGGCCCGTCGGTCACGATCAAATCGCACCACAACGTCGGCGGCCTGCCCGAGCGCATGAACATGAAGCTCGTCGAGCCCCTGCGCGAACTCTTCAAAGATGAGGTCCGCGCACTCGGACGGGAATTGGGCCTCCCCGACGCCTTCGTCGGCCGCCATCCCTTCCCCGGCCCCGGCCTCGCCATCCGCATCCCCGGCGAAATTACGCCGGAAAAGCTCGACATCCTGCGCAAAGCCGATGCGATCTATCTCGATGAAATCCGCAACGCTGGCCTCTATGACGCCATTTGGCAGGCCTTCGCCGTGCTCCTCCCCGTCCGCACCGTTGGCGTGATGGGCGATGGCCGCACCTACGACCATGTGCTCGGCCTGCGCGCCGTCACCTCCGTCGACGGCATGACCGCCGACTTCTACCCCTTCGACATGGGCTTCTTAGGTCGAGTGGCAACGCGGATCATCAACGAAGTCCGCGGCATCAACCGCGTCGTCTACGACGTCACCTCAAAACCCCCCGGCACCATCGAGTGGGAGTAAGAACCGTGTGACGGTGACCGGCTACCGAGGAGAAAGAAAATGCTGCTCCGTCCGCCACTGCCACCGTTCAGCGAGGCCGACGCAGTCATCAAGGTCCGCAAAGCCGAGGATGCCTGGAATGGGCGCGACCCGGCTCAAGTCGCGCTCGCCTATACGCCCGATAGCCGCTGGCGCAATCGCTCCACTTTCCTGACCGGCCGCGCCGAGATCGAACAGTTCCTCGCCGGCAAATGGCAGCGCGAGTTCGAATATCGGCTCATCAAGGAACTGTGGGCAACCAGCGGCAACCGCATCGCTGTGCGTTTTGTCTATGAATACCACGACGCTGATGGCCAATGGTGGCGCGCGCACGGCAACGAGAATTGGCTTTTCGACGAGGCCGGCTACATGGCCGAGCGGCACGCCAGCATCAATGACGTCGCTATAGCGGAAGCCGCGCGGCTCTTCCGATGGGACCGGTCAGGCGTCCGGCCGCCGGATCATCCCGGGCTGAGTGAGCTTAGACTTTGATTGAGCGATGGGGCGTCGCCCCTTAGCCCTTAAACCGCTTCCATGTCACGGTCACGCGCGTGCCCACGGGAACGCGGGGATAAAGATCCAGCACGTCTTCGTTATACATGCGGATGCAGCCCTTGGAGACGGCCGAACCGATGGTCCATGGCGCGTCGGTGCCGTGAATACGATACATCGATGCGCCCAGATACAGCGCGCGCACGCCGAGCGGGTTCTGCGGATGTCCGCCGGGCACGTAGACCGGCAGCTTCGGGTTTTCGCGCCGCATCTCGGCCGTCGGCGTCCATCCCGGATTGACCGCCTTGCGCGTCACCGACGTCACGCCCGACCAGCGGCTCTGCTCGCGCGGCACGGCGATCGGATACGACAGCGCGGCACCCCGCTGATAGACCCAGTACAGCTTGCGATCGCCGAACGACACGATGATCTGCCGCGGCGCGACGCTCGCCGGGAAGCTCACGTCCTCACGGTACCCGCCGCCCCAGAGGAACGACAGAAAGTCCTGCGCGGCAGCCGGAGCCGGCCGGAAGCTCAACGCGGACAGACCTGCGATCAGGCAGACAAACAGGGTGCGAAACTTCGGGGCATACGGCATGGACGGCGTCCTCGCGACGGTGACGGTTAGTTGGGCTTCACGCGGGCAAGCGCCCATGGACGGCGGGCGCCGGGCGTTAGTCTCAGAATTGCAGCCGAAACTTTGCGGTGAGTTGCCCGCTGCGGCAAGCCGCACTAGCCCCTATGACGGCCACCCCGTGCGCGATCGGCGTGGAGGTGTGGCCGCGATGCCGCCAGCATCCGGGCTAACCGGCTGCCGGAGAGGTGTCATGTTTTGGAAGGAAATGGTGCCCAGGGCCGGAATCGAACCAGCGACACTGCGATTTTCAGTCGCATGCTCTACCAACTGAGCTACCTGGGCATTTTCGCCCGGCGTGATCGTGTGCCGCTGCGAAGTGGGCGTCTTATAGGTGCCGCATACGCCGCTGTCTAGCGGCCATTGTGAGCCACCCGCCGCGCAAGTCCGGGCCGGCCTCAATCGTCCTCGTCGCCAGCCGTCCGCACTCCGCGCGCACCCGGTTCACCCAGCCGCTCCCCGCTGTCGTCGGCCACGTCCAGTGCCGGACCGGGGATAACAAACGTCCCCCCTAGCCACCGCGCCAGATCGATGTCGGCACACCGCTTGGAACAAAACGGCCGATGCGCCTGGTCGGTCGGCTTCCGACACGTCGGACACCGTCCGCCTGATGAGTTGGATGCTTTGGCTTCACTCATCGCTTTGGCCCATCTGCCGCATGGCGTGCGCCGCGCTAATCGCGATCCGCTTCCGCCGCCCGGATCCAGTTGAAGTGGATCGGAAACCCTTCCGCCACCAACATTGTCACCACTTCCGTCAGCGGCAATCCCACAACGTTCGTGTACGACCCCTTGATCGTCTGCACGAACGAACCCGCCAACCCCTGGATCGCATACCCGCCCGCCTTGTCGCGCCATTCGCGCGTTGCGATGTAGGCTTCGATTTCACCCTTGGTCAGATATTTAAACCGCACCTTCGTATCGACGATCTTGGTGCGAATTTTATCGTTGGGCGCGATCAAGCACACCGCCGTCAGCACCCGGTGCGAGCGCCCCGACAGCCGGTTCAGAAACTCAACCGCCTCTTCCACCTGCTGCGGCTTGCCGAAGATCTTCATGTTGTTGGAAACGATCGTATCGGCGGCGAGCACATAGGCATCCGCGATATCCCGGTCGTTCGCGATCTGATCCCGCGCTGCCTCCGCTTTGGCCCGCGCCAGCCGCGCAACAAGCGCGCGCGGCATTTCCCCCTTCTTCGGCGTCTCGTCGAGCGAGGCCGGGCGCAGCGCATCCGGTTTGATGCCGGCCTGTTCCAGAAGCATCAGCCGCCGCGGACTGGCGCTCGCCAAAACGAGTTTAGGCCGCGGCACCATCCCGGTTTCCCGTGATGCAGTCTTAGCCAGTTCCGACCGCAACGTTTCGCGGCGCGGATTGTCGGTGCGGGAAAATGCGGAAAGCAGGGCCGATTTGGCAGTCGACATCCGGGGCGGGCTCCGTTGGCCGAAGGGCGGTCTGATCGGGTGGGAGATCTCCGGCGGCTCTATAGCACGCCAAGCCCCCGTCATTCACCATACCCGTGTTCCGGCCGATACAACCTTCAGCGGCACGAAGCTTTAAGCGTCGTCCCGCATCGTGGATCGCTAAGTGCGTTGCGCTCAGGCATCAATTTGGGCGATATCAGCCATCGAGCTGCGGTGAGTTCGGAGGAAGCATGTCCAAAGACCGCCTGGTCGACCTTCTCGGCGCGACGCCGCTTTTCGGCGCCCTCGACGCCGGCGAGCGTCTGTCGATCGCGCAAGAAATGCGCGAAGCGCAATACGGCCCCGGCCAAATCGTCTTCGGCCGCGGCGATCCCGGCCGCGATATTTTCTTCGTCATCGAAGGCCGCGTCCGCCTTTCCGTCCTCACTCCCGAAGGCCGCGAACTTTCTTTCGCCCACGCCGAAGCCGGTCAGGTCTTCGGCGAAATTGCCGTTCTCGATGGCGGCGTGCGCACAGCCGACGCCACCGCCGTCTCCAAGGTCGTCGCCCAGACTCTCTCCAAATCCGCCCTGATGCGCCTCGTGGAAACGCGAGCGCCTGTCCGCGAGAGCGTCATCCGCTTTCTTTGCAATCGCGTCCGTGAGGCCGACCAGCAGCTCGAAGGCATCGCCCTCTATCCCATCGAAGTCCGCCTCGCCCGCTTCTTTCTCGCTGCCGCGCGCCAGAAAGGCACCCACAAGCCCGGCGCCCGCGTCACGCTCGATCTGCCCATTTCGCAAAGTGAACTTGCGCTTCTAATCGGCGCCAGCCGCCCGAAGGTCAACGCAGCGCTGCAGCTTCTGCAAGATAGCGGCGCCGTCGAAAAGAGCGACAAGGCGATGATCTGCGATATCGACGAGCTGGAGAACATCGCAGGCACCGCGTGAGGATGAACACCATGACCGCGCAAGACCGCCGGCCATGATCAACGCACTAAAGCGCGCGCTGGCCCCCATAGCCGGCGGCATCGCAACCATCGGCGACCTGCCGCAGCTGCGGTCGCTTGGCGGCGTCATCGGCCGCCTCGGCGAGGCCGGCACCGCGGGCTACCCACCAGAGGTCAAGCGCCGGTTGATGATCCTCAACCTGATCTCCTACCTCATTGTCGTCTCGACGCTCGTCTATGCCATCCAGCACACGGTCCTCGATTACGATACCTACCGGCCCATCATCTGGATCAATCTCGGCCTCGTCGTTGCCGCCCTCGCCGTCCCCTTCGCCCATCGCATCAACGATGTGGCCGGCGCGCTCATCATCGTGGCGGCAGAGTGGGCAGCGCTCATCGCCTTCTCCATGTACCTGGGCCATCACTCCGGCGTGCATCTCCAGTATTTCGTAGGCGCCGCCGCGCCCTTCGTCGTCTTCGGCTTGAAGCGTCTTTGGCTCATCGTCCCGGTCATCTTATCAGGCCTCGCGCTCCACCTCGCCTCCTGGTTCTGGTTTCCCGAAAGCGCAGCCCTCATCCCCGCCGACAAGGAAGTCATCGACAGCATCTACGTCCAGGCTGCCATCACCACCGTCGGACTCATCGCCGCGTCGGTCTTCTACGCCTTCCGCCTCGCCGAACAGGCCAAGACCGAGACCGACAATCTCCTGCGCAATATCCTCCCCGATGCCATTGTCGAACGCCTTAAAGCGAAACCCGACGCCATCATCGCCGACCAATTCACCGACGCATCCGTTTTGTTCGCCGACATCTCCGGCTTCGTCGCACTCGCCCGTTCGCTCGGCTCCGCCAAAACCGTCGCCCTCCTCAATGAGATCGTCACCGAATTCGACGGCCTCGCCAAAGCCCACGGCGTGGAGAAAATCAAAACTATCGGGGACGCCTACATGGTCGCCGCCGGCATCCCCGAACCTTGCGACGATCACCTCCTGCGGCTGGCCCGAATGGGCGTCTCCATGCTCTCAACCGTCGAGCGGATTGCATCCGAGCGCGATCTCCCGCTGTCGATGCGCGTGGGTCTCGCATCGGGCCCCGTCATGGCCGGCGTCATCGGCAAGCAGAAGTTCAGCTATGATGTTTGGGGCGACGCAGTGAACCTTGCAGCCCGCCTGGAAAATCTCTCGCAACCCGGCCGCATTCTCGTCTGCCCGCGCTGCAAGAAGCTGTTGGAAAGCGCCTTCCAATTTGAAAGTCGCGGCGAGGTCGACATCAAAGGCTTAGGCCCCCGCGAAGTCTTCTTCCTCGTCTCGCCCTGAGCAACGTCAGACCGACGGCCCGCCCGCGATCTCAAACCGCCCTTTGATCCGGTCGGCCAGATCGTCCCTGAGCTTGCGATATGCGTTGAGCAGCACAAATCGCCCCGCCGCCGCCGGCAGCATCGAGGGATCGAATGTCGGCCAGTATTCGACCTCCGCCTTCATGATCCGCGTCAGTTCCACCGCATGATGCTGCGCTTCCGGCGAGAGCGTGATGATCGTGGAAAATGTTTGCCGCTCCAGGTCCCCGAACACGCGCGGCTGATGCGCCGTCACGTCGATGCCAATCTCTTCCATCACTGCCATCACGAATGGATCGGCCTGCCCCCGCCGCACGCCCGCCGACGTCACGGTCACGCGCGGCCCGGCCAGCTGCTGCAAAATCGCTGCCGCCATCGGCGAGCGAACGGCGTTGAGCGTACAGGCAAACAGTATTCTAGGGGGAGCGTCGGAGGGTTCGGCCACCTGGCCTAGCCCTTCCAGTGCAGCGCTGAAATCAGTGTAAACAGCCGGCGCGCGGTGTCGAAATCGAGCGAGATTTTGCCGGTGAGCCGCTCCTGCAGCAGCCGGCTGCCTTCGTCGTGCAGCCCCCGCCGTCCCACGTCGATCGCCTCAATGCGCGAGGGCTGCCCTGACCGGATCGCCTGATAGTAGCTATCGAGCACCATGAAGTAGTCTTTGATGAGCCGCTTCAGCGGCGTCATCGTCAACGTATGCACGGCCGCTGCCTGGTCGCCGCCCTCGGGAAAGGCGGACAGAACCAGCCGGTCATCCGCGATCGCAATCTCCAGCCGGTAGGGCCCTTGATCGATCCCTTCCAGCGCGAACGAATTGCCGTCGAGAATGTCGAAGATCGCCACTTCCCGCTCGTGCTCGATGTTGGAATTTCCGCGCGCGATCGAGGCATCATCGATGCGGATCGAGGCAATGCGGTTGCGTGTTTCGAGGCTGCTATCGGGAAGCGTGTCCGTCATGGCGTCAATTCAACCTCTAACCGCGGCCCGATAGCCGGATCTCGACCGAGCGCCGGTGCGCTTCCAGCCCCTCAGAACGCGCCAGCGTCATGGCAGCGCCCGCAACCCGCGCCAAGGATGCCGCATCGAGTTTCAACAGCGATGTCCGCTTCATGAAGTCGAGCACGCCAAGTCCCGACGAGAACCGTGCCGACCGCGCCGTCGGCAGCACGTGGTTCGATCCCGCCACATAGTCGCCGATCACTTCCGGCGTGTAGGCACCGATAAAAATCGCACCCGCGTTGCGGATCTTCTCCGCCAAACCTTCGCTGTCGGCGGTCGCGATTTCCAGATGCTCCGCCGCGATTCGGTCGGCCAACGCCGGCGCTTCGTCGAATGACCGCAAAACGATCGACGCGCCAAAGACGTTCCAGCTTTCACCCGCGATGTTCCCGCGCGGCAACGTCGCCAACTGCCGCCCGACGGCCGCTTCCACCGCCTTCGCAAACCCAGCGTCGTCCGTCATCAAGACCGACTGTGCCGCTTTGTCGTGTTCCGCCTGCGCCAGCAGATCCGCCGCGATCCACTCCGGATCGTTGTCCTTATCCGCGATCACGAGAACTTCCGACGGCCCTGCGATGCTGTCGATGCCCACAGTTCCGAACACCTGCCGCTTCGCCGCCGCCACATAGGCATTGCCGGGCCCGACGATCTTCACGACCGGCTTCACCGTCTCCGTGCCGTATGCGAGCGCGGCAACCGCCTGCGCCCCGCCAATCCGGTAAATCTCGGTCACACCGCACAGCCGTGCTGCCGCCAGCACCAGCGGGTTCAATTCCCCGCGCGGGCACGGCACGACCATCACAATGCGCGGCACGCCGGCCACGATCGCCGGCAGCGCATTCATCAAAACCGATGACGGATAAGACGCCGACCCACCCGGCACATAAAGGCCGGCCGACTCCACCGCCGTCCAACGGTCGCCGAGTTCCACGCCAGTGTCGTCCGTGTAGCGCTCGCTCCTGGGCAACTGCCGCTGATGATGCGCGCGAATGCGGTCTGCGGCGAACGAGAGCGCATCCAGTGTCTCCTTCGAGCACTGCGCCACCGCTGCATCGACTTCGGCTGCCGTCACCGCGATGCCGGTTTTCTTGAGATCGATCCCGTCATACTTCGCCGACAGATCGATCAGCGCCGCGTCGCCGCGCGCGCGCACATCAGCGATAATCTCGCGCACGGCCGTATCCACCTCGTCCGAGACCTCGCGCTTCTCCGAAAGCAGGGCCGTGAAGGCGGCCTCAAAGCCTGGATCGGAAGTCACGAGGGTCTTGGGCATGTGGCGAGTCCGTGATGTCAAAGTCGGGTTATAGGACGATGCAGGCGCGCTAGTTTGATATTACGCGTCCGGCTCGTCGTCGGGATGTTCGGGCTTCGATTTGGTCGCCCATGCCGCACCGAGGTCTTTCAGCTCTGCCTCGAGATACTCTACGTGCAGACGGATGGCAGCCCCACCAGCACACGAGATGGTGACAAAGCCTTCAGGTGCAGTCGACGGCTCGAAGTGGATCGCCAGCACGTTGAGCATCTGCTTCCTGTCAGTAATATCGATGTTGGCCAGCTGCGCGCCGAGCACGCGCTCGAACCGCAATCCTGATCGCCGCCGCATGAACGGTTTGCGCCGCGAGCGCGTCCCGCCAAGCGCCTCGCTCCAGTCGAAGCGATTGGCAATTGCCGCAAACCGGCGCTCAGTCTTCAGGTAAGCCATCTCGGAAACGTTGATGACGGCATCTTGCAAATGCGCCGACACCACCGCGAGATCCTCGCTATCGAGGGCGATTAGCTTCAGGCCGGAATTGTCTTTGGCGGTCATCGGCGCGGACACATCGGGTTGCGGCGCCGCTATTTGCCGGCCCACCGCGGTGAGATCGTGGCGGAGTGATACTGGCGGCGGGGGATGAGTGCAACCTCGCCCCCCGCGCGCCTTGTCGCGTTAAACTTGTCGCGTCGATAACGGTGATCGGGAATGCCGATCAGGCGTTGCGCGGTGCCTTGCGGCGGTCGTCGCCCCGGGGCGCTGACGGACGGCCACGCGGACCATCCCCCCGATTGCCGCCGCGATTGCCGCCGCGATCACCCCCGCGGTCACCCATGAACTTTACGCCGTCCAAGCCCTTAGCCGGCCCATCGGCGCGGTCGCCGCGCAGAGCGGGACGCCCGTGGGCATGCGGCTTGGCCGGACGGTCGCCAGGGCCACGGTGTTCACCGTCGCGCTTGCCGCCGGCAAAACGCGGACGGCCCTCGGCCCCGTGCGGACGGCGATCGCCATCCCGGGAGGCATGTTCGCCGCGCGGGGCGTGGTCGCGATGCGGACGGTCGCCGCCGCGCGGACCGCGCTTGTCATCGGACCGGTTCGGACCACGGCCGTCACCGCCGCGATGCGGCCTATCGCCAAAAGAGCGATCACCGAACGAGCGCTCGCCCTGCGGACGCGTCTCCGACGTGCGATCGCCGTAATGCGTCACGGTCCGGCTTTCGCCGCCCCGCTCTGTCCGCTCGCCACGTCCCTGCGGACGCTCGTCGCGGTGCGGACGGTCCCCGTCGCGCCGGAAGTTGGGCCGGTCACTCGATTTGTCGTCGCGCCGTCCGTCGAAGGACCGCGGACGCTCATGCGCCGGACGCTCGGGTTTGGCTTGCATCGGATCAAACGGACGGCGTTCGCCGCCCCCATTGGTTACCCTGTCGGCCCCACGGTCGGCGGTCTGCTCGCCACGCGGAGCCCCGCGCGAAAATCCGCGTGCACCATCGCGATCACCCCGGCCCTCGGGACGCGGGCCCCGATCGTCGAAACGCGGACGCTGCGGACGTCCACCATTGCCGTCACGGCGGTCGCCGCCACGGTCACGCTGTTCGCCACCCGAGCGGTCCCGGCCCTCGCCGCCACGCGAAGCAAAGCTGCGCGGACGGTCGGTGCGCGGGCCACCCCGCTGGCCACGTGCGCCGCCGGGCGACAGATCGGCCCGTTCGGCATCGCGTTCGGCCCGGCTTTCCACCGGCGCCACGAGCGTCGCGTCGTTGCGGCGATCCTTCGACGGGATCGTCAGCCGCGTCAGCCGCTCGATATCGCGCAGATACCCGCGCTCTTCATTATCGACGAGCGAAATCGCCGTGCCTTCCGCGCCAGCACGCGCCGTGCGGCCGATGCGGTGCACGTAGCTTTCCGGTACATTGGGGATTTCGTAGTTGATCACGTGCGAAACGGCATCGACGTCGATACCGCGCGCGGCGATGTCGGTTGCGATCAAGGCGCGGATTTTACCCGCCTTGAAACCGCGCATCGCCTGATCGCGCTGCGCCTGGCTCTTGTTGCCGTGGATGGCCGAAACCGGCACGCCGGCCGTTTCAAGATGCCGGGCCACGCGATCAGCCCCGCGCTTGGTACGCGTGAACACGATGGTGCGCGTGAATTCGGGATCCGCGAACAATTCCACGAGCAGCGCCCGCTTCTTGTTCTGTTCCACGAAAATCACTTCCTGCGCCACGCGGTCGGCCGTCTTGGAAACGGGCGACACCGAAACCTTCACCGGGTCCTTCAGAAGTTCGGCGGCAAGCGCACCGATCTCGTGCGGCATGGTTGCCGAGAAGAACAGGCTCTGGCGGCGATGCGACAGCGTCGCCACGATCTGCCGCAGCGGGCGGATGAAGCCCAGATCCATCATCTGGTCGGCTTCGTCGAGCACGAGAATTTCCGTACCCTCGAGCGTCACGTTGCGCTCGCCCATATGGTCAAGCAGACGGCCGGGCGTAGCGACGAGCACATCGACACCGCGCGCCAGCGCATCACGCTGCGGCTTATGCGCGACGCCGCCGAACACGACGGCGACCGAGAAGCCCATATGCCGGCCATACGTGCGGAAGCTTTCCGCGATCTGCGTGGCGAGTTCGCGCGTCGGCGACAAGATCAGAGCCCGCACGCCCTTGCGCAGCGGCGGCTGCCGGTTGGTGTTGAGACGCTGCAGGATCGGCAAGGCAAACGCCGCCGTCTTGCCGGTGCCGGTCTGCGCGATGCCGAGCAGGTCCTTGCCTTCAAGAATGGTCGGGATCGCCTGCGCCTGGATCGGCGTCGGTGTGGTGTAGCCTTCGGTGTCGAGCGCCTTCAGAAGGAGGGGATCGAGGCCGAGTTCTTGGAATGTGGTCACTGGTATTCTTTCGGTTGTCCCGCGTGCGCAGTGCAGCCACAACCGGTCTGTCCGGTGGCGGTCTCAAGCGCTTGATGGTGCGCGGGCTTGATGTCTGACCCGTGCGGCAATGCCGGTTTCGGGTTCCAGATCATCAGGCGCCCTGCGTGCCGGGGCGGCCGATTTTTGGGAGATCAGAGGCGCGGACCGGAGGACGAACGGGCCGCCCGAAAGCGATCCTCGTTGCCAGTGTCCCGTCACGCAGTCGCGCGCCGATGTACCGGATCAGAGCGATCCGGATGCGGGCGTATCCCATGTTGCGCCGCAAAAAGCAAGCGTAAAGCGTTGTGCGGCAAGGGCGGCTTAGCGCAGCGACAGATCCGCCACGCCGACCGCGATGTTGAGGCCGGTCTGACCCTGCACGCTGAGCGGCTGCAGGCTGATGGTGTGTTTCGACCCGCCGACGAGGATTTTCGTCCCCACACCGACCCCAATCGAGGCATCCGCGTTGGCGCCCACATAATCGCCGACCAGCGCCTTGGGCCCCAGGTCCGTGCTCGAAAACACGGCCCAGACGATCGTGACCTTCGACGTGAAGCCGAGATCGAGCCCGACCTTCGTGACCGAGCCCTCATAGGACTCCGACTGGCCCTTCGCGGACTGAAAAACGCAATCGTAATGCTTCTTCGATCCCAGAATGAGGCCGACGCCCGCGCCGCCCTTGCACGTCAGCGTCCCGGCCTTGGCCTTCGCAGCCATGGCCGAACCGCTGCCGGCTAAAACCATCGCCGAAGCAGCAACCAACGCAGCAACTTTCATCCGCAAATCCCCCGGCAATCGCGCCCATGCGCTCACAACCCTACACGCATTGAACGGCATGATTGGACCCTCTGGCAATCAAATTTCGACGGAAAGTTCGAGCAAGCCGTTACTCCGTGTCCGCCCTTAGCCGGACGACAGCCGCTCGATGTTCGCCCCGCACCGCGACAGCTTCTCTTCAAGACGCTCAAACCCGCGATCGAGATGATAGACGCGCCCCACCGTCGTCTCGCCCTCTGCCATCAGCCCCGCGATCACAAGCGAAACCGAGGCGCGCAGATCAGTCGCCATCACCGGCGCGCCGCGCAGATGCTTGACGCCCTTGATGGTCGCCGTATCGCCGTGCAGCTGAATGTCCGCGCCCAGCCGCGCCAACTCCTGCACGTGCATGAAGCGGTTCTCGAAAATCGTCTCGCGGATCACGCTCGTCCCGTGCGCCCGCGTCATCAGCGCCATCAACTGCGCCTGCAGGTCGGTCGGAAAACCCGGATACGGCTGCGTCTCCACCGTCACCGGCTCGATCTCGCCGCCCTTGCGCGTGATGCGAATACCCGTCGCCGTCGGCGTCACGGTGGTGCCCGTCGCCGCCAGAACATCGAGCGCATTCTGCAGCAAATCGGCGCGCGTATCCTCCAGCACCACATCCCCGCCGGTCGCCGCCACGACCATCGCGAACGTGCCCGTCTCGATGCGATCCGGCAGCACCGTATGGATCGCGCCGTCAAGACGGTCGCGCCCCTGAATGCGCAACGTCGACGTGCCGATCCCCTCGATCAGAACGCCCATTTTGACGAGCAACGCCGCCACGTCGCCCACTTCGGGCTCCCGCGCCGCGTTCTCGATCACCGTCTCGCCCTTGGCCATCGCCGCCGCCAGCAAAACGTTGTGCGTCGCGCCGACCGACACCTTCGGAAAGATGATGTGCGCGCCATGCAGCCCCTTCGGCGCTTTCGCCAGCACATAGCCGCCGTCGATCTCGATTTCCGCGCCGAGCGCCTTCAGCCCCGTCAAATGCAGATCCACCGGCCGCGTGCCGATCGCGCACCCGCCGGGCAACGACACCTTCGCCTGCC
>LNFM01001037.1_pt1 | contig 65126 bp, 59 predicted proteins | sample 596031 | NCBI WGS metagenome assembly LNFM01 (sample SAMN04254537, study PRJNA301005) | activated carbon metagenome | isolation source: dual media filters at the Ann Arbor, Michigan drinking water treatment plant | place: USA: Ann Arbor
AGCGACGGATCGACCGGCGAGCCCGACGATCCCGGCGCCCCGGTCGATCCCGTCGTGCTCGAGCGCGTCGGCGCCTCGGGCATGCGTCGCCTGACCGCGGTCGAGTACGCCGCGACCGTCCGCGATCTCCTCGGGGTCGACGTCGACGCCGCGCTGCTGCTCCCCGAGGACTGGCGGCAGCCCTTCGACAACGACTACACCACGCAGGTCGCCTCGCAGGCGCTCATCGAGGGCGCCGAGCTGCTCGGCTCGGACGTCGCCGAGCTCGCCCTGGCGTCGCCGACCAGTCGCGACATGATCGTGGGCTGCGTGCCCGCCGACGTCGCGGACGCGGAGTGCTTCCGCAGCTTCATCACGAGCTTCGGTCGTCGCGCGCTGCGGCGGTCCCTGACCGAGGACGAGATCACCCGCTACGTCGGCCTGGTCGCCGAGGCCACGGAGTCGGACGACTTCTACGCGGCGGTCGACGTCGCGCTGCGCATGTTCCTGCAGCACCCGGAGTTCCTCTACCGCGTCGAGCTCGGCACGCCCGTCACCGACGCGCCCGGCGTGTTCCGCCTCGGCGACCACGAGATCGCCTCGCGGCTGTCGTACTTCCTCTGGGGCAGCACCCCGTCCGAAGAGCTCCTCGATCTCGCCGACGCCGGCAACCTCCACACCGCCGAGCAGATCGCGACCACGGCCGAGGCGATGCTCACCGACGATCGCGCCCGCGCCCGCGTCGGTCGCTTCCACGCGCTGTGGCTGGGCTACGAGCAGCTGCCGCACGCCCCTGCGCTCGCCGACGCGATGCAGGCCGAGACCCAGGCGCTCATCGATCGCGTGATCTTCGAGCAGGCGCTGCCGTGGCAGGAGCTCCTGCGCGCCGAACAGACGTACATCGACGCGACGCTCGCCGAGCACTACGGCCTGCCCGCGCCCGCGAGCGCGGGCTGGGTCGACTACGGCAGCTCGGGTCGGCAGGGCCTCTTGTCCCACGGCAGCTTCCTGTCGGCGATGGCCAAGGTCGACGACAGCAGCCCGACCAAGCGCGGGATCCTGATCCGCACGCGGATGATGTGCCAGGACATCCCGCCGCCGCCGCCCAACGTCGACGTCGACAACACCGAGCCGCCCGAGGGCGTGTGCAAGGAGGAGTTCTACCGCGAGACCCACGCCCAGGGCGGCTGCGCGGCCTGCCACGCGCTGATGGATCCGATCGGGCTCGGCCTCGAGAACTACGATCACCGCGGGGCCTACCGGACCGTCGAGCAGGACGATCCGTCGTGCGCGATCTCGGGGCAGGGCTCGCTCGACGGCACCGCGTTCTCGGGTCCGGCCGAGCTCGCCGATCTGCTCGTGGACACCGGCACGCTCAACGCGTGTGTGGCCCGCCAGCTCTATCGCTTCGCGATGGGCCGCAGCGAGCTCGAGCCGGTCGACGACGCGTTCATCGACGCGCTCGTCGCCCAGGTCGGCACGGCCGCCGACTTCGACTTCGGCCCGATGATGGTGCAGTTCGTCGCCGACGAGGCCTTCTCGCTGCGTCGCGAAGAGACCGCCGAGGAGGGGACCTGATCATGAACGCACGAATCTCTCGCCCAGGTCACGTTGGGCGCCCCGGTCACGTTGGGCGCCCCGGTCACGTTGGGCGCCCTGGTCACGTTGCGCGCCGCACTTTCCTGCGCGGGGCCGCGGGCTTCGCCATGGCGCTGCCGCTGCTCGAGAGCATGCAGGTCAAGGCCGGCGTCGGTGCGCCGCGCCGCTACTTCCTCGGCTTCGCCGGCTCGTCGATCGGCTTCCCCGGCTTCGAGTACGACCAGCTCGTGCCCGATGCCGTCGGCGCCGCCTACGACGTCAAGCGCGCCCTGCAGCCGCTGATGGATCTCGGGATCCGCGACGACGTCTCCGTCATCACCGGCATGGAGATCCCGTGGGGCGACGCTGGCTCGGTGCCCGCGGGCGGCCGCGTCCGCAACTGGCACGCCAAGTCGGTGGCGCCGCTCATCAGCGGCGTGCGCGGGGCCGACGACGGCGACGAGCGGGCCCAGGGCGCGACGTCGGATCAGATCGCGGCCGACGTGCTCGGGCTGGACACGCCGCATCGGCTGCTGACGTACCGCGTGCAGGCGGCGTACTACCGCGGCAGCAACGGCGACGGTGGCGATCGCGGGCGCATCTCGTACCGCGACGAGGGTGGATCGATCATCCCGGTCGATCCGATCGTCAGCCCGCGGCTCGCGTACGAGTCGCTGTTCACCGGCTTCGTGCCGCCCGATCCGGTCGAGGCCGCGGCCGCCCTCGCGGCGCTGCGACGCCGCCGCAGCGCGGTCGATCTCGTGCTCGAGGACGCCCAGACGCTGCTGCCCAAGCTCGGCGCCGCCGACAAGCTGCGGCTGCAGCGACACTTCGACGAGCTGCGCGCCCTCGAGCAGCGGCTCGATCAGGAGCAGCCCCCGGTGACCGGCGCGTGCGCGCAGCTCGAGCACCCCGGCGACGACCCGGAGATCGGCGGGCCCGTCGAGAACGGCGACACCGGCGGGTATGCCGGCGGAGGCGCGTACAGCAACGAGCAGCGCCGCGCGGAGATCCTCACCGATCTCATCGCGATGGCGTTCACCTGCGATCTCTCGCGCGTCGCGTCGCTCATGTACACGATGGCGCAGTGCTTCTTGAACGCGAACCCGCTGCTCGATCTGCCGAGCGACATGCACGAGCTCGGGCACTTCGGCGTGGGTGGCGGCCAGGTCGGCCTCGACGCGATGAGCGACTGCGTCGCGTGGCACGTCGGTCACTTCGGTCGGCTGGTCCAGAAGCTCCGCGACACCACCGAGCTCGACGGCTCGAGCGTGCTCGACAACTCCGCGCTGCTCCTGATGTTCGAGGGCGGCTGGGGCTACGACCCCGAGTCGGGCGACGCGCTCTCGGTGCACTCGAGCGAGAACATGTCGGCGCTCATCGCCGGCCGCGCGGGTGGTCTGAACCCCGACGGTGGCGTGCACGTGCCGAACCCGGGCGGTCACCCGACGCAGGTGATCAACACGGGGCTGCGTGCGGTGGGCGTTGACCACGAGATGGGCGAGGTCGCGGGTGTGATCGACGCGCTGCTGCCGTGATATCGTCGCGCGGTGCGGTGCGGGCGGCTCGCGACGATCGGGCTCTGCCTCGGGCTCCTCGCCGGTTGCCCGCGGCTGCCCGCGTACGTGTGCCAGGACGACGCGTCGTGCGATCGAGACGGCGCGTCCGGTCGCTGCCTCGAGGACGGTGCGTGCGCGTACCCGGACGGTGCCTGCGGGAGCGGCTGGGTGCGGTCGCCCAACGCCGCCGATCGTCCGGGGCAGTGCGAGCCCGCCCCGGGCGCGGAGTCGTCGAGCACCGGGGTCGCGACGGGCTCGGACTCGGGCTCGGGTGAGGACGTCACCGAGGGCGGTAGCAGCGGGCCGACGCCGACGTGCGGATCGGCGGTCGCGTTCGCGGTGAACACGGCGTTCTTCGGGGCGCCCGAGGTGCTCGAGGGCTACCCGGTGGTCGTGTCGATCGCGTCGCCCGAGATCGTGGCGGCGATCGTCGCGGGCGGCATGGATCCCTGGGTGACCGACGCCGCGGGTGCGCCGCTGGTGCACGAGCTCGAGCAGCTCGACGCGGCGCTCGGCACGTTGACGCTGTGGGTGAAGCTGCCGGCCTACGCGCTCGACGAGGCGGTGCCGCTCACGCTGCGCTTCGGCGCGCCGCCGCCGACCGGTGAGCCCACCGCGGTGTGGACCGATCGCTACGTGGGCGTGTGGCACATGGACGACGCGTTGTCGGGCATCGACGGCGACGCGGTCCGCAACAGCGCGACGCCGAGCGAGGCCGGTCGCACCGTCGGCGAGATGCAGCCCGAGCAGAGCGTGCCGGGCGTGCTCGGTGGGGGGCTGGCCTTCGACGGCGTCGACGACATGGTCACCATCGACGCGGCGTTCGTCGGCGCGCTCGACTCGTACTCGCTGTCGATGTGGATCCGGTTCGACGGCGCCGCCGATGCGCCGGGCGACTACTTCCAGCGGCTCAACGGCGACTACTTCTACCCGCGGTGCTGGCGACAGGCGGGGGCCTCGGTCTTCTGCCAGTACATCGTCGACGACGTCGTCACGGGGCTCGGCAGCGGCCTCGAGCAGGCGCCGGGGCAGCTGCTGCACCTCGCGATGGTGCGCGACGCCGACACCGGCGCGCACCGCCTCTTCATCGACGGCGAGCTGGTGAACGAGAACAGCGATCCCGTCGGCGCGACGCTGCCCGACGAGGGCTATCCCTTCGAGCTCGGCCACGGCGAGCTCGGTACGCTGCTCGGCATGATCGACGAGGTCCGCGTGTCGCAGGCGCCGCTGCCCGCGTCCTGGGTGCGCGCGGACTACCGCACGCAGCTCGAGCCAGGGCTGGCGGTCACGGACGTGGGCGCGATCGAGCCTGCGCCCTGCGACGCGGAGTGAGGTCCGCTCACAGCGTGCAGTCGGCGTCGCACTCGTCGCCCGACTCGAGGTCGCCGTCGTCGCACAGCTCCGGGTACTCCGTGACCCCGTTGCCGCAGGTCGCATCGCAGTACCCGGGCAGATCGGCGACCAGGTGCAGGACGCCGCCGAGGATCACGTACAGGTGCGCCTCGCCGGCGTGGATCGAGACCGCTGGATCGGCGCCGACGTCGAGCTGGCTGACGGTGATCGGCATCGCGGGGAGGCCAGCGTCGAAGGTGACGATGTTGCCGTTGCTGGTGCCCGCGTAGACGAAGTAACCGCGCGTCGCGACGTCGCGTACGGCGACGTTGCCGTCGACCGCACCCGTCCCCATCGGCACGGGGTCGGCCGGATTCGAGACGTCGACGATCGCGATGCCATCGCCGCCGGCGTAGTAGATGAACCCGGCGTCGTCGGAGGCGACGAGGCCACCGCCGCCTGCGATGTCCGTGGTGCCGACCAGCACGGGCGTCAGCGGGGCGCTGATGTCGAAGGCGCCGAGCGTGCCGTTGACGCTGACGTACGCGTAGCCGCCGGCCGCCGCGACGCCATCGTACGACGGGAACATCACGCCCCCCACGCCGAGGCCCGCGCCGGTCAGGATCATCGCGCCGGGGTTCGCGACGTCGACGATGCGCGTGTTCTCGTCGTTGGCGATGAACAGGGTCGTGCCCTGCAACGCGGCCTCGGACGGGTAGTTGGTCGCAGCGTCGAGCTGACTCTCGAGCGCGAGGTTGCCGTCGGTGATCGACAGCGCGGTGACCAGCGGATCGCCGACGCCGAACACGCTGTCCGAGGTGGCGACGAGGCCCAGGACCGCGTGGTTGACCCCGAGGCTGATCGCGCTCTGGAACAGCGGCTCGCTCGGATCGCTGATGTCGACGAGCGTGATCGCCGGGCCGGGCGCGTAGTCGTTGGCCACCACCGGGAACTCACCGGCGCTGGCGACCACCGTCAGCGGATCGGTCGGGGCGTAGGTGCCCACCACGCGGGGATCGCAGAACAGCGCCTCGTCCTGGCACGCCGCCGAGCAGCCGTCGCCGGACTCGGTGTTGCCGTCGTCGCAGCCCTCGTTGGGGTCGAGCTCGCCGTTGCCGCAGCCCGCCGCGACGCTTCCGGTGCTCGACTCGCCGGCGTCCGAGCTCGAGTCGGCCGGCGTCGACGTCGTCACGGTGGTCGACGCGGACGTCGTGCCGGGGTCGGTGTTCGACGCCGTCGCCGACGGGTCGGTCGACACGCCGGTGTCCGACGAATCCGTCGCGCCGTCGGTGTCACCACCGGTCCCTTCCTGCTTGGTCGGCGCGAAGCAGGCGGCGACGAGGACGAGCGGCAGACAACACAGCGGGGCAATCGGCAAGCGAGGCATGGACGCGGAGGATACCGCGGTCACGACACGGTGATGCGCGCGACGCCGCGCGCCTCGAGCAGCCGCGGCAGGCGCGTGCGCTGGTCGCCCGCGAACACCAGGTCCTCGCCCTCGACGCCGCCGCCGCACCCGAGCTGTCGCTTGAGCTCGCGGCACCACGTCTCCGCATCGGCAGTGGACAGGCCGAGGCGCTCGACGACGGTGGCCTCTTTGCCGCCGCGGCCGGCCCGCTCGTAGCGCACGATGGCGCGCGCGGGGCCCTTCGCCGGGACGGGTTGCGATGCGGCCACGGGTGCCGCGGGGGCCTCGCCCTCGGGCGCGGCGTCGCGGCGATCGGCCAGCGCGGCGAACGGGTTCGACGTCAGCGCCGGGGCGGGCGCCAGGGCGGGCGGAGGAGCGCGGCGCTTCGCCATGCGCGGGAGTATGCGGTGGGCCCCGCCGCCGCGTCTCGCGTATCCTCGCCGCCGTGTCGCGCCTCGCCACCGCCGTCGTTCTCCTGCTGCTCGCATGTACGCCGAGCGCGTCACCGGCCCCGACCGCGGCGCCGAGCACCGCGACTCCGTCCGTCGCGCGTGTCGATCTCGATCGCCTGCGCCGCGAGTCCGCCGTCGGCCGCTCGATCGCCGACGACGCGTGGTCGAGCGACGCGGGCATCGACGCCGAGCTGACGATCCGCCTGACGGCGATCGCAGTGGCGGAGGCGCGTGGGATCGCGAGCGTCGTGGACGAGTCGGCGGCGGTGGTGGTCGGTGACGCCGTGGCGTCGGCGGCTGCGATCGATCTCACCGACGACGTGCGCGCCGCCCTCGATCCCCTCGCAGAGCTGGCGTGGGTCGTCGGGGCGTGGTCGGCCACCGTCGAGGGCACGACGACGATCGAGACGTGGTGCCCCGTCCCCGCGACCGACCAAGGGGCCGCGCGATGGATCGGGGACAACCGCACGCGCAAGGGCGAGCGCGAGGTCGCGTTCGAGTGGGTGGCGATCGAGGGCCAGGGTGCGTCGTCGGTGTACCTGGCGCAGCCGAGCGGCCGCACGCCGCCGGCCCGCTTCGATCGCGTCGCGTCGGACCGACCGCGCGCCGCGGTGTTCGAGAACCCGGCGCACGACTTCCCGCAGCGGCTCGAGTACCTCCGCGAAGGGCCGATGCTGCGCGCGACCGCGAGCAACCAGACGGCGCAGCTGCCCTTCGCGTGGACGCGTGGTGGGGAGTCCGCACCGATCGGCGATCGCGAACAGGCGATCGCGGCGGTGCCGGCGTTGGCCCGGGCGTGCGCGGCGATCCGCGAGCGCCGGGGGTGACCGCTCACGCCGCGACCGCGACCGTTCGCCCGCGAGGGTGCGGCCGCGCGCTCGATCGCGGCCTAGACTGCGGTGGTCTTGCCCACGATGAGGATCCCCGCCGGCGTGCGCCGGGCCGCGCTGTCGCTGACGTGCCTGCTCGTCGGCGCCACGCTCGTGCCGCGGCACGTCGTCGGCCGTGACGCCGCGGCGTGGTTCGCCGACGATCGCGACACCGCGCAGGGCCTCGCCGACGCGGTGGCCGACGCCGCCCTCGCGCACGTCACCGCGGCGTCGTTCCACACCGGCAATGCGCGCTTCGACGGCGAGTGGGCGATGGGCACGCAGCAGATGACGGTGCTCGGCCTGACGCAGGTGGCCCTCGCGCACCCAGAGCTGCGCGCGCGCTACTCGTCGGCGATCGACGCCGCCGCGGGGCGCCTCGTCGACGACGCGACGTTTGCCTTCGCCACCGCAGCGTGGGGGCAGGGGCCGTGGGCGAGCCTCGATGCGGATCGTGGGCACGGCTATCTCGGCTATGTCGCGCTCGCGCTGGGATCGCTGCGCGAGCTCGACCCGGACACCGTCCACGCCGCCGCGCACGACCGCCTCGTGGACGCATTGGTGCGCCGCGTCGAGGCCCACCCCCTGGGAATCGTGCAGACGTATCCGGGTGAGGCGTATCCGTGCGATCTCGCGGCGATCGTCGGGGCGATCGCGCAGCACGGCCGGATCACGGGCGTCGATCGCAGCGCGCTCGTGGCTCGCATGGCGTCGATCTACCGCGCGCGCTGGATCGATCCCGACTCGGGCTACCTCGTGCAGTCGCTGCGTCCCGACGGCAGCCCGCTCGATGCGCCGCGGGCCTCGGGCACCGCGCTGGCCGGCTACTTCTGGTCGTTCGCGGATCGCGATCTCGCGGACGAGCTCGATGCGGCGGTGCTCGAGGTCGGCGCCACATCGCTGTTCGGCTTCGGTGGGATCCGCGAGTACGCCCCGCGCCACGCCGGCCACGGCGACATCGACTCGGGGCCCGTGGTGCTCGGCGTGTCGGTGTCGGGCACCGGGTTCTCGATCGCGGCGGCGCGTCGGCGAGGCGACGCCGATCGCTTCGTCGAGCTCGTGCGCACCGCCGCGCTGTTCGGCATCCCGGTCGACCATGACGGCAAGCGCCGCTTCGTCACGGGGGGTCCGCTCGGCAACGCGATCCTGCTGACCATGTTGACCGCGAGGCGACCATGAGCGCACGTCCGACGATGAGCGTGCGCGCGACGATCCTGCGCTGTGCCGCCGTGGTGCTCGGGCTCGTCGCCCTGCACGCGCTGCTCGTCGAGGTCGCGGCGCGCACGGACCTCGTCGAACGATTGCTCGCGCCTGCGGGCGCTGGCGGGGCGCTGGGGCTGGGCGTCGCGCTCTTGGTGCTGCGCGTGGGCCTGCTGTTCGTCGTGCCGGGTGCAGTGCTGCTGCGCGTGGTCGAGGCGATCGCGCGTGCCCGCCGTCCGCTCTGCTAGGATGCGCCGGTGGTGCGTCCTCGGCTGCTCGTCGTCCTCCTCGGCAGCGTGCTGGGCTGCACCTTCGACGCGAGCGGTGTGGGTGGGCCGAGCTCCGGGACCGGCCCCGCTGCCGACACGTCGGGCGCTGCGACGACCGGCGCGCCGACGCCGACCTCGACCACCGATCCGACGCTCGAGTCGAGCTCCGACGACGGCGCGCGCACGACGTCGAGCGCCGACGCCTCGGGCGCTTCGGCGGCACACACGACGTCACCGTCATCGACCTCCTCCGATGGTTCGAGCACCACCGGCGCGTCACTGCCGTGCGACGATCTGCTGTGGGTCGCGGGCTCGGCCGCCGCGGTGGGCACCGATGGACCGCTCGCCGCGCGACTCGAGGAGGCGGGCTTCGTGCTCACGTTCGCCGACGACGATCTCGTGCAGCCGGCGGATGCCGCGGGTCGCTGCGCCGTGCTCGTCTCGGGCACCGTCGACGATGCCGTGCTCGGCGGTCGGCTGCGTCAGGTCGTCGAGCCGGTGATCCTGTGGAAGCCGGAGATCTTCGACGACATGGGCGTCGCGCTCGTCGGTGCCCACGGTGTCGCGGAGGGGCTGAACCAGGTGTTGATCATCGATGCGAGCCATCCGCTCGCCGCCGGTCAGCGCGGGGTTGTCGACATCTACGCCGGCACGGGGCGCATCGGTTGGGGGACCGCCGTGCACGCCCACATCGTCGCGGACCGGGCCGATCTCCTGGGCCTCGCCTCGCTGTACGCCTACTCGATGGGCGACCTGCTCGCCGACGAGATGCCCGCCGCGGGCCCCCGGATCGTGCTGCCGATCACCGACGCACCCGACGCGGTACTGCAGCCGGTCGGCCTCGACCTGTTCGAGAACGCGGTGCGCTGGGCGACGGGCCCGTGAGCCTCAGGGCCCCGTCGTCGTGACGAGCAACGCCTGGTAGAAGCGCACCGCCGCGTGCAGATCGTCGATCGCGATCCGCTCGTCGGTGCCGTGCAGCCGCTTGCGGTCGACGTCGGTCATCCGCAGCGGCAAGAACCGGTAGATGTCGTCGGCGACCGCGGCGTAGTGCCGCGCATCGGTGGCGCCGACGACGAGCGACGGGCTCACGATCGCGTCGGGCCACGTCCACAGTATCGCGCGGCCGACCGCGTCCCAGGCGGCGCCCTCGGTGCGCGACACGGGGCTCGGATCCCAGCACTTCTTCGCGCAGCGCACGGTGACGCCCAGCTCCTCGGTCACGTCGACGATGTGCGCCTCGACCGACGCGACGGTGTCGCCCGGCAGCAGGCGGAAGTTCACGACCGCCCGGGCCCGCGCGGCGAGCACGTTGTCGGCGCTGCCGGCCTCGAGGATCGTCGGCGCGGTGGTGGTGCGGACGATCGCGTTGGTCGCGGGGTGCCGTGACAGGATCCACCGCACCACCGGCCCGAACATCCACCGGTTGGCGAGCACGAGCTTCGCGACGAAGGTCTGCTCGGACGTGAGCCGATCGATCATCTGCTCCGACGGGCCGCGCAGCGAGGCGGGCATCGGGTGCTCCTCGATCCGCACCAGCGCCCGGGCCAGCCGATCGATCGCGCCGTCGGGCGGCGGCATCGACGAGTGCCCGCCCTCGCCCTCGGTCGTGAGCTCGAGGCTCGCGTGGCCCTTCTCGGCGATGCCGACGAAGGCGATGGGCGCCGCGATGCCGGGGATCGTGCCGCTGACGATCGCGCCGCCCTCGTCGAGCAGGAACTCGGCCGACACGCCGCGCTGCTCGAGCGCCGCCGCGATCGCGATCGCACCCTCGGCGCCCCCGACCTCCTCGTCGTGGCCGAAGCCGATCCACACGTCGCGGCTTGGCGTGAAGCCCTCGGCCAGCAGCGACTCGACGGCGGTGAGGATGCCGACGACGCCGAGCTTGTCGTCCATCGCGCCGCGGCCCCACACGTGCCCGTCGGCGCGGCTCCCGGAGAACGGCGGCTGCGTCCAGCTCGACTCGGTGCCGGGCTCGACCGGCACGACGTCGACGTGGGCAGTGAGGATGATCGGGCGCGCGCTCGGGTCGCGGCCGCGCCAACGCAACAGCCGGGCGTGATCGTGGATCGGGGTCACCTCGAGGGTCGCGTGGACCCGGGGGAAGCGCTCGCGCAGCAGGGCGTGCAGGGCGACGAACGCGGCCGGCTCACCGCCCGAGGGGATCGAGATCGTCGGGATCGCGACCGCGGCCGCGAGATCGTCGGCGACGCGATCGCGATCCACCGCGGGCAGGCTCGGCGCCGGGCCGGGGTCGAACGCCGGCGGCGAGACGACGGCCGCCCGCACCACGCAGACCGCCGCGAGCGCGGCGATCCCGAGCGAGAGCCGCACCGCGAGGCGTCGCCGCGTGGAGTCGGCCATCGAGCGCGGACGATATCACCGGCGGCCGCGCGCGGCGAACCGGCGTCACGCGGCGGATCGCGAGCGAGCGCGGCGCAGGCCCAGGGCGAGCAGGAGCCATGCGGCGTGCATGGGTCGATCGCGCGTGTCACAGCCGCAGCCCGATCCCGCGTCGTCGTCGGCCGCGGCGGTGGTCTCGGTGCCGGTGGTGCCGCCGCTGCTGCCGGGCGCGCTGCCCGTCCCCGCACCCGAGGTGTCGCTCGGCCCCGCAGTGGTGTCGCCCGGCTCGGCCGGATCGTCGCACCGCGTCGCGTCGCAGCGCCGCTGCCAGATGTTGCTGGTGATCACGCGGCGCCCGAGATCGTCGTGCAGCTCGACGCGCGTGCGGGTCTCGCCTGCCTCGAGCGAGGCGATTGCGATCGTCGTCGCGATCGAATCGCCGTGCACGGTGAACTCCTCGACGTCGATGCCGTCGCGCACGATGTGCACCGAGAGGCCGTCGCCGCCGGTCACCCGGATGTCGTAGGTGACGGGGAGGTCGGCCCAGATCGTGTCGCCGGAGGTGCGCCACGCGGAGTCCAGCTCGATCATCGGGTCGCCGGGGCCCTGCAGCTTCACGACCGTCCGGCTGTCGCGGATGCCCTGCAGCAGCGCCGCGACCGACAGCTCGCTCGCGTACACCATCGTCGTCGGATCCCCGATCGGGCTCTGGAAGCCGCCGAGGTCGACGCCGGCGCGGTGATCGTCGCTGCCGCCGAGCGCCGCGAGGTGGGCCCCGGCGTCGCACAGGTCGTCCCAGTACCCGATCGCCTGGTCGTCGAAGAGCCCACCGGCCTGATCGAGGCCGGTGCTCGCGATCTCGATCGCGTGGATCGTGCTCGGGTCGATCTCGTGGTCCCACGCGCAGCCGATGCAGAACGTCCCGAGGTCGAGCACCGGGTGGTTGATCGACACGAGCGCGCCCTGCTCGGTGAAGGCCGCGATGGCGCCCTCGATCGTCACGCCGGGCTGGCCGATCTTGTGGTCGACCCACACCGTGGCCCCGATCGCGTTGGCGTGCCCGGCGTAGGTCGTGAACTCCATGCCCGGCACGAGCAGCAGGTCCGGGTGATCCGCCTGCGCCGCGACGATGAAGTCGTTCTGCGTGAGCACGTTGTGATCGGAGAGCTCGACGAAGTCGAGGCCGCGGCTGCGGGCGAACGTCGCGATCTCGTCGAGCGGTGGCCGGGCGTCGCCGCTCTCGCGCGAGTGGACGTGGAAGTCGCCCGCGTACCACCGCGCCTCGGCGACGAGCGGCTCGCTCGGCACGTAGGGCGCGCGCTCGGGCTGCGGGGCGAGGGTCGCGGCGGTGCGCAGCACGACCTCGACGTCGTACGTGGCCGGCGACACCTCGATCTTCGCCTTGCCGATCACGAGGTGCCACGTGCCCGCCGGGATCGGCCCGGGGAGGTACGAGCGCGACGCCGCGTCGACGCCGACGATCGCCGGCTCGTCATTCCCACCGCCCCAGCCGCGGAAGCCGTCGGGATCGACGAGGCCCCAGTCGAGGATGTTGTCCGCCGACTGATCGTCGTGGCGGACCTCGAGCTCCGCGATGCCCTCGGGCACCTCGAACGGGACGAGCACGTGGTCGGGCGGCCCGGCGACGACCTCGCCGACGAGCGGCACGATCTGCTCGCCGGCGTCCGCGCCCGTCGGGAACAGCGCCGTGCCCACCAGGAATCCCAGGCCGATTCGCATCCTGGAAGGGTCGTCGTGTCACCACAGCCCGGTCAAGGCCGCGCCGGATCGCGGCCATCGCACCGGTTGTGAATGGGGTTCTCGGCGGGCTCGTCGGTTCGAGGGTCGCCATGATCAACTTTCGCAGCGTGGTCCGTGGGTTGCTGACGTCGTCCGTGGTCGCGCTGGTGATGAGCGGCTGCTCGATCTCCTTCGGATCCGGCAGCGCCTCCTCGCCGAGCAGCTACCCCTACGCGTACTCCGGCGGCGGCAAGCCGGTCGGCTCGTACAACGCGATGGGCCGCGTCGACGACCGCGAGAAGCCCCTGCCGGGCGTCACGAAGGCCAAGCCGATCCCCAAGGCCGAGGGCCCGCACCGCAAGCCGGTCGTCGACCCGACCCCGGCGCCGACGCGCGACGAGCCCGCGCCGCCCAAGCGAACCAAGAAGGCGCCCAAGCGGACCAAGCCCACCGCGGAGCCGACGCGGACCCCGGCGCCGGGCCGCGCGAAGCCCGAGCCGAAGGACACGGAGCCGACGGCGACCAAGCCCAGCCGCGATGGGTCGAACACGCCGACCCGGCCGACCAAGCCGAGCCGCGCGACGCTGCAGCGCACGGCGGCGCGCAAGGTCGCGCCGCGTCCGACCCGCTGATCGCCCGAGCGATCGTCAGGCGGCGGGGCGGCTCGAGAACCTCTCGAGCACGTCCGAGACCCGCACCAACATGTCACCCAGGCCGGTTCGCCCCTGGGTGACATTGTCGACGTAGGCCCGCATCAGCGCGTACGTGGGGTGCCGCGCGATGTCGGGGTTGCGCTCGCCGAGCTCGACGTAGCGACGCATCGCCTTGGCCGCCTCGTCGAGATCGAGGCCCATGCGCTCGAGGTTGACGCGGCTGCGCGCGAGCATCGGCATGTAGCCGAAGAACATCGCGTACAGGCCGCTCGGTCGCACGAAGCTGCGGATCAGATCGATCGCGTTCTCGGCCCGCGTCTGCTCGCGGCCGTAGTACTCGAGCATGTGGAAGTCCATCGCGAGGTGGCGAGCCTCGTCGGCGTTGATGCCCTCGAACGCGCGGTGACAGATCGGATCGTCGACGGCGTTGACGAGGTACTTCACCAGCGCGCCGTCGAGCACGAGCTCGGTCATCGGTACGATCGCGCTGAACACCGACGGGTGCACCTTGGTCGCCGAGCGCTCGAGCGTCGAGATCAGCCGCCGCACGTTCGGGTTGGGCACCGGCCGCTCGTGCCGCCCGAGGATTCCCCAGCGGACCATGAGGCGCCGCTCGGCCTCGGCGTGGCGGGCCTCGTCGGCGCGGAAGGACTCGAAGATCGCCCGCCGCGTCGGGTCGGACTCTCGCTGGGCCATCGCATCGAACACCACCGCGGCGATGGACTCGATCCAGTAGAGGTCGGCCATGAAGGAGGCCAGGTCGTGGGCCTGGGCCGGACTCACCCGGTCGGCCCCGGGCGCGTCCCAGTCGACGTCGTCCGTAGACCACTGCAATCGTTGGCACTTCTCCAGGAGGCGGCCGAGGTCGAGCATGTTCTTCACTCCTGCAGTTTTCGAGGTTACACCGTTTGGTGTAACGTTTCAACGTGGCGACGGCCGAGGTTCTCGACGAGTTACCCCCCGAGGGTCTGACCATCGACGCGCTCGCGCAGGCGGTCGGGACGACGACCCGGAACATCCGCGCGCTGCAGACCCGGGGACTGCTCCCGCCGCCGACCGTGGTCGCGCGGGTCGGTCGCTACGGGCCGGCGCACGTCGAGCGTCTGCGGCTCGTCGCGCGCCTGCAGGAGCGCGGCTACTCGCTGGCCGCGATCGCCGACGTGCTGCAGGCGTGGCACGAGCGGCGAAGCGTCAGCGACCTGCTGGGCTTCGAGCGCGAGCTCGATCGGGCCGAGGGCGCGCTCGAGGACGAGGTGGTGCTCGGCCTCGACGAGCTCGCGCGGCAGTTCCCCGAGCTCGACGACGCGCTGGTCCACCGCGCGATCGAGCTCGAGCTGGTGTTCGTCGAGTCGTGGGTCCCGCCGCGTTTCCGCGTCCCGATCCCGCGCCTGCTCGAGGTCGGTCGCGCCCTGGTCGACGTCGGCATCCCGCTGCACGCGGCGCTCGACCAGCTCGTGGTGCTGCGCGAGGGCACCGACGCGATGGCGAAGGCCCTGGTCGCGATGTTCGCCGAGCAGATGATCGCGCCGTGGGCGGCCGCGGGTCACCCGCTCGAGGCCGTGCCCGAGCTCCTCGATCGTGTGCGGCGGACCAAGCCGCTGCCGCTGCTGGCGGTGACCGCCCTGATGCGCAAGGCCCTCGAGCGCGAGGTCTCGGCGGCGCTGTCGACGATCGTGCCGCGCCACGGCTGAACCGGCTCGCGCGGCGCCTCGCGATCGGTGAAACTCCCCGGGCCGCGGCGTCGTCCGTAGCGAGCCCCAATGATCGAGCTACTCACGTCCCCGACCCCCAACGGCCGCAAGGTCTCCGTCGCGCTCGAGGAGCTCGGCCTGCCCTACACCGTGCGGGCGATCGATCTCGGGAAGAACGAGCAGAAGGAGCCGTGGTTCCTCGCGCTCAACCCCAACGGTCGGATCCCGGTGATCATCGATCACGACGCGGACGACTTCGTGGTGTTCGAGAGCGGCGCGATCCTGATGTACCTCGCCGAGAAGACCGGCAAGCTGCTGCCCGCCGATCCCAAGGCCCGCAGCGTCGCGATCCAGTGGTTGATGTTCCAGATGGGCGGCATCGGCCCGATGATGGGGCAGGCCAACGTCTTCAACCGCTACGCGCCGGAGAAGATCCCCTACGCGATCGATCGCTACACCCGCGAGTGTCGGCGCCTGTTCGAGGTGCTCGAGCGGCGCCTGGGCGAGGTCGAGTACCTCGCGGGCGAGTACTCGATCGCCGACATCGCCAACTGGTGCTGGGTGAAGACCTACGCCTGGGGCAGCCTCGACATCAGCGGCCTGCCGGCGCTGCAGCGCTGGCTCGACGCGATCGCGGCGCGACCGGCCGCGCAGCGCGGGATCCTGGTCCCCGTCACCGAGGCGACGGCAGAGTCGGTCACGGCGACCGGCCGCAGCCTGCTGGTGTGACCCGGCGCTACGCGGTCCCCTTCGCGGCGGCTTCGGCCGCCGCCTTGGCCGACGCCTCCTTGCGCTCGCTGTGGCGATCCGTGAGGAAGTCGACGTAGTCGCGCAGGAGCAGCGTGAACTTCATCAGCTCCTCCATCACGTCGATCACGCGATCGCGATACGGCGAGTCCTTCATCCGTCCGTCCTCTTCGAACTGCTCGTAGGCCTTGGCGACCGAGGACTGGTTGGGGATGGTGAACATCCGCATCCAGCGGCCGAGCAGGCGCAGGGTGTTCACGGCGTTGAAGGACTGCGAGCCGCCGCTGACCTGCATGACCGCGAGCGTGCGTCCCTGCGTGGGTCGGATGGCGCCGGAGTTCAGCGGCAGCCAGTCGATCTGGTTCTTCAGGACGCCGGTGACGGCGCCGTGCCGCTCGGGCGAGCACCACACCTGGCCCTCGGACCACTCCGAGAGCCGGCGCAGCTCGACGACCTTCGGGTGCGTCGGCTCGACGGCGTCGGCGACGGGGAGGTCGAACGGATCGTAGATGACCACCTCGGCGCCCATCGCCTCGATGATGCGCGCCGCCTCGTGGGTCAAGAACCGGCTGTACGAGCGCTTCCGCAGCGAGCCGTACAGGAACAGGATGCGAGGCGGATGCGTGGAGCGAGGGACGCTCGGGAGCTCGATCATGCGGCGCGAGCGTACGCCTCGACCGGTCAGCTCGTCTGCGTGTTGAACAGGCCGACGTTGCCGGTGATCGGGCGGTGGCGGTGCAGGTGGAAGCGCCGCGGCGGCTGGTGCTCGGTGGGCGGCAGGTGGGTCGGCTTCACCGCGGGCTCCGCCGGCTTGCCGGTCGCGAGGGCCCGCAGGGCGCGCAGCGCGTCGGTGGTCGTGAACACGCCGACGACCGCATCGCCCTCGACGATGATGGCGCAGCCCCAGCGGTGGGCCTCCATCTCGTGGGCCACGACGTGGATCGGCGTGTTGGGCTCGCACACGTACGGCTGCTCGCTCATCGCGTCGCGGACGAGCATCTTCTTCGGGTCGGCGCCCTTGGTCGCGAGGGCGACCGCGATGTCCCGGTTCGACAGCAGGCCGGAGACCTGCGTGCCCTTCAGCACCACGAGGTGGCGGATGTTGTCCAAGGCCATGCGCTGCTCGGCGTCGGCGAGCAGGAGTTCCTCGTCGGCGCTGGCGGGCATGGCGGTCATGTACTGCGCGACGGTCAGCTCGGTGGTGCTCATGCCTCCCACTATGGGACTGCAAATCGCGCCGTCCCAGCGCAAAACCCAGGGGAGGGGGCATGGTCGGACGCAAAGCTGGCGCGTGTGATCACGGAGAATGCGAAGGGTCGGGGGACGACCCTTCGCATTTCGAACCGGCGCGGTGCGCCGCTCAGGCCGGCGCCGGCCACACGCAGCGGGTACCGCTCCCGAACTCGACGCAGAACGAATCGCCCGGACAGTCCAGCGGGTCCTCGAGGGTGTTGCAGTCGAGGGCGCAGAGGCCAAGGCCCGAGCACTCGACGACCGCGATGTCGTTCGGGCTCCCGGGGCAGCCATCGATGCTGTCCATGCAGGGCACGCCACACCAATGATCGCCGTCGCCGGTGACCTGGCAGATCTGTCCCTCCGGGCACGTCGGGTTCTCGGGGTCCGTGAAATCGCACGGCCCGTAGTCCACCGCCTCGCCGCCGGTGGTCGTGCCGGGGTCCGTGCTGCTGCCGCTGTCGCCGGTGCCCGTGGTGTCGCCCGTGGTCGCGTCCGTCGTCGTCGCGTCGGTGCCCGCAGTGGTGTCCGCGTCGGTCGTCGTCGGCGTGGTGTCGGTCGTGGTCGGGGTCGTGTCGGACGTCGTCGGCGTGGTGTCCGACGCGCTCGCCGTGCTCATCGTGTCGGTCACCGTCACGGTGGCCGTGGCGGTCGCGGTGGCACTATCGCCGGTGCTGCCGCTCGAGCCGCTCGATCCCGAGGTGGGATCTTCGCTGGCGCTCGGACCACAGGCGAGGGCAAAGGACGAGCCGAGGATGGTTAGGAACAAGCTGATCTTCATGGGGGCCTCCAGCCCATGACGTTGCCACGCTCGTTCACGCGGCGGCAAGCCCGATCGCACGCGCTCAGCTCCGCGGACACCGCGTTCGCACGCGGCTGCGCGCCGCCGCACCCGAGAGCTCCGCGGCCCGTCCGACGAGCTGAGCCAGTTCGACCCGCTCGCAGCTCGGATCCTCGCCGAGCGAGCCCTCGACCAGCGCGATCGTGCTCGCCCAGCTCGCGTCGCCGCGACTGCCGGAGTTGCGTAGCAGCATCCCGAACTGCGCAGCGCCGGCCGCAAGCCGGAAGTCATCGGAGCTCGACGCCAACGATCGCGCATCGCTGCCCACGGTGTGCTCGATCTGCGTGCTGACATCCCCGTCCGGCGCCTTCCATCGCAGCCCGACCTTCATCAACGGCGACATGCGGCCGTCTCCGGCGCGCTTCGGCACGATCTCGTACAGCGCCGTCACGCGGTGGCCGGCCCCGATCTCACCCGCGTCCTTGCGGTCGTCCTTGAAATCCTGGTGCGCGAGCTTGCGGTTCTCGTATCCGACCAGGCGCCACGACGCGACCTCCGACGGATCGAACTCGACCTGGATCTTCACATCCTTGGCGATGGTCACGAGCGTCGCGGCGGCCTCGTCCACGAGCACCTTGCGGGCCTCGTCGATCGAGTCGAGGTAGGCGTAGTTGCCGTTGCCACGATCGGCGAGGTCCTCCATCGTCGCGTCCTGCAGGTTGCCGCGGCCGACCCCGAGCACCGACAGGAACACACCCGAGTCGCGCTTGCGCTCGACGAGCCGGACCAGCGCCTTGCGATTGGCGACCCCGACGTTGAAGTCACCGTCGGTCGCCAGGATGACGCGGTTGGCCCCGCCCGCGACGAAGTGCTGGCTCGCGAGCCGATACGCCAGCTCGATGCCGGCGCCACCATTGGTCGAGCCGCCCGCGTCGAGCCGCGCGAGCGCGCGACGGATGGTGTCCTTCTCGGTGCCGGCGGTCGGTTCGAGCACCACGCCCGAGGCCCCGGCGTAGACGACGATGCCCACGCGATCCTGCGGGCGCAGGTGATCGACGAGCAGGCCCAGGGCGTCGCGCACGAGCGGCAGTCGGTCGCTGCCCTTCATCGAGCCCGACACGTCGAGCAGGAACACGAAGTTGCGCGCCGGCAGATCGGCGTCGTCCCACACCTGGCCCTGCAGCCCGAGCCGCACCAACAGGTGGCTCGCGTCCCACGGGCAGTCGGCGACCTCCGAGTGCACCGAGAACGGCGTGCCGTCGGTGGGCGGCGCGTCGGCGTAGTCGAAGTAGTTGATGAACTCCTCGACGCGCACCGCGTCGGCGGGCGGCAGCTGTCCCTGGTTCAGGTAGCGTCGGACGTTGCTGAACGACGCGGTGTCGACGTCGATGGCGAAGGTCGAGCGGGCGTCGTCGGCGACGGCGACGAAGCGGTGCTCCTCGATCGTGTCGTAGCCCTCGTTGCTCACCGCGTCGCGCGGCATCTCCATGTCCATCCTGCTCATGCGCGACATGGCGTGGCCGCGACCGCCGAAGCCCTGGCCGGTCCCGGTGCCGAGCCCGATCCCGGCGTCGCCCGTGCCGCCGCCGCCGCGTCCGCTGCCGATGACGCCGAGGCCACCGAGGCCCACGGCCTCGCCCGCCTCGGTGCCGGTGAGTCCGCCCCACACGTCCTCGTCATCGTTGCCGATCGCGAAGACGCTGCCGTAGGGCGATGCGAGGAAGTGCCCCGTCTCCTGCTGCGCGATGCCGAGGACGCCGCTGTCGTGCGCGGCCGCATCGGGATCGAAGTTCCGCGCCATCATCGGCAAGGCGTCACGCGGCTCGGGGAGCGACACGCCGACGGGCGCCACCGGAGTCGCCTCGGGGGCCGCCGCGAGCTCGGGCTCCTCGGGTTCCTCGGGTTCCTCGGGGGGCACCAACCGCGCGAGGTAGGCGAACCCGCCGCCCAGCGCGAGGAGACCGCAGAGCACCGCGGCAGCGCGTGGTCCGAAGCGTCGTGGGAGCAGCTCGTCGGGTGCGTCGTCGTGGTTCATGGATGCTCCGAGTCAGCCGAGACAACGCCCTCGCGACGAGGTTCCGCGGCCACGCCGATCGCAGGTCCAGGGCGCGTCGCGGTGCATCCGGTATGCTCGCGGCCCCCATGGCCCGCCGCTTCGTCGTCCTCCTCGCCCTCGCCGCCCTCGCCTGTGGGCCCCGCACCCAGGCCACGCGTCCGCCCGAGGCGAGCCCCACGGCACCCGTGGCCGCGCCGACGTCGAAGGCCCCGCGGTTCGACGACCCCGTCGTCGATCGCATCGTCGAGCTCGGAACCACGCGCTCGGAGGTGGACGCGCACCTGCACCACCTGGCCGAGGTGATCGGACCGCGGCTCACCGGCTCGCACGCGCTGATGCAGGCCGAGAAGTGGGCGCGCGATCGCTTCGCGGCGTTCGGTCTGACCGCGAGGCTCGAGCGCTGGGGTGAATTCCCCATCGGCTTCGATCGCGGGCCGTGGTCGGGTGGCATGGTCACGCCCGAACGCAAGTCCTACGAGTTCATCACCCGCGCGTGGACGCCGGGCGCCTTCGGGCCGGTGCGCGGCCCCGCGGTGGCGTATCCCTCGAGCGCCGCCGCGGTGAAGAAAGATCCGACGCGCTGGAAGGGCGCGTGGGTCGTGCACCCCGACACGAGCAAGGGTCCCAAGCCCGACGAGACGCTGGTGAAGGCGATCGACGACGCGCTGTTCGCCGCGAACGTCGCGGGCCACATCGATCGGGCGCGCGACCCCGCCGGCGTGCTCGTGCACACCAGCGGCAAGTACGAGATCGCGTGGTCCGAGCTGCCCCGCGACGTGCACGTGGTGCTCCGCGGCGAACACCACGACGATCTGACGCGGCGCCTCGCGGCGGCCGAGACCGTCGAGCTCGAGTTCTCGATCGACAACCGCTTCTTCCGCGGGCCGGTGCCGCAGCACAACGTCGTCGCCGACCTCGTCGGCAGCGAGTTCCCCGACGAGCTCGTGATCGTCGGCGGCCACCTCGACTCGTGGGACGGGGCCCAGGGCGCGGTCGACAACGCGACCGGCTGCGCGACCACGCTCGAGGCCGCGCGGCTGCTGGTCGCCGCGGGGGCCAAGCCGCGGCGGACGATCCGCTTCATGCTGTGGTCGGGTGAGGAGCAGGGTTTGCTCGGGTCCGAGGCCTACGTCGCGGCGCACCCCGAGCTGGCGGCGAACACCTCGGTCGTGCTCGTGCACGACGGCGGCACGAATTTCCTGTCGGGCCTGCGGGTCACCCCCGAGATGGCCGAGGATGCGAAGCGGGTGTTCGCGCCGGTGCTCGCGCTCGATCCGGAGCTCCCGTTCGCGCTGTTCTACGCCGACGCGCTGCGCAAGGGCGGCAGCGATCACGGTCCGTTCATCGATCGTGGGATCCCCGGCTTCTTCTGGGAGCAGGATGGTCGCGCCGACTACGACCACTCGCACCACACGCAGTTCGACACCACCGCGTTCGCGATCCCGGAGTACCAGCGCCACTCGGCGATGGTCGTGGCGATCGCCGCGCTCGGCTTCGCGAACCTCGATCACAAGCTCGATCGCACCGACTCCGCCGCGTTGCCGCGCCGGCAGCTCGGCGCGGAGCTCGACGGCGCGGTGGTGAAGACCCTCGAGAAGGGCGGCAACGGCGAGCGCGCGGGGCTGCGCAAGGGCGACGAGATCGTCGCGGTGCAGGGGCAGGGCGGCTCGGTGCGCGAGATGTTCCGCCGCTTCGCCGGTGACGGCACGACGCGCGCGCTGACGGTCGTGCGAAAGGGCAAGCGCGTCGAGCTCGTCGTCGACTTCGGCCGCGATCCCGCGGAGCTCGAGCGCGAGGCCCGTCGCGCGCGACGCAAGGCTCGGTTCGGCGAGCTCGACTACGACAAGCCCTTCGCAGGTCGCGTGCTCACGCCGCCCACGCCGACGTCCGGCGCCGTGGTCCCGTCGTCGACCCCGGCGTCGTCGACCCCGGCGGGGTAGCCCGTCGGTGTGACACGCGGGCGCAGCGCCCGCCGGAATAGGTCCGGTTGGCGCGACGGATCTCGACGGGGCGCGCACGCCGGGCGGCTATACTCCGAGGTCGATGATCCGCGGCGTCCTTCCCCCGTGCCTCTGTGTGTTCGGCGTCCTCGCGCTCGCGGGTTGTGCCGATCCCTGCATCGACGACGGGCTGCTGCAGGACGCCGGTGCGGCCAACGACTGCCCCGCGGCCGCGTCGGGCACGGCCGACGAGTCGGGCAGCGGCTCGCAGAGCGCGACGGACAGCGCGAGCGCGACGGACAGCGCGAGCGCGACGGACAGCGCGAGCGCGACGGACAGCGCGAGCAACAGCAACAGCGCCGACGGCAGCGCGAGCGAGACGGACAGCGCGAGTGCGACGGACAGCGCGAGCGAGACGGACAGCGCGAGCGCGACGGACAGCGCGAGCGAGACGGACAGCGCGAGCGCGACGGACAGCGCGAGCGCGACGGACAGCGCGACGGGCACCGACACGGGCGTCGTCCCGGGCTGCGACGACGGCGTGCAGAACAACGACGAGACCGACGTCGATTGCGGCGGCGCGTGCGGGGACACCTGCGACGTCGGCGAGGACTGCCTGGTCCCCCTCGACTGCGCGTCGCATGACTGCGGCGGCGACGGGACGTGTCAGGGGGCGCCGCTGTGGTGCGAGGACGCGGACGGCGACGGCTTCGGCGATCCGGCCAACTGCGTGATGGTCCCGACCGACGAGGATCCGCCGGGCGGCACCGTGGACAACGACGACGATTGCGACGACGGCAACGCCGACACGTTCCCCGGCGCCGCGCCCAACGACGACGCGCTCGCGTGCATGCAGGACGAGGACGGTGACGACTGGGGCGACGACTCGCCGCCGGCCGGCGTCACGCCCGGCAGCGACTGCGACGAGGACGGGGCGGCCCCGTGCGCCTTGGTCGTGACGCAGGACGGCACTGGCGACAACACCTACGACCAGGGCCTCGCGGGCGTGCTCGCCGATCTCGGCTTCGTCCTCACCTACGTCGCCGACACCGACGCCGTGCTCGCCGACGCCAACGGCTTCACCCTCGTGGTCGTCTCCGAGACCGCCCAGTCGGGCGACATCGGCGGCACCTACCAGGACGCGCGGGTGCCCGCGATCTGCCTCGAGGGCCTCGTCTGGGACGACATGGGCCTGTCGCCGGAGGGCGCCGTGTCGCCCGCCGACTCGGTCGACATCCTCGCGCCGGCCGAGGCGCTCGCGGGCGGGCTCGTCGGCACCGTCGACGTGATCAACGGTGGTGGCTCCGGCACGTTCTCCGCCGCGCCGCCCGCGGGTGCGCTGGAGATCGCGAGCCTCCCCGGCCAGCCGCTCGCGGTCGTCGAGTTCGCGTTCGACCAGGACGCCGCGATGCAGGGCGGCTTCGTCGCGCCGCGCCGTCGCGTGGCGCTGGGCTTCGACGCCGATCAGGGCAACGGCGCCGTCACGATCCAGGACGACGGCCTCACGCTGTTCGAGGCCGCCGTCCTGTGGGCGACCGAGTGACCCTCCTCGGTAGGCAGGTCTAATCACGGTGGTGCGGGGCGACGCTCGCAATGCTTGCAGCCGTCGGCGAGGCGGTGCCGCACCGCCTTCCGTCGCAACCATGGCCGGCAGGCGGGACACTGCGGTCGTTCCCTCGGATCCAATCGCCATGTCCAAGAACCGCCCGATTCCCCCCGTTCGCAAGTTCATGACCGCTGCGCCGCACACCATCGGCTACGACCAGACGATGGATCGCGCGCACCACCTCATGCGCGAGTACAGGATCCGTCACCTGCCGGTGCTCCGCGCCGATCGGCTCGTCGGTGTGCTGTCGGACGGCGACCTGCACCTCGTCGAGACGCTGCGCGACGTCGATCCGCACAAGGTCACCGTCGAGGAGGCGATGACGACCGACCCGTACACCGTCGGGCCCGACACGCCGATCGACGCGGTCGTCGGCGAGATGGCGCGGCACAAGTACGGCTCGGTGGTGGTGGTGGACAACGGCCACGTCGTCGGCGTCTTCACCACGAACGACGCCTGCCGGGCGTTCGCCGAGATGTTGCACACGCACCTCGTGTAGCCGAGGCGCGCCCCAAGGGCCGCGTCAGAGCAGGCCGTCGCGTCGGAGCTGATCGAGCGCCGCCGCGACGGTCTCGGCGTGCGGGCGCTCGGTGTCGATGGCGGTGACCACACCCGCCGTGTCGTCGCCGTACGGATCCCAGGTGCGCACCGCGTGCTCGTAGATGTGCCAGTCGGCGTCGGACGGATCGGCGGTGCGCTCGGCCAGGCGCGTGCGGATCGCCTCGGGCGGCGCCACGCAGCACAGCAGGCGCACGCGCACGCCGAGGCGTCGCGCGTGATCGATGAACTCGCGGCGCCGTCGCTCCTCCTTGAAGCTGGCGTCGACGATCGCACGACCACCGGCCTCGAGCAGGCGGTCGGCGCGGGCGAGGCACTCGCCGTAGGTGCGGTCGTTCCACGCCGCGGTGTAGATGCCCGCCTCGATCGCGTCGTGCCCCGACGCCAGGGGATCGATCCCCGCGAGCTCCTTGCGGACCGCGTCGGCGCGGATCCACGTGAGCCCGGCCTGCCGCTCGAGGTCGTCGGCGAGGCGCGACTTGCCGGTGCCCGGGAGCCCCGCGACCAGCACGAGCGCCGGCCGCGAGGGCGGCGGCGCGAGCTCGCCGCACGCGAGCACGAGGTGGCCGCGCGCGAGCGACAGCGCGTGCGCGCGCTCGTCGGCGGAGAGGGCCGGATCGTCGGCCTGCATCGCGCGGACCTTCGCCCGCACCGCCGAGCGATACGAGGCGTACAGCGGCAAGAGGGCCGCAGCCCCGTCGTCACGGGACTCCTCGAGCCAGGCCTGCTCGAGCGCCGCCGCGAGGGCCCAGCCGCCGTGCATGCGCAGGTCCATCGTCAAGAACGCGACGTCGGCGGCCGGGTCGCCGTGGCGCAGGGCGTCGGAGAACTCGATGCAGTCGACGATGCGCAGATCCTCGACGCGGCCGACACCGCCGAGATCGTAGACGTGCTCGACGCGGAGATCGCCGTGGAACTCGCAGGGGATCCCCGCAGCCGCGCGCGCCTCGATGAGCGGACGGGCCGCCTCGAGGGCGGCCTCGGTCGCGACGTGCAGGCGCTCGACCAGCGCGGGCGACGTCGACGATCGCGAGCGAAGCGCCGTGATGTTGTCCCGACACGCGGCGGCGACCCGATCGAAGCTCGCCCACGCCGCGATCGCCGGGCCGCGCCGGGCGTCGCGGTGGAACTGCGCGAGGCGACGACCGACCGCGCGCGCGTGATCGGGATCGATCTCGCCGGCCACGAGGCGCGTCGACCAGCACGCGGCGTCGGGCAGCCGCTTCATCGCGACCGCCCACTCGACGATGGTGCCGTTGCCGTCGATCGCGATGTGCCCGTCCTCCTCGGTGATCGGCACGACGCCGCGGTACACGTCGGGGGCGAGGCGACGGTTGAGGGCCACCTCCGCGCGGCACATCGCCTCGCGGCGGGCGAGCGTGGAGTAGTCGAGGAACCCGAAGTCGACCGGGCGCTTGAGCTTGTAGACGCGATCACCGGCGAGGAACACGACCGACGCGTGGGTGTGGATCACCTGGACGCGCAGGACGCCCGGGCCGTAGCTCGCGGGGTCGCCGAGCGCGGTGAGGACCTCCGTCGGGATCTCCGGCGGGCGTGGGGAATCGATCGTCGTCATCCGCGAGGACGATCGTAGCCGATCGTCGTCCGCGGGGTCGGACGAGACGCAGCCACCGGTGCGGCCGATGGGCGCCGCGCATGCACGCATTGCGCGACGTCGACCCGCCTTGGTACGTTCGGCGCCGCATGACGACACCTCAGCCTGGCATCGCGAGGCCGGTCCCCGATGCGTCGCGCTATCTGACGTTCCGCGTCGACGAGCGCGCCGAGGTGGGGGCGGCCCTCGCGGCGCTCGCCGGCGAGGTCGGCGACGATCTCGTCGTGGGGTTCGGCGCGAGCCTCGTCGATGCGCACGGCGGCGAGGTGCCGGGGCTGCGCGAGCTACCGGCCCTGCCTGGCGCGAAGGTGGCGGTGCCGACGACGCCCGCGGCGCTGTGGTGCTGGTTGCGAGGGGTCGATCGCGGCGCGCTGCTGTTGCGCGGCCGCGCGATCGAGCGGCTGCTGTCGCCGGCGTTCGTGCTCGACGATGCGACCGAGGGCTTCCGCCACGGCAGCGGTCGCGATCTCAGCGGCTACGAGGACGGCACCGAGAACCCCAAGGGCGAGGCGCTGGTCGAGGCGACCTACGCCGTCGGTGCGCCGGGCATCGCGGGCTCGAGCTTCGTGGCCGTGCAGCGGTGGCACCACGACCTCGCGCGCTTCGGCCGGCTCGATCCGATGGCCCAGGATCGCGCGATCGGTCGACGGCGCGCGGACAACGTCGAGCTCGAGGACGCGCCGCCTTCGGCCCACGTCAAGCGGACCGCGCAGGAGAGCTTCGATCCCCAGGCGTTCGTCCTGCGTCGCTCGATGCCGTGGAGCGACGGCCGCGGCCACGGGCTGGTGTTCGTCGCGTTCGGTCGCTCGTTCGACGCCTTCGAGGCCCAGCTGCGGCGCATGGTCGGCATCGAGGACGGCATCGTCGACGCGCTGTTCGACTTCACGCGGCCGGCGACCGGGAGCTTCTTCTGGTGCCCGCCGCTGCGCGACGGTCGGCTCGATCTGCGCGTGCTGGGGCTGTGAGCCCCGCGGTGCCGTTCGATGCGGGCGCGGTGCCGCGGCCCGTCGAGTTCGCGGCACCGGCGGCCGACGGCACGCCGCACCCGTTGGCCGAGCGCGCGGCCCGATCGCTGATGGCGGAGATCGATGCGCTCGCCGTCGATCACGATCTGCACGCGCCGGGGGCGGGCAAGATGTTCGGCGTGCTCGTGGTCGAGGACGACCATGGCGCCCTCGCGGTGCTGCGCGGCTTCTCGGGGATGCTCGGTCGGCGCTGGTTCGTGCCCGGCTTCGTGCCGCCGCTGTTCGATCCGGTCGCGCTGGCGGCGTTCTGGCCCGCCGGCGAGGCCTCGGTCGACGCGATGACCGAGCAGCTCGACGCGTGGCGCCGCGATGCTTCGATCGATCCCGCGGAGATCCGCCGGCTCGAGGCCGAGCGCCGCGCCCGATCGCAGGGGCTGTGGCTGGAGATCATGCAGACGTACCGCGTCGCCGATCGCCGAGGTGAGTTGCGCACGATGGCGGAGCTGTTCGCGCCCGGCGTTCCGCCCGGTGGCGCGGGGGATTGCGCGGGCCCCAAGCTCGTCGGCGCCGCGCACGGGCTCCGGCTGCGACCGCTCGCGCTGGCGGAGGTGTGGTGGGGCGCGCCGATGGGCACGCGCACGCACGGGAGCTTCCACGCGCCGTGCCGCAAGTGCGCGCCGGTGCTGGGGCACATGCTGTCGGGGGGGTGAGGCGGCGAGCGACTCACTGCGCCGCGATGGGCTCCCAGCGACAGGTCCCGACGTCCAGGCCGGGCGCTTCGCAGCACGTCAGCACGTGATCGCGCGCCGCACCGAAGATCATCTCCCACGTCGCGAAGTCGGGGACCGCCGCGCTCGCGCCCGGCATCCAGTAGGCCAGGGCCCAGTGCGGGCTCCCGGGCATCGCCGCGTCGAGGACCGCGGCTTCGAACGCGCCGCCCTTGTCCAGACCCATCGAGTCGCGCGCGAAGGTGCCGCAGGTGCTCTCACTCCCGAGCCGGTGACACGCGAGGCAGGCGCTCGCCTGCGGCGACACCAGGTGCGTGTTGCCGGTGGCACGCACCGTGCCGTCGAGGTTCAGCAGGCCATACGGGGCCTTCTTCGCCGCGACGGTCGTCCACGGCGCGGACTGCAGGTACGGCGTGTAGATGAAAGGATCGTGATCGTGGCAGCCGACGCAGCCCGCCCCGTCGGTGAAGTAGAAGACCTCGTGGTGCCGCGCGCGCTCCTCGTCGCTGGCCTCGAGCAGGTCGAGCGGCGGCATGTCGTCGTCGTGGGTGACGTTGTCGATGTCGTCCCAGAAGCACGCGGTGCCGGTGCGGCTGTTCTGTCCGATGAGGCCCATGTCGGCGTAGACCATCGATCCGTCGAGGTCGAGGTAGGGATCGCGACAGATCCACTGCAGCACTACGTCGCCGTGCTGCAGGGTTCCGATCTTGCTGCCCTGGCCGCAGGATTCGGTCAGTCGCGAGGGGTTGGTGCACTCGGTTGCTTCTGGCCGTGCTGGCTCGAGCACCGCGGTTGGTCCCGAGAGATCCGCGTGGTAGGCGACCACGGTCGCCGCCGCGCTGCACTGCACCTCGTCCCGCGTCGGCAACCAGTTGTCGAAGGCTGCCTTGCATCGGCACGAATAGCACAGCGCGATCCCAGCATCCGAGGTGGTGTCGAGGCACGCCTCGGTGCAATCGATGGGGACGAACGGCTCGCCGGAGGTCGAGCTCGACTCGGCGGGGTCCGCCGTGGTCGAGGTGGTGGTGCTCGTCGAACTCGAGCTCGAACTCGAGTCCGCGAGCGCGGTACTCGTGCTGGTGTCGCCCGCGGGTTCGGTGGCGGATTCGTCGCGAGCACAGCTCGCGCTGGCGAGGAGCAGCGCGAAGCGGTGATGGACGACGCGCACGCGGACCCGTCGGGCGTAGTCGAACGGACGGGGCTTGTCCATGGCGCGGTGCCCGGCGGTCGATGACGACCGATGACGACGTTGGTCCGGCGTGTTCACCGTCGCCTCCGAGGCTGGAATCTCCCCCGCCCCATCGTCTTCGGCGCGCGCTCGGCCCACGCGAGCAGCGGCGCCTTCACCACCTCGATCGTGGCCGCGTACGCGAGCGCGACCCCGCCGACCGTCAGCCACAGCGAGGTCGACAGGTCGACGAAGCCGAGCAGCGGCCCGAGCGGCGACATCGGGACGGCGAAGGCGGCGACGGCGGTCAGCGCCGTTGCGATCCACAGCGCGGCGTGGGGGCGCGACGTCCAGCAGCGTCGGCGCGTGCGCAGGACGAACAGCACCAGCAGCTCGGTCAGCAGCGACTCGGCGAACCATGCGGTGTGGAAGGCCTCGGGCGAGACGCGGAACCACTGGGTCAGCAGGACGAAGGTCAGGCCGTCGAACACGGCGCTGAGCAGGCCGAAGATGATCATGAAGCGGCGGATGAAGCCGATGTTCCAGCCGCGGGGTTGCTCGAGCATCTCGGGGTCGACGCGGTCGGTCGACAGCGTGGTCGACGGGACGTCGGAGAGGAAGTTGTTGAGCAGGACCTGGTGGGCGAGCAGCGGCAAGAAGGGCAGGAACAGCGACGCCGCGGCCATGCTGAGCATGTTGCCGAGGTTGGCGCTCTCGGTCGTGAGCACGTACTTCATCGTGTTCGCGAAGGTGGTGCGGCCCTCGAGCACGCCGGCCTGCACGGTGTCGAGACCGCGTTGCAGGAGGACGAAGTCGGCGGCCTCGCGCGCGACGTCGACGGCGCCCTCGACCGAGATGCCGACGTCCGCGGCGTGCAGCGCGGGCGCGTCGTTGATGCCGTCGCCCATGAAGCCGACCACGTGGCCCATGTGCGAGAGCGCCAGCAGGATCCGCTCCTTGTCCATCGGGTCGACCTCGGCGAAGACGTCGACGCGCTCGACGAGGTGCCACAGGCCAGGGGCGGTGAGTCGACCGATCTCGGTGCCGGTGGCGACCTCCGAGGCGTCGATGCCGACCTGGCCGGCGAGGTGGCGGACCACCTCGCGGTGATCGCCGCTGACGATCTTCACCCGGACCCCGAGCGCGCGCAGGCCGGTGATCGCCTCGGCGGCGCCGGCCTTGGGCGGGTCGCGGAAGGTCAAGAAGCCCTCGAGCACCAGGTCGACCTCGGCGCTGCGATCGACGCTGGTCGCCGCCTGCACGCTCGAGGCGATCGCGAGCACGCGGATCCCGTCGCGGCTCCACGCGGCGGCGCGCTCGTGCAGCAGCGCCCGCGCACCGTCGTCGAGCGGCGCAGTGGCATCGCCGACGCGCTGCGACGAGCACACCGCGAGCACCGCCTCGAACGCGCCCTTGGTCACCAGCAGGGGCACACCGTCGTCGCCGCGCATCAGCACACTCAGTCGCTTGCGCGTGAAGTCGAACGGGATCTCGTCGAGCTTGATCGGGAGCGGGTGCGCGTCCCCGGCGGCGGCGCGGACGATCGCCTCGTCGATGGGGTTCGCGATCCCGGCCTGCAGCGCGGCGTTGTCCCGGGCCAGCCGCGCCACGCGACTCGACGCTGCGCCCATCGCGTCGGTCGCCGACTCGAGCTGGACCTCGCCCTCGGTGAGGGTGCCGGTCTTGTCGGTGCACAGCACGTCCATGTTGCCGAGGTTCTCGATCGCCTCGAGCCGGCGCACGAGTACGCCGCGCTTGGCCATGCGCCGCGCGCCGCCCGAGAGCATGGTCGCGAGCACGGCAGGGAGCATCTCGGGGGCGAGCCCGATGGCGAGGGCGAGCGCGAAGAGCAGCGCGTCGGCGGGCGAGTGGCCGCGGATCGCACTGGCGGCGAACACCACGAACACCAGGGCACTCATCGCGCTCAGCAGTAGGTAGCCGAAGTGCCGCAGGCCGAGCTCGAAGTCGGTCGCCGGCGCGCGCTTGGCCAGGCGGTGCGCGACGCGGCCGAACTCGCTCGTGCCACCGGTGGCGACGACGATCGCCCGACCGCTGCCGCTGCGGACGCTGGTCCCCATGTGCACGACGTTGGTGCGCGCCGCCAGGGGCGTGTCGGCGGCGACGCGATCGGGGCCCTTGTCGACGGGGAACGGCTCGCCGGTGAGCACCGACTCGCCGACGATGAGCTCGCGGGCCTCGATGACCACCGCGTCCGCGGGGATCAAGCTGCCGGCGGCGAGCAGCACCGCGTCGCCGGGCACGACGGCGGTCGACTCGATCTCGATCGCGACGCCATCGCGGAGCACCCGCGAGCGCAGGGCCGTGCGCGCCCGCAGCCGCTCGAGCGCCCGGCCGGCGCGGACGTCCTGCAGCATCGAGATCGCGGAGCCGAACACGAGGATCGCCGCGACGACGATGGCGTCGGTGGCCTCGCCGACGCCGACGCTGATCGCCGCGGCGAGGAGCAGCAGCCAGAGCAGCGGGCTGCGCAGCTGCGACCCGATCGCCGCGACCCACGGCCCGTGGTGCCCGGCGTCGATGCGGTTGCGGCCGTGCTCGCGCAGCCGTCGCTCGGCCTCGGCGGCCGAGAGCCCACCCGGCGTCGAGCCCAGCGCGTCGAGCAGCGCGGCGCGATCGAGCGACCAGTACTGCGCGGGCGGGGTCAACGCGGGGCAGCGTACAACGACCCGCCGGCGCGGCGGCGCGCTAGCGTTTCGCCTCGCGGCCGGCCTTCGCCCGCGCGAGCGCTTCGACGACCTGCGGGATCGGCTCGCCGCCGATCGACGCGTTGATCCCCGTCGCGTCCTCGAGCGCAGCGATCGCGGCGTCCCAGCGACCGAGATCGACGCGACACCGGCCGAGCCACACCAGTGCGCCGATGTTGAGGGGGTTGTCGGGCCCGAGCGCCTCGCGGAACCCGTCGAGGGCCGCCTCGAGTGGCGCGACCGCCTCGGCGCACTTTCCCGTGGCGCCGAGGGCCATCGCGTGGACGGCGATCGCGTTGAGCTGCTGCATCGTTCCCGGCTCGAGGTGCTTCGACAGGATCGCGAGCCCCTCGCTCGCCTCGCCGAGCGCGCGCGCGGGATCGACGTCCAGCAGCAACTCGGCGTCGCTCACGAGCTGCTGGCCGTAGAGCAGGCTGTCGGGCCCCGACACCTGCTTCGCCAGCGCGATGGCCTCGGTCTGCAGCTCGCGGCCCTGCTGCACGTCGCCCGCCTCATGGTTCGACCTCGCGAGGTTCGAGAGGAGCACCACGGTGTCCACGGTGTCGGGGCCCGCGGCGCGCTGATCTTCGAGCGCGCGGCGCTTCAGGGCGAGCGCCTCGTCGACCCGTCCGAGGGTCGTGTACACCGAGCCGAGGTTGCTACGTGCGTCGACGAGACGCGCCGAGTGGGGCCCCAGCGCGCGCTCGCCGATCTCGATCGCGCGGACCAGCGACCGCTCGGCCCCGGCAACATCACCCGCGCTCAGCTGGGCGGCGCCGAGCAGGCTCAGGGATTTCGCGTAGGTCGGGTGCTCTTCGCCGAGCGCCACGGCGTGGAGCTCGGTCGCCTCGGTCAGCGCTGCGAGGCTGTCCTTCGCGCGACCCATCACCCCGTAGGTGCTGCCGAGCGCGGCGAGCATGCTGGCGCGCTGGAGCGGACGGACCGAGGGCTCCTGATCGAGCAGCGCCAGCGCCTCCTTCTGATCGGCGAGGGCCTCGTCGAAACGATCGGCGGCGCGGTGGGCCATGCCGCGCAGCGACAACATCCTGCGGACGACCTCCGGGGGCGAGCCCGCCAGCTCGACCCATGCGCCGGTGAGCGCCGCCCACTGATCGCCGACGTCGCGATCGGCCGCGAGGTAGCCGTCGATGTAGATCGCCACGATGCCGACCTCGGCGGCGACCAGATCGGCGCGGGCCTGCACCGCCGCTGCGCTGGCCTCGCGGAGCAGCGCGCTGGCGCGTCCCACGTCGCGGAGCTCGCCCAGCGTCGTCGCCATCTGCAGCAGCAGCTGGGCGAGCAGCCGCGGACGGCCCAGGGCGCGGACCTCGGGCAGGCCCGCTTCGCCGGCGGCCATCGCCTGATCGAAGCGCCCGGCCGCGTCGAGCTCGCGCATCGTCGCGATGAGCTCGAGCGCCGCACCCACCGCGGGCCGCTCCTCGGGGCCGACGTCGGCGAGATCGTCGTCCCCGGTCTTGCCGTCGCAGTACGCGATGGGTGTGAGGTCGTCGACCGCGGCCATCGCCCGATCGACGACCTCGGGGTCGCCCTCGCCCAGCACATCGAGCAGCGCGGCGACCTCGCGGCCGCGCTGTGTGAGGCACTCGCGATACGCCTGCAGTTCGACCGACGAACGGGTGCCCTCGACGAAGGTCGCCTCGCAGGCCTGCACCAGCGAGCCGGTCGCGGCCGCAGCGTGACCGGCCAACGCGGCATCGATGCGCTCGAACAGATCATCGGCGTAGGGCCGCCCGCTGCGACGCAGCGCGGCTTGCAGATCGGTCGCCTGCGCGGGCGTCCACCAGGTGTCGATCGCTGGCGTGTCCGTGCAGCCCGCCATGGGATCGGGCCGACGCATCGCGGCCCACGTGACCAGCCCGGTCGCGACGATGGCGGTGCCGAGGCCGAGGCGACGGCGGCGGGTGACCTCCGGATCGTGACCGAGCTCGGCGAGCAGCGCGTCCATGCCGGGGAAGCGCAGGGCGGGATCGGGCGAGAGCCCGCGTCGCAGCACGCGACGCACGAACGCGGGCACTGCCGCGTCGCGCGGCAAGACGACCGCCCCCTGGCTCCTCGATGCGCCGAGCGCCGAGAGCTCCGCGCCCTCGAACGGCCGCTGCCCGAACAGCCCCTCGTACAGCGCGACGCAGAAGCCGTACTGATCGGCGCGCGCATCGACGTCGCCGCGCACGAGCTGCTCGGGGGCCATGTACGCCGGCGAGCCCGCGATACCGTCGGTGACGCCGCGCGAGTCGCCGGCTGTGATCGGCCCGTCGACGCTCTGGTCGAAGGTGTCGGAGGCGGCGCGTGCGAGGCCGAAGTCGGCGATGCGCGCCCGACCGCGTCCCCCGGGCGTGGTCGATCGCGCGACGAGGACGTTGTCGGGCTTCACGTCGCGGTGCACCAGGCCGTGGGCGTGGGCGGCGGCGAGGCCACGGCCCGCCTCGAGGTAGAGCGCGAGGACCTGCTGCCAGGTGCGCGGGGCCTCGAGGATCCACTGGCGTGCGGTCCAACCGTCGACGTACTCCATCGCGACGAAGACGTGGCCGTTCCACGTGCCGGCCTCGTACACGACCAAGACGTTCTCGTGGGCGATCTTCGCGGCGGCGCGGGCCTCCGCGAGCAGACGATCGGCGGCCCGTGCCGTCGCGACGCGGTGCAGCTTGATCGCGACCTTGCGATCGAGGGTGAGGTCCTGAGCGAGGTAGACCACCCCCATGCCGCCCTCGCCGAGCGGGCGCTCGATGCGGAACACGCCGTCGATCACCTCGCCGACCTCGGGTCGCAACGACACCGCCGGCGCCGCGGCGACGTCGGCGAGCCAGGACTCGACGGGCTCCTCCACCGACGCGTGGTCGTTCTCCACGTCGGGCGGCGTCGCGTCCTGGTGCCCGGTCACGCCAGGAGCGTACCAGGCCGACGGGCCGTGCTCCGCCGTGCTTGACACATAAGAATGTTCTTATATGATGTGCCGACCATGATCGAACGCCTCGGCCACGTCACCGTTCTGGTCCGCGATCAGGACGCCGCGCTGAAGTTCTACCGCGATGTCCTCGGCATGGAGGTCCGCGAAGACCGCCGGATGGGCGAGTACCGCTGGCTCACGGTGGCGCCCGCGGGATCGTCGGTCGCGATCGTGCTCCAGCGCCCCGGCGCCCCGTTCCACTCCCCGGAGCTCACCGAGCAGCTGCTGGCGCGCGTGGGGCAGGGCACCACGTGGGTGCTCGAGACCAGCGATTGTCGGGGCACCGCCGCCTCCTTGTCGGCCGAGGGGGTGCGGTTCCGGTCCGAGCCCGAAGAGATGCCGTGGGGGATCTCCGCGGTGTTCGAGGACCTCTACGGCAACCCATACAACCTGCTGCAGGTGCGCGCGCATTGACGGTCGCGACGCGTGACGCCGTGTTCCGGGCGCTGGCCGATCCGACGCGCCGGGCGATCCTCGACCGCCTGCGTCGCCGCGAGCACGGTGTCGGTGCGCTGTGCGAGCCGTTCGCGATGACGCAGCCCGCGATCTCGCAGCACCTCCGGGTGCTCAGCGAGGCTGGCCTCGTGCGCTCGCGTCGACAGGGGCGCGAGCGGATCTACAGCATCTCGCCGCGACCCCTGCGCCAGGCGTTCGACTGGCTGGCGCACTTCGAGTCGTTCTGGACCGACCGCCTCGACGCGCTCGGCGATCATCTCGACGACGACCCCTGACCACCCCGCGTGGCCTCGCGCCACGCAGCGAAGAGCCCGATGAAGCGCGACCTCCGACTCGAGCGTGTCTATCCCCATCCCCCCGCGCGAGTCTGGCGGGCGCTCACGGATCGCCACGAGCTGTCGAAGTGGCTGATGGAGACCGACTTCGAGCCGGTGCTCGGTCACCGCTTCACCTTTCGCGCCAAGCCCGTGCCGGGCTGGGACGGCGTCACGTACTGCGAAGTGACGGAGCTCGAGCCAGGGCGCTGCGTCGCGTACCGCTGGCGCGGCGGCCCCGGACCGGATCGACCGCCCACGCTCGACACCCTCGTGCGCTTCACGCTCGAGCCCGAGGGCGAAGGCACCCGCGTCATCCTCGAGCACCGCGGCTTCTCGGGCCTGCGCGCGGTGCTCGTCAGCGTGATGATGCGCTCGGGCTGGGCGAAGATGCTCCGCACCAAGCTGCCCGCGGTGCTCGACGCGACGCGGTGACGCGACCTACCCGCGCTTGAACGTCAGGTCGAGCTTCAGCACCACGTTGTCCTTGATGAGGTCGTCGGGCATGCCGGCGTACTCGATCCCGAAGTCCTTGCGGTTGATCGTGAACTCGGCCTTGCCCGTGGCCTTGTCGGCGGCGACGGTGATCGCGGCCGGGAACGTGATGGTCTTGGTGACGCCGCGCAGCTCGAGCGAGCCCTCGACGACGTGGGTGTTGGCGCCGTCGGCCTTGGCCGTGATCGACGACGAGGTGAAGGTCGCGGTCGGGAACTTCTCGACGTCGAAGAAGTCGGCCGAGGCGAGGTGACCCTTCAGCTTCTCGGGCTCGATCTGGATCGACTTGGTCTGCACCGTGAGGGTGATCCCGGTCGGCGTCTCGCCGTCGATCGTGGCGCTGCCGGTGAACTCGCCGAAGGAGCCCTCGTGATCGGCGGTGATCTTGGCCCCGATGAAGCCCACCTTGCTCGCGGCGGCGTCGAGCGGGGCGGCCTTGCCGGCGGCGGTGGTCGTCACGGCCTTGCCGTCCTTCACGGTCGCGGCGGTCTTGGTGTCGGTCTGGCTGGTGCAGGCCGCGAGGAACAGGGAGAGCAACACGATGGACGTACGCATGGAGACCTCGAGCGGCGGACTGCCGCGTCGCGGCGAACCATAGGCGCAGATGCGGGCGCCCGCCAGACGACACACTGTTGCCCGTGGAGCGACGAACGCCACCTTGGGCCCACGTCGTCCTACGCGGGCGATGCGGGCAGTCGGGCGACGTGCAGCAGCGGCGCCGGCACCTGCGGATCGTCGGCGTCGGCGACGGCCCATAGGCCGCCGGTGCCATCGGGCGCGATGCCCTCGAGCTTCAGCCGTGGCGCGACGCTCCACCGTGCGCACACGCGCAGCTGCGCGTCGAGGCGGCCGATCACGCAGCCCGCGAGGTGGCCGTCCTGCACGGGATCGTCCGTCGCCTCGGCAGCCGCGACGAACACCGCGGTGTCGCGCTCGCCGAACGCGTCGGTGAAGCCGTAGGGCGTGCCGCCCTCGTCGCCGAGCGCCACGTCGGTGATGTCGACGATCGGCGCGCCGGTGAGCCGCGGCCGAGACATCGCGAGGACCGCGAGTACGTCGAGCAGGCGGAGGCGCACCAGCGCGTTGCGACCGACGCGACCGGTGCGGCGGGTGAAGAGGACCAGGTGCGCGCCCATGAGCGCCGCGCCCTCGACGTTGAGTCGGTCGAACTCGCCGCGCAGGTGCTCGTACAGCGGGCCGAAGTCCACCTCGCGCACGACTGCCCCGGGCCGCGCACCGCGGCCGACGGGGATCCACGCGCCGCGATGGCGCCGGCGCTTGGAGCCCGAGGGCACCGCGAGCAATCCGCCGGGCAGCTCGACCAGCGCCTCGAGATCCGGCTTCACCTGCTTGCGCGCGATCGGGTCGTCGGGCAGCTCGCCGTCGAAGAGGCGGATCGTGCCGCGCGGCGCGCCGTCGAGTCCGTAGCGCGACAGCGACAGGCGATCGTCGGCGACGACCACGAGCTCGTCGCCGCGGCGCACGAGCCCGCTGCCGGCGCTGAGGTCGAGATCGGCGACGCGGGTGAGCTGCACGGTCTCGGGCAGGCGGGGCATGGCGGGCGCCGAGGATGATCGGGGAGACGCGCCCGAAAAGCGAGCCGATCCCCGAGCGCCGAACGTCAGGCTGGCTTCGCCGCGACGAAGCGACCGACCTTCGTGACGCCGACGAAGCGCGCGCCCGACACCTTCGCCATGTGGAACGCAGGCCCGCCGATGCCCGAGCCGAAGTCGAGCGCCCAGCCGCCGCGGCGCAGGCCCGCGTCGCGCACGAGACCCTCCTCGAGCCGCTCGCAGGCCTCGAGGAAGGGGCGGCCGGCGGCCTCGGCGTCGGGATCGCCGTGGTGCCAGCGATCGCCCATCGTGTGCTCGTAGCACTCGGCCGCCGCGTCGTAGAACTCGCGCACCTTCGCCTCGAAGCCCATGTCGATTCCTCCTGGTCGACTCCGCCGACCGTGACCAACGATCGAAGTTAGCGGACGCCGCCCGTCGTGCAAGCGCGTCGGCCCCTTTGACCTTCTGGCCACATGCTAGAGTCCGCGCCCGCCGTCGCAATGCCGCCCCGCCATCCCCGACCTGTCGCGAACGAGGCGCGCCCCGGCATGGTCGTGGTCCGCGGCGCCCGTGAGCACAACCTGAAGAACATCGACGTCGAGCTGCCGCGCGATGCGCTGGTGGTGTTCACGGGCGTGTCGGGCTCGGGCAAGTCGTCGCTGGCGTTCGGCACGCTCTACGCCGAGGCCCAGCGCCGCTACCTCGAGTCGGTGTCGCCCTATGCGCGGCGGCTGTTCCAGCAGATGGAGGTGCCGGCGGTCGACGCGATCGAGGGCCTGCCGCCGGCGGTCGCGTTGCAGCAGCAGCGGGGCTCGCCGACGACGCGCTCGTCGGTGGGCAGCGTCACCACGCTGTCGAACCTGCTGCGCATGCTGTACTCGCGGGCGGGGACGTATCCGCGGGGCGCGCCGCTGCTGTACGCAGAGTCGTTCTCGCCGAACACACCCGAGGGCGCGTGCCCGAGCTGTCACGGGCTCGGCCGCGCCTACGAGGTCACCGAGCGCTCGATGGTGCCCGACGATCGTCTCACCATCCGGCAGCGGGCGATCGCGGCGTGGCCGACGGCGTGGGGCGGGCAGAACCAGCGCGACATCCTGGTGACCCTCGGCTACGACGTCGATCGCCCGTGGCGCGAGCTGCCCAAGAAGGACCGCGAGTGGATCCTGTTCACCGACGAGCAGCCGGTGGTGCCCGTGTACGCCGGCTACACGCCCGCGGAGACGCGCCGGGCGTTGAAGCGCAAGGAGGAGCCGAGCTACCAGGGCACGTTCTCCAGCGCGCGGCGCCACGTGCTGCATACGTTCGCGAACAGCGACAGCGCGAAGATGAAGCAGCGCGCCGCGGCGTTCATGATCAGCACCGAGTGCTCGACGTGCCACGGCAAGCGGCTGCGGCAGGACGCCCTGGCGGTGACCTTCGCCGGGCTCGACATCGCCGAGATCGCCCGGGTGCCGCTGTCGCGGCTCGGGGCGCTGCTCGAGGGCGCCGGGCAGCGCGACACCAAGGCGTCGGCGAAGCACCGCGCGGCGCACCCCGAGCAGGTGCTGGTGGCCGAGCGCATCGTCGCCGATCTGCGCGCGCGCCTGGCCCCGCTGCTCGACCTCGGCCTCGGGTACCTGACGCTCGAGCGCAGCACGCCGACCTTGTCACCGGGTGAGCTGCAGCGGCTGCGGCTCGCGACCGCGGTGCGATCGAACCTGTTTGGCGTCGTGTACGTGCTCGACGAGCCGTCGGCCGGGCTGCATCCCGCGGACACCGAGGCGCTGCTCGACGCCCTCGCGCAGCTGAAGGCCTCGGGCAACTCGTTGTTCGTCGTCGAGCACGAGCTCGACGTGATCCGGCGCGCCGACTGGATCGTCGACGTGGGCCCGGGCGCGGGCGAGCACGGCGGGCGCGTGCTCTACAGCGGGCCGCCCGCGGGGCTCGAGGCGATCGACGGCTCGCGCACCGCGGACGCGCTGTTCGGGCGCGATCCGGCGCCGCGGCGATCACCGCGGACGCCTCGCGGCTGGCTGCGGCTGTCGGGCGTCTCGCGCAACAACCTGCGTGCGCTCGACGTCGCGTTCCCGACGGGCGTGCTCACCAGCGTCACCGGCGTGTCGGGCTCGGGCAAGTCGAGCCTGGTCGCGCAGGCACTGGTCGATCTCGTCGGCGCGGCGCTCGGTGTGGCGCGGGCCGCCGACGACGAGGACGTCGACGAGCTCGAGCGCGGCGCGGTGCCCACGACCGACGGCACGATCGTCGGCGGGCTCGCCGGGATCGCGCGGCTCGTGCAGGTCGATCAGCGGCCCATCGGTCGGACGCCGCGATCGAACCTCGCGACGTATACCGGCCTGTTCGATCACGTGCGCCGGATCTTCGCGGCGACCCCCGGCGCGAAGGCCCGGCGCTACGACGCGGGTCGCTTCTCGTTCAACGTTGCCAAGGGCCGCTGCGCCACGTGCGAGGGCGAGGGGTCGGTCACCGTCGAGCTGCTGTTCCTGCCCAGCGTCCACGCGCCGTGCCCCGCGTGCCACGGCGCGCGCTACGACCCCAAGACCCTCGAGATCACCTACCGCGATCGCAACATCGCCGAGGTCCTCGGCATGACGGTGGACGCGGCGTGGGCGTTCTTCGCCGACGAGCCGCCGCTTCGGCGCTCGCTCGACGTCGTGCGTCAGGTCGGCCTCGGCTACCTGCGGCTCGGGCAGCCCGCCACCGAGCTGTCGGGTGGCGAGGCCCAGCGCATCAAGCTGGCGACCGAGCTGCAGCGGGCGTCGCGGGGCGACGCGCTGTACGTGCTCGACGAGCCGACCACGGGCCTGCATCCCTCGGACGTCGCGACGCTGATGGTGCAGCTGTCGGGGCTCGTCGACGCGGGCAACACGGTGGTGGTGGTGGAGCACGACATGCAGGTGGTCGCGGGCAGCGACTGGGTGATCGACATCGGCCCGGGCGCGGGGGATGAAGGTGGGCGCGTGCTCGCGGCGGGGGTGCCGGAGGTGATCGCGACGGCGAAGGGGAGCCGCACGGCGCGGTACTTGGCCCGCGCGTTGGGGTGAGGATGCGGTGCGCTCACGCTCGGCCGAGCGCCCGCGCGCGGTCGGCCACCGCGACGTCCGATCCCGCCCGCACGCGGCTCACCACGTCGCGCAACCACTTCGACCCGCTCCCCGTCGTGCCGGCCACCAGCTCGGCCACGCGCGCATCCTCCCCCCGGAGGTACGCGTCGAGCAGCCGCACCACCTCGGCACACGCGTCGTCGCTCGTGATCGCGATCGGCTCTCCGAGCCACGACGGATCCCCATACGTGATCGCAGCCCGCAGCCGCGCCGTCGCGGCGAAGCGGTCGGCGAAGTCGGTGCGCGCGACGGCGGGCGCACCGAGTCGCTGCTGCCCCCGTCGATCCCAGCGCGCGCCGAGATCGACGTGACCCGCGAGCGCGGCGTCGGCGAGCTCGGCGGGCAGCGTGCCCTCGTCGCGCCGCAGGAGCGTCGCGAACGCGTCGAGCGAGTCGGCCAACAGCCGCACCACGTCGTTGTCCTGGTCGTGCCAGTAGATCTCGGTCACCTCGCCGAACAGCGTCGCGAAGTAGGTGTTGCCGCCGTGGTCGCAGCCGATCGCGAGGGCCCCGGCCAGCGGGCCCGGGTAGCGGAACGGCTGGCCGAGCGCGTGGGCGAGGCTGTCGTCGTCGCCGGGCAGCCAGTCCTGTGTGAAGCCACCGCGGCCGCCGAACCAGCCCAGCCCACCGAAGCGCAGGCGCGGCTCGTGGCTCGCGAAGACGTCGACCCACGCCGCGAGCGCGGGGGCCAAGGGCGCGCCGTACAGCGCAGCGAGCTCGGCGCTCGCGGACGTACTGCGCGGCCTCGGGTCGGACCCGGCGATCAGCTCGGCGAAGAAGCTGTCGAGTGCGGCGGTCAGGTCGGACGACACTGCCGGGGTCTCGCCCCGGTCGCAACCGAGTTGGCCCGCTCGCAAGATCCTGCGTAGCGCCATCGCAGCCCGCGGACATGCGTACCGGGCTTCCGCGTGGCCCGACGGTTGCACACGGCGCGTGCATGCACCGAATCCGGATCCCTCGCCCCGTCGCGCCCTTCGTCCTCGCGCTCGCCTGTGGCGACTCCGGATCCGGCTCGGGAGACACGGGCACGCAGGGCAGCACGGGCTCCGAGTCGGGGCCGTCGACCGTATCGGCGTCGGCGTCCGAGGGACCGACGCAGCCCACCGACGCGAGCGCCGATACCTCGGCCTCCGACGGCTCCACCTCGGGGCTGTCGACCTCCGACACCGCGGGCAGCGAGGACACCACCGCGAGCGACGAGACCGCCGGCACGACGGGCGAGCCGGGCGGCTGCGCCGGGGCCGGCGAGCTCGCGTACGACGTCGCGTTCTCGACGTACCTCGGCGGCGCAGCGAACTGGGAGCACGCGCGCGACACGGTCGTCGACGCCGACGGCAGCATCTACATCGCAGGCGGCACACGGTCGACGGACTTCCCGGTGACGCCGGGGACGTACGACACGAGCTTCGGCAACGGCGGCAACGCGGTCGGATCCGACGGGTACAGCGACGCGTTCGTCGCCAAGTTCACGCCCGACGGCCAGCTCGAGTGGGCGACGTACCTCGGCGGTCCGAACTACGACCGCGCCTACGCGATCGAGCTCGATCCGGACGGCTTCGTGATCGTCTCGGGTCGCGCGGGCCCCGGCTTCCCGACCACGCCCGGCGCGTTCCAGACCGAGTACCTCGGCAACGACGCCGGCATCTACGGCACGCAGAACGGCTTCGTCGCCAAGCTCTCGCCCGACGGCGCCGAGCTGGTGTGGTCGAGTCAGGTCGGCGTCGCGCACCTCGTCCGCGATTTCCACGTCGACGACGCCGGAGACATCTATGCCGTGATGGCCTACGCGCCGCCGTCGGCGACGCAGGGGGATCCCGCGTGGTTGGCCGGCGCGCTCGCGGGCGCCCACCAGGCCGTGCGCAGCGACGACGCGGAGTCGGGCCTGGTGAAGATCGATCGCGACGGCGGCGACGTCGAGTGGGCGACGTGGCTCGGCGGGAACGGGGTCGACTCGGCCATCGGCTCCGTGCGCGTCGACGGCTCCGGTCGCCCGCACCTCGCCTTCTACACGACGTCGACGGATCTCCCGACGACGGCCACCGACGGCGGCGCGTCGCACCACGGCGGCGAGGACGTCTACGTCGCGCGGCTGGCCGCCGACGGCAGCGCCGTCGAGATGGGCGCGTACCTCGGCGGCTCCGCGGACGACGGCTTCGAGACCCACGGCCTCGGCCTGCACGGTGACGAGGTGTTCGTCGGCGGCTTCACGCAGTCGGCGGATCTCGCCACCACCGCGGGCGCCTACCAAGTGGCCAAGGCTGGGGGCCTCGACGCCTTCGTCGCGCGGCTCGACGCGAACGGCGACACGCTCGCGGCGACCTACGTCGGCGGCAGCGGTGGTGACTCGGTCGACGGCTTCGTCGTCGCCGCGAACGGCGAGGTGCTCTTCGTCGGCGAGACCAACTCCGACGATCTGCCGACGTCGAGCAACGCGTTCCAGGCCGCCCGCGCCGGCGACTGGGACGCATTCGCGATCCGGCTCGGCCCCGACCTGGACACGCTGCGCTACGGCACGTACCTCGGCGGCACCGCCCACGACAACGGCCGCGGCGCGACGCTCACCGACGCCTGCGAGATCATCCTCACCGGCGCATCCGCGGGCCCGGGCTTCCCCACGGTCGCCGCATGGCAGGCGGACTTCGCCGGCGGCGCGGGGATGTACGGCAACGGGGATGTGATCGTCGCCAAGCTGGCGCTGCCGTGAGCGGGACGCTGGTCGTCAGATCCGCACCGTCTCGACGCCACCGGTCAGCTCGATCGACGCCGAGTAGCCGCCGACCACCAGCAGCTGCGAAGGATCGATCGCGGTGACCGTGCTGAAGGACCGGCGGTCCGGGCCCGGTGATCCGATGCGGGACCACGCGCCGAGATCCGCCGCGAGCACCTCGATCGAGTGGGCGCCGCCCGCGACGACCACGCGACCGTCCGGCATCGTGTCGACGCCCCCGCTCAGCTTGTACCGCGGCTCCGTGAGGGCCGGGCCCGGCGTGAAGTGGCCGGTGCGCGGGTCGAAGATCTCCGTCGAGGACAGCAGCGCGTCGTCGTCGTGCGTCCCTCCGAGCACGAGCACGCGATCATCGTGCAGGCGCACCATCGCGTGCTTGAACCGCGCCTGCGCCATCGGGTCGACGATCGTCCACTGCGCCGCGGTGGGGTCGAAGACCTGGGCGTCCGCGGACGCGACGCCCGGCGCCGAGGCGCCGCCGGTCACCAGCACGCGGCCGTCCGCGAGCGCGACCGCGGCGAGCGAGTCGACGGCGTGCAGCAGCGGCGGTGCTGACACGAAACGATCGCTCGTCGGATCGAACAGCTCGACCGTGTCGGTGTAGCGACGCGGCGCGACCCAACCACCGGCGACCAGCACGCGGCCGTCCCCGAGCACCGCCGCCGCGTGGCCGCCGCGCGCCAGCGCCAGTGCGCCCACCGGCTGCACCGTGCCCGCGGCGGTGAGCACCTCGGCGTCGGCGAGCGGAGGCTCGCCCTCGCGGCCGAAGCCACCGACCAACAGCACGCGCCCGTCGTCGAGCAGCGAGGCCGTATGCGCGTCGCGGGCCCGCTGCAACGTCGGGCCCGCCACGATGTCGCCCTGGGGTCGCCAGAACGCCGTCGTCGCGGTCGCGTCGCTGCAACCGTCGGTCACGCATCCGCCTGCGACGAAGACACGCCCGTCGGGCAGTCGCGTCGCGGTGTGGGCCGCCCGCGGGCCGATCGCGGTGGGCGGCGTCGCGTCGATCGCCACCGGTGCCGCGCGTCCGCAGCCGATGAGGAAGGCACCGAGGATGACGAGCGATCGCGGCCGCACGGGAGGATCGTACAACCTGCGGCGCACCTCGGTGCAACGCGCTTGCGAGCGGCGCGTCGCTGCGCCTACGATGCGCCGGTGGTTCGGCTCCTCCTCGCCGCGGTGTTGGCTGGGCCGGCGGCGGCGCATGCGGCACGACGCGTCGAGATCGCGATCCACGGCGACGATGTGGAGTTCCCGGCGCTGCGCGGGCGGCTGCACGAGCTCCTCGACGCGCAGGGGCGGCCGCTGCAGATCGACCGCAGCGGTCCGCTCGACGTGGCCGCTCGCGTCGCGCCGGGCGCCGGCGATCCGGACCGCCTCGCGCAGATCTGGGTCGAGCTCGAGGTCGACGGGCGTGCCACGGTGCTGGTGGTCGATGGTCCGCGACAGCGGGTGCTCCTGCGCCATGTGGACGCGCCAGCGGGCACCGACGAGGTCGTACTCGAGGCGGTCGGCACGATCGTCGCCGGCGCCGTCGAGGCGCTCGCCGAGGGCATGCCGATCGGGGTGACGCGCGCCGAGGTCGAGGCCGAGCTCGCCGCGGCGCCGGACCCAGCGCCCGAGCCCACGTCTGCACCCGAGCCGACACCGCCGCCGGACTCGGCGCCCGCACCTGCGCCGCTGGCCGAGGCACCCGCAGCCGTGCCCGCGCGGGGCCCGGTGCGCCTGGCGATCGAGCCGGGCTGGCAGATGCAGGGGTGGTCCAGCGACGCGCCGGCGGTCCTGCACGGCCCGATGCTCGCCGTCGTCGCCCTCGCCGCGGCCGTGGGCGCGCGACCCGGCGCGGGCATCAGCGGTCAGTTCCGCCTGCCTGTGCGCATCGACGACGGGACCCTCACGACGCGCATCGCCTCCGGATCGCTGCGGGCGTTCGTCGCCGTCCAACCGAGGCTCTCGTCCCGGGTGACGCTGCGGACGCGCGTCGGTGCGGGCGTCGACCTCGTCCGCCTGACCACGCGCGGGCTGCAGAGCGCCGCACCGCGGGTCGTGCACGCGATCCCGATCGTCCACGGGGCCGTGGGCGTCGCCGTGCGAGTGTCGCCCCGGGTCGCCCTCGCGCTCGACGCGGTCCTCGACGTCGACCTGGTCGACACGCAGTTCGTCCTCGACGAGCCGATGCGCACCGTCTTCGACCCGTGGCGGGCGCGGCCCGGCGTCGGCCTCACGGTGGTCTGGGACGTGCTCGCGGCGCCATCCTCGCCAGAGGGCGTCCGCGCCGACGCCACTCGACCGCCGCGGTGATCGATCGGGGCCGCTCGTGGCCACACCAGGGCACCATGACGCACGCAATCTCCCGGTTCGCACCCCTCGCGCTCGTCGTCGCGGCGCTCACCGCCTGTGACGACGGCAAGATCTCGCTCGGCGCCAGCGACACCAGCCTCGAGCAGGCCACGGGCGAGGGCAGCGGCAGCAGCAGCGACGGCGATGGCGCCTCCGAGACCAGCGTCGGCGACGGCCTCGCGTGCCCGTGGGTCGAGGACGAGGTCGGCCCCGACTTCACCTTCGTGTACGAGAACACCCTCGATCAGCCGATCATCGTCATCCCCGAGCGCTTCACCTGCCGTGCGCCGTTCCACGTCTACATCGACTCGGAGGACGCCTACGGCTCGACGTCGAACGCGCGCTGCGACGTGCCGCTGTGTCGCGACTTCAGCGAGCCGGCGCCGCTGTGCGGCATCGATCTGTGCGAAGAGGGCCAGCCGCTGCTGCTGATGCCCGGCGGGCAGTGGGAGGAGACCTGGGATCGCTCGTGGTGGATGGTGCAGGACACGCCCGAAGGTTGCAGCGACGAGCCCGGCTATGCCGGCGTGTGCACCGCTCGGCCGCTGTTCGATCGCACCGCGGTGGTGTTCGCCGAGTCCGTCGCCGTGCCCGAGGGCCTGTGCGGCGACGCAGCGTGCGAGTGCCCGGACGGGGCCACGGCGTGCCTGCTGGACGTGCCGGCCCAAGATGTCGTCTTCCTCGAGACGCTGACGTCGACGCAGCTGTCGATCACCCCGGACATGGACGAGTTGGCGGTACCCTTCGGCTTCTGACGATGGCGCGCGTGGGCATCGCTGCGGCGGCGTCGTGTCGCACGGACGACTCGCTCGACGAGTTGGTCGCCCGTGCGCGGCAGCGGGATCGCGCGGCGGTGACGGCGTTGCTCACGGCCGTGGCGCCGCGCGTGCTCGCGGCGGTGCGCGGTGTCCTCGGCGCCGATGCGACGGACCTCGACGACGTCGTGCAGGAGAGCCTGTTGGCGCTGGTATCGGCGCTGCCGGGTTTCCGCGGCGATTGCCCCCTGGCCAGCTTCGCCTGCGGGGTCGCCGTGCGCACCGCACTGCGGTCGAGGCGTCGGTGGTTGCGACGCGCGCCCAAGCACGCGCAGTTCGAGAGCGAGTGCGGTGACGAGCGGCTCGACGCCGACGTCGACGTCGAGGTCGATCGCGCGCGACGGCTCGCGATGCTGCGATCGCTGCTCACCGCGTTGCCGCCCGAGCAGGGCGAGGCGCTCGCCTTGCGCTGCATGCTCGACGCCGATCTGCCGGACATCGCGGCGGTGTTCGGCGTTCCCATCAACACCGTGCGCAGTCGCATCCGACTCGCACGCACTGCACTGCTGACGCGCATCGAGTCCGATCCCGATCTGCGCGCGCTCTTCGAGGTCGATCATGGCTGATCCCCGACGCATCCACTCGGTCGAGTCGCGCCTCGCCCGTGATCTCTCGTGGGACGCGGCGCCCCGCGGCGGCGACGACGAGCGCTTGCGGCGGCTCGTGGTCGGGGCCGCGGCCGGGTCCGTCGGCCTCGGTGCGGCGTGGCTGATGCTGCGCTCGCACCTGTCGATGAAGCTGCTGGGGGTGACCGTGGTGACGGCGACCGTGACGGCGACGACGGCGTCGCTGATGACCGCGTCGGCCCCGGCCCGGCCCGAGCACGTGGCCACGATCGAGGGCGGCGCCGACGAAGCGGCCCCGACATCGGCCGGTCACGACCGCGCCGGTGCGACGCCGACCGAGTTGCCGGCGGTCGCGCCTGGACCGACGCCGACGCCGACGCTCGAGCCGACACCGACGCTCGAGCCCACGGTGCGCCCGTCCGTGCGACCCCGTGTGACGCCGGGCGCGGCCGCGTTGCTCGAGGCTGGCAACGCGGCGCGCGCCCGCGGGGACGAGGCCGCGGCGCTCGGCTCGTACGCGGCGCTGCTCGAGCACCACCCCGACAGCCGCGAGGCCGAGGTCGGCTGCGTCGCCCACGGTCGAATGCTGCGGGCGCGGGGGGATGTCGCCGACGCCGAGCGGATCTTCGCCCGCTGCGTGGCGGCGCACCCCGACGGTGCGCTGCTCGAGACCGCGTTGGTCGGCCGCGCCGACGCGCTCGAGGCCCTCGGGCAGACCGCGGCCGCCGAGGATGTGTGGGCGGAGCTCCTGCGTCGATTCCCCGACAGCCTCCATGCCGAGCGGGCGCGCCAATGACCGTCGTCGCGGCGCGCGGATGATCGTCGTCGCGGCGCGCGGATGATCATCGTCGCGGCGCGCCGATGCGTTCGGCTCACCCCGAGATCGCGGCCGACAGCAGCGAGATCTCGTCGGCCAGGTGGTACACGACCACGAGCGCGTGCTCGTCGGCGCCCGCGGTGAGCGACGTCGTCACCAGCGGGGTCGTGCACTCGGTCTCGGTCTGCAGATCGTAGACGCCTACGTCGAAGGTCCCGGGCGCGACCGACCACGGCTGCGCGACGCTGGTCGAGCCGTCGAAGAGGCAGGGCTGGCCGACCACGCCGAACGCCGGGATCACGGTGCCGCCGAGGTCGAAGAGGCGAAACGCGACGTGGAGCGTGGCCGTCCCCGGATCTCCTCGGTCGCGGTGGTGCGGGGAGGGACCTGAGAGGATCGAGCCGGAGTTGCCGCCGCGGGCCCCCTCGGCTCGCGGCGTGTCGGCGGCGTTCCGATTTGGGAGCCGACCTTCAAACGTACCGTCATCGCGACGATAAAGTGTCGTGGCCGGGCTGAGGTCGTGATGCAGGGCACGCCCGAATCACGGACGCATTCGCCGGGATACAGCGTTCCCACGCGGCTGCGCCCCGCTTGGGCCTTGTCAGCCTCGCGGCGACCTTCTATAGTGCCGGCCTCGGTTCGTCTGATGCGCGAGCGATTCGCCCGCTGGCTACTCGTCAACCTGGCCCTGGCGCTCACGCTCCTCGGCCGGCCGGCGGGCGCGTGCGATTCGCCCTCGGTCGACGAAGAGGCGCTGCGTGCCTGGGCGGCCGACACCTCGCTGATGAGCGAGGAGCGTCGCGTGCCCGGCCTCAAGAGTGCCGGCGAGGGCGTTCGGGCCAGCAAGTCCGGGCCCACCGCACAGCCGGCCACGTTGACGCCGGCGCGCCCCGAGCTGGTCGCGCTCATCGCCGTCGATGAGCTCGAGCCCACGCCGCCGCCAGCGAGCCGCGGCCTCCGACAAGCCTCCGCCGCCTCCGCGCGTGGACCCCCCGCCGTCGCGGTCTGAGTCGCGCTGCGCACCGTCGTGCGCGCGAGCCCCTGTGGTTCGCGCTGCGTGACGAGACATGCGAGCGCCTCGGATCGTGGTCTCGAGCGGACTCGATCGGGCATCGGGCGTCGAACGACGTCGGTGCGCGAGCGAGCGTGTTCACCCGTCGCGTCGGCCCGTGCTCGTCATGCTGCAGCAGCTCATCCGCCATTGCATTCAGCGGCGTCTCGCCGCAATCGTCGTCACGCTCGTGGTCGCCGCGTACGGCGTCCACGCCTACCTCCGGACCCCCGTCGAGGCCTACCCGGACGTCACCAACGTCCAGGTCGAGGTCGTGGCGCAGCTCCCGGGCCTCGCGCCCGAGGAGATGGAGCGCCAGGTCACCATCCCGCTGGAGCGCGCCCTCAACGGCAACCCCGGCATGATGCAGATGCGCAGCGAGAGCGCATTCGGCCTGACGATCATCTGGTGCGTCTTCGAGGACGGCACCGACAGCTTCCGGGCCCGCACGCAGACCGCCGAGCGCCTGCTCACCGCCGAGCTCCCCGAGGAGGCGTTCGTCCGGCTCACGCCCGACGCGACCCCGCTGGGCAAGATCTTCTACTACCGCCTCACCAGCGACCGCCACGATCTCTACCAGCTGCGCTCGGAGCAGGAGTGGACGGTCGCGCGGCTGCTCAAGCAGGTGCCCGGCGTCGCGGACGCCCTCGGCATGGGCGGCTTCCTCAAGGAGCTGCACGTCGAGGTCGAGCCGGCCAAGCTCGCCGCGTACGGCCTCACGTTGGCCGAGGTCACCGAGGCGATCGAGCGCTCGAACCTCAACGTCGGCGGCGGCATCCAGAAGCGCGGCGATCAGCAGTTCATGATCCGCGCCATCGGGTACCTGACCTCGCCCGAGGACATCAAGGACGTCGTGCTGGAGGTCGACTCCGGCACCCCCGTCACGATCGGTGACGTCGCCCGCGTGGTGCAGTCGTTCACGCCGCGCTACGGCGCGGTCGGCTACGACGACCAGCGCGAGATCGTCGAGGGCATCGTGCTGCTGCGCCGCGGCGAGAACCCCGACGAGGTCCTCGACGCCGTCCACGCCAAGATCGCGGAGCTGAACGGTCGCGTGCTCCCCGAGGGCATGCAGATCGAGACGATGTACGACCGCAGCCTGCTGACCGGGCTGACGCTGCACACCGTCAACGAGAACCTGATGCACGGGTTCGTGCTGATCGTCGGCGTCGTGTGGCTGTTCCTGCGCAGCATGCGGGGCTCGCTCATCGTCGCGGCCGTCATCCCGCTGGCCCTGCTCACCGCGTTCGCGGGCCTCTACAGCATCGACCTGCCGGCGAACCTCATCTCGATGGGGGCGATCGACTTCGGCATCCTCGTCGACGGCGCGGTGGTGCTCGTCGAGAGCGTCATCCACGAGGCCAGACACGCCAAACCAACCACCAAGCGCGAGATGCTGGGCCTGGTCGGCCGCTCCGCGCTGAAGGTGGCCCGGCCGACGTTCTACGCGATGGCCGTGATCATCGCGGCGCTCATCCCCGTGTTCACCCTCGAGAGCGTCGAGGGCCGCATCTTCCGCCCGCTCGCGCTCACCTACAGCTTCGCGCTGCTCGGCGCGTTGATCTTCTCTCTGACGGTGGTCCCCGCGCTGTGCGCCGTGTTCATGCGGCCCAAGGACGCGCTGACCAAGGACCCGCGCACGCTGCTGTGGCTGCGCGACGTCTACGGTCGGATGCTGGCGTGGCTCCTGCGCGGGCACAAGTCCGTCGGCTTGGCGCTCGGCGTCGGGCTGTTCGTCGCCGGGTTCTGGGCGGCGCCGCGGATCGGCACCGAGTTCCTCCCCGAGCTCGACGAGGGCGACGTCTTCGTCGTCGTCGAGATGCCGCCGTCGATCGGCCTCGAGCGCGGGCAGGACGTGCTCGGCGAGATCCGCCGCCGCCTGCTCGAGTTCCCCGAGGTCAAGGCCGTGCCCGCGGAGCAGGGCCGCCCCGAGGACGGCCTCGACAACGAGACCACCAACATGGCCGAGGTCTTCGCGCGGCTGCACCCGCGCGAGCAGTGGCGGCCCGGCTACGACTCGCACCGACTCGTCGAGGAGATGCGCGAGTCGCTGTCGGAGATCCCCGGGGTGAAGTTCAACTTCTCCCAGCCGATCAAGGACCGCGTCGAGGAGGCGGTCAGCGGCGTGCGCGGCAAGGTCGTGCTCAAGGCCTTCGGCAGCGACATCGAGGGCCTGCGCACCACGCTGCTCGCGGCCAAGGAGACGCTCGAGAACGTCGAGGGCATCGTCGATCTCGGCCTGTACCGCGACGCGACCGTGCCGCAGCTGCAGATCAAGCTCGATCGCGGCGCGCTCGCCCGCGCCGGCATCAGCGTCCACGACGCGGCGGCGGTCGTCGAGACCGCGCTGGCCGGCAAGATCACGACGACCATGTGGGAGGGCGAGCGCATGGTGCCGATCCGCGTCCGCCTGCCCAGCAGCGAGAAGACCGACATCAGCCAGATCGGCGAGCTCATGGTGCCGTCGCCGTCCGGTGCCCGCGTGCCGCTGCGCGAGCTGTCGGAGATCACGCTCGGCGACGGACGCATCTCGATCCCCCGCGAGGGCAACAGCCGCTACATCGCGCTCAAGTTCAACGTGGAGGGCCGCGATCTCGGCTCCGTCGTCGACGAGGCGATCGCCGCGGTCGAGGCCGAGGTCACCGTGCCCGACGGGCAGTACCTCGTGTGGGGCGGCGAGTTCGAGAACCAGCAGCGCGCGATGGGCCGACTGCAGGTCATCGTCCCCGTGGCGCTCCTGTTGGTGTTGATGCTGCTGTACGGCGCGCTCGGCTCGGGCCGCAGCGCGATGACGGTGCTGCTGTCCGCGCCGTTCGCCATGACGGGCGGTCTCTTCGGCCTGCTGTTCAGCGGCGTCGCGCTGTCGGTCAGCGCGGCGGTCGGTTTCATCGCGCTGCTCGGTCAGGTCTCGCTCGCGGGCCTGCTGGTGATCAGCGCGATCGACGACGAGCGCCGCAACGGCGTCGCCATCGACGCGGCGATCCTCGCCGGCGCGACCACGCGGTTCCGGGCCCTGCTCATGACCGCGTTGCTCGCGATGCTCGGCCTGCTGCCGATGGCGGTGTCCGACGCCGTCGGCTCCGAGACCCAGCGTCCGTTCGCCATCGTCATCGTCTGCGGCATGGTCACGACGCTGTTCGTGGCGCTGTTCTTCGTACCCGTCCTCTATCGCCTGCTGGCGGCCAAGCAGATGCGCTCCTCCGAAGGCGAAGACATCGACTTCGGTGACGCACCCGCGGCGACGCATCCCCCCAAGGAGTCCCCATGACCACGACGTTCCCCACCGTGTCCCTGCGTCCCGTCCTCGTCGCGCTCGCCCTGGCCCTGGGCTGCTCCGCGGGCGCGAAGCCTGCCGGCGATGCGGCGGCCGAGCCCGAGACGGCGCGGCCGAGCAACGCCAAGCTGGTCGAGAACAACGGCGTCGAGATCGCCGCGACGTCGCGCGAGTTCATCACCGTCGAGGAGGTCGGCTCGCAGCAGAGCACGGTCACGCTGCGGGCACCGGCCCGGGTGGCGTTCCGCGACAGCGCGATCTCGCGGGTCGGCGCGCCGATCCCCGCGCGCGTGATGAAGCTGCACGTGAAGGTCGGCGATCAGGTCCGGCTGAACGATCCGCTGGCGACCCTCGCTAGCCCCGACGCCTCGGCCTACCACGCCGAGCTCGCGCGGGCGCGCGTCGAGCTCGCCTCGGCGACCGCGACGCTGAAGCGTCAAGAGGAGATGGTCGCCAAGGGCGTCGGCCGCGAGTACGAGCGGGTCAGCGCCGAGATGCAGGTGCGCGACGCCGAGGAGCGGGTGCGCGGGGCGAAGCGCGACGTGGCGCTGCTCGGCAAGAGCTTCGGCGGCACCGTGATCGTCACCTCGCAGATCGAGGGCACCGTGCTCGCCCGCAACGCGAGCGTCGGCGCGCAGGTCGAGCCCGAGGGCGAGCCGCTGTTCGAGATCGGCAACCCCAAGGATCTGTGGGTGGTCGCCGACGTGTTCCAGGACGACCTCGTGATGATCCGCCCCGGCGCCCAGGTCACCGTCGAGCTCGCCGCGCTCGCCGAGCCCGTCACCGGCACGGTCGCGTCGATCGGCGCGCTGCTCGACACCGCGGTCCGCCGCGCGCCGGTCTACATCGAGCTGTCGGGCAAGGATCGCGCCGCGCTGCGGGCCGGCATGTTCGCCCGCGCGATCGTCGAGGCCAACGAGATCGACGGGCTCACGCTTCCCACCGAGGCCGTGCTGATCAAGGACGGCGACAAGACCGTGGTCTACATCGAGCGCACCGAGGGTGTCTTCGAGCCCCGCGAGGTCCAGCTCGGCCACGCCTTTTTGCAGCGCGTCGAGATCGTCTCGGGCCTGCGCAGCGGCGAGCGCGTCGCCGTGAAGGGCGCGCTGCTCATCGACGGCGCCGCCAACCAACTGCTCTGACGCACGCCGCTTCTCGATCGAGGTCATCCCCCATGTCCACCATGCCCCTGTGGTTGGCGGCCGCGATGCTCGCGCCCGCCACGGCGACGCCACCGCCCGAACCGCCCCCCGCGACCGTATCCCCGGCGACGGCACCGGCCGCGACGCCGTCCCCCGCGCGCGCCGCCCATGCCCCCGTCGACGACGGCATCGCGACCGAGTCGCTGACGCTCGCGCAGCTCTTCGACCTGCTGCGCACCGATGCGCCGCGCCACAAGACCGCGCTCGCGCAGCTCCAAGTGGCGCAGGCGCGGAAGATCGGCGCGCGGGTGCTGCCCAACCCCATCTTCAACTTCCAGGCGCTGCACCTGATCTCCGGCTACAACCAGAACGGCTTCGGCACGTACACCGTGTACTTCCAGCAGCCGGTGTTGATCGGCGGCCAGCGGCAGATGCGGGGCAAGGCGGCCAAGGCGGCCGAGCGCGCGGCCCAGAGCGACGTCAGCGCGCAGTTCCACGATCTCGCGGCCGAAGGGCGGCACGTGTTCGTCGCCTTGCAGGCGCGACAGCAGCACCACGAGGTGCTGGAGTCGGCGATCGCCGATCTCGAGCGCGTCGAGGCGATGGTCACCAGCCGGCACACCGCCGGCGCCGAGAGCCGCTACGACGTCGCGCGCATCGGGCTGGCGGTCCGACAGTGGCGGGCGCACACGATCAGCGCCGACGCGGAGATCCGCGACGTCGCCGGGCACCTCGGCGTGCTCGTGGGTCGCCCGCAGTGGCGGCCGCACGCCGAGGGTCAGTTCGAGCCCATGGGCATCACCGCCGATGCGCGCTCGCTGTGGCCCGACGTGCAGCGCTCGCAGCCGTCGATCCGCGCCGCGAAGGATCGCGAGACGCTCGCCGAGCGCGACTTGAAGGCGACGCGCCGCGAGGTGTGGCCGCAGCCGACGTTCGGCTTGGGCGTCGTCGGCATCGACAACTTCTTCAGCATGTCGGTCGTCGGCGGCATCGTGATGCCGATGCCGGTGTTCGACTGGGGGCAGGGGCCGGTCGCCAAGGCCAAGGCCGACCTCCACGTCGCGCGCATCGAGAAGGACGCCCACGTCACCGAGCTGCAGGCCGAGCTCGACCGCGTCACGTCGGTGCTGCGCGAGCGCAAGCGGGCGCTCGCGGGCTTCGAGGCCGACGTGCTGTCGCAGACCACCGAGCTGCAGCGCATGGCCGAGGACGCGTACATCACTGGGCAGGTCGAGATCCTCGAGCTCATCGACGCGGTCGAGGCCCACTACGAGCTCGAGCTGCAACACGTCGAGCTGATGGAGCACGTCATGCACGCCGAGGTCGACGTGCTGCACGTCGTCGGACGCGTGGAGGAGACCCGATGAGACCCGCACACGCATCCAAGCGCCGCAGTCGCGCCTGCGCGTCGGGAGCCGCGCTCGCGCTCGCGCTCGCAGCCCCGGCACTGGTGATCCCCACGCTGACCGGGTGCTCGACCAACGAGCGCCGCATCGTCGAGCCCGAGGCCGACTGGGCCAAGGCCGAGGTCGAGGCCCGCATCGAGGAGCGCAAGGGCAAGCGCAAGGCCACGTGGAAGCCCATCGTCGCCGGCGCGATCGCGGCGGTGACTGCCGGCGCCGTGAGCATGATCTGGGTCGGGTTCCTGACGCCCAACCGGCCGATGGCGGTCGCGGGTCTCGTCGGCGTCGCCGTGGTGCCCACCTTCGGGACGCTCCCATTCCTGCTCCGGCAGGACGTGCCGTGGACCAAGACCGAGTGGAAGTCGTGGGAGCCGGCGGGCAACCAGCGCGCCGACCTCGACGTCATCGGTCGCGAAGAGAAGCCGCTGTCGACCCATGGCCTGGTCACCGACGCCGACGGTGCGCTGCACATCCCGTTCTCGACCACGCTGTGCGACGACGCCAAGGTCCGCGAGCTGCAGCTCGTCGACCTCGTGGTCCGTGTGCCCGACACCGAGTCGGCTTCGGTGACGATCCCCGTCGAGCGCCTGCCGTGCGGCGGCGGCCGACTGTCGCTGCTCGGCGACGGCAAGGAGGAGGATCACGATGGCGAGCTCTGATCGACGCGCCCACCTGCTGGTGGCCTGTGTCCTGCTCGGCGCGGCGACCGACTGCCGGTGCATCGAGCACCCGCTGTACGACGCGAAGTCGAACCGCTTCGACACCTGGTACCTCGGCGGCGGCAACACGCAGTACCGGCCGTTCCGCAGCGTCGCCTACGGTCCCGCGGTCCGCTTCGATGTCGAGCTGCGCGTGCGCGAGGCCGACGAGGACGATCCCGCGCTGCTCGTCGTCGCCGCGCGCATCGGCGGCGAGGATGCGCCCGATGTCGAGGGCGAGGTGGTCGCGCGCTTCGGCGGGGCCGCTTCGACCGCCCCCGTCCGCGAGGAGCTCCTCGCGAGCTTCGATCACGTCGACGACGATCTGTCGCTGGCGCGGATCGATCGCGATCGACTCCACCAGCTCGCCGGTCACGGCGTCACCATCGTGCTCCGGTTCTCGGACGCGTCGACCGGCACGGCGACGCTCGAGCTGGATCCCGACGCGCTACTCGAGCCCGCGCACGACCGCGGCGCGAACCAAGAGGTCCCATGAAGATCCGAAACGTTGCCGTCCTCGGGCTCGCGCTGCCGGCCCTCCTCGGCGCCGGCACCTGCGGCATCCTGTTCGATCTCTGGAGCTGGGACGAGATCACCGATCACGCCGAGCGCCTGAACATCGACGTCACCGAGGGCGCGGTCGAGATCGCCGCGTATCCCCGGACCAACATCTGGATCCAGCGGCACGTCTATGCCTTCGAGCGCACGATCGAGCAGGCCGACTACGCGGTCGACGAGAACGACGTCGCCCAGGTCGTCTTCCACTGCGACGGCCGGGCGGTGTGCTTCGCCGATCACTGGCTCGAGATCCCCTCGGGCATGCCGGTGGACGTCGAGCTCGGGCTCGGCAGCGTGTCGCTGATCTCGGTCGACGCGCCGACGGTGCTGGTGGTCGACGAAGGTCCGATCGTGGGCGACGCCCTCGCGACGCCGACGTTCGAGCTCGACGGTGGGTCGCACGACGAGATCACGCTGAAGTGGACGGCGACCGCGACGCCCATGGCGATCTCCATCGACGCGAAGTCGGCCCCGGTCACGCTCGAGCTGCCGGCGGGGAACTACGCCTGCGACATCACGACGTCGGGCGAGGTCGACATCGATCCGGCGATCGTGTGTGAGGACGGCGCCGACGCGAGCCTCGTCATCACGCTCGACGACGGCGACGTGGTCATCTCGCCGGCGGACTGACACCGATCGTGGCCCTCCCCGCCGGCCTCGCCGTGCTCGCCGCGCTCGCCGAGCCCCTCCCCACGGTCTCGAGCGACGCGCCGGATCAGACCAACGGCACCTTCACCGTCGCGCCCGGGGCGTGGCAGATGGAGCTCGGCCTCGACGCCTCGCTGCCGGGGAGCGAGCTGCCCGAGGGTGAGCTGCCGCTGCGCATCCCGACCACGCTGCGCCTCGGCCTCAGCCCGCGGGTCGAGCTGCGTGCATTCGACGGCGAGCGACTGTTCCACCGCGACGTGCGGGGCGAGGCCAGCGGCGAGACGTCGTTCGGGTTCAAGATCCGCTTCGACGATCCGCGCCCGGACGCCCCCCATCGCCCGCTCTTCGGCTTGCAGCCGTACGTCGCGTTCCCCACCGTCGAGCTGCTCGAACACACGGAGTCGCTCGCGCTCGGTGCGACGCTGCTGTGGGCGCAGCCGGTCACGTCGTGGCTCGCGATCGACATCAACCTCGGCGCCGAGATCGCCTACGATCGCGACGCGCCGCCGGTGAGCTCGTTCGCGTCGATGTCGGCGCAGGCGTTCGCGTCGGCCCGATGGTTGCCCTACGCGGAGATCTACGCCGACATCCCGTGGCGCGAGCGCAGCGCCCTCGAGGTCGGCACCGACGCCGGGTTCGTCGTGGTCGCGAACCGGCGGCTGGCGTTCAACCTCGCCGGTCGAGCGACGATCGTCGCGCCGGCGCGGAGCTACGGCGTGCTCGCCGGGTTGGCCGTGTTGCTCGCGGACGGCACGCGGTGGCGACGCTTCGTCGCGTCACGCTGAGGCGTCACGTCAGCTTCGCCTGCGACAGGCGCACCGCGAGCTCCGCCCGCGAGCCGATCCCGAGCCGTCGGTAGACGTTCTCGAGGTGGCTCCCCACGGTGCGCGGGCGGATACCGAGGCGATCGGCGATCTGCGGGTTGCTGAGCCCGGACACGACGAGCCGGGCGATCTCGAGCTCGCGCTCGGTCAGGTGCGGGGGCTCGTCGCCCTCGGCAGGGACCAGCTCGCAGATGAGCTCGGCGACCGGGCCGATGCGGACGCGGTGCCCGAGGCGCAGCGACGCCAACTCGACCCGCGCGTCGTTGACGAGGGTGCCGTTGGTCGAGTCGAGATCGATGAGCACCACGGTGCCGTCGCCGGCCGGCATGACCTTGGCGTGGCGCCGCGAGACGCCCGAGTCCGTGAGGCGGAGATCGGCCGCCGCGTCGCGGCCGATCACGAGCTCGCCGCGATCGAGCCGCAGCACGCGGCCGGTCGCGGCACCGGAGACCACACGGAGCTGCCAGTGGCCGGTCGCGTCGCCCTCGTCGCGGCGGAACGGGCGAACCGTGGTCTCGTCGTCACCCACAGACGCAGCCTTCGTCGCGCAAGCGTATCATCGGGCCGAGCCGCCGGCATGTCCGAGCCCCGCGCCGACGAGAGCACCACGCGGGTCGGCGACGAGCCGGCGCTCGATCGCAGCGTGAGGGGCTCGCTCCGCAAGGGCGACAGCGTCGATCGGTTCGTCGTGCTGGAGTGGGTCGGCCGCGGCGGCGCCGGCGAGGTCTATCGCGCGTACGATCCCGATCTCGATCGGCGCGTCGCGATCAAGGTGCTGTGGCGGCTCGCCGACGACGTCGTCGGTGCGCGCGCGCGGCTGCTGCACGAGGCCCGGGCCCTGGCCCGCCTGCGTCACCCGTGTGTCGTGCAGGTGTTCGACGCGGGGGTCGACGGCGAGCGGGTGTTCCTCGCGATGGAGTACCTGCAGGGCCCGACGCTCGCCGCGTGGCTGCGCAGCTCGCCGCGGACGTGGCAGGCCACCGCGCAGGTGCTGCTCGCCGCGGGGCAGGGGCTCGCCGCGGCCCACGACGCGGGGCTGCTCCACCGCGACGTCAAGCCGACCAACGTCATCGTCACCGACGCGGGTCGCGTCTGCATGATCGACTTCGGTCTCGCCGAGCCCCACGACCCCGACACGGATCGCGCGGCCAGGACGTCGAGCGCTGCGCGCGGGCCCAACGGCACGCCGGCATACCTCGCCCCCGACCTCTACGACGGCGTGGCGCCGAGCGTCGCCTCGGATGTGTTCTCGTTCTGCGTGATGGCATGGGAGGCGCTGTTCGGCGCGCGCCCGTGGAGCGCCGACGACGAGATCGACCTCCTCGCGCGCAAGCGCCAGGGTCCACCCGCGATCGGCCGGACGACGGTGGCCCGCGGCGTCGTCGAGGCGCTGCGTCGCGGGCTCGCGGCCGATCCGGCGACGCGAACGTCGTCGTTGGCACCGGTGCTGGCCGCGATCGAACGCGCGATCGCACCGCGGGCGCGTCGTTGGCTCATGGCGGGGACGCTCGGACTCGCCGGGGTCGGGATCGCCGCGTGGGCGCTGCGGCCCGGGCCGTGCGCCGAGGCGGGCGAGGCCGCGGACGCGGTGTGGAACGTCGTGACGCGCGCCGCGGTGAGGGACGGACTGCTGGCCGGGGCCACACCGTTCGCGCCCGACGTCTGGCTGTACGTCGGCCCCGCGATCGACGAGCACGTGGCCCGCTGGACCGCCGCCCGCGTCGACGCCTGCGCGGCCAGCTACGAGCGGCACGAGCAATCGCCGGAGCTGTTCGACGCGCGCATCGCCTGCTTCGATCGGCAGCTCGCTGCGCTCGACTCGATGCTGGCGCTCTATGCGAGCGGCGACCCCGAGATCGCCGCGCGGGCGGTCGACATGCTCGCTGCGCTCGATCCGGCGTCGAGCTGCGATCGCGAGGCGCTGCTGCGGGCGCGTGGTCACGCCGTCGCCCCCGAACACGCCGCGGTGCTCGATCGCGTGCGGGTGCTCGAGTCGGCGGCGCGGTACCACGACGCGATGGTGCTGGTCGACGAACTGCTCGCGTCGGGCATCGACGCCGACGCCGACGCCCGGCTCGAGGCCGACTACCTGCGCGGACGCCTGCTCGACCGCACCGGCGATCCCCGCGGTGCGCTGCGCCTGCTCGAGGACCTGCACTGGCGCGCCGAGATCGCGGGCGCCGACTTGCTTGCGGCCAAGGCGGCGGTGTACGTGGCGTTCGAGCTCGCGGCGGTCGAAGGCCGGCCCGCCGACGCGCTGCAGTGGGCTCCGCACGCGCAGGCGGCGATCGAGCGCGCGGGCGATGATGGGACCCTGCGCGCGACACTCCTCGAGAACGAGGGCACCGCTCACCTCGCGCAGCTCGACGGCGACACGGCGCTGCAGCGCTACGAGGCCGCGCTGGCGATCCGCGAGGAGCTCGCGTTCCGCGACCCCCTGGGGTTGTTGTCGACCCTGGGGAGCATCGGCATCCTGCTCGAGGAGCTGCATCGCTACGACGAGGCGCTGGCGATGGGGCAGCGCGCGCTCGCCCTCGCCCAGTCGATCGTCGGCGACGCGCATCCGCACACCGCACGCAGCCACGACAACCTCGGCACGACGTTGCTCCGCATGGGCCGCGTCGACGAGGCCCTGGTGCACCTCGAGCGCGCGCTCGAGATCCGTCGCGCCGCCCTCGGCGACGCGCACCCGCTGGTGGCGCTGTCGTCGAGCCACCTCGGCCTGGCCCACCTCGACCGGGGCGATCCGGCGCGGGCCGTCGAGCACTACCGCCGCGCGGTCGAGCTCGGTGCGGCGGCGCAGGTCTCGGTGACCTCGCAGCTGCGCTATCGCGAGGGCCTGGCCCACTCGCTCGACGCCGCGGGCCACCGCGACGAGGCGCTCGAGCACGCGCGCGTCGCCCACGAGGGGCTGCGCGCGAGCTTCGGGGCGACGCACCCGGAGGTCGAGGGCCTCCGGGCGCTCATCGAGCGGCTCGAGGTCGTGGACGTCGTCGCGCCCTGACGCCACGAATCGCAACTCAGGCCGGCTCGCAGGTCGCCGGGTCGACGCACTCGAAGCAGCCCTTGATGCGGACCTTGACCGCACCCGCGTCGCAGATGGGCGGCACGTCGCAGAGCATGCTCGGCGCGCTGCCATCCCCGCAGTCCTCGGGCTCCGTGCTCGCGGGCTCGCACGTGATCGGATCGACGCACTCGAAGCAGCCCTTGATGCGGACCTTGACGGTGCCCTCGTCGCAAAGGGGTGGCACGTCGCAGAGCATGCTCGGTGCGCTGCCATCCCCGCAGTCCTCGGGCGCGGGTGCCTCGCAGGTCAGCGCGTCGACGCACTGGAAGCAACCGTTCTTGCGCGCCGCGACCTGGCCGGGCTCGCAGCTCGGCTTGATGTCGCACAGCGGGCTCGGTGCGCTGCCGTCGTTGCACTCGGGCGCGGGCAGCTCGTCGGCGCAGGCGACATAGACGTCGGTGCAACAGTCACCGAAGTCCTTGCAGCCCTCGTCGCACCAGCAGTTGCCGTTCGCCGCGATGTCACCGCAGTCGTTCGGGGTACACGAGCCGACGAGGTCGGCCTTGCCGATCATCGTGCGTTCTTCGCCGGCGTCAGCGCCCTCGGTGGAGCAGGCGATCGTCAGGGACAACGTGAGGAGCAGGGAGATCGTGCGCATGGGAGATCCTTGGGTTCGACGCGTAGAGCATCGTCCCTGTCCCCACACGCGACCATCGGGCGACTGCCCGGGTCGCGCACGAAGGCCTGGAGTTCGCGCGAGATCGGGTGGAGATCGCCGGTTGCAGGCCGGTGCGCCCGTCGTTGCCCCATCACAGGGGAGGCGGCGCGGCGGCCTCGGGGCCCCGCGCCTCGGGCAGTCACCCGATCCCCCGGCTCACACGTGATCGATCCACTGCCGCAGCAGGTCTGCGAACGCCTCGCGCTTGCCGGCGAAGTCGGCCTCGTCGGCGAAGCGCACCACGGCGCGGTCGGGCGCGAGCCAGCGCAGCAGGCCCGAGGGATCGGCGATCTCGGGCGTCACCTGGCTGGAGCGGACCTTGGCGCCGAGGTGGAGGATCACGCCCACGCCCTCCTTCTCGCGCAGGTGCGTGGTCGCGAAGTACTCGTGGGTGCGGAAGCTCGGCGCGTTCCACTTGATCCCCTCGCCGATCGCGGGATCGACTTCGAGGATGCAGCGGCGCAGCGCCTCGATCACGGGCTTGCACGCGTGCACGAGCGTGGCCATGAACGCGTCGACGGCCTCGGTGGTGTCGGCCTTGGTGCCGTGTCGCGATGCCGGCATCGCGAGCTTCACGGCGGTGTTCTTGCTTCGCTTCGGGGGCACGCGCTCACTCCCCCGGGCAGGCCGCGAACTCGCAGTTGGGTCCGGTGCGACCGACGGCGCTGCCATCGGGGCACATCTTCGCCTCCATCGTGCACACGGGTCCGCCCGGATCGGCCGGAGCGTCGGGCGGTGTCGTCGGGGGCGTCGACTTCTCGCAGGCGAGGAGCAGGGCGGCGAAGGCGAACGGGAGGCACAGGCGTCGGCGCATGGCGGGAGCTTGCGCGAAGTCGATCGGCGCTCCAAGTCCGCCGATGCCGCGGCGAAAAAAGTCCTGGCCGCCCAAGGGACACGGCGCTACACCTGCCAGCGCTCCCGTCACCGCGGGGGCGACGATGACCCTGCGCCGCTGAATCGAGTTCCCCAACTCCCGTGCCGCGGTGCCGCGGTCCCGCGCGCCGAAGCGCGGGGGCGCGGCCGCTGGCCGGTTCGATTCACCGGAGCATCGTCATGACCTCGAGCCTCGTCCGCCTCCAAGGCGCGTCGTTCCAATTCACCGACGCGAACCCCATCCTCCACGACGTCGACCTCGTGCTCACCCCCGGCTGGACCGGTCTGGTGGGCGCCAACGGGGCCGGCAAGACCACCCTGCTGCGCCTCGTCGACGGCACGCTGAGACCGAGTGCGGGCCTCGTGCGGCGCGAGCCCGACGGCGCGCGCGTGGCCACGTGCCAGCAGGAGGTCCACGATCGCACCGACGCGATCGTGGGCTTCGCGGGGGCGTGGGACGGCCCCGCGCGGCGGCTGCACGGCCGGCTGCGCCTGGACCCCGACGCCATCGATCGCTGGCCGACGCTGAGCGCCGGCGAGCGCAAGCGGTGGCAGATCGGCGCGGCGCTGGCCGAGGAGCCCGACGTCCTGCTGCTCGACGAGCCGACCAACCACCTCGACGCGAGCGCGCGCGCGTGGCTGCTCGACGCGCTGCGGGCCTTCCCCGGCGTGGGCGTCGTCGTGTCGCACGATCGCGCCGTGCTCGACTCGCTCACCGCGCGGACCGTGCGGGTCGATCGTGGGCGCGCGATGTCGTGGCCGGTGCCGTACTCGCAGGCCCGCGTCGCGTGGGAGCTCGAGCGGCAGCAACGCGTCGACGCGCGGCAGTCGGCGCAGGACGAGGCCCGGCGGCTGCAGCGGCAGCGCGACGCCCTGCAGCGCGAGCGCGAGGGGGCAGAGCGGCAGCGATCGGCCGGGGCTCGCATGCGCAACCGCAACGACTCCGACGCCCGGGGGATCCTGGCCCAGACCAAGGCCGACTGGGCCGAGGCCGCGCTGGCGCGGCGGGCCGGCATCACGCGCCGGCGGGTCGACGATGCGCTCGCGCAGATCGATCCGATCGAGGTGGATGTCGAGCTCGGGCGCAGCGTGTTCGCGCAGTTCGAGCGGTGTCCCCAGGCCTTCCTCGCGGTGCGCGGGGCGGCGCCGATCGTGCGCGGCGGTCGGACGATCGTCGATGCGCCGACGCTCGCGTGGGGCCGCGGCGATCGCATCCGCCTCGAGGGACCCAACGGCGCCGGCAAGACCACGCTGGTGCAGGCGCTGCTCGAGCACGCGCGCGTCGACGTCGATCGATTGCTCGTGCTGCCGCAGGATCCTGCGCCGGCGTCGATCGCTTCGGCGCTCGCGTGGCTGCACGCGCTGCCGCCGGCCGAGCGCGGCCGCGTGCTCTCGATCGTGGCGGCGCTCGGTGTCGCACCGGATCGCCTGCTCGCGACCGCTCGGCCATCGCCCGGCGAGGCCCGCAAGTTGCTCATCGCCCGCGGCCTCGGGTCCCAGGCGTGGGGTCTCGTGCTCGACGAACCGACCAATCACCTCGATCTTCCGGCGCTCGAGCGGCTCGAGGCGGCGTTGGCGGCATATCCCGGTGCACTGCTCCTGGTGACCCACGACGACGCGTTCGCGCGGGCTTGCACCACCTCGCGATGGAGGATCGAAGGCGGTCGGATCGAGCGATCCGGCCCGTAGTGGGCGAAGCGGCCCGGCCGCTGGGGTAGACACCTCGGCCCCGTCGCGGTAGTCGAGGTGTTCCGCGTGTGCTCGGCTCGTCGCATTGGCGCGTCGACACCCGCGGAACTCTCGGCAGAAAAGATCACGAAATGTCTGAAGGTACGATCAAGCGTCTCACCGACAAGGGCTTTGGATTCATCGACACGGGCGGTGGCAAGGACATGTTCTTCCACAACTCGGCCGTCCAGGGCACCAGCTTCGAGCAGCTCCGCGAAGGCCAGAGGGTCACGTTCACCGAGGGCGAGGGTCCCAAGGGCCCGCGCGCGGAGAACGTCCGCCTGGTCTAGCTGACTCAGGCCGTTGCGAGTGAGTCCGGATCGCGAAGAGATGTTGCCGGTGTGGTGGCATCTCTTCGCGAACCGATGAGGTGGGGTTGGGTGGGTGGATCTCGATGCGGGCGCCGCTACGCACTGACGGAGACGGACGCGACCAGGAGTCGGTCGCCAGACTCGAACCGAAAGTCCATCACCAGTCGATCGAGGTCGCCGAGGAACTCGACAGCATCGGCCCCGGACAGGCGCGCGAGATCAGCGCCTCCGACATCTTGGGCCGCGAGGGGGCATTCGCCGTGCGATCTGCGGCGACCCGGTTCGCGTAGGCACGTCGCGTGGACTCGGCCTGCTCGAGCTTGCGTTCGTGGGCGGGCGTCAGCTCGCCGAGCTCCCGGATCCGGTCGTGCAGCAGTTCGTCGAAATCGGTCTCGAGGAACACGGAGATCATCGGTGGGATCGCCTCGGGCGCGCCGATCGCCGCGAGGATGTCCGCCGCGTGCAGGGTGGCGTCGGTCTGCGCGAGCGCGGGGTCGACCAGGTTTTGGATCAGCGCGGGTACGACGCTCGACCCGAGCGCCACGATCGCGGCCCAGGTGGCGTCGTCGAGCTGTTCGCGACCGTCGAACAACACTGCGAGGGGATCCGCACCCGGGTTCACGGTGAAGGATGATGGCATGACTCGGGCGGAATCCGGCGGCCGGGAACGCTCAGGGCGCGGCCGGCCACCACCGCTGCATGACCCGAGAACTCCTCGTCGCAGCGCTCGCGCTTCTCCCGTTGTCCACCGTCGTCGCCGCGCCCAAGGTGCCGAGCGCGGGCGCGGCTGCATCGGTCACCGTGTCGGCCCAGGAGGCGATGGCCACGGAGATCGCCGCTGCCCTCGCGACAACGCCCGTGGCACCTCCGGCGCTGTCGTCGAAGGCGGCCCTGGGGGTGATCGTGGGCGTTGCCGAGGCGTACCTCTCGACGCCCATCGTCCTGTCACTGGCGCGTCCGCGGGTCGGCAACGCGCGGTTCACCGTGCACGACATGTGGCGCAACGATCCAATCTCCGGGGACGCGGTGTTCTACAACGACGACTCGGGGCGCGGTGCTGGGGCATACCTCAGCTTCGAAGTGATCGCGGGTCAGACCTACGTCGTCGAGTGTGCGGGCAGTCTCTCGAGGTGGACGATGGTCCGCTTCCGTCAAAACGGAGCGGCGCGCTACCTCGAGCAACGCGTGGAGTTCGAAGGGGTCGTGCGGCCGAGCCTGGCCTTCTCGGCGTCCGCGACCGAGACCGTGCTCGTCGGCATCTTTCCCGTGGTGCCGATCGACGACCAGCGCACGCTCTCGCGGTGTCAGCTCGCGAAGGTCGCGGACATCGACGGGGCTGCGGGCGCCGCGAAGCCATTGAAGTGATGCGCGATCAGCCGGTGGTGCTGCCGGTGCTGCTCGAGTCGCTGCCGGTGCTCGTGTCGCCCGTGGTGTCGGTGCCCGACGTGCTGCTGTCGGCGGTGGCGTCGCCGGTGCTGCTCGACGAGCTCTCGAACGAGTCGCTCTCGGAGATGCTGATGCCGGTGTCCGGCGTGCCGTAGGCCTCGCCCTCGGCGTCGGTGGGATCGAA
>LNFM01001422.1_pt1 | contig 65100 bp, 64 predicted proteins | sample 596031 | NCBI WGS metagenome assembly LNFM01 (sample SAMN04254537, study PRJNA301005) | activated carbon metagenome | isolation source: dual media filters at the Ann Arbor, Michigan drinking water treatment plant | place: USA: Ann Arbor
ACCCCCAAGAAACAGGCACATGCGCGTCCTGGGCATCGAAACCAGCTGCGATGAAACCGGCGTGGCGGTGTACGACACCGACCGCGGCCTGCTGTCGCACGCACTCTACAGCCAGATCGCCCTGCACGCCGAGTACGGCGGCGTGGTGCCCGAGCTGGCCAGCCGCGACCACGTCCGCAAGCTGCTGCCCCTGGTCCGCCAGACCCTGGCCGAGGCCGGGCTGGGCACCGCGGACCTCGACGGCGTGGCCTACACGGCCGGCCCGGGCCTGGTCGGCGCCCTGATGGTGGGCGCGGCCGCCGGCCGGGCCCTGGCCTGGGCGCTGGACCTGCCGGCCGTGGGCGTGCACCACATGGAAGGCCACCTGCTGGCCCCGCTGCTCGAGGATCCGGGGCTCCAGCCCCCGTTCGTGGCCCTGCTGGTCTCCGGCGGCCATACCCAGCTGGTCGAAGTGGCCGCCATCGGCGCCTACCGGCTGCTCGGCGAGACCCTGGACGACGCCGCCGGCGAGGCCTTCGACAAGACCGCCAAGCTGATGGGCCTGCCTTACCCCGGCGGCCCGGAGCTGGCCCGGCTGGCCGAGTCCGGGCGCCCCGGCGTGTTCAAGTTCTCCCGGCCGATGACCGACCGGCCAGGCCTCGACTTCAGCTTCTCGGGCCTCAAGACCCAGGTCCTGCTGGCCTGGCAGGCCTCCGACCGAACGCCGGAGACCCGTGCCGATGTCGCCCGCGGCTTCGAGGACGCGGTGGTCGAGACCCTGGCGATCAAATGCGACCGCGCCCTGCAGCAGACTGGCGCGCGCACCCTGGTGGTGGCCGGCGGCGTCGGCGCCAACCTGCGCCTGCGCGAGCGCCTGCAGCAGCTGGCCGGCAAGCGCGGCGCCCGCGTCTGCTTCCCGCGCCCGGCCTTCTGCACCGACAACGGCGCGATGATTGCGTTCGCCGGCGCGCTGCGGCTGCAGGCGGGGCAGGCGGAGTCGCCGGCCGTCACCGTCCAGCCACGCTGGGACATGGCAAGCTTGCCGCCCCTGTAACCCGCTTCCTGTAGGAGGGCCTTCAGGCCCGAAGCTCTTGTAGGAGGGCCTTCAGGCCCGAAGCTCTTGTAGGAGGGCCTTCAGGCCCGAAGCTCTTGGCCAAGCGCATCGGGAATGAATTCCCTCCTGCAAGAGCTTCGGGCCTGAAGGCCCTCCTACAGGGGGGGGCGATCGAAATGGAGAGGTAGCTGCGCAATGGACAAGGTTTTCATCGAAGCGCTCGAGATCGAGTGCGTGATCGGCATCTACGACTGGGAACGCAAGATCCTGCAGCCCGTGGTGCTCGACATCGAGATGGCGTTCGACAACACCGTGCCGGCCGCGACCGACAACATCGAGCACACCCTCGACTACAAGGCCGTCAGCAAGCGCCTGATCCAGTTCGTGTCGGAGTCCGAATTCGGACTGGTGGAAACGCTGGCCGAGCGCTGCGCCGCGATCATCCTCACCGAGTTCGGCGTGCGCCACGTGCGCCTGAAGCTGAGCAAGCCCGGCGCCGTCCGGGGCTCGAAGGCGGTCGGCGTCATCATCGAGCGCGCCCGCGCCTGATGGGCACCGCCTGGCTCAGTCTGGGCAGCAACGAGGACGCCGAGACCAACCTCACGTCGGCGGCGATGGCGCTGCGCGCGCGCTTCGGCGAGGTGCGCTTCTCGCCGGTGTACCGCACGCCGGCGGTCGGCTTCGAGGGCCCGGATTTCCTCAACGCCGCCGCCGTGATCGAGAGCGACCTCGACCCGGCCGCGCTCCACGACTGGCTGCACGCGCTGGAAGACCGCCACGGCCGCCGCCGCGACGTGCCGCGCTTTTCCAGCCGCACGCTCGACGTCGACATCGTCTTCTACGACGACCTCGTGCTGAAGGGGTCGGGCAACCTCGAGCTGCCCCGCCCGGAGCTGCGGCACGCCTTCGTGCTCAAGCCGCTGGCCGATCTTTCGCCCGAGCTGACCGTGCCCGGCGGCGACGCGACGCTGGCGGCACTGTGGGCCGCGCATCCCGAGGCCGCCGCCCCGCCGGCCGTGGATCCGCTGCTCCTGGGGTGACTTCCGGCCTTGCGTCGCCACGCCGGCCGTTCATAGTCGCGGCCATCCCACCGGAGGCGACCGCCATGTTCGATCGCATCTCCCGAAGCTGGACCCTGCAGCTGAGCCCGGCCTTCGTCGCCGCTTGCCCCGCAGGCGGTCCACGATGACAGCGCGCGAGCACGGCCGGTCTACCCTGCTGCTACGGCCTTGCGGCGACCCTGCCTGACGGCATCGATCAGAAGCACTATCCTTCGGCAATGAATCAGCGCTACGACGAAGCCAGCAGTGCACCGGTCGATCCGACGACGCAGCTTTACCGCCTGGGTGCGGGCGGCCCGAGCCTGACTGCAGGAATGGCTGCGGCGCATGCCACCGGGCGCCGGGTAGCGCTGCTCCACATCGACATCGACTATTTCGATGCCATCAACCAGAACATGGGCGACGCGGTCGGCGACCAGACTCTGGCGGCCGCCGCGCAGCGGCTGCTCAAGGCCATGCCCCGCGGCGGTTGGTTGTGGCGGCTGAGCAGCGACGAGTTCATCGCAGGCATCGCCTACCGGCCGGGTGAACGAGACGGCGCCGCGCTGGCCGACATGCTTCGCGATGCGTTCGAAAAGCCCCTGCTGATCCCGCCCTATGAGCTACCCCTGACGGTCTCGATCGGCATCGCCGTCTACCCCGACCACGCAGGCGATGCAGCGTCGCTGCTCGCCGCTGCCGAAAGCGCCTTGCGCAACGTTAAGAGCAAAGGCCTCGGCAGTATTGGGCTCTACGCGATGGCGACTGACCAGGCGGAAGCGAGCCGCGGCTTTGCCGCGCGGTTCCTGGCCGCGGTGGACAACAGCGAGCTACAGCTTTATTACCAGCCGGTGATTGACGCCCAGGACGGCGGGCTCACCGGTTTCAGCGCTCTTCTGCGCTGGAATACCGCCGAGCACGGCCAGTTGCGGCCAAGCCAGTTCCTGGCCACGGTCGAGCGAATGGGGTTGTCGGCCCGTATGGGTGCCTGGGTGGTTGAAGCGGCGGCTCGCCAGGCTGCCGCTTGGCGTGCGCAGGGCCAGGATTACCTCACGCTTTCGCTGCACCTTGGCAGCTCGCTGCTGGAACAGCCAGGCTGCCTCGACCAGATTGGCGAGCTGCTGCACCGCTACAACGTGCCCGCCAGCGCGCTGGAGTTCGAAGTGTCCGAGGTAGCGCTGGTCCGCGACGCGCGTCTGGCCCATGCCACCCTCACCGGGCTGCGCGCCCTTGGTGCATCGGTGACCGTGCAGGACTTCGGCCTGGGTGGGCTGAACTTCGCCGCGCTGGCGCACTACCCACTGGACCGCCTGAAGATCGACCGCAGCTTCTTCCGAAGCGCCGCCAGCGATCCACGCGGCGCGGCCATCGTCTGCGGGATCATCGCCATGGGCCACCGGTTGGGCATGAAGGTCATCGCCAAGGGCGTGGAAAGCGAAGCTGAGCTCGGCTTCCTGCGACGCAACCACTGCGACTACTTCCTCGGCTACCTGGTCAGTCCGCCACTGCCGGCGGACGAGGTCGATGATCTGGTCCGCCGCCGTTTCCTGCTGCCGGGCATGTTCGCCTCGGCACCCAAAGAGCGCACCTTGTTGCTGCTGGACGACGAGACGAACGTGCTTCGCTCACTGGTGCGACTGTTCCGGCGCGAGCGCTACAAGGTGCTCACGGCGAGCAGCGTGAGCGAGGCATTCGACCTGTTGGCGAGCAACCCAGTGCAGGTCATCGTGTCCGACCAGCGCATGCCCGAAATGAGTGGCACGGAGTTCCTGACCCGCGTCCGGGACCTCTACCCTCAGACCATGCGGATGGTGCTTTCGGGCTACATCGACCTTGCCACGATCACCGAGGCGATCAACCTCGGGGCGATCTATCGCTTCCAAACCAAGCCGTGGGATGACGAAGAACTGCGCGGGCACGTGCGGGCCGCATTCCGCGAGCATGAGCGCCGCGCCGCGAGCGTCAACGGGCACTGATCGCCCCGCCGGCGACCAAGCGCGAGCGGATGCGCCCGGTCTGCTGCTAGGGCCCGGCCGGGTCCGGCCGGGGCTGCTCGACGGGTAGGATCAAGCGAAAGGAACTGCCTTGCCCCAGCTTGCTGCTGACCTCGATGCGGCCCTGGTGTTTGGCCACGATGCCATAGGCGATCGCCAGGCCGAGTCCAGTGCCTTTGCCGATTTCCTTGGTCGTGTAGAACGGTTCGAAGATGCGCTGCAGCGCCTGGGCGGGAATGCCTCGGCCAGTGTCTGAAATGCTGATCCAGGCCTCGCCGTTCTCTACGCCGGTGGAGATCACGATCCTGCCGCGTTCCTCGATCGACTGGCCTGCGTTGATCAGCAGGTTCATCAGCACCTGGTTGATCTCCGACTGCCGGCATTCCACCAGCGGCAGTTCGCCATAGTGCTTTTCCAGCTGCACCTTGTACTTGAGGTCGTTCCAGACGATGTTCAGGGTCGACTCCAGGCCCTTGTGGAGGTCGGAAGGGCGCATGGCGTCGTCCAGCCCGACATGAGAGAACTCCTTCAGATCCTGGACGATCTTGGTGACACGTTCGATGCCTTCGCGTGACTCGTCCATCAGCTTTGGCAGGTCGCCGAGGATGAAGTCTATGTCGAGCCGCTCGCGCTTCTCGCGCACGTCACCGAGTCGGGAGACGGGATCATTGGAAGCCAGCGCTATTTCCTGGCACTCGATCAGATCGGTCATCGCGCGGATGTAGTCCTGCAACGTGCCCAGGTTGGAGTGCACGTAGCCGATCGGGTTGTTGATCTCGTGGGCGACGCCGGCGGCCAGTTGACCTATCGAGGCCATTTTTTCGGACTGTAGTAACTGCTCCTGAGCGCCGGCCAGGCGCCGGTAGGCGCTCTGCAGCTCGTCGTGGCGTACCTGCAGCTCCAGCTGGGCGGCGCGGCGCAGCGAAACGTCGGCAAACGTCGCCAGGCCCATCTCGAAGCCGTCGCGCTTGCCGCAATGCAGGCGGGCGGTGAGCACGATCCCGGACGGCGCGGCGATCTGGCCGGCCCAGCGCCCGTCGGCGCGGGCCAGGCTCCAGGCCTCGTCGGGCAGCAGGGCGAGCAGCTTCTCAGGTTCCGCGCCGGGTACGGCGCGCCGGGCCAGCGCCACCGCCGATGGATTGCTCAGGATGATCCGGCCCGCGTCGTCGACCAGAATCAGGGCGTTGTCAGTAACGTCCAGGGCCCACTGAAGGTCACCAAGCTGGACCGACGGCGGGACTTCGGGTTCGCTCATCCCACCCCCAGGCAACGCGCCTGCGGGCGGCTGCCGGACTGTCCGCAGGCATCGTAGACGCCAGTGGATTCGAGCCGGCCGAGGTGGCGTAGCGCCCAGTTCACCTCGCGCCGGCGGCGGGCGAGCAGCACGCCATTGGCTTGGTTGAGCGCGCGCAGGGCGGTGACACGCTCGACCGCCGAGGCATCGGCGGGCACCGCCTCGGCCAGGCGCAGGGCGACGATCTTGGCCGCGGTGGAACGGAGCAGGGCATCCACGTCATGCTCGAGCAGCGCGCGCCGCTCGGAATTCAGAGCCTGCTCAAGGGCCTCCAGCGGATGCTCGATAACCGCGTTCATGCGCCCAGCGCGCTGTCGAGCGCAATCAGGCGGTCGGCGATCTGCTGGGCGTCGATGCGATAGCTGCCGTCGGCGAGCGCGGCGCGCAGCGCCTCCACGCGGCTGCCGTTGATGGTGGCCGGTTCGGCGCCGAGCTGGCGCTCGAGTGCCTGCAAGCCTTCGGCGTCGCCGGTCAGCCGGATGCTGTCGGACGGCACGGCTGCCTGAACGGGCTCGCTGTGCTCACCGCCGGCGCGGCGGGTCACGGGCGCATCCCGGACTTCCGGCAGGCGGGCGATGGACGGCCCGGTGTCGATCTTGTGGCTCATGGCTGGCTCCTGCTTTGCTTGGTCGAGCACGGTAACGGCCTAGAACCCGCGAACTTTAGACGCGGCGGCTTTCAGTTGAAAAATTTCACGGTCCGAGCCTCAGGTCCCGGCCGGTGGGCGTCAAGCCCCCCCCCCCAGGCCCGGGCCGGTGGACCGGACGGGTGAAGGGGGCGGGGTGCGCCTCACAACGAGACTTCGACCACGCCCTCCGAAACCACCTTACCTCGAAGGATGCGGCGTGATGAGACGTTCTCCACAGAAACCGCCCCGCCTGCCTGGGCCCGGCCCAGCGCCCGGCCGGGCACCCGAACCTCGACGCCACCGACGCGCGACACCAGAACCACCGGATCACCCCGGCGCAGAGGTGCGCCCACGGCGAGGTCGGACTCGGCCGGTGCCCGTCCAGCGGCGAGACCGCGGTTGGGGATTCGCCCGACCAGTTCGTCGGGATCGCTGAAGGTCCCGCCCCCGCCCGGTCCGACGTCGCGCCGCTGGACCGCCAACTGGTTCGCCGTGATCGGCACGCCGGTCCGGGCCGCCGCGATCAACACCACCACGTCGGCCTCCCGGCGCAGGCGCACCGGCACGTACAGCTGCCAGCCAGGCGTGTCGTCGCAACGGACCTGGGCCATCTGCGACCCGGACGCGATCGCCTGCAGCGGCTGGCGGCAGCGCCCCAGGCGCAGCGCGGTATCCAGGGTGACCTGGGCCTGGTCGGCCTCGACGCCCAGGGCGGCGATCGCGGCGTCACGGATATCGTCCAGCGGGTGCGGTTCGTACGCGACAGCGCCTCCCGAGCCCGTCAGCAGGGCAGCCAAGAGCGGAAACATGGCGCCGCCACCGATCGGCATGCGCGAAGAAGAGGGCGATTCTTTCTGGGCGGACGGTTGCATCACCGGGCACTTGCAAGCCCCGTACCACCGGGGCCAGGCCAATGGCGTCGGCTTTTTGGCGTCGGCAGGCCCAACGCGCCTGGCATTGGTCCCGGAAAGCCTGTGGGTCGGCGACGGAAACCCGGCGGCCGTCTCTGGCACGCGAATTGCCTGAGCCGGAGGGAACACTTGCCCCCGGAGGGCCCATGTCAAATTTCCTAGGCATCCACGGTACGGCGCTGGCCCTGCGCGAGCAGCGTCTCCAGATTCTCTCCGCCAACATCGCCAACGCCGACACGCCCAACTACAAGGCGCAGGACATTGATTTCACCGGTGCCCTGCGCGCGGCCATGCAGCCCGGTGCCGGGGACAATGCCATCGGCGAGGCGGTTGCGGCAGCGCGCCTTACCCGGCCCTCCAGCCAGCCGAGCCTGGACGGCAACACCGTCGACGGCGACCGCGAGAACGCCACCTTCGCACAGGCGGCCCTGGAGTACCGGGCGTCGATGTCATTCGTCGAATCCAAGGTGCGCTCGATGCTCACCGCGATCACCGGCCAATGAGGCCGCGTCTGATGCAGCGCCTCGCTACGCCGCCCCTGTTTCATGAGGCCGCACGCCCAGCGGGCCACGCCTTTTTCCGGAGCCCGGGATGAGCAACCTGCCAATCTTCGACGTCGCCGGCTCGGCGATGAACGCGCAATCGGTTCGCCTGAGCACGATTGCCTCCAACCTGGCCAACGCCGACTCGGTATCGGGCGATCCCGACGCCGTATTCCGCGCCAAGCATCCGGTGTTCTCGGCGCAAGCGGTCGCGGGCAATGCGGCCCTGACCGGGGTGCAGGTGTCCCAGGTCATCGAGAGCACCGCGCCAGCGCTCAAACGATACGAGCCCGGCCATCCACTGGCCGACGCGGAGGGCTACGTCTACGTCCCAGACATCGACCCGGTCGCGCAGATGGTCGACCTGATCTCGGCTTCGCGCAGCTACCAGGCCAGCGTGGAAGTCTTCAACAGCGCCAAGGAACTGGCGATGGCCACCCTGAACATGGGCCGCTGACCCACGCCACCACCGAGGAACGCTCCATGAATGCGATCACTTCCAGCACCAGCGACAACAGCTATGCGGCCCTGGGCCTGCAGAACCAGGCCGCTGGACGCAGCTCCTCGCTTGGCCAGGCTGATTTCCTGCGCCTGATGACCGAACAGCTCAAGAATCAGGACCCCCTCAAACCGCTGGACAACGCTCAGTTCCTCGGGCAGCTCGCGCAGTTCTCCACCGTACAGGGCATCGACAACATGCAAAACGCGATGGAAGCGGTCGCCAACGTGATGGAGTCGGACCAGACGCTGCGTGCCGCCGGACTGGTTGGCCGTGAGGCGCTGGTGGAAGCCTCGACGATCGATATGGCCAGTGGCGGCGAGATGCGCGGTGAGATCGGCGCGGCGTCGGCCGGCCCGGTCACGTTCGAGATCGTCGACGCCAGCGGTCGGCGCGTGCGCCAGATGACCATGGACGCCGTTGCCGGCCCCAACCCGTTCCATTGGGATGGCCGCAACGACGCCGGTGAGGCGGTCGCGGCCGGCCGTTACACGATCCGTGCGACCACAGGCAGCGGCGACACCGCGCAAACGTTGCCGGTTCGCGTCGCCGCCCGGATCGACAGCGTCTCGATCGAACCCACCGGACTCGTCCTCAACCTTGCGGGTCTTGGCAGCTATTCGCTGTCGGCGATCCGCCGCATCGGCTAGGTGCAGGACCGGCATGGCGCCGGCCCGCATCCGTCCTACCTCTTCAAGACACTCTCAAGACACCCAGGAGCACCCCATGAGTTTCCGCATCTCGCTCGGCGGTATGAACGCGGCCTCGGCCGACCTGAACGTCACGTCCAACAACATCGCCAATGCCAATACCACGGGCTTCAAGCAGTCCCGAGCCGAGTTCGGCGACCTGTTCGCGGTGTCGGGCCTTTCCAACAATCCCATCGGCGCCGGCGTCAGGCTGCAGAAGGTCGCCCAGCAGTTCTCACAGGGCAACATCGACTTCACCGGCAAGTCGCTCGACATGGCGCTGTCGGGCCAGGGGTTCTTCACCCTGTCGGGCAGCGGGGGGATGGTTTACTCACGGGCCGGCAATTTCGGCGCCGATCGCGACGGTTTCGTCGTCAACCCGGCCGGCCAGCGCCTGCAGGTCTTCCAGCCCAACCCCAACGGCAGCGGCTTCGACACCGGCCGGCTGGGCGACCTGCAGCTTGCCACGGGCGACTCGCCGCCGCGTGCCACGTCCTCGGTCCAGGTGGGCGTCAACCTGCCCGGCAACGCCAGTGCACCGACGGTCACTCCCTTCGACGCCAACAACCCGCTGACCTACAACCACACCACTTCGCTGACCTCGTACGATTCGCTCGGCGCTCCGCACACGCAGTCCATGTTCTTCATCAAGACCGCGAACCCGAACGAATGGCAGGTGCAGACGCAGATCGACGGCGTCGACGTGGGCACGCCGCAGACGCTGCAGTACTCGGCCACGGGCCAGCTGATCACGCCGGCAGGCGGCCGCATTACGCTGCCGCCCCATACCCCGGCCACCGGCGCGGCGCCGATGGCCATCGATCTCGAGCTGGTCAATTCCACCCAGTTCGGCAATTCGTTCGGCGTGGCCGCCCTGGTCCAGGACGGCTTCGCGACCGGTCGGTTGACCGGCATCGACGTCTCCAGCGAAGGCATTGTCAACGCGCGCTACAGCAATGGTGTGTCGACGGCGCTGGGCCAGGTCGCATTGACCACCTTCACCAACCCGCAGGGCCTGCAGGCACTTGGCGACAACGGCTGGTCGGAGACCTCCGCGTCTGGACAGGCGCGCCGCGGCGCGGCCGGATCGTCGGAGTTCGGGTTGGTGCAGGGCGGTGCGCTTGAGGCCTCCAACGTCGACCTGACCGAGCAGTTGGTGAACATGATCACCGCGCAGCGGCACTTCCAGGCCAATGCCCAGATGATCTCCACGCAGGACCAAGTGACGCAGACCGTCATCAACATCCGCTGATGACGGAGGCCTGACGCCGCATGGACAAGTCCCTCTACATCGCGATGACCGGCGCCAGCGCCACGCTGCGCACCCAGGCGTCGGTGGCGCACAACCTCGCCAACGCAAACACGGTCGGGTTCCAGGCGACCCTGGATGGAACGGTCGCCGTTCCGGTCACCGGCCCCGGGCTGTCGTCGCGAGTGGCCGCGGAGGCCAGGACCCTGGGCGTGAGCAATGCCGGCGGCGCAATCATGAACACCGGCAATCCGCTCGACGTGGCCCTTCGCGGTGAACGCTGGCTCGCGGTGCAGGACAAGGGCGGCGACATTGCCTATACCCGTGCGGGCGACCTAAAGATCAGCCTCAACGGCCTGCTGACCACCGGCGCGGGTCACCCCGTGCTGGACCAGGGCGGGGCACCGGTATCCATCCCGCCACACGACAGCTTGCACATTGGCGGCGATGGCACGATCTCGATTGTGCCCCAGGGCCAACCGGCCTCCACCGTCACCTCGGCGGGACGGCTGCAGGTGGTCGAGGCACGGACCCGCGACCTGGTCCGGGGCGGGGACGGACTGATGCGCGCCGCACCGGGCACCGAGCCACCCGAGCCAGCCGCCGGCGACGTGCTCACCTCCGGCGTACAGGAGGGCAGCAACGTCGACGCCACGGCGATGCTGGTATCGATGATCTCCCTGGCCCGCCAGTTCGAAATGCAGGTACGCGTCTTGCATAGCGGTGACGAGAGTGCCCGCGCCGCCAACAGCCTGCTGTCTTCGCGCTGACCGGCTACCCATCAAACCGACTCAAGAGAACCGCCATGACCCAGGCTCTATGGATTGCCAAGACCGGCCTCGACGCGCAGCAGACACGCATGGCGGTGATTTCCAACAACCTCGCCAACGTCAACACCGCAGGCTTCAAGCGCGACCGGGCCAGCTTCGAGGACCTGCTTTACCAGACCGTGCGCCAGCCGGGTGGCTCGTCCTCCGAGCAGACCCAACTGCCCAGCGGCCTGTCCACCGGCACCGGCGTGCGCGTGTCCGCCACCGCCAAGCAGTTCGCGCAGGGCGGCCTGGCGCAGACCGGCAATGCCCTGGACGTAGCCATCAATGGCCGGGGCTTCTTCGAAGTGCTGCTGCCCGATGGCAGCACCGCCTATACCCGTGACGGCAGCTTCCAGATCAATTCCCAGGGCGAGCTGGTCACCAATTCCGGCTTCCCGGTCCAGCCGGGCCTGCAGCTGCCCGAAGGCTCGCAGAGCGTGACCATCGGCAGCGACGGCACCGTTACCGTCCAGATATCCGGCCAGGCCGAAGCTGTGCAAGTCGGTTCCTTGACGCTGGCCGACTTCGTCAACCCGGCGGGCCTGCAGGCCAAGGGCGAGAACCTGTTCGTCGAAACCGGCGCCAGCGGCCCCGCCCAGAGCGGCGCGCCCGGCCAGTCGGGTGTCGGGCTGTTGGTGCAGGGGTCGCTCGAGGGCTCGAACGTGAACGTGGTCGAGGAGCTGGTCTCGATGATCGAGACCCAGCGCGCCTACGAGACCAACGCCAAGGCCATCTCGACCACCGACTCGATGCTTGCCTTCCTCAATAACAATCTGTGAGCACCATCATGAAAGCCGCCGCCCTGTTCGCCTGCACCGCTCTGATCACGCTGTCGGGTTGCGCGAGCATCGTCGGCGATGCCCGCAAGTTCGCCCCGATGCCTGCCGCGGCCTCGCCGACGGCTACGCCTTACGCCGCGTCGGCCCAGCCGGTGGCAAGCAGTGGCGACACTGGAGGCTCCATCTACGCCAGTGCCGGCGGTTCGACCGGCAACCGGGGTCTTCGCTTGTTCCAGGACGCAAAGGCGCGCGAAGTGGGCGACCTTCTGACCATCGTGCTGGTCGAGAACACGCAGGCCAAGACCAACGCCAACACCGCCGTCACCAAGGACACCGGCATCGGCCTGGCCGCCCCGAGCCTTTTCGGGCAGTCCGTAACGGTCAACGGCAGCCCCCTGCTGGAGGCCGAAGTGGAGGGCAAGCGCAAGTTTGGCGGTGCCGGCAACAGCGCCCAGAGCAACCAGCTGCGTGGCGACATCACCGTCACCGTCGTCGAGAACCTCGGTAACGGCAACTTGCGCGTGGCCGGCGAGAAGCAGGTAAGGCTCAACCAGGGCGACGAAATGGTCCAGGTTCAAGGAATCGTCCGCATGGCCGATATCGGTCCTGACAACCGCATTACCTCGGACCGGGTCGGCAATGCCCAGATTCTGTATGGCGGTCGCGGCACGCTCGCGCGCTCCAACGCGATGGGCTGGCTGGGCCGTTTCTTCAATTCCGCCGTCTTCCCCTACTGAGGCACTGACCATGAGTCCCGTCATCGCCTCCCGTACCACCCAGGCCGCCATGGCCCTCGCGCTGGCCGGCCTGCTGGCCTTGCCCAGCGCGCCGGCGCAAGCCGAACGCATCAAGGACCTGGCCCAGGTGGCCGGAATGCGCGGCAATCCACTGGTCGGGTACGGGCTGGTGGTTGGCCTCGACGGCAGTGGCGACCGAACCAGCCAGACGCCGTTCACGGTGCAAAGCCTCAAGACGATGCTCGACCAGCTCGGCGTCACGATCCCGCCGGGCGTCAACCCGCAGCTCAAGAACGTGGCTGCAGTGGCCATCCAGGCCGAACTGCCGGCGTTCGCGAAGCCCGGCCAGACCATCGACATTACGGTGTCGTCCATCGGCAACGCCGGTTCGCTGCGCGGTGGCAGCCTGCTGATGGCGCCGCTGCGGGGCGCCGACGGTCAGGTCTACGCGATCGCCCAGGGCACCCTGGTGGTCAGCGGCTTCGGAGCCTCGGGGCGCGACGGCTCGAAGATATCGGTCAACGCCCCCAACGGCGGCACCATTCCGAACGGCGCGATCGTGGAGCGGGCGGTCCCGTCGAGCCTGCAAGGCGGCAACGGTGCGGTGATCCTGAACCTGCACGAGTCCGACTTCACGACCGCCGCGCGCGTCGCCAACGCCATCAATGCCAGCTTCGGCCCCGACCGCGCGCGCGCCATCGATGGCGTCACCATCGAGGTGAGCCCGCCGCCGGGCAACCCCGTTGCCTTCCTGGCTCAGCTCGAAGTCCTGGACGTCAGTCCCGGTTCGGCCCCTGCCAAGGTCATCGTCAACGCGCGCACCGGCACGGTGGTCATGAACGGCAATGTCGTCGTGCTGCCGGCGGCCGTGTCGCATGGTTCCCTGACCGTCTCGATCGTGGAGTCCCTGCAGGTCAGCCAGCCCGTGCCTTTCGGCAATGGCGAGACGGTCGTCACCCCGCAGTCGAGCGTGCAGCTGCAGCAGGATGGCGGACGCATGTTCAAGTTCGAAGGCGGAACCTCGCTCGATACGATCGTGCGTGCGGTCAATGCTGTCGGGGCCGCACCCGGCGATATCGTCGCCATCCTCGAGGCGCTCAAGCGCTCCGGCGCCTTGCGCGCCGAGCTCGAGGTGCTCTGAGCCCTCGCCGCTCCGGGATCCGCCATGCGACTTCCTTCGACCACTTCCATCGAGCTGCAACCGTCGACGAGCCTGCCGCGCGCCGACGTCGAGAAGGCTGCGCGCGAACTGGAGGCGCAGTTCGCGCAGATGCTGATCAAGTCGATGCGCAGCGCAAGCTTCGGCGACCCGCTGATGGGAAAGGACAACAGTTACCGCGACATGTTCGACCAGCAGATGGCGCGTGAAATCAGCAAGGGCCGCGGCCTGGGACTGGCGTCCACGGTGGTTCGCCAGCTCGAGAGCAGCAGCGCGCCGGCACCCGCCGGCACCTCGGCGCCCGGTACCTTTCACCTGCCGATCCCCGGCCGTCCGTCCACGGGGGCACCGCTTCCCTTGGCGGTACCGCAGCCGGGCATGATGCGGCTGGATCCGCCGAGCCGCGGCGCGGCCCTGGACCTGAGTTTGAACGGGCAGGGCGGCCTCTCCCTGGCGCCGTCCCGCGGCGGCATCTCGATGCCCGCCATGGGCTTGCCGATACTGGCACCGGACATGATCGCCGCCGCGCCGGCGCCGGAAGAACGCCTGCCCGAAGCACCGATCGACTGCAGCAGTCCCGAGGTCTTCGTGAAGTCGATCTGGCCGTATGCCGAACGGACGGCCGCCGAGCTCGGCGTGCCGGCCAAGGCGATCGTGGCGCAAGTGGCGCTGGAGACGGGCTGGGGCCGGCATCTGGCCAACCGCGATGGCGTGACCTCCAACAACCTGTTCGGCATCAAGGCCAGCGGCCGCTGGGAGGGGCAGCGCATGGGCGCGTCCACCCACGAATTCGTCGATGGCGTGCGTCGCAGCGAACGTGCCGACTTCCGCGCCTATGGCTCCACCGCCGAGAGCTTTGCCGACTACGCCAAGCTTCTTGGTAACCCGCGCTACGCAGGCGCCAGGAACGCCGGCGGCGACACCCACCATTTCGCCAGCGCGCTGCAGAAGGCCGGCTATGCCACGGATCCCGACTACGCCGCCAAGATCACCGCCATCGCCAATGGCCCGACGATGAGCCGCGCCCTGTCGGACCTCGCAGTAGCGGGCGGCACGATGATCGCATCGGCCGACACGCCGACCGCTGGAAAGGGATAAACGATGACCGGAATTTTCTCGAGCGGCACCTCGGCACTGCTGGCCTTCCAGCGGGCGCTCGGCACCGTGGGACACAATGTCGCCAACGCCGCCACGCCCGGTTACAGCCGCCAGCGTGTTGAGCTGGCCGCACGCCCGGGCCAGGCCACCAGCGCCGGCACCATCGGCCAGGGGGTCGACGTCGCCCGCATCCAGCGCCTGGCCGACGGGCTGGTGTTCGCCCGCCAGGTCGACAGCAGCGGCGAGCTTGGCCGCCTGTCCCAGCTCTCCTCGATGTCGGCGCGCGTTGACGCGCTGGTTTCTGATCCGGCCACCGGGCTGGCGACACACTGGTCGGCGTTCCACAACGCCGCCCAGGCAGTTACCGCCGATCCCGCCTCGCCCATCGCGCGCGGCCAGCTGCTGGCGACCGCCGACCAGCTGGCGGGCCGCTGGCGCTCGCTGGACGGCCAGCTGTCGGGCCTGGACCGGGAAACCAACCAGCGCCTGCAGGACAAGGTCAACGACGTCAATGCGATCGCCAGCCGCGTTGCTGTGCTGAACCAGACCATCGTCGCCGCCGGTCCCAACGCATCGCCGGACCTGCTCGACGCGCGCGCCCAGCGCATCGATGAACTGTCCGCGTTGATGGGCGTCCAGACCCTCGAGCAGGCCGATGGCTCCATGAGCGTATTCGCTGCCGGCGGGCAGGCCCTGGTGCTGGGCAACCGCGCTTCGGCCCTGACCACGGTCGCCGACTCGTTCCGGCCGGAGCGTCGGCAGCTGGCGCTGCAGGGCAGCGGTGGCACCACCCTGTTGCCCTCGTCGAGCCTGTCGGGCGAAGTCGGCGGGCTGCTGGAGTTCCGGGACCGTGTACTGGATCCGGCACGAGCCGAACTCGGTCGGCTGGCCACCACGTTCGCCCAGTCTGCGAACGCCATCCAGCGGGCGGGCGTGGACTACACCGGAGCGGTCGGCGCCGACCTGTTTTCGCTGGCCCCGCCGCGCGTCGACCCCAATGCCGGCAACGCCGGCGGCGCGACACTGGCCGCCCAGGTGGACGACGTCACTGCGTTGAGCAGCGCGGACATGGTGCTGCGCTTCGATGGCGCATGGACGGCGACCCGCGCCGACAACGGCGCAGCCGTGCCGATGACCGGCAGCGGCACGGCCGCCGATCCGTTCAGGCTCGCAGGCCTGTCCGTGGAAGTGTCGGGGGCCCCGGCGGTGGGCGATCGTTATGCGCTGCGACCCACAGCCGACGCAGCTGCGAGCCTGCGCGTGGCGCTCACTGATCCCGCGAAGGTCGCCGCCGCCGCACCGCTGCAGGGCAGGAGCGACCTGGCCAACCTGGGTGATGCGCGCGTTGGTTCGAGCCGCGTGACCGATCCCAGTGCGTTCATGGGCTTCACCGGCCCCGCCGCCATCGAGTTCATCGACGACACGCAGTACACCATCAACGGCGTCGGTCCCATGCCCTACGTGCCAGGCAGCCCCATCGCCGATGCGGCCGCGGGCTGGTCATTGACCCTGGCCGGCACGCCCGTGGCCGGCGACCGCTTCAGCCTGGCCCGCACGCCGCCGCGCTCGAGCGACAACCGCAACAGCATCGAGCTCGCGGCGCTGGACCAGAAACAGCTGCTCGACGGCGGCACGCGCTCGCTCACCCAAGGCCTGAGCCAGCTGACCGCGCGCGTGGGCAGCGACGCTCGCGTCGCCGACCTGAGCCTGGAGGCGCAGTCGGCGATCCACGGCCAGATCAGCGCCGAGCGCGAATCGGTCAGTGGCGTCAACCTCGACGAGGAGGCGGCCGACATGCTGCGTTTCCAGCAGGCCTACCAGGCTGCCGCCCAGGTGATCAGCACCGCCGACAACATGTTCCAGACCCTTCTTTCCGCCGTTCGCCGCTGAGGATTGGCCATGACACTTCGCGTATCCACGGCCGGCATGCACGCGCAGGGTCTGCAGGGACTGTTGATGAGGCAGGCCGAGGCCGCCCGTACGCAGCAGGAACTGGTCACCGGCACGCGGCTTTTCCGCGCCGCCGACAATCCGGCCGCCATGGCCGAAAGCCAGCGGCTCGACCACACGCTCGCCAAGCTTGATCAGTACGGCTCGAACGCCGGCTTGCTCGAACACCGCCTGCGGTCACAGGAGCAGGCGCTCGGCGACGTCGGCAGCCAGCTCAACCGCGCCCGCGAGCTGGCCCTGCAGGCCAACAACGCCACGATATCGCCGGCCGATCGCAAGTCCATCGCCATCGAGCTGCGTGCGATCCGATCCGAGATCCTTAGCGTCGCCAACCGCGACGACGGCGCCGGCAGACGCCTGTTCGCGGGTTCGCGCGACGGCGTTGTGCCATTCGCCGACAACGGCGGCGTCATCTCCTATTCCGGCGACGACGGCCGCAACCGCATTGAAGTCGCGCCGGACCTGTCGCTCGACGACACCGACGCCGGCAGCGATGTGTTCCTGCGGGTGCGCACCGGCGACGGCACGTCCCGCGGAACCGTGGCAGCCGGCAATACCGGCAGCGGCGTGCTGCGCTCGAGCGCGGTAACCGACAGCGCGGCGTGGGGCGGCCAGCCGCTGCGCTTCGAATTCACGGCCACGGACGCCTACCGCGTCCTGGACGCGGGCGGCGCCGTGGTGGCCAGCGGCGCTTACGTCTCCGGAGCGACGATCCAGGCCGGCGGCGTGCAGGTCTCGTTGACCGGCACTCCCAACGCCGGCGACACCTTCACGGTGGCGCGCGCGCCCAAGCAGGACGTGTTCACGACCCTTCAGAACCTGGCCGATGCGCTCGATGCGCCGGCCAACACGCCAGCCGAGAAAGCCCGGCTTGGCAACGCGCTGGGCGGCGCCATTGCCGATATCAGCAGCGCGCAGGACCACGTGTTGGGCATTCGCTCCGGCACCGGCGTGCGCCTGGCATTGCTCGAGAGTGCCGGCGACACCCGCAGCGCCGGCCAGGTTTCGCTGTCGGAAACCCTGTCTGACCTGCGCGATGTTGATTTCGCCGAAGCGGTCAGCAAGCTCAACCTGCAGCTGACCGCGATGGAAGCGGCGCAGAAGACCATGCTTCGTATGCAGGGCCTGTCGCTGTTCGATCGCTTGTAACAGACCTCATTGCCGACAGGCGAGAAACTTCCTAAAGCTTCGCCTTATCCCGCCGTTATTGATCACAGCAGCGGCGAGGGCATCCCGCCAACACCCTGCAACCCGGCCTAGGACCCTCGTCGCAGCCGGACCTCACCTACCAGGAGATCGCTATCATGCAGTCCATCAACACCAACGTCATGTCGCTCAACGCGCAGCGCAACCTGGCGTCGTCCGGCGCCGACCTTGCCACCAGCCTGCAGCGCCTGTCCTCGGGCCTGCGCATCAACAGCGCCAAGGACGACGCCGCCGGCCTCGCCATTTCCGAGCGCTTCACCACCCAGATCCGCGGCATGGACCAGGCCGCACGCAACGCCAACGACGGCATCTCGCTGTCGCAGACCGCCGAAGGCGCGATGGTGGAAATCGGCAACAACCTGCAGCGTATCCGCGAGCTGGCCGTGCAGTCGCGCAACGCCACCAACAACGCCACCGACCGCGCCGCGCTGAACTCCGAAGCCCAGCAGCTCAAGGCCGAGATCGATCGCGTCGCCGCCAGCACCTCCTTCAACGGCACCAAGCTGCTCGACGGCTCGTTCACCGCCCAGTCCTTCCAGGTAGGCGCCAATCAGGGTGAAACGATCGACGTCGCCGGCATCGTGAACGCCAGCTCGGCCACGCTGGGCAGCTGGACCTCCGTCAGCACCACGATCCCCGCCCAGACGGCGTCCTACTCCAGCCTCCAGCTGTCGAGTCTGGACTTCTCGCAGGCCGCGCAGTCCTTGGTCGGCGGCTCGGTGTCGTCCACGCTGACGGCCGGTAACTTCTCGTCCACCAGCGCCACGTTCACCATCGGCGGCACCAACGTGACTCTGACCGGCGACTACTCGGGCGGTGCGCCCTCCGATTTCGACCAGATGCGCGCCGACGTGCTGACCGGCCTGGGCGGCGTCTCTGGCAACTTCACCGTCGGCGGTACGGGCAGCGACATCATCGTCACCAGCAAGACGTCCGAGGCTGCGCTGTCGATCTCGGGTTCCACCGGTGGCGTTGCCAACAACGCTTCGGGTACCGCCGGCACTGCGGCCCGCGCCACGAGCAACGTTTCCTTCACCGTCGGCACCCGCAGCGTCGCGCTGACGGCCAACTATGCGGGCAACCAGGCCGGCATGATCGCCGACATCCAGGCTGACCTCGGCAACGACTATGTCGTCGCGGCCGCCGGCTCCAGCGGCTTCTCCATCTCGAGTGCCACGGCGGGTTCGGCTACCCAGGTCGCCCTCACGAGCGTCTCGGCCAGCTCGATCTCGGGCATCCAGGGCGGCGCGACGGTCACGGGTACGGACGCGGTGGTCACCGCCGGTTCGTCGCAGACCGGCTTCGGCAGCCTGGACATCTCCACCGTCGCCGGTGCCGATGCCGCGATGCTGGCCATGGACGGCGCGCTGACCGCCATCAACACCGGTCGCGCCGACATGGGTGCGGTGCAGAACCGCTTCACCTCGGTCGTCGCCAACCTGTCGACCACCATCGAGAACCTGTCGGCTTCCCGCAGCCGCATCCAGGATGCCGACTTTGCCAAGGAATCTGCGCAGCTGTCCCGCAACCAGATCCTGCAGCAGGCCGGTACCGCGATGCTTGCCCAGGCCAACCAGTCCTCGCAGAACGTGCTGAGCCTGCTTCGCTGATGTCTGAACGCAGGGCGAGGCTTCTGCCGCGCCCTGCCGTTTTTCCGCTGAATTCCTGATCCACCCCCTATTCGCCCTCCCGCCGAGGTTTCCCATGCGCCGCCAACGACCTGCCAACCAGAGCACGTTCGACTTCGGCGCCGCGAACCCGGCTGAAGGCTTCCTCGTGGACCTCGCGTCATGAGCACCATCGGCAATGTCGGCAAGCTCGACGTGGCGACGATGGTGTCCCAGCTGGTGGCTGCCGACCGCGCACCGGCCGATGCGCGCCTGGCCCGTACCGAGCGCCAGCTCACCGCCCAGGTGTCCGCGATCGGCGTTCTTCGCAATGCCTTTTCAGGCCTGAATACCGCGGTTGACGCGCTGTCGTCCTCCGGCGCCGCGCAGGCGCGCAAGGTGACGCTGCCCGCGGACGCCAACTTCGGCGCCAGCGCCACCGCCGGCGCCGCGGTGGGCCGTTACCAGGTCGAGGTGCTAGCGCTCGCCACCAGCCACAAGCTCGCGTCCACCGGTTTCGGCGCCGATGCCGCCGTCGGGACCGGACAGCTGACGCTGGCCGCCGGCGACAGCAGCTTCCAGATCGATATCGACGACACCAACAACACGCTGGCCGGCATCCGCGATGCCATCAATGCCAAAGACTCCGGCAAGACCGTGACCGCCAGCATCGTCACGGGCGACGACGGTGCGCACCTGGTGCTCACTGCGGTGGGCACGGGCACCGCCGGGGCGCTCACCGTCACTGCCAGTGGCGGCAATGGGGGTCTCGCCGCCCTGACTTACGATCCGCAGGGCAGCTCGACGATGAGCCAGCTGGTCGCAGCCATCGACGCCCGCGTCAAGGTCGACGGGTTTGAGCGGACCAGCGCCAGCAACACCCTTGGCGATGTGATCACCGGGGTCAGCCTGACGCTGAACAAGGTCGACATCGGCACGCCCAGGGAACTGGTGATCAGTGCCGACGGCAGCCTGCAGCGCAACGCCGCGAAGAATTTCGTCTCGGCCTACAACGCTTCGGTCTCGGCCATCGCCTCGACCACGGCCTACAATTCCGGCACCCGCGTCGCGGCCGCACTCAATGGCGATGCCATGGTGCGCGGCCTTAGCCGGGAGCTTCGCGGCGCGATGAGCGCCGAGGTCAATGACCTCAAGGCGATTGGCATCACCATCAACCAGGACGGCACGCTGAAACTGGACGAGGCTGCCTTCGATGCCGGCAAGATCAAGGACCCGGACGTCACGGCTCGCCTGTTCGGCAGCGGCACCGAAAGCCTGGCGGGTCGGATCAATGCCACCGTCGAACGCCTGGTCGACTCCGATGGCCTGCTCCAGGGCCGCAGCGACAGCCTCGCGGCTCGCGCCAAGACCGTGACCAATCAGCGCAGCGCCCTCGATTTCCGTATGTCGCAGGCGGAGTCACGATACCGAACACAGTTCACGGCGCTCGACCAGCTGCTGACCAGCCTCCAGAGCAGCAGCGATTTCCTCACCCAGCAACTTGCCGTCCGCACGAGCGACTAACGACATGCACTCTCGCAGCCTTGCCAACCAGTACCGTCAGACAGGCGTATCCAGTGCGGTCCTGGACGCCGGACCGCACGAGTTGATCACACTGATGCTGGCCGGCGCCCGCGAGCGAGCCCGTTTGGCCGTTGCCTGTCTCGAGCGCGGCGACCAGCCGCGCAAATCGCAGGCCATCCAGGACGCCAGCGCCATCATCGGCGGGCTCAATGGGGCGCTCAACCTGGAGGCGGGTGGCGAGATCGCCACGGGTCTGCAGGCACTGTACGACTATGCACAGCGCCGCCTGCTGGTGGCCAACCTCGAGAACGATCCCGCGCCCTTGCGCGAGATCGACGACCTGCTCGGCGACATCGAATCGGCGTGGCGGGCGATCGCGGCCGCGAAGCCATGAATACGGCCCCCGCCCCTGTGCCAGCCCTGCCGGACACGCAGGTCCGTGCCTGCATCGAAGCCAGTGACTGGGTGGCGGCGGCGGCATTGCTGGACGATCACCGGCGCACGCTGGGCGAAGCGTTGGGCCGAACGGACTTCGCCACGACGCCGCGCGAACCTTGGCTGGTCCTGCTTACGGCCCAGCGCGCACTGATGCAGGAACTGTTCACGGCGCGCAACGAGGCGGAGCTTGCGCTGGCCCGCCTGGGCCAGGACCGCCGCGGCGCCCACGCCTGGCTGCGAGAGTTGGCTTGAGCACCGCATCCGCCCGCGCCTCCCTGTTCGACGATGCGCTGTCGTGCGAAGAGGTCCGTGCGACCGCTTTCCTGCCGGGTGCGGTTGATGACGCCGCGCTGGCGACGCTCTACGCGCGAGCCGAAGCGCTTCTTCACGCACTGGCGGTAGTCGAGGACGGCCTGCGCAACGATGACCCGGACCAGCCCTCCGACCAGGCCCTGCACCGGCTCGAGGCGAAGGTCGACCTGCTGATGGGCTTGGTCGCCGGCCTTTGCGCCAGCATCGACGATGAGCCGAGCCAGGTCCTGCTATGGTCGGCGCGCGGCGCCTGCATCCTGACTTCCTCGCCGCTGCCGGTCGGAGCCCAGGGCCGTTTCCGCGTCAAACCCGCCGATTGGCTACCCTCGCCACTGGTCCTGCCGGCGGCCGTTCTGGCCAACGAAACCACGGCGGACGGGGAAAACCGTGCCTTGCTGGGCTTCGGGCCGCTGTCGCCGGGCCTGCAGGCGGCGCTTGAGCGGCACCTTTTCCGGGTCCACCGCCGCGCCATCGCCGAGAGCCGCCGTCCCCGCTGAGTTTTGCGATCCCCTTCACGCTCCGGACGATGCCACCGCGGCACGGCGCTCCATCGCTGCTATCCTGACCCCACTATCGTCACGGGCTGGAGCAACTTTCGTTGCGTGTGTTGATCTGCGATGACCATTCCCTGATCAGGGCTGGGCTTTCCCGCCTGCTGGAGACCTTCGACGGCATCGAGGTGGTGGCCGAGGCCAGCAGCGCCGACGAGGCGGTGCTCCGTACCCGGCAGGTGTTGCCTGACGTCGTCCTGCTTGACCTGTCGATGCCCGGCCGCAGTGGTTTCGACGCACTGGAAGAGCTCCGCCGACTATTCCCGGAGACGGCGGTGGTGATCATGTCGATGCACAACGATGCCCTACAGGTCCGCGAAGCGCTGGCGCGGGGCGCGATCGGCTTCGTGGTCAAGGAGGCGGCGCCCGCTGAGCTCGAGATTGCACTGCGTGCCGCCGCCGCGGGCCGCACCTTCCTCAGCCCCCAGGTTTCCGCGCCGCAGCTGCATGGCTTCCGTGCCGCCAAGGCCGGTCCCGGTCAGAAAGGCGATGTCGGGCAGCTCACCGGTCGCCAGCGCCAAATCTTCGAGGCCCTTGGCGCTGGCCGGACCACCAAGCAGATCGCCGGCGACCTGGGCCTGAGTGTCAAAACGGTGGAAACCCACCGCTCGCGCATGATGGAAACCTTGGGTTGCCGCAACGCCAGTGAACTGATTCGCGAGGCAATGCGTCACCACGACCGTTGCTGAGCGCTGCTGGCGCAGCGGGACGCTGCGTGACGGATTACCGACGCGCCAGTCGGGCGCCCGGCACCCGGTCAGGGAATCCCCTACCTGGGCTAGGGGTGACCCTTGGGCCTGTAGGGTGCATCCCGATTCACCCTCCGTCACGACCGGCTCACCATGGCCTCCGCGGATCGGCTTTGGGCCGACAGGGGGCCGCCATCGTGAAAGCCATCGTTCGAACCAGCCTTGCCCAGAGCGTCAATCTGACGCCACAGCTGCTTCAGTCCATTCGTCTGCTCCAGCTCACTGCACCCGAGCTTGAGCTGGAGCTTCGCCAGACGCTGGAACGCAATCCGTTGCTCGAGCATGACGAATCCGCCGACGAGGTGGAGGAGGCCGACGACTCCGACGCGGAGGCTATCGCCTTCGACACAGCGTCCTGGGACGAACTGCCGGAAGCCGCGTTCCTGTCGGGCGGCAGCAGCACCGGCGGCGATGGCGACGACGCTACGGCTCGTATCGCCGGGCAGGAATCCAGTGACCCGCGCGTGCGCCTGCTCGAGCTGCTTGCGCTGGGCTGGAATGACCAAGACCTGGCACTGGCCTCCTGGTGGCTCGACCGTTGTGATGACCGTGGCTACCTGGAGCAGCCTCTGGCCGAACTCGCCACGCTCGGTGCCTTGGCCTTCCCGCGGCAGTCGGCCGAACTCGAGTCTGTCCGCCAGCGCCTGCTGCACGGCGACTGGCCGGGCATGGCGGCCGGCGATGTCGGCGAATGCCTGTTGGCGCAGCTGGCCAAGCAGCCCGAAAGCAGCGCGCGGACCCTGGCCAAGCGCATCCTCAAGGCACATGTCGACTTGCTTGCCGCGCACGACGACGCGGCCCTGGCCACGGCGCTTCAGGCCGACCTGGCCCAGGTGCGCGCCGCGGTGTCGCTGATCCTGAGCCTGCGCGCCCACCCGGTTGAGGCGCCCGCCGGTGTCGAGGACGCGCATATCATTCCCGACGTGGTCGCCTGGTACGCCGGCGGCGCCTGGCGCGTGGCGCTCAACCGGCGAACCACTCCGAGCCTGCGCGTCTCGCCGCATTGCGAGCGCGCGCTCAGCTCGGGCCCTGCCAGCGGCGACGCCGTGCTGCGCGGCTTGCTCGACGAGGCCCGCTGGCTGGTCCGTGGGCTGGCGATGCGCAATGACACGCTGCTGCGCACGGCCCAGGCCCTGGTCGAGCGCCAGCGCGGTTTCCTGGAGCGGGGCGACGAGGAGATCGTGCCGCTGACCTTGCGGGAGATCGCCGACGAGATCGGCATGCACGAATCAAGCGTGTCCCGGATCACCACCGGCAAGTACATCCAGACTCCGCGTGGCACCATCGAGCTCAAGCGCCTGTTCGCGGTGCGGCTGGAGGGTGCCGAGGTCGGCGGCATCGCGGTACGGGCCATGGTCAAGCGACTCATCGATGCCGAGCCGGTCAGCGCGCCCTTGGGTGACGATGTCATCGTCGGCATGCTGGCCCGCCAGGGGGTGAGCGTGGCGCGTCGCACGGTCGCCAAATACCGCGACCAGCTCAAGATCGGCCCGGCGCGCTCGCGCCAGCGCAGCTCCGCCCGCGCCATGGCCTGCTGAACGGCGCCAGCCATAAGGAAGCACAGGCAATGCGTGAACTAAGAGTACTTCTGGTCGATGACCACGCCGGCTTCATCAGCGCCGCCATGCGGCATTTCCGGCGGCTGGAGTGGCTGACCGTAGTCGGCACCGCCGGCAATGGCATCGAAGCCATCGCCCAGTGCGAGGCCCTGCGCCCGGACGCGGTACTGATGGACCTGGCGATGCCGGAGATGGGCGGATTGCAGGCCACGCGCCTGATCAAGGCGCAGGACCAACCGCCCTTCATCGTCATCGCCAGTCACTTCGACGACAACGAGCATCGCGAACACGCATCGCGCGCAGGCGCCGACGCGTTCGTCAGCAAGCTGGCCTACATCCACGACGTAATGCCGCTGCTCGAAGGGCTCGCGGCCAGGAAATCCCCGCCGTCGGAGGACGCAACGTGAGCGAATCGCGGATTCTCGTGGTTGACGACGATCCTGACCGGGCTGAACGGGTCGCGACGCTCCTGGCGTTCATGGACTTCAGCCCGCGTATCGTCTCCGATGCCGGCGAGATCGACCTGAGCCGCGCGCGAGCCAGCGATTGGGTCGCGGTCGTGGTCGGCGACATCGGCGACGGTGCGGGCTGGGCGAAGTTCGCGCAGTGGCTGTCGGCCCAGGCCCTGCATTCCCCGGTGCTCGAGCTGCCCGGGCACGACGTCGATGCACCATGGCGTGCACTGCTCCACCCGCAGTCGGTATGGCCCCTGCGCTACCCGATCCGCCGCACCGAGCTGCAGGAGGCCCTTCGCCGGGCCAGCCTCAAGCGCCTCGACGAGGACGCACGCCTGGAGCTGCCGATTGTGGGGCCCTCTGGCCGCAGCAACGCGGTCCTGCAGCTCAAGCGCATGATCGACCAGGTGGCGCCTCACTCGACCACCGTGCTCGTGCTGGGTGAGTCCGGAACCGGCAAGGAGGTCGCCGCACGGGCGATCCACGCGCGGTCGGCGCGTGCCGACAAACCCTTCGTCGCGATCAATTGCGGCGCGATCCCGCCCGATCTGCTCGAAAGCGAGCTGTTCGGCCATGAGAAGGGCGCGTTCACGGGCGCGCTGACCCAGCGCAAGGGCCGTTTCGAGATGGCCGACGGGGGCACGCTGCTGCTCGACGAGATCGGCGACATGAGCCTGCCGATGCAGGTCAAGTTGCTGCGCGTGCTGCAGGAGCGTTGCTTCGAGCGCGTCGGTGGCAGCCAGACCATCAAGTGCGACGTGCGCGTGATCGCCGCGACCCACCGCAACCTCGAGCAGCAGATAGCCGGGGGCGCATTCCGCGAGGACCTGTTCTACCGCCTGAACGTGTTCCCGATCGACATGCCATCCCTGCGCGAGCGCAGCGATGACCTGCCCGACCTGGTGGCCGCGATCACCCGCCAGCTCGCCGACGGCGGGCGCGGCCACGTGGCCCTGGCTGACGACGCCATCCTGACGCTGCGGCACTACCACTGGCCGGGCAACGTGCGCGAGCTGGCCAACCTGCTCGAGCGCCTCGCCGTGCTCCATCCGGCGGGGATCGTGCGTGCCGCCGACCTGCCGGCACGCTACCGCGCCGCGATGCCGGCGACTGGCTTGCCGGCGGCGGCCGAGCCATACGCCCTGCCACCGAGCCAGGAGGCCGCGGTCAGTGCCGAGCCCTTGCCGGCGCCGTTGCACACCAGGCTGCCGCCCCAGGGGCTGGACCTGCGTGAACACATGGCGGGCATCGAATTGGAATTGATCCGCGCTGCCCTGGTCCAGGCCGGCGGGGTGGTCGCGCACGCCGCGCCGCTCCTGGGTCTGCGCCGCACCACCTTGGTCGAGAAACTGCGCAAGTACGGCATCGATCGCGACCAATCCGATGCCATCGGGGAGCAGGCGACGGCTTTCTGACGACCCGCTGGCACGCGTCTTGCCTTGGTAATGCAGGCCCGCTAGGCAAGCACCCACGCAATGACCGACGCCATTTCATCGATCCTCGCCCAGATCCGCGCCCACGAAGCGAGCGCCCGCCCGGACGGGATTGCCCGGGCCGGGATCGGCAGCGCCATTGGCAGCCCGGGCAGCGCCGCCGGAGTGGCAACGCCGGGCTTCCAGCAAACGCTGACCAGCGCTATCAACAAGGTCAGCCACACACAGGCCACCTCCAGCGGCCTGCAGCAGGCGTTCGAGATGGGCGATCCGCGAGCGGACCTGGCCCGGGTGATGGTGGCGATGCAGGAGTCGCAGGTCGCTTTCCGGGCCACCGTAGAGGTGCGGAACCGTCTGGTGCAGGCCTACCAGGACGTGATGAACATGCCGATCTGAAGCTGATCCAAGCCGTCCTCCCTTTCCACTACCCGCCTCCGACGCCGAGATCCCATGAGTCTGATCGCACTTCCCAACCGCGCCGTCTCCAGCCTCAGCGACGCCGGTCGCCTGCAGGACATCCCGGTGGTGCGCCAGCTCGGCCTGCTGCTGATGGTCGCCGCGACTATCGCGCTGGGACTTTGGCTTTTTTTCTGGACCCAGCGTGCCGAATACGTACCCGTGTTTGCGGGCCTGGACCCAAAGGCCAACAGCGAAGCGTCCGAACTGCTGCGCGCCGCCAACATCCCGTTTCGCCTGGAGCCGGGCAATGGCGCGCTCGCGGTACCGACCGATCAACTGGGCGCGGCCAAGATGGCGCTCGCCACGGCGGGCCTGCCGGCCAGCAACGCCAACGGATTCGAATCGATGCGGGGCGACCAGGGCTTCGGCACCAGCCAGTTCATCGAGAACGCCCGCTACCAGCACGCACTGGAGATCGAGCTGGCCCGCACCATCACCAACCTGCGCCCGGTGCGCGAGGCGCGAGTACACCTGGCGATGCCGCGGCCGAGCGCGTTCACGCGCCAGAACGAACCAGCCAGTGCCTCCGTGGTGGTGCAGCTGCAGGGTAGCAGCAGCCTGGACCAGGGCCAGGTCGATGCCATCGTGCACATGGTGGCGTCGAGTGTTCCTGACCTGGCGCCGGAGCGCGTGACGGTGCTCGACCAGACCGGCCGGATGCTGACCAATTCCGACCCCAACAGCGCCGAAGCGGTCGGCGCCAAGCAGTTCGACCAGCAGCGCCGGCAGGAGTCGGCCTACGTGCAGCGCATCCTGCAGCTGCTCGAACCGATGACCGGTCGCGGCCGCATCAGCGCCCAGGTCAGCGTCGACATGGACTTCGACCAGACCGAGCAAGCGCGTGAAACCTACGGCCCGCAGGGCTCGATGGTGCGCAGCGAACAGATTTCCGAATCCGGCAACCTGGGCGGCTCGCCCGCGCCGGCGCAAGGTGTGCCCGGCAGCGCCAGCAACACGCCCGCAGCGGCCGCCGCGGCCGCCGCCGCCCCTTCCGCGGACCCCGCCGCCGCCGCAGTAGCGGCCGCCGCCGCTGACCCCGTGGCGTCTTCGGTCACGGGCCTGGGCTCGCGTACCGCCGTGCGCAACTTCGAACTGGACCGCACCCTGACTCACACGCGCCAGGCGCCGGGCCGCGTCCGTCGGGTCACGGCCGCGGTACTGGTGGACAACCTGGTCGTGGCTGCCACCGAGCCTGGAAAGGCCTCCAGCCTGCGCCAGCTCGAAGAGGCCGAACTCAAGCGGATTGAGACCCTGGTGCAGCAAGCGATAGGTTTCGACGCTAGCCGGGGGGACATGGTGTCGGTGGTGAACGCGCCATTCGCCATCGAGGTCGTGGACATGACCGAAGCCGGCCCACCCCTGTGGCAATTGCCCTGGGTACGCGACCTGGCGCGCATCGCCTTGGGTGGCCTGGCCGTACTGCTGCTGATCTTCACCGTGTTGCGTCCGGCATATCGCCAGCTCCTGGGGACGCCGGCGCCGGAGTTGGCTTCCGGGGCGTTCATCGCCGACGCCGAGCTTGAAACGCGCGGCCCGACGGCACCCATGGGCCGCCTCGGCGCGCCGCCGCCGATGTCATTCGACGACAAGCTCGGCGTCGCCCGCACCGCGGTCAATGCCGATCCCAAGCGCGTTGCGCAGGTAGTTCGTGACTGGGTGGAATCCGATGGCTGACCCACAGATTCTCTCCGGCGTTCAGCGCGCAGCGGTCGTCCTGCTGTCCCTGGGCGAGCAACAGGCCGCCGAAGTCCTCAAGCACATGGGTGCCATGGACGTGCAAAAGCTGGGCATGGCGATGACCTCCATCGGCGGCATCTCCCACGAGGCGGTGTCCGGTGTCTTCGACGACTTCATCCAGGTCCTCGCCAAGCCGCGCGGCCTGGCCGCGGACGCCGATGACTACGTTCGCAACGTGCTGACCCAGGCGCTTGGCGAAGAGCGCGCGGGCAGCCTGATCGACCGTATCCCGATGGGCAGGAACAACTCCGGCCTGGATACACTCAGGCTGATGGAGCCCCGCGCCATCGCCGACCTGGTCCGCCCGGAACACCCGCAGATCATCGCGATCGTGATGTCCCACCTCGACGGGGACCAGGCCGCCGAAGTGCTAAAGGGCCTTCCCGAGCAAGTGCGCTCGGACGTGATGATCCGGATCGCGACGCTCGACGGCATCCCGCCGCATGCGCTGAGCGAACTCAACGATGTGATGGCGCGGCAGTTTGCCGGAAGCCACAGCATGAAGTCGTCCTCGGCGGGCGGTATCAAGGTCGCCGCCAACATCCTGAACTTCATGGATTCCGGGCAGGACGAGGCGATCCTTGGCAGCATCGGGCAAGTCGATGGCGACCTCGGGGCACGCATACGCGACCTGATGTTCGTGTTCGACAACCTGGCCGAGATCGAAGACCGCGCCATGCAGGCGGTTCTTCGCGACATCCCGAGCGAGAAGCTGGCGTTGGCGCTGCGCGGTGCCGAAGCCCGGGTGAAGGACAAGATCATCAAGAACATGTCCGAGCGGGCCGCCGAAATCCTGATCGAGGACATGGAGGCGCGCGGCCCGGTGCGCCTGGCCGAAGTGGAGGCCGCGCAGAAGGACATCCTCACCCTGGTTCGGAAAATGGCCGACGCGGGCGAGATCCAGCTTTCGACCAAGACCGAGGCCTACGTATGAACCGGCCCTGGGCAACCACCCCCGGACGCAGCGCGCCTCGCCTGGAAGCCGCCGCATGATCGATTTCGCGACTGCGGACGGCGTCGTGCGCTGGAATGCTCCGGGGCTCGCGCACGCGCCGGCGTCGAATCCGGCGCTTTCCGCCCCGCCGAGCGTCGAGGAGATGCAGGCGCTGGAGCAGGCAGCGCGCGACGCCGGCTACGCCAGCGGCCATGCCGAAGGCTTCGCCAGCGGACAGGGTGAGGTCCGGCGGGTGGTTGCCCAGATCGAGGGCATCCTGGACAGTTTCAGCCGTCCCCTGGCACGGCTGGACGGCGAGGTCGCCGAGGCCCTGGCCGACCTCGCAGTCCGCATCGCCGGCACTCTGGTCGGCAGCGCCTATGCCGCAGATCCGACCTTGCTCGCCGACCTGGTGCGGGAGGCGCTGGAGGTCGTCGGCAACGCCCACCGGCAACTCGAGCTCCGCCTCCATCCCGAAGACCTGGCGGTGCTGGCACCGCACCTGGACGCGCTCGAAGGCGTGCGACTGACCGGCGATGTCTCGCTTGGTCGCGGGGAGCTGCGCCTGCACAGTGAAAGTGTCCGCATCGACGGAACCCTGGCAGCGCGCTTGCAATCGGTGCTCCAGGACATCATCGCCCGCGGCGGCACGGAGCCGGCATGACCAGTATCGCCGCCGCCCAGTGGCAGCAGGCGCGCAGTCTCCGTCTTGCGGCGCGACTGTCGACGACCCATCCGCAGCCGATCGCACTCGGGCTGTCGCGCGAAGGCGTGCTGCGCCGGGCGGTCGGGCTGACCCTGGAGGCCTCCGGCTGCAGCGCGCCGCTGGGTTCGCGCTGCCGCGTCGAAACCGCCGGCGGCCGCTGGGTGGACGCCGAAGTGGTCGGCTTCTCGGGCGACCGTACCTACCTGATGCCCACCGCCGACCTGGAAGGCCTGTTGCCCAACGCACGCGTGGTGCCAACGCGTCCACGGGGCGAAGTGGCGGTGGGTGAGGGGCTGCTGGGCCGCGTGATCGACAGCGACGGCATGCCACTGGACGGCCGCGGACCGATCCGCGCGGAACAGTTCGTCGGCCTGGCGGGCGTTCCCATCAATCCGCTCAGGCGCGAGCCCATAACGCGTTCGCTGGATGTGGGCGTACGCTCGATCAACGCGCTGCTGCCCGTCGGCCGCGGCCAGCGTCTCGGCCTGTTCGCGGGCTCGGGCGTCGGCAAGTCCACCCTGCTGGGAATGATGACGCGCTACACGGCCGCCGATGTCATCGTGGTGGGCCTGATCGGCGAGCGCGGCCGCGAAGTGAGGGATTTCGTCGAGAGCACCCTGGGCGAGGTGGGGCTGCGCCGTGCCGTCGTGGTCGCGACGCCGGCCGACCGGCCGCCGCTGGCGCGCCTGCACGGCGCCCTGCGCGCCACGGCCATCGCCGAGTACTACCGCGACCAGGGCAAGCACGTCCTGCTGCTGATGGACTCGCTGACACGGTTCGCGCAGGCCCAGCGCGAGATCGGCCTGTCGGTCGGCGAGCCGCCCACCACCCGAGGTTACCCGCCCTCGGTGTTCGCGAAGCTGCCGCAGCTGGTCGAGCGCGCCGGCAACGGCGCAGAAGGGCAGGGTTCGATCACCGCGTTCTATACCGTTCTTACCGAAGGCGACGACCAGCAGGAGCCCATCGCCGACGCCGCTCGCGCCATCCTCGACGGCCACATCGTGCTGACGCGCCGCATCGCCGATGCCGGCCAGTACCCGGCGATCGACGTCGAAGTCTCGGTCAGCCGCGTCATGCAGGACATCACCGACAGCAAGTGGCGGGAGCGCATCAGGAGATTGAGGCAGCTGATGGCCGCCTACTCCGCCCAGCGCGATCTGATCGCGATCGGCGCCTACCAGCGCGGCAGCGACCCGGCCGTGGACGAGGCAGTGGTGCGCTGGCCGGCGATCCAGGCGTTCCTTGGCCAGGACGTCACCGAGGCTTCCGACGTTGCCACCAGCCGCGCCGCGCTCGCCAAGCTGCTCGACGACACCGACTCCGTTTCCCCTCCGACCAGCGTGGAGCCCTGACCCCCAATGCGATCACAACGTCTAGACCCACTGATCAAGGTGGTCCAGGAGCGCCAGGATTCGGTGGCGCGCGACGTCGCCAAGCGCGAGAGCGAACTGCTCGAGCAGCAGCAGCGGCTGGACGCGCTGCGCCGCTACGCGGAGGAGTATGCAGCCGCACCGACCGAGGCGCTGATTTCACCGTTACTACTGGTGAATCGACTGGCGTTCCGCACGCGACTGGACGCCGCGGTGAGCCAGCAGGTGGACATCGTCGACCAAAGCAGGCAGCTGGGCGAAGTCGAGCGCGCCCGCTTGCTGCTTGCCAGCCGCGAGAAAAAGGTCCTTGGCCAGTTGGCCGACAGCTATCGCGCGCAGGAGTCCCGGGTCGCCGAACAACGCGCGCAGCGTGAACTCGACGATATCGGCGCCCGCCGGGCCCGCGCCGCTGCGCTGGCGGCCGCCAATCCCGAGCCCGATGCGTGATTGCGGCAAGGCCCCCCGCCATCGCGGAGGTCTCGGCCGCGCCGAGAACGCCGCCCCCTGCGCTACTGGCATCGGCCGTCGGGGGAGGCGACGCCCGCGCCGCCGCGGACGCCCCGCTGACAGCGGCGTTTGCGGCTGCCCCGGCGGTGACCCAAGGCCACGAGCCTGGCAATGAGTTTTCGGCAATGCTTACGCCGTCCTGCGGCGCCGACAGTTTCGGGGTGCACACCTCCTCGGCCCTGACGCGCGCGGGCCGCGTAGCCGAGCGCACCCCGGTCGCGGAGCCCCCCGAGGAGCTGCCCGGCCAGATGCTGGGGCTGCTGTCCGGCCACTGGACCCTGCCCGCGGCTACCGCCGCACCCATGGCCGGCAAGGTCGACACCCTTCCAAGTAGCGCCCTGGCACCGCCGCGAACGCGGGTGCCGGGCGACGGCAGCGCTGCGACCCTTGCCACGCCCGCCCTGCCGACCCTGCCAGTCACGCCGGCAGCGTCGTCCCTGCCTGGCGTGCCGGCCATGCCGGCCACACCGGTCGTCACCTCAGCGAAGCCGGCGGCTTTCGAGTCCCTCGGCGACGGTGCCGGTCCGGTGCCGCCATCTTCAGTGGGGTTGTCTGCTGGTCGACCGCCAGCACCTGCTGCAGAAGCCGCCCTCTTGGCAGCTGCATCCGGGTCGGCGGCCTCTGCCGAAACTGGCGTTGCCGCGGCGGGGACGGGCATCGCCATCGTCATCACGGAGCGCGAAGGCCTGCTGCTGGCCGGCTCAACATCGCTCCCCGAGGCGGTGCGCCCGTCCCTGTCGATGCCGGCCACGCCGCTGGCCATGCCGGCGAATCCGGAGGCGGGTTTCGACGACGGCTTCGGCGCCCGCGTCGCCTGGATGGCCGAACAGCGCGTCGGTCACGTCCAGATCCGCCTGAACCCCGAGCATGTCGGTCCGATCGAGGTGCACGTGCAGTTGGACGGGGACCAGGTCAACGCTGAGTTCCACAGCGCCAAGGCGGACGTTCGCCACGCCATCGAAGCGAGCCTGCCCCGCCTGCGCGAACTGCTCGACCAGCACGGCCTGCACTTGGGCCAGGCCGACGTCGGCCAGGGCAGGCGCGGGAAGGCCGACCAAGGCGCCCCAGGCAACCCTGGCCAGCAGGGCACGGAGCCGGCGGCGGACGAGCCACGCCCGGACCTCCCCTCGTGGCGGCGCAGACACGGCCTGCTGAACGAATACGCCTGAGCCACGATGCCAGGCCGCGCCAACGCGCCGGCGAATGGCGGGTACGGCGGGCGTCAAAATTCCGGCGCGATCCGGCCCCAGCTTTCGGCACGCCGTTTGCAGTACTCCGGCGTCGACCCCAAGCCGGAGTAATGTTTCGTGCCCAGCCCCTCTGCCGCCAACCCCGCCGCCAGCAAACCCAAGGGCGGACGCATCTGGATCTGGCTAGTTGCCGCCTGCGTCGTGCTCGGTGCTGCCGGCGGCGGTTGGTGGTGGGGCCAGTCGCGCGCGGCGGCCGACCCGGCTGATCCCGCCGAGAAGACTATCAACGCACCATCACGTGCACCGGCCCAGTACTTCGCACTGGAGCCCACGTTTGTGGTCAACCTGGCCGACGAGGAAATCGTTCGCTACCTTCAGGCCGACCTGCAGTTGGTGACCCGTGACGACGCCACGCTCGCCGCCTTCGAAGTGCACGCGCCCTTGATCCGCAACCGCTTGTTGCTGCTGTTCGGGCAGCAGTCGGCGGAGGTGCTGGCCCGGCGCAGCGGCAAGGAGCGCCTGCAGGACGCGGCCCGCGCCGAGATCCGGGACCTGCTCAAGGGCGAGGGCGCGCCCAACAAGGTCGAAGCGGTCATCTTCACCAGCCTGGTCACGCAGTGATGGGCAACGACGTACTTTCCCAGGAGGAAGTCGACGCGCTGCTGCAGGGCGTCGACAGCGGTGCAGTGGACATCGCGCAGCCGTCCGAGCCGGGCGTTGCCCGCAACTACGATTTCGCCACCCAGGATCGCATCGCCCGCGGGAAGCTGCCCACCCTGGAGAAGATCAACGAGCGATTCGCCCGAACCTGGCGCATCGGCCTGTTCAACCTGATGCGGCGCTCGGCCGAACTGTCGGTGCGCGGCATCGAGATCCTCCGCTTCGGCGAGTACATGCACTCGCTGGACGTCCCGAGCAGTATCAACCTGGTGAAGATGAAGCCGTTGCGCGGCACCGCGATGATCGTGTTCGAACCGAACCTGGTCTTCACGCTCGTCGACAATTTCTTCGGCGGGGCTGGCAGGTACCCGTCCAAGTTCGAAGGCAGGGAGTTCACACCGACCGATATGCGGGTGATCCAACTGCTGCTCAAGCAGACCTTCGCCGACCTCGTGGAAGCGTGGTCGCCGGTGATGCCGGTCGACTTCGAGTACATCAATTCCGAGGTCAACCCGAACTTCGCCAACGTCGTCGGCCCGATGGACTTCATCGTCGTCAGCCGTTTCAAGGTCGGGCTCGAGGGGGGCGGCGGCGAACTGCACCTGGCCATTCCATACTCGATGCTCGAGCCGATCCGCGAGCAGCTCGACGCCGGATTGAAGAGCGACAGCGGCGGCGGCGAGAAGGACGAGGGCTGGATTCGCGCGATGCGCGTGCTGCTGCAGGACATCGAGGTGGAGCTGAGCGCGGCCCTGGCCAAGCGTCAGATCACCCTGCGCGACCTGTGCCGCCTGAAGGTCGGTGATGTCATTCCCATCGAACTGCCCCCCTCCCTGTCGCTTCTGGTCGAACAGGTGCCGGTTTTCGAAGGCCAGTTTGGCGTCCACAACAGCCGGAACGCGATCAAGGTCACCCGGCCGCATTGCAAGCGTGGCGAACCCTCCCTCAACTTTCCGACAGCGATGCCATGAATAATTCCAGCTCCACGGCGGCTCCCGCCGAATTCGACCAGCTGACGGCTGAAAGTGGCCCCGGTGCCGCTGGCGGCGTCGACCTGAACCTCGACATGATCCTGGATGTGCCGGTGTCGCTGTCGCTGGAGGTCGGCAGAACCCGCATCCCGATCCGCAACCTGCTGCAGCTCAACCAGGGTTCGGTCATCGAGCTCGAGCGTGGCGCCGGTGAGCCCCTGGACGTCTACGTGAACGGAACGCTGATCGCACAGGGCGAGGTCGTCGTGGTGAATGATCGCTTCGGCGTCCGACTGACCGACGTGGTCAGCCAGGCCGAACGCATCAAGCGTTTGCGCTGACCGGCCATGTCGAACGCACGCATCCAGACCACGGCCCAGGTTGGTGCCGCGGGTACGTTCCCGGCGCCACCCAAAGCAGCCGACGCCATTGGTGGCGCCTTGACAGCGCTGCTGGTGGTGGTCGGCCTGATCTTCGCGCTGGCGTGGCTGGCCAAACGGATGCCGATGCTCGGCGGTGGCGCGGCGAACACGCCCGCATTGCGGGTGGTCGGCTCGCTCGCCCTCGGTCCGCGTGAACGCGTGGTGGTGGTCGCCGTGGGCGACACCCAGCTGCTGCTGTCGGTCGGCGCCGGCGGCACCCGCGCCCTGCATACCCTCAGTGAGCCGTTGCCGGTCGCTGTCTCCAACCCGTCACCGTTCGCGCAGCTGCTCGCGCAACATCTCCGGAAGAAGCCATGAGCAAGCTGTTCGCGTTCACCCTGATGGTCGCCTGGCCCGCTCGGGCTACGGCCGCCCAGTCGCGGCTGGGCCAATGGACCCGGCGCATCTTGGCCGGCCTGCTGGTGGCCGGCATCGTGCTGTTGACGCCGGTGGCCATGGCGCAAACCGCGACCAGCGTTCCGGTGGCCAGCGAGGCGGCGTCGGCCGCCCCGGTCGCCGCGGTGCCGCTGCCGGAGGTTCGGGTGGGAAACATCGGCGACCAGCCGGTGAGCATGCCCCTTCAGGTGCTTGCGCTGATGACCGGGATCACGCTGTTGCCGGCCGCGCTGATGGGGCTCACGGCCTTCACCCGCATCATCATCGTGCTGAGCCTTCTGCGTCAGGCACTTGGCACCGGGCAGACGCCGGGCAATCAGGTGTTGCTTGCCCTCGCGCTTTTCCTGACGGCGATGATCATGATGCCTGTCTTTGACCAGGCCTGGGCGACCGGAATCGCGCCCTATCTGGCCGACAAGATTGACTTCAAAACCGCGTGGACGGCAACGGCCGAGCCGTTCCGCGGCTTCATGCTCGCCCAGGTACGGGAGACCGACCTGATGACTTTCTCCGGACTGTCCAACACCGGCCCGTATGCCGCACCCCAGGACGTTCCGTTCAGCGTCCTGGCTGCGTCGTTCCTCACCAGCGAGCTCAAGACCGCTTTCGAAATTGCATTCTTGATCTACATCCCCTTCGTCATCATCGACCTGGTCGTGGCGAGCGTGCTGATGTCGATGGGCATGATGATGATGTCGCCCATGCTGATCTCGGCCCCGTTCAAGATCCTGCTGTTCGTACTGGTCGACGGCTGGGTGCTGGTGGTCGGCTCACTCGCGGCAAGCTTCAACGGTCCACTCTGACCGGGCCTCCTCAAACATGAGTCCCGAAGTCGCCCTCGAAGAGATTTTCCGCGGCCTGCAGATGGCGTTGCTGCTCGGCGCGCCGCCGCTGCTGGCGGTGCTGGCGATCGGCGTGGCCGTCGGCATCATCCAGGCCGCCACCCAGCTCAACGAACCGACCATTGCGTTCGTGGCCAAGGCTATCGCCCTGGCAGCGACGCTTGCCATGACTGGACACTTCCTGGTCGGCAAGCTGGTCGGGTTCACGACAGATCTGTTCCACCGTATCCCGCACCTGATCGGCTAGTGAGCACCGTCACCCTCACCACCGCCGCCGGGCTGGATCTGTTCTCCATGCTCGGCGCCGTGCTTTGGCACTCCCTCAGGATCGGCGCAACGCTCCAGGTATTGCCGATGATCGGTGGCCGCAGCCTGCCGGCGCGAGTGCGCTTGTTGACCACCCTGGCGCTGGCCGCGGCCATCGCGGCAATGCTGCCGGCGCCGCCCCCGATGGCCGTGGATGCCGCGACCGTGCTCACCGTGCTGCGGGAGCTTGCGGTCGGCGTTGCCACTGGCCTGTTGCTGCGTCTGGTGTTCGAGGCCGGCATGTTTGCCGGCGAGCTGGTCTCGCTGGGCATGGGCCTGTCGTTCGCAACCATGGCCGATCCACTCAGTGGCGCCTCGTCGCCGGTGGTATCGACCTGGTTCTACCTGTTGTTCGGGCTGCTTTTCTTCTCGCTCAACGCACACCTGGCCCTGGTCCAACTGCTGTTCGACAGCTACCACGCGCTGCCGGTGGGCACGCCGCTGGCCGACGTCAACACCTTCCTGGCTGCGGCTCCCATCTTCTTCTCGACCTGCCTCCGCTCGGGCCTGATGATTGCGCTGCCGGTGATGATCGCCCTGCTGGCGGTGAACCTCGCCTTCGGCGTGCTTGCACGGGCCGCCGCCGCCCTCAACCCCATCGCGATCGGCCTGCCTGTCTCGCTGCTGGTCGGCTTGCTGTTGCTCATGCTGCTTTCGCGCCAGATGCTTGGCCCCGTGCAGGCGCTGCTTGAGAGCGCGTTCGCCGTCGCGCGCGCGCTCACCGGTTAACGAGGGCACGCCATGGCCGACGGGGACCGCGAGGATCGCACCGAGCAACCAACAGAAAAGCGCCTTCGCGAGTCCCGCGAGAAGGGCGACGTCCCGCGCTCCAAGGAGCTGGCCAACGTGGCCGTTCTTGGTTGCGTGGCCGTTGCCTTGACGGCTTTCGGCCCGCGTATCGGTGCGGTGGCCATGGACTGGCTGCGTGCCGCCCTGATCATCGACCCGGGCCTGATTGGCAACAGTGACCGCCTGCTGCCGCACGCTGCCGCGCTCATGGCCAGCCTGTTCCGAACCGTGCTGCCGCTACTGGCGGTGGCGCTGGTCGCTTGCGTGTTGGCGCCGGTCGCAATGGGAGGGCTGCGCTTTGCCGGCAAGTCCCTGAAGGTGGATTTCGCGCGCATGAGTCCCAAGGCAGGACTGGCCCGCATGTACGGCAAGGAAAGCCTGGCCGAGCTGCTGCGCTCGTTGCTGCGCGTGGGCCTCATCGGCGGCGTCGGCGCCTGGGTGGTGTACCGGGCGTTCTCGAGCCTTCTGGCGATGCCGCTCGGCTCGCTCGAAGGCGCGGTCGCCGAGGGCATGGGGATGTTGTCCACGGCCCTGATGGCGATGATCGCCGGGCTGGGGCTGCTGGCGGCCATCGACGTTCCGTGGCAGCAGTTCCAGCATCGCAGCAAACTGAAAATGACCAAGCAGGAGGTCCGTGACGAGGCCAAGCAGGCCGAGGGCAACCCGGAGATCAAGGCGCGGGTGCGCCAGATCGCCCGGCAGATGTCCCAGCGGCGGATGATGGAGGCGGTGCCGACCGCGGACGTGGTGGTGATGAACCCCACCCACTATGCCGTCGCGCTCAAGTACCAGCCGGGAATGCGCGCGCCCAAGGTAGTCGCCATGGGCGTGGACGAGATGGCGCTGGCCATCCGCGCCCTGGCTCAGAAACACCGGGTCGCGGTGGTCGAGGCCCCGCCGCTGGCACGGGCTTTGCACAGGCTGTCGCAAGTCGACCAGGAAATCCCGGTGAAACTCTACGCCGCCGTTGCCCAAGTGCTTTCTTACATCTACCAACTGCGGGCTTGGGTGCCTGGCCGCGGCCCGATGCCGGGCCTGGCCCGGGTTGACGTGGGTGCCGACGGCGCGCCCGACGCCGAGCCGCCGGGCAGCGCCGGAGATTTGACGCGATGAGTACGGCCGTGGACCGCATGTCCGGCATCGCCAGCGGTTTGCGCAATGGCGCCGCGGCGCCGCTCGTGGTGGTAGCGATGCTCGCCATGGTGATCATTCCGCTGGCGCCGCTGGTGCTCGACGGTCTTTTCACGATCAATATCGCGATCTCCCTGGTCCTAATGCTCGCGGTCGTCTACGTCAAGAGGCCGCTGGAGTTCTCGATCTTCCCCACGGTCCTGCTGATGGTGACGCTGCTCCGGCTGGGGCTGAACGTCGCATCGACCCGCGTGGTGCTGCTGCATGGCCACGAGGGTCCGGGGGCGGCCGGCCACGTAATCGAGTCGTTCGGCCAATTTGCCGTCGGCGGCAACTACGCGGTCGGCATCCTCGTGTTCGCGATCCTGACTATCGTCAACTTCGTGGTTGTGACCAAGGGCGCCGGGCGCATTTCCGAGGTGTCGGCCCGCTTCATCCTCGACGCGCTGCCCGGCAAGCAGATGGCCATTGATGCCGATCTCAACGCCGGTCTTCTCACCCGCGAAGACGCCAAGGCGCGCCGACAGGAAGTGCGCGAGGAGGCTGACTTCTATGGCTCCATGGACGGTGCCAGCAAGTTCGTCCGCGGCGACGCGATCGCCGGCATCCTGATCCTGGTGATCAACATTGTCGGCGGCCTGCTGATCGGCATGATGCAGCACGACATGGGTTTTAGCGACGCGGCGAAGACCTACATCCTGCTCGCTATCGGCGACGGCCTGGTGGCCCAGATCCCGGCGCTGCTGGTGGCCACGGGGACCGCGTTGCTGGTCACGCGCTCCACTGGCGAACAGGAAATGGGCGCCGCCGTCACCAAGCAAATGTTCGGCCACCAGCGCGCGCTGACGGTGTCGGCGCTGCTGATGGGCCTGATCGGCATCGTGCCGGGCATGCCGGCGACGCCGTTCCTGCTGCTGGCGGGAATCCTCGGATTCGCGGCCTGGCAGCTGCACAAGCGCAGCCTCGCCGCGGCTTCCGAGCCACAGGCTGCTGCATCGGCCCATCCCGCCAGCCTGGCCAGCGTGGAGCTGAGCTGGGATGAAGTGCGTGCGGTCGAGCCGCTCGCGCTGGAGGTCGGCTACCGGCTGATCTCGCTGGTCGACAAGGCCCAGGGCGGCGAACTTCTGGCGCGGCTCAAGGGCGTGCGCCGTAAGTTGACGCAGGAGATCGGCTTCCTGATCCCGGCGGTGCATGTCCGCGACAACCTGGAGCTTGCGCCCACCGAATATCGGGTGTTGGTGCACGGTGTGCCGGTCGCCAGTGGCGAGCTGCATCCCGATCGTGAGCTCGCGCTCGATCCGGGGCGCGTCTTCGGTCAATTGGAGGGCATCCCCGGCAAAGACCCGGCCTTTGGCCTGGACGCGGTCTGGATACCGGCAGGGCAGCGAGCCCACGCCGAGTCGTTGGGTTACACCGTGGTCGACGCGGCTACCGTCGTCGCCACCCACCTGTCGCACCTCGTGCGCGAACGCTGCGCCGAGTTGCTTGGTTTCGAGGAAGTGCAGCACTTGATGACCGCGCTTGCGCGCACCGCGCCCAAGCTGGTCGAAGACCTGTCGCCGAAGCTTCTGCCCTTGTCGGTGGTGGTCAAGGTGCTGCAGTCGCTGCTGGTCGAGCGGGTGCCCATCCGGCAGATCCGCCAGATCGTGGAAGCGCTGCTAGAACACGGCGTGCATTGCCAGGATCCGGCGTCGCTGACCGCCGCCGTGCGCGTCGCTTTGGGACGGTTCATGGTCCAGGAGCTCAACGGCATGGCCCTCGAACTGCCCGTCTATACCCTGGCGCCGGCGCTGGAACGAATCCTGCAGGACTCGGTCAGCGGCCATGGGGCCGCGTTGGAGCCCGGTCTTGCGGAACGACTGCACCAGAACCTCAGCGAATGCGTATCCCGCCAGGAAAGCCGTGGTGAACCTGCGGTGCTGCTGGTCCCGGGCGGCGTTCGCGCGACGCTTGCAAGGCTGGTTCGGCACAGCGTGCCGTCGCTGTCGGTGCTGGCCTATGGCGAGGTTCCCGAGGACAAGCGGCTGCGGCTGGTGGGGGCAGTGGGATGAATATCCTGCGTCGCGTGGTGAGCCAAACCTCCGGAGATCGGTCGACGTGGCAACCGTCGCAAGATCCCGCCACTTCTGGTCTCCAGTCCCCATTTCTCATTCCGCTGACACAGGCCCAACCATGAGAATCAAGTGTTTCCTCGCTCCGGACATGCGCACCGCCCTGCGCATGGTGCGTGACGAACAGGGTCCTGACGCAGTGATCCTGTCCAACCGTGCCACCCCGGACGGCATCGAAGTGGTCGCGGCCACCGATTACGACGAGGCGCTGGTCACCCAGGCCCTTCGCGCCGCCGCGCCCGATCTTGCCACCGTTGCCACGCGCAATCGCGCATCCGAGGCCGCACCGGCGCGCGACGATTTGTCGACGGGCCTTGGCGCCAGGCTTGCTGAGCTGACGGGCTTGCCGCCCGTGGTCCACCTCGCGACGCCAGCCGCTGTCGAACCGGCACCGCGCCCCGTGACGGCTGTCACCCGCCCTGTCGCCGCGCCGGCCGAGGCGGCCGTGGTTGACCGAGGCAGCCAGGTCGATCCGTCGATACTGGCGATGCGCCAGGAACTGGCGAGCATGCGTCAGCTCATGGAGCGCCAGATGACGTCGCTGACGATCGAGCGCCTGCGCGGTTCGCCGGCCCGTTGCGCCGTCTACGAGACGCTGCTGGGCTATGGCTGCGAAGAAGTGCTCGCCCAGGCGGTCGCCGAAAGGATCGATCCGCGCCTGCCGGTAGCGGAAATCCAGCCAGCGCTACGGGCCGAATTCGCACGGATGCTGACGATCGCCCGAAACGATCCACTGGACGAAGGCGGCATCATCGCCGTGGTGGGTCCTACCGGCGCCGGCAAAACCACCACCGTCGCCAAGATCGCCGCCCGTTACGCGGCGCGCAATCGGGCACGCGACGTGGCGCTGATCACTTCCTACAGCGAACGCGGTGGTGCCCACGAGCAGCTGCACGCCCACGGTCGCCGCCTTGGCATCACCGTTCGGGAGGGCAACGGCCCCTCTGGCCTGCAAGAGGCGCTTTCACAGCTCGAGGATTACCCGATGGTGCTGGTAGACACCACCGGATACGCACCCAGCGACAGCGCTCTGTTCCGCCAGATCTTGTGGCTGCGCGCCACGCGCAAGGTGCGCAGCCTGCTGGTTCTGCCCGCCAACGCGCATCCGCACGACCTGGGCGAAGTGATACGCCGCTACCGCCCGGCCGCGCCGGAGGCGATGGTGCTGACCAAGCTCGACGAAACCGGCCGCCTCGGCTCCGCGCTTTCGGTAGTCATACGCCACGGCCTGCCCCTGGCCTACACCACCAGCGGCCGTGAGGTGAGTTCGGACATTGAAATGGCCGACGCGACCCGCGTCACCCAGGCAATGGAGAAACTGCCCCGTGCCGCCGATAACGTCGCCGCCAACGAGAAAACCCATGCCCGCGCCTGAGCTCGAACCCCGCCGCCCGACCCCTCCCTCCATTGCCGCCCAGACCATGACAGACACCCCCAGACGTGCTTCCCCCGTACAAGTCATCGCGGTCGCCAGCGGCAAGGGCGGCGTCGGCAAGACCTCGGTCTCGGTTAACCTGGCCACCGCACTGGTCAACACCGGACAGCGCACGCTGCTGCTGGACACCGACCTGGGCCTGGCCAACGTCGACGTGATGCTGGGCCTCTCGCCCCGCGTCACGCTGGCGGACGTGTTCGCCGGTCGCTGCGAGCTGCGCGACACGATCCTGGAGGGGCCCAACGGCCTGATGGTGGTGCCGGCGGCCTCCGGAAAGCGCCACATGACCGAGCTGCTGCCGCAGCAGCACGTCGGCCTGGTCCACGCCTTCTCGCAACTGGACCTGCCCCTGGACGTGATGGTGGTCGACAATGCCGCCGGAATTGCCGACGGCGTGCTGACCTTCTGCCAGGCGGCACAGGACGTCATCGTCGTGGTCTGCGAAGAGCCGGCGTCAGTCACCGACGCCTATGCACTGATCAAGCTGCTCAGCCGGGAGCGTGGCGTCACCCGGGTGCAGGTGTTGGCCAACCAGGTGCAAAGCGCGGCCGAGGGCCGCGCCCTGTTCGAGAAGCTTGAACGGGTCGCTGCCAGGTTCCTGGACGTGACGCTCAACTTCCTCGGGGCCATCCCGCGCGACGAGTGGCTCCGCCGGGCAATCCAGCGCCAGGAGTCAGTCGTCGATGCGTTCCCGTCGTCACCGTCGGCGCTCGCGTTCCGCGATATCGCCAAGCGGTCCCGCCAGTGGGCCTCGCCGTCGGGTCCGCGCGGCCACGTTGAGTTCTTCATCGAACGTCTCATCGACCACGGCCGCGACGGCGGGGTGGCGGCCACGCTGGACTCAAGGAGCGCTCCTGCATGAATGCCCTAGCCACCGCCCAGTACCGCGCCAACCATAACGGCAGCGCCGCAGAGATCGTTGAGCGCCACAGCGAGCTCGTGCGCCGCATCGCCCACCACCTGGCCGCCCGCCTGCCGGCTAGCGTCGAGATCAACGACCTGATCCAGTCGGGCATGCTCGGGCTGATCGAGGCCGCGCGCAACTACAAGTCCGACCAGGGCGCGGCTTTCGAAACCTACGCTTCGATCCGCATCCGCGGAGCGATGATCGATGAAGTGCGTCGCGGCGACTGGGTGCCGCGGTCGGTGCATCGCGGCTACCGCGAACTGGTGGGCGCCACTCGCGAGGTCGAGCAGGCGACCGGCTGCGCCGCGACCGCGCAGCAGATCGCGGCGGCGATGGGGGTCAGCCTGGACGACTACCACGCCTTGGTCGCCGACGCCGCGCGTGGCCAGCTCGTCAGCCTCGACGCGCACATGGAAGATTACGAAGGCGAGCCGCGGCTGGCATCCGGGGGCAGTGGCAATCCGGCGCGCGAGTTCGAAGGCAATGCGTTCCGCCATGCGCTTGCCAAGTCGATCGGCGACCTGCCCGAACGCGAGCAGCTGGTGCTTTCTCTTTACTACGAGCAGGAACTCAACTTGCGTGAAATCGGTGCGGTGATGGCGGTCAGTGAATCGCGCGTGTGCCAGATCCATGGCCAGGCGATGGTTCGGCTGCGAGCCCGCCTGGGGGACTGGCGCGGCAGCCAGGACGACCAGGACGACGACCTGCCCTGAAGGCCGGCGGCGTCGACGACGCCGGCAATATTCCACTCCGCGCTCAAGTCCCACTGTTGGCAGCCGATAAGATTCCATGGATAGACTCAGCGTTACCGGCGCAATTCTCGCGGTTACCTCGCTGCTACTGGGCAGTGTCCTCAAGGGCGCCGGACTGGCTGCGCTTTGGTCTCCGGCTGCGTTCGTTATCGTGATCCTGGGAACGATCGCGGCGATCCTGCTGCAGACGCCGATGCCGACCTTCAAGCGCGCGCTGAAGATCGGTCGCTGGGTGTTCCAGCCGCCGCCCCAGGATCGCGTCGCGGTGATCGCCCAGATCACCGAGTGGTCCAGCACCGCGCGAAAGCAGGGACTGCTCGGCCTGGAGGCGCAGGTGAAGACGCAGTCCGATCCCTTCCTGCGCAAGGGCCTGCAAATGGTCGTGGACGGCGTCGAACCCGAATCGATCCGGCAAATGCTGGAGATCGAACTGCATGGCCAGGGCCAGCGGGATCTGGCCGCGGCCAAGGTGTTCGAAGGCATGGGCATCTACTCGCCCACGCTGGGCATCATCGGCGCGGTGCTGGGCCTGATTGCGGTGATGAAGAACCTTGCCGACCCGAGCAAGCTCGGCCACGGCATCGCCGCTGCCTTCACCGCCACCATCTACGGGATCGGCGCGGCGAACCTGGTGCTGCTGCCGATGGCCAGCAAGCTCAAGGGCCTGATCAACGCCCAGGTCGAGGAGCGAGAAATGATTGTCGAGGGGCTCATCGGGATCGCCAAGGGCGAGAACCCGAGGAACATTGAAGCCCGTCTCAACGGTTTCGTGCACTGAGGCCGGCATGGGTCGCAGGCACCAGCACGAAGAGCACGTCAACCATGAGGCCTGGGCTATTCCCTATGGCGACCTGGTAACGCTGCTGCTGGCCTTTTTCGTGGTGATGTACGCGGTCTCCTCGATCAATGAAGGCAAGTACCGGGTCCTTGCCGACGCCATGTCGTCGGCCTTCGGCGGCCCGCCGCGCTCCATTGCTCCGGTCCAGTTGGGCAAGACCCAGCTGCGGGGCTCATCGTTCGACCGCCCGTCGCTGCAGACGGCGGCAGCCAAGACCGGCCCGGCCTCGATCAGCCTGGTGACCATGGTCCGCGTTCGCCAGAGGCTGGACATGCCGACGTACAGTCCGGCGTCGCCGATCCAGGGGGTCAGCGAGCGGAGGGCCGCGTCGGTGTCTGCAAATGCCGATGGCAAGCGGGAGCGGCAGCTGAGCTCGCTGGGCGAGAAGATCCGGCACGCGCTTGACAAGCTGGTCAGGCAGAACCTGGTGGTGGTCCGTCGCAGGCGGACCTTCGTGGAGGTCGAGATCCAGAGCGACATCCTATTCGCGAGTGGCCAGGCGCTGCCCAGCGACCTCGCTACCTCGACCGTGCGCCAGCTTGCCGCCATCCTGCGCGAGGCCCCCAACGCGCTTCGTGTGGAGGGCTACACCGACGACCGCCCGATCAGCACCACGCAGTTCCCGTCCAACTGGGAGCTCTCGTCGGCACGCGCATCCGCCGTAACCCATGTCCTGGTCGCCGAGGGAGTTGCCCCGCAGCGCATCGCGGTGGTCGGGCACGGGGAGTACCAACCGATCGCCGACAACTCGACCGAGGCGGGCCGCAATGCCAACCGGCGGGTGTTGCTGGTAATCCTTGCCGCGCCCTTGGAGGCGGAGGTGGCGCCTGCCCGTGACCCCATGCTGGCGGTCGAGCCGGACGCTCCGCTCCGGAGCGCGGATCAGGCCGCCCTGCCGGACCCTGGGCACCCGGCCCGACCCGGCCCGAACACCGGCGCGGCGGGTGAGGGGAAGGCGGTGGAGCCGCTAGGGGCTGCGGCCGCCACGCCGCGCGTACCCTTGCCCTAAAGTCTCCCGTCTCCCGGCCGTTACCCAAAGGGGGGTAGTGTCAGAACAACCGCGTCGGGAAGAGTGGCCGGCTAGGATTGATTGGTTCCCATGGAGATTAGAGATCAACGTGTTGCCCGGAACCACCAGCGAATACCTCCTTGACGCCGCCGCGCCGGAAGACGGGGGCGGCTTCGCGCACCTGCCGTTCGGCGCCGCCGGGGCTGCCGACGCGGGCGGCGACTTCGAAGACCTGATCGTCCTTGCCACGACTTTGCTGAACTGCCCGGTCGGGATGGTTTCCGTATTTCAAGGGGAAAGCCTGCGGCGTGTTGATGGGCGAGGCTGCGACCAGACCACTCTGGCCGGCGGAACGGAGATGTGCCGCACGCTCGGCCCCGGCAACCCGGTGCTGATGTTGGCCGATGCGGCCGCCGACGCACGCTTTCGCAACAGCCCTGAGGTGGCGGGGAAGGGCGGCCTGCGCTTTTACCTGGGGGTGTGTTTCATTGGATCGGACGGCCTGCCGTTGGGCGTGCTGGCCGTCGCGGATACGAAGCCGCGCGGGCCGGAGTCGTGTCCATCACTGGTTCATCTGGACGCCCTGGCAAGGATGGCCACGCACCTGCGCGAACGACGACGCTTCGAGCGCAGGAGCCGCATCGCCGAGGACATCGCCCAGGCCGCCTTCAGCGCGCTGGTGATGTTCGATGCCAGCGGCCGCGTGACTTCGACCAATCCTGCGGCACAGGCGATCTTCGGCCCGGCGGTCGCAAGGGGTGAGCCGGTGGAGGCCCTGTTCCCGGCCGCGCTGCAGTTCGATCCCGCGCCGGTCGAGGGCTGGCTGCATACGGGCATCATGGAACCGGACAAGGCGCCATGGGCCTCCCGGAAGCTCCGGGCACGGGGCGCTGACGGCGAGCTTCGAAAGTTGGAGGTCACGCGCCGCAGCTGGCATGCCGACGCGCCGATCGCCGCGTTGATCCTGCGTGACGTCACCGACCGCCACGAGTCGGCGCGTCGTAGCCGGTTCGACCAGCAGGACCCGTTAACTGGGCTGCCCAACCGCGCTGCCCTGCTGGCAACCACGGATGCATTGATCGTGCAGGGCGAACCGCTCGGCGTGGCCTTGCTGGGGCTGAACAACTTCCGCGCGACCAACGACACGCTCGGCCATCGCATCGGAGACGCCGTGCTGCAGGTGGTGGCCTTCAGGCTGCTGGTGTGGTTGCCTGACGATGCCCATCTTTCCCACACCGAAGGGGACGAGTTCGTGCTGGTGTTCCCACGGACCTCCGCGGCAGAGGTCGAGCTGCTGCTCAATGAGATGCTGCGCGAGCTCGTCAGGCCCTGCGCGGTGGACCACCAGCGCATCCACCTGGAGGCCAGCATCGGGCTGGTGCTGCACAACACCGGCGAAGTCGACGCCGAAGCCGGCGACTGCGACATCGACGCCAGGGAACTTCTCGCTCGCGCCGGGCTGGCCATGCAACACGCGGCAGGCGCGAACGGCCCCCAGCTGTGCCGCTTCCAGCCGCGCATGCGCGCGGCCGCCATCGACCGCCGCGCGCTGGACATCGAACTGCGGCGAGCCAGCGGCGAAGGTGAATTCGAATTGCATTACCAACCGCAGATCGACCTGGCCTCCGGGCGCCCGACGGGCGCCGAGGCGCTGCTGCGCTGGCGCCATCCCGAGCGTGGCCTGTTGCTGCCAGTCGATTTCATCGATGCGCTGTCGCACAGCGCCGTGGCGCTCAGCGTGGGTCGTTGGATCCTTGAGCGCGCCTGCCGTGACGCGGCCAGTTGGGGTGAGGTGGGCGGGCGTCGGCTAGCGGTCGCCGTCAACCTGTTCCCGGTGCAATTCAGCAGCAGCTCCCTGCTCGACGACGTGGACAGGGCGCTGGCCTTGAGCGGGCTGGCACCGAGCCAGCTGGAGATCGAGCTGACAGAGACGATCGCGTTGATCGACGACGGCGTTGCCACCCAGGTACTCACGCAGTTGCGTGCACGGGGCGTCCGGGTGGCCTACGACGATTTCGGCACCGGGTTCGCCTCCCTGTCCATGCTGCAACGTCTGCCGGTGGACCGGGTCAAGATCGATCGTTCCTTCGTCTCCAACGTGATGGACAATCGGGGTGACGAGACGATTGTCCGCTCCATCGTTCTAATTGCGCGCAACTTCGACCTCCAGGTGACCGCCGAAGGCGTCGAAACGCCGCTGCAGGCGAATTTCCTCCTCGGTCTGGGCTGCCAGCACGTGCAGGGTTGGCTTTACTCGAAGGCGCTAGCGCCGACCGACTTCGAAGGCTGGCTTGGTGCCCAGGCCGAAGCACATCGCATGCCGGTGCGCGAGCGCGACTGGGCCAACCCCTAGTTGCCGCGTCCTGCTCCCGACTGGTAGCTTGTCGGGTATGGCATCCGCAGCGGCTTCAACGACGATCGAGCACGCTGGTGCGATGCCAGCGGGCGCGGCGGACCCGAACGCTGGCGGCGTGATCGGTCCTCTCCAGGTCCTTCCCGGGCCAACGGCGCTGGTGCTTGTCTTCGTCCTGGTCGGCCTGTCGCTGGCGTTGGCGGTGCAGTTGCGGCGATTGCGCGCTGGCGTTCGCAGCCTGCTGCGAGGTGTCGAAGGTTTCGCGTCGGACGAAGCCTGCGCGCCGGTCGCGATCGGCGGGCTGCCGGCGGAACTGGCTCCCTTGGGTGGGGCGGTGAACGAGCTGTCCCGGCGCGCCCGCGCCGTGAGCGCGGCCGCCGCCGGCGGACAGCAGGAGCAGGAACGTCTGCGCGAGGAGCTGCAGTCGATGGCCAGGCGGTTGCTGACACTGCAGGAGGACGAGCGCCATGCGATCTCGCGCGAACTGCACGACGACATCGGCCAGTCGATCACGACAATCAAGCTTGGCGTGCTGACCCTGAAGGACAGCCCGGACGCGACGTACCGGGACGAAGTTGTCGCCGAAATCGTCGCCATCAGCGACCAGACAGTCGCCAAGCTGCGCGATCTTTCCCTGTTGCTGCGCCCACCGCAACTGGATCTGCTTGGCGTCGAAGCCGCCCTGCGAGGCCAGACCGAGCGGCTGTTCCGCGTCGGGAGGCCGCACATGACGATCACCTTCGCCGCGCTGCCGCGCCGCCCGGATGCAGGGGTGGAGCTGGCCTGCTTTCGCATCGGGCAGGAGGCGCTCACCAATATCTTGCGCCACGCCCGGGCCAGCCACGCCAGCCTGACGCTGGAACCGGATCCACAGGGCGACCGGATCGTGCTGACCGTTCGTGACGACGGCTGCGGGTTCGATTCGGTCCGCAACCCCGGGTTGGGCCTGGTGATCATGCGCGAGCGCGCCCAGCAGCTGGGCGGCACCCTGGAGGTCGAGAGCTCGATAGGCCAGGGCACGTGTGTGCGTGCGACGCTCCCCTTGCAGGTCCCGACAGCCGATGGCCCCCCGTTGGCGAGCGCGGCAACAGTGGATTGTCGTAAGGGGGTTATCGTATCGGCGGCGCCGGCACGAAGGCCGAGGACGGAATGCTGATTCATTTGGTCAGTGATGACAGTGAGCGCGCCGCCGGGATCCAGGCCTACCTGGCGGAGCACTCCCCCGGCTGGCAGCTGTTGTGGACCGATCCTGCGGACGCCGCGCTTTCCGCCGCCCGGGAGCCTGACGTCCTGGTCTGTACCGACGGGGGGACGCCGGGCCGGGGCCTGATGCTGCTCGAGCAGCTGCGCAGCCGGAATCCCGGGGCCGCGCTCATCCTGCTCATGGACGCCGGCCAGGACCAGGACGCGATGCAGGCGATGGAGATCGCCCATTTCGTGTTGCCCGAGCCCCTGGACACGCAGGCATTGATCGACGCCATCGACAGCGTGATGGCGCTGCGGGACTTGCTCGACGACCCGGCCCTGAAGAATGCGACGTCGCGGATCGGCTCTCTGCCTTCGGCGCCCAGCCAATACCTTGCGCTGACCAGACTCCTTCGCAACCCGAACGCTAGCAACGCGAGCATCGTCGAACTGGTGGCGAGCGATCCCGCGGTGGCCGCGAAAGTGCTTCGCCTGACCAACTCGGCCTACTACTCCAAAGGCCGAATCATCAGCGACCTGGGCGCGGCGATCACCCATCTAGGCCATACGGCGCTCCGCCAACTGGTGCTGGCCACCGAGGTGTTCTCGTCCAGCGCCAACGCCAAGCGCGCCGACGCGATGCGGGATCGCGCCCTGCGCACCTCACGCCTGGCGGGGCAATTGCTGCAGGGTCCTGGCGCCGCGCTGGCCACCACGGCTGGGCTACTGGCCGAAGTGGGCTTGTTGCTGCCCCCGATGGAGGTCGGGCAGGACGGTGAGCCGCTGTCCCAAAGCCTGGCCGGCGCTTACCTGCTCGGAATGTGGGGATTGCCGATGCCGATCATCGAAGCGGTGGCGTTCCACCCGACCCCGATACGGACGCGTGGCCTGTTCTGGGTCACCGGCGCGGTTCACGTGGCCGTGGCCCTGGTGAACGAAACCGCGGTAGACGAGGACTACCTGCGCAGCGTCGGCGTGCTTGAGCAATTGCCGCGCTGGCGAACCCTGTCCAGGGGCCAGCACGATACCTGACGGGTGGCCCGGTAGGTGCGCCAGGACATGACTTCCGGCCTTGCGCGCCAGCAGGGCTGCCGCATAATCGCAACCCTGCAACCGGAGGGCGCGACCATGTTCGACAAGATTTCCCGTAGCTGGACCTTGGTGAAAGCCAGCGCCGCGGTGCTGCGCTCGGACAAGGAGCTGCTGCTGTTCCCGGTGATCTCGTCCATCGCCGCGCTGCTGGTGGGTGCCACCTTCCTGGTGCCGGTGCTCGGCCTTCGCTTGTTTGAAGGCGGCAGTATCGGCGTGCTCGGCGCGGTGGTGGGATTTGTTTTCTACCTGTGCCAGTACTTCGTGATCTTCTTCTTCAACACCGCGCTGGTGGGCGCCGCCATGATCCGGCTCGAGGGCGGCGACCCGACGGTGGCCGACGGCCTGCGCATCGCGCGCAGCAAGGCCGGCGTGATCCTGGGCTACGCTGCCATCGCGGCCACGGTGGGCCTGTTGCTGCAGTTCCTCAGCGAAAAGTCGGGCGTTCTGGGACGGATCGTGGTCAGCCTGGTCGGCATGGCGTGGACCGCGGCAAGTTTCCTGGTGGTGCCGATCCTGGTCTCGCGCGACATCGGCCCGGTCGACGCTGTGAAGGAAAGCATGTCGCTGCTCAAGCGCACCTGGGGCGAAAACATTGCCGGCAATGTCGGCATCGGCCTGGCCTTCGGCCTGCTGACCGCGCTGGTGGTGTTGGTGGCGATCGCGCTGGTCATCGGCGCCGCGGCGCTTGGCGGCGTCAAGCTTGCGATCGTGGTTGCGGTGATCGGCGCCCTGGCGATCGCCCTGGTGGCGGTGACCCAGGCCGCGCTGTCGGGCATCTACTCGGCGGCGGTGTATCGCTATGCGATGGACGGCCACGCGCCCGAGGGCTTCGCCGGGCCGCAGCTGCAGGCTGCGTTCCACCCCAAGTAAGCGCCCGGACCGCCGCCCGCCCGCCTCAGCGGGCGGGCGGCGCCGTTTCAGTCACCACGTAGCGCCTTGCGGCCACCGTGACCCGAGGCGGCCGGCCGCTGCGTTCGAAGGCATCGTGGCCCTCGCGCAGGTTGCGCCAGAAGTCGGCCCAGGGCTCGTCGCGCCAACGGGCTTCGGCGCGGTCGGCGAACCGGAACGGGAACACATGCACCGGCACCGCCGGTTCGCCGCCGGCCAGCGCCGCCGCGACCAGCGTATAGACCTCCTCGATCCCGTCATCGCCCATCGCATAGCAGCCGATCGAGACGCAGCTGCCGTGCACCATCAGGAAGTCGCCGGTGCGGCCGTGCGCGCGGTCGTAGGCGTTGGGATAACCCAGGTTGAAGGACAGGTGGTACTGGCTGCGCGGATTGAGCTGGCCGCGGGCGACCCGGTAGAAGCCCTCGGGCGACTGGCCGTCGCCCTGCTGCAGCTTGGGCCCGAGCGCGCCCGACCAGGCGCAGATCGGATAGCGCCGGAACAGCCGGTAGCGCGCGCTGTCCTCTAGCCAGACCTCGAGCTCGCTTTCGGCCTTGAAGATGCGGATGAAGACGGGCGCGCCATACCGAAGCGACGCGGCGTCGAGGTCGCGCTCGAGGCCGGGGCGGACGCGCGCGGCGGCAAGGGCGGCGCGGTCACCGCCGCCGCCAACCTTGGCCTCGATGGTGCCCAGCACCGTGCGGCCGGTCACCGGCCAGAGCAGGGCGATCGTCGCGACCAGGCCCAGCCCGACCAGCGCGAGCCAGCCGCGCTTCAAAGGTTCAGGCTCCGGCCGCCGTCGACGCGGATCACCTGGCCGGTGGTGTAGCGCGCGTCCTGCAGCAGCCAGCGCACCGCCTCGGCGACGTCATCGGCCGCGCCGGTGCGCTTGAGCGCCGTGCTCGCCAGCATCGCCGCCTTCTCGTGCTCGGCCTTGCCTTCGGCGGGCCACATCACCGCGCCGGGCGCGACCGCGTTGACGCGGACTTCCGGCCCGAGCTCCTTCGCCAGCGACTGGGTCAGCATCAGGTTCGCGGCCTTGGCCATGCAGTAGATCGTGTGGTTCTTCAGCGGGCGCTCGCCGTAGATGTCGGCCAGGTTGACGATGGCGCCGCCGGCCGCGCGCAGGTGCGGCGCGGCCGCCTGGGCGAGGAAGAGCGGTCCGCGCGCATTCGATGCGAACAGCTCGTCCCACTGCGCGGCCGTCGCGGTGCCAACGGGCGTGGGATAGAACGCGCTCGCATTGTTGACCAGCGCATCGAGGCGGCCGAAGCGCGCGACGGTGTCCGCGACCAGGGCGGGCAGGACGTGGTCGTCGGCGAGTTCGCCGACCAGCACCAGGGTGCTGCCGGCGCGCGTGGCCTCCAGTTCGGCCACCAGCGCCTGCATCGCGTCGCCGGAGGCGCGGTGGTGCAGGGCGAGGTCGTAGCCGGCGGCATGCAGGCGGCGCGCGATGCAGGCGCCGACGCGCCGGGCGGCACCGGTGACCAGGGCAACGGGACGGGTCGTGGGCATTCGGGGCTCCGTGGATTTGCCGGTATCCTGCGCGCTGGCACCTGAAGATTCCATCATGACCCGGCAAGCCCCCGCCCCCGACGAGGCCGCCCTGGCCCACAGCGAACGCCTGCTCGCCCTGATCCGCGGCCAGGTCGCGGCCAGCGGCGGTGCGATTCCGTTCTCGCGCTACATGGAGCTGGCGCTGTACGCGCCAGGCCTGGGCTATTACAGCGCCGGCAGCCGCAAGTTCGGCGCCGAGGGCGATTTCGTCACCTCGCCCGAGCTGGGGCCGACCTTCGCCGGATGCATCGCGCAGGCCGCGGCGCAGGTGTTCGCGCAGCTGGGCGGCGACGCCGACTTCTTCGAGATCGGCGGCGGCAGCGGCGCTTTCGCCGAGGCCGCGCTGCGCCACTGGCACGCCACCGACGCCCTGCCGGCGCGTTACCTGATCCTCGAACCGAGTGCGGACCTGCGCGAGCGCCAGGCGGACCGGCTGCGCGCCGCGCTTCCCGCCGACGTGTTCGCTCGCGTCACCTGGCTCGACGGACCGCCGGAGGCGGAGTGGCGCGGCGTGCTGTTCGCCAACGAAGTGCTGGACGCGCTGCCGACGCCGCGCTTCGCGATGCGCGGCGGTGAGGTGTACGAGGAGTACGTCGCGCTGTCGCCGGAAGGCGCGCTGATCCGCGTCGACCAGCCGGCCGACGCGCTGCTGCACGCCGCGGTCCGCCACATCGAGCGCGACATGGGCAAGCCCTTTGCCGAAGGCTACCGCTCCGAGGTGCTGCCGCAGCTGCCGTACTGGATCCAGGCGGTGGGCGGGCTGCTGAAGGACGGCGCGATGCTCTACGTGGACTACGGCTACCCGCGCCACGAGTACTACCTGCCCGAGCGCAGCGACGGCACCCTGGTCTGCCACCACCGCCACACCGCGCACGGCGATCCCTTCCACCTGCCGGGGCTGCAGGACATCACCGCCTTCGTCGATTTCACCGCGCTGGCGGAGGCCGGGGTTGGCGCTGGCTTCGATTTCGCCGGCTACTGCGCGCAGGCCAGCTTCCTGATCAACTGCGGCCTGGCCGAACGGCTGGCGGAGATCGAGGCGATCGCCGATCCGGTCGACCGCCACCATCGCCACAACGAAGTGAAGCGGCTGACGCTGCCGGGCGAGATGGGCGAGCGCTTCCAGGTGATGGGCTTCCAGCGCGGCGTCGAGATCCGGCCGTTGTTCGCCCGCGGCGACCTGAGCCGGCGCCTGTGATCCGCGAGGATTTCCATCGGCCCCGGCTGTGGCTGGGCATCTGGCTGCTGGGCTGGGCGCTGTGCATCGCGCTGTCGCTGCTGCCGCCGATCCAGCTCGGCGGGCCTCCGGGCTCGGACAAGCTGGGGCATTTCCTCGCCTACTTCACCCTGATGGCCTGGGCGGTGATGCTGTTCAAGGGCTGGCGCGCGCGCGTGCTGGTGGCTGGCGCGCTGATGCTGCTGGGCCTGGGGCTGGAGTTCGCGCAGGCGACGCTGACGACGACGCGGCAGGGCGACCCGCGCGACGTGGTGGCGAACGTGACGGGCGTGCTGGTGGGGCTGGGCGTGGGGCTGACGCCGGGGCGGAAGTTCCTCGCATGGCTTGATGGCGCGCTGCCGCGCTGAGAGCTTCGGTCCTAAAGGAGGGCCTTCAGGCCCGAAGCTTTTCTTCGGTGATCGCGGCGATGCGCGCCTGGCGCAGCCAGTCGCCCACCGCCACGCCCTTCAACCCGCTCGCCACTGCATTGCCGGCGGAAATCGCCAGCGCCGCCGCGTGCAGGCGCAGCAGCAGCGGCCGCGACGGATAGGACTCGTCCTCGCGCCCGAGCCGGCCGCGCTTGTCGGCTTCGCAGGCCAGCGCGAGCTGCGCGATGCGCTCGGGCTTGCGGAAGCCGTCGCAGCGGGCGATCAGGTCGTGCACGGTCTCGGGCCGCAGCTCCGCCAACCGGTGCACGTTCAGGTGCTCGCGACAGACGATCTCCGCGACCGACGCGAACTCCGCCGGCACCTTGTAGCGCGCGCTTACCGCGCGCAGCGGACGCGCGCCGCTGTGCTCGTGGCCGACGTGCTTGGGCAACTCCTGCTTCGGCGTCAGCGCCTTGCCCAGGTCGTGCGTGAGCGCGCAGTAGCCGATCAGCGCATCACCGGGCGCCAGTCGCGCGGCCATGTCCAGCACCATCTGCACGTGCACGCCGGTGTCGATCTCCGGGTGGTATTCGACCCGCTGGGGCACGCCATAAAGCGCGTCCACTTCGGGCAGCAGCCGCGCCAGCGCGCCGCATTCGTGCAGCAGCGCGATCGCGGCCGAGGGGCGCGGCATTTCCAGCGCCTTCTTCAGCTCCTGCCAGACCCGCTCGGGCACCAGGTGGTCGACTTCGCCCGCGGCGACCATCCCGCGCATCAGCGCCAGCGTCTCCGGCGCCACGGTGAAGCCCTGCGCTGCGAAGCGCGCGAGGAAGCGCGCCGCGCGCAGGATCCGCACCGGGTCTTCGGAGAATGCCGGCGAGACATGGCGCAGCACGCGCGCGTCGAGATCGGCGCGGCCGTTGAACGGATCGACCAGGCTGCCGTCGGCACCCTCGGCGATCGCGTTGATGGTGAAGTCGCGGCGCGCGAGGTCCTGTTCCAGCGTCACCGAGGCATCGGCGTGGAAAGTGAAGCCGCGGTAGCCGGGCGCGGTCTTGCGCTCGGTGCGGGCCAGCGCGTGCTCTTCCTTGGTGGACGGATGCAGGAACACCGGGAAGTCCTTGCCCACCGGCAGGAAGCCGGCCTGCACCATGTCCTCGGGCGTGGAACCCACCACCACCCAGTCGCGATCGCCGCCCGGCAGGCCGAGCAGGCGATCACGGACGGCGCCGCCGACCAGATAGGTCTTCATGTCAGCGGGCGGCGCGGTAGCGCGCGTAGCGCGTCTGGCGGTCGTCCACGTGCCCCAGGATCTCGGGCAGCTTGGCGCTGACGCGCGTGGGCTGGATGCCCAGGCGGTGCAGGCCGTCGATGCCGCCGACCGAGTCGGTGGCCAGCGAACGGAAGTTGTCGGATGAGAACGGCTTGCCCGGCACGAAGTCGAACACGAAGCCCTGCAGGCGACCCAGCAGGTCCGGCAGCGGCAGCACGAAGCGGGTGAGGCCGCGCGCCTCCGCGGTCATCTTCACGATCTCCGCCATCGTGTACACCTCGGGCCCGTACAGCTCGTAGACCTCGCCATGCGTCCGGCGATTGCCGAGCGCGCGCACGAAGGCCTCGACCACGTCGCCGATGTAGACCGGCGCGAACTTGCAGCCGGCGCGCGCCAGCGGCAGCACCGGCGCCAGCTTGAGCAGCTGCGCGAAGCGGCAGAACAGCCCGTCGCCATGGCCGAAGATCACCGAGGGCTGGAAGATCGTCCAGTCCAGGCCCGAGGCCTTCACCGCCGCCTCCGCTTCGCCGCGCGACTTGAGGTAATGGCTCTGGCCGCGGCCGGCGTTGAGCGAGCTCATCTGCAGCAGGCGGCGCACGCCGGCCAGCTGCATCGCGGCCAGCACCAGCTTGGTCAGCTCGACGTGGGCGCGGCGGAAGCCGCGGCCGCTGTCGCCGCGCTCGTTCAGGATGCCGACCAGGTTCACCACCACGTCGGCGCCGGTGAAGGCCTGGCGCAGCACGCTGGGGTCGTAGACATCGACCTCGCGCAGCACCACGCCCGGCGGCAGCAGGCGGTCGTGGTGGCTGGACAGGTTGCGGCTGAGCAGGGTGACGGCATGGCCGTCGGCGGCCAGGCGGGACACCAGGTGCCGGCCGACGAAGCCGGTGCCGCCGAGGATGACGATGTTTTGCGGGATCATGGCGTGGTCGTTGCGCTCGAAGGAGTGGGGCAGTGGAACTTGCGCCGGGATGCCGCGTTCACCGTGCGGCCGAGAATGCGATCGGTCACCGGCACCGCGTCGCCGTCCAGGCGCCAATCGTAGATGACGCTGAAGGCCAGCACCCGGGCCACGTAGTCGCGGGTTTCCTTGTAGGTCACGGTTTCGATCCAGAAATCGGGCTCGAAGCCGGGACGGTCGCGGTTCCAGCGCGCCACGGGGGTCGGGCCGGCATTGTAGGCGGCGATGGCCTGGTAGGGCAGGCCTGACTGCTGGTCGAGTTCGAAACGCAGGTGGGCCGTGCCCAGGATGATGTTCACATCCGGGTCGTAGAGGCTCTCCACGCCGCGGTAGGGAATGCCCTGGCGCTTGGCGGTCATCGACGCCGTGGTCGGCAGCAGCTGCATCAGGCCGCGGGCATTGGCCGGGGAACGCGCGCGCTCCATGAATGCGCTTTCCGCCCGGGTCTGGGCCGCGACCCAGGCCGGGTCCAGCGCGTGCTTGCGGGCTTCGCGGCGGATCGTGCGCTCGTGCGGCAGCGGGAAGCGCAGGTCGTAGTAGCGCATCGCCTCGGGCGTATCGCCGATGGTGAACACGCCGCGGTCGTGCCAGCCGGCATCCAGCGCGAAATCGATGGCGACGTACCGTTCCGCCTCGTCGAGGCCGCGCAGCAGCGCCGCCCACTCGCGGATGGCGAGCCCGAGGCGATCGATGCGGTACAGCTCCAGCGCGCGCACCAGCCCCGGCTTCGTCGCCACGCGCTGGCGCAGCGCCAGCTCGTTCGAGGCCTGCAGCGGGCACAGCGCGTAGGGCTGGTTGAGCCGGTCGGCGGCCAGGAAGCCGTGGAAGGTCGCGGTATTGGCGGCCTGCGCGTAAAGCCCGCGGGCGGCGTCGCGCTGCTTCAGGCGCTCGCGCAGGCGCGCTTCGAAGTACTGCCAGCGCGGATCGCCGCGCTGCGCCGTCGGCATGCGCTCGAGCGCGGCGATCGCCGCGGTCGTGTCGTGGCGGCTCATGGCTTCGCGCACGCGCCATTCGTGCAGGCGCTCGTCGTAGGCGGAAGCCGGCACCTCGTTCAGGCGGTCGGCCGAGCCGGGCAGGTAGGACGCGACGGTCCAGAGCGCGACCTGGTAGAGCACCTTGCCGCGCTGCGCTTCGTCCATGTCCAGCGCCGGCGCCAAGGTCGCCAGCTGTGCGCGCGCGGCCTCGGGATCGCGGCGGCCGAGGCGGGCCAGGCCTTCGGCGGCGATGCGGCGGCTGCGCACGTCGCGGGGCCAGGTGGCGGTGCGCGCATGCGGGGCTTCGACGAAATCGGTGTAGTCGTTGGCCAGCGTGGCGGCGCCGGCGGGCAGGTCGCGGGCGAGGAAGCGCGCCAGCGCGAACTGGCCTTCGCCCAGCGCCAGTTCGATGCGCTGCCAGCGCAGTTCGGCGCCGAGCTTGCCGCGCGCCTGCAGCGCCGCGAACGGGGCATCGCAGGTGGCGGGCAGGGCGCTGCCGCTGAGCCAGAGCGCCTGCGTGTCGGCCTCCCAGGCCGCGTCGGACGCGCCGGTGGCCAGGCGCGCGGCGAGCTCGGCGCAGCGCATCTCGGTCGAAGTGGCCGGGCGATAGTCGGCGCGGAACGTCGTCCATTCCTTGCGTCGCGCCAGCTCCAGCAGCCAGGCGTCGCGCAGCCAGTCGGCGGCGGCCTGGCCGTCGTGCTGCGTCAGCACGGCGCGCACTTCCGGGGCGCCGGCGGTGGCGATGCGCTTGCGCATCAGCGTGGCCTCGACCCAGCCGTGCAGGGGGTGGCTGGCGAGGCGCGCCGCGTCGGCGGCGTTGAGCCGGCCTTGCTCGGCAAGCTGGAAACCGCCGAGGATGAGCGGACGTTGCGCCGAGAGATCGGCAGGCGCCGGCTGCGCCAACGCGCTCGCGGGCAGGCAGAGGGACAGGAGAACCGTGAAAATGCGCAATGACATGCCAACGAGTCTAGCCCATGGCACCTGAGCGGCCCGTCACCCGATGAGTCTCGACTGGGGCATCTACCTGGCGCTGGGCGCGCTGGCCGGCGTGCTGGCCGGGCTGCTCGGGATCGGCGGCGGGCTGGTGCTGGTCGCGGCCCTGGTCTGGCTGCTGCCGGCGCAGGGCGTGCCGCCGGCGCTGGCGGTGCACGTGGCGCTGGCGACGGCGCTGGCGAGCATCGTGCTGACCGGGCTGTCCTCCGCCCGCGCGCATCATCTTCGCGGCAGCGTGCTGTGGCCCACCGTGGCCTGGCTGGTGCCCGGCGTGCTGGTCGGTGGCTGGCTCGGCAGCCTGCTGGCGACGCGGCTCGACGGTGAGCTGCTGCGGATCGGCATCGCCGGCTACTGTTTCATCGCCGCCGCCCAGCTGGCGCTGGACTGGCCGCGTTCGCGCGCCGAGCGCGCCGATGCGCCCCGGGGCCCGGGCTATTCAGCCGCTGGCGGCCTGATTGGTGCGATTTCCGCCCTCGTCGGTATCGGCGGCGGCAGTATGACCGTGCCCCTGCTGGTCTGGCGCGGGGTAAGGCCGGTGCGGGCCGTGGGCACCTCCAGCGCCTGCGGCGTCGCGATCGCCCTGGCCAGCGCGGCCGGCTACGCCGTCCATGGCCCGGCGCCGGGCGTGCTGCCGCCCGGCAGCTGGGGCTACGTATTCGTGCCGGCGGCGATCGCCCTGGCCCTGGCCTCGGTGCTGACCGCGCCCCTGGGCACCCGCTTGGCCCACCGCATCAGCGGTCAGGCCCTGAAGCGGCTGTTCGCGGTCTTCCTGGCCCTGGTCGGGACCAGCCTGGCTGTCTAACTCACTAACAGTGTTAGCGATTTCGCGGCTTGTTGGGCTGTCACAAACTCTTTACATGTGGTCCGAGCCGGCGCATTGGGGGCAAGGCGCCGGTCCCACCAACCCTTGGGGACCACCATGAAGACCACCCGTACCTCCCGCCTGAGCCTGGCGGTGCGCAGCGCGTTGCTGCTCGCGGCGATGCCGCTGGCCGCGACCGCGCAAGACACCAGCGAAGAAGGCGTCAAGACCCTCGACCGCATCGAAGTGACCGGCACCCGCATCCGCACCGCGGAAGCCGAAGGCCTGGTGCCCGTGCAGCGCATCACGCGCGCCGACATCGACCGCAGCGGCCTGACCTCGGTTGGCGACCTGATCCAGTCCCTCACGGGCTCGGGCTCGGCGCTCAACACCAAGTTCAACTCCAGCGGCAACTTCGGCTTCCCGCCGGACGGCAGCGGCGTCGGCGCGGGTTCCGCGCAGGCCGACCTTCGTCACCTCACCTCGAAGCGCGTGCTGGTGCTGGTCGACGGCATCCGCTGGGTCAACGAGGCCTCGGCCTCGGGCGTCGGCGCCTCGACCGACCTCAACACCATCCCGATGGCGATCATCGAGCGCATCGAAGTGCTCGAGGACGGCGCGTCCTCGCTGTACGGCTCCGACGCGATCGCCGGCGTGGTCAACATCATCACCCGCAAGGACTTCGACGGCATCACCGTGAGCGCGCAGTACGGCGAATACGGCGAGGGCGACGGCGCCACCTCCAGCATCGACTTCGCCTGGGGCAAGAGCACCGAACGCGCCAGCTTCTTCGTCGGCATCAGCCATACCGACCAGGACCTGATCTATTCGCGGGACCGCGCCCAGTCCAGTTTCCCGACGCCGGGCACCGGCCTCGCGTTCGGCAGCTCCGCCACGCCGACCGGCCGCTTCATCATCACCGACCCCAACACCGGGCGGACCATCGATGTCACTCCGAACACTGGCGTGAGCAACCCGACCTACGACCCCACCCAGGTCGGCTGCGCGCGCACCGACGACTACCACTGCTTTGCCCGGGCCGACCGCTTCAATTTTTCGGATTTCAACCTGCTGCTGACGCCATCCGAGCGCACCGGCGTGTTCGGCCAGGCGCGCTTCCAATTCAATGATGACGTCAGCGGCTACGCCAAGGTGCTCTACAACCGCCGTCAGTCGAACAACCAGGCCGCGCCCGAGCCACTGTTCCTCGGCCCAGAGGCGGGTACCGGCAACCCGCTGGCGGACAACATCTTTATTTCCAGGCTCAACCCTTTCAACCCGTTCGGCTTCGACCTCGACGGCCGCCTGACCACGCCCGAGCCCAACCGCAACCTGATCCTCATCGGCCGCCGGCCGGTCGAGGGCGGGCCGCGAATCTTTGAGCAGGACGTCGACACCTGGTACGTCGGCGCCGGCCTCGAGGGCGTGTTCGACGCGGGCAACAGCAGCCTCTACTGGGACGTCAACGTCGCCTTCAGCGAGAACAAGGCCGAGCAGACCAACTTCGGCAGCTACGACATCCGCAACATCGCGCTCGCGCTCGGCGATCCCGCGGCCTGCGCGGCCGTCGCCGGCTGCACGCCGCTGAACATCTTCGGCGGCCCGGGCACGATCACGCCGGAGATGCTCGCCTTCATCTCGCCGGTGGTGCGCGACAACAGCCAGAACGAACTGGCCCTGGTCACCGCGAACCTCTCCGGCAGCCTGTTCGACCTGCCGGCCGGCTCGGTGGACTTCGCCGCCGGCGTCGAGCACCGCCGCCTCGAGGGCCGCTACCAGCCCGATGCCCTGACCGTCGCCGGCTTCTACAACGGCGTCCCGTCGCTGCCGACCTCGGGCGAGTACGACGTCAGCGAGGTCTACCTGGAAGTGAACCTGCCGGTGTTCAACAACGAGGATCGCGGCAGCCGCCTCGACTTCACCCTGGCCGGCCGCTATTCCGACTACAGCACCGGCATCTCGCAGTTCACGCCCAAGTACGGCCTTCGCTGGCAGGTGGCCGAGGAACTCGTGCTGCGCGCCAGCTTCGCCGAGGGCTTCCGCGCCCCGTCGATCGGCGAGCTGTTCGGCTCGGCCAGCCGCTTCGACGCGCAGCTCGACGATCCGTGCACCACGCCGCTGCTCAATCCGGCGCTGGCCGCCAACTGCGCGACGCTGGGCGTACCCGCTAACTACGTGCAGCCGAACCCCCAGATCTCGGTCACCACCGGCGGCAACGACCAGCTCGATCCCGAGTACGCCGACAGCTTCACCGCCGGCATGATCTGGAGCCCGTCCTTCCTGGAGGACTCGGCCATCTCCGAGCGCGTGGACCTCGAGGTCACGTTCTACCGCCACGAAGTCGAGGGCGCGATCCAGGCCATCGATGCGCAGACCCAGCTCAACCTGTGCGTGCAGACGCTGGATCCGCTGTACTGCTCGGGCATCGCCCGCGCCAGCACCGGCGGCATCAACAGCTTCAACAACCGCCTCACCAACCTTGGCCAGATCAATACCGACGGTTGGGACGTGGACCTGTCCTGGGTCTTCCCGATGCAGGACTGGGGCCAGCTGAAGATGGCCTGGCGCAATACCTTCGTCAGCGAGTACGAGGCGTTCGGCGCGGCCGGCCAGGTGCAGCCGCAGGCCCCGGGCCGCGAAGTGGTCAACAGTGCGATCCCGGAGTGGACCTCGAGCCTGGTGACCGAGTGGGCGAACGGACCGTGGCGGGCGTCGTGGACCTTCCGCCACATCTCCGAGCTGCGCGAGTCCTGCGGCCGGACGATCACCTTCGCGATCTGCAGTGATCCGGCGAGGGACACCAACATCCTCGACGCGATCACCTACAGCGACGTGCAGGTCGGCTACCAGTTCGAAACCCTGGCCAACCTGCGGCTGACCTTCGGCGCCAACAACCTGTTCGACAAGGATCCGCCGATCTGCCTGTCGTGCTCGCTCAATGGCTACGACGCGTCCACCTACGACATCCCGGGTGGCCGCTTCTTCTACCTGCGCGGCGAAGTCAGCTTCTGATCCATCTCCCCCGCGTCACCCCGAAAGGCCGCCCCCGGGCGGCCTTTCTCTTGCCCCCTGAAGGCCTCCTACAGGGGGCCGGGAGCTTCGGGCCTGAAGGCCCTCCTACAGTTTCTTGGGGGGCTTGGCGACGGGGGCTTCGAGTTCGACGGCGACGGCCATGTGGTCGGAGCCGGCGGCGGGGATGGCCTGGTAGTTGTTGATCTTCAGGCCGCCGACCAGCACGTGGTCCAGGCAGCGCTGCGGCGCCCAGCTCGGGAAGGTGCAGACCCGCTCGCTCGGTGGCTCGAGCTTGGTCTCGCGATAGAGCGCGCGCATTTCCGGCGCATCGAAATCGCAGTTGAAGTCGCCCATCAGCACCAGCCGCGGTGAGTCCGACAGCAGCTCGGCGAGGAATCCGAGCTGCAGCTGGCGCGACTTCGCGCCGAGCGAGAGATGCGTCACCGCCAGGTCCCAGGCCGTGTCGCCCTCGCCGAAGCGCGCCAGCAGCACGCCGCGGCCGGCGATGCGGCCCGGCAGCGCGTAGTCGAGCAGTTCCGTCGGCTCCACCCGGCTGAGCAGTGCGTTGCCGCTGCCGGCGATGCGCGAGATGCGACGGTTGGGCTGGTGGCTCCAGTACGGGAACCCGCCGCGTTCGGCCAGGTAGTCGGCCTGGTTGGTGAAGCCCGAGCGCAGGCTGCCGGGATCGCTCTCCTGCAGGCCCACCAGGTCGAAGGGTTCCGCCATCGACGCCAGGCTGTCGAGGTTCAGGCGCTTGCCGTTGGGCAGCACGTGCGACCAGCTGCGGGTCACGTACTCGCGATAGGCGCGGGTGCTCGAGCCTGCCTGGATGTTGGCGCTCAGAAGGCGAAGCGGGCTGGGTGTCGCGGGGGGGAGGGGCTTGGATGCCATGCACGAATGGTGCGGCCGCACGCGCCCCATCACAAGGCTGAAACTGAACGGGGCCGCAGTGCGGCCCCGTGTTTGTGACGCAATGTGCGCTGGCTTACTGGCGGGCAGCCATCGCGCGCTCGCGCTGGACCAGCCATTCAATCGTCTCGATCAGGCCCTGCGGGCCGCGGTCACCGGTCACCGAGGCGCTGTACTTGCCGGCGATGATCAGGGTCGGCGTCGCCTGCACGCCGGTGCGCATGGAGAACTGGCGGGCGCGGTTGAGCTTGGCGGTCACCGCGAAGCTCTGCATGGTCGACAGGAAGGTGTCGCGATCGGCGCCGAGGCTGGCGTAGTGATCGGCGATCTCTTCGGCCGAAGCGGTCTTGAACTTGCGGTCCACGAAGAAGGCGTGGAAGGTCTCGTTGTGGGTCTTGTCCAGGATGCCCATCGCCTCGGCTGCGAAGTAGCCGCGGGCGAAGTTGTCGCCCGGGCCGCCGAAGGCCGCCGGGACGTAGACGAAGCGCACGTCGCCGGGCAGGGTCGGCTTCCACTGGTCGATGGTCGGCTGCAGGTTCGCGCAGTGGATGCAGGTGTAGGCAAACACCTCGGCCACTTCGTAGCCGGTGCCGGTGGAGTAGGTCGGCTGCGGCTCGGCGAGCTCGACGTAGTCGACGCCCTCGCGCGGCGCCTTGGCCGGGTCCGGCATCGCCGGCAGCGGGGTTTCCGGGCTGGCTTCGGCCGCCACGTCGGCGCCAGGCGCCTCGGCGGCGACGGCGGTTTCGCCCTCGGCCGGGGTCGCGGACTCAGCCGCCGGCTCGGAGGCAGGCTCGGCGACCGGCTCCGTCACCGGCGCGGCGACCGGGGCCGCGGGCTCGGCGGGGGCCACCGGCTCGGTGGGTGCCGGGCTGCAGGCAGTCAGGGCGAGGACGAGCAGGAGGGACAGCAGGCGCTTCATCGGGTCGTGCTCCTTGGAGGGGACAGCCAACCAGACCACGCCTGGGTGGAAAGGTTCACTCGGGCGGCGAGGGCGCCGCCGGGCGCAGGGCTCAGCCCTGCGGCGGGGTGGTGTCGGCGACGGCCTCGGCGGCCGGCGCGTCGGCGACGTTGTGCAGGCCTTCGATGTAGGTGGCCAGCGCCTGGATCTCTTCGTCGCTGAGGTTGCTGGCGACGCCGGCCATGATCGCGTTGGCGTTCGCGCCCTCGCCCCAGACCATGCCGTCGCGGAAGGCGACGAGCGCATTGGCGGTGTAGCCGGCGTGCTGGCCGCCCAGCTGCGGCCAGGCCGAGCCCGGGTTGCCGCGGCCGTCCGGGCCGTGGCAGGCCTGGCAGGCGGGCACGCCCTGGGCGGGGCTGCCGTAGCGGTAGAGGCGCTCGCCGACCTGGTAGAACTTGCGGTCCTGGTTCGGGCCCGCGGCGATCACGGTGTCGTCGGCGACGCCCGGCAGCGCCTTCTGGGTGGCGAAATGGGCGCCGATGTCGCGCATGTCCTGCGCGCTCAGGGTAGCGGCGAAGCCCATCATGATCGGATTCATGCGCTCGCCGGTCTTGTACAGGGCGAGCTGGCGGGCGATGTAGGTCTCGTGCTGGCCGGCCAGCTTCGGGTACTGCGGGTCGACGGCATTGCCGTCCATGCCGTGGCAGGCGGCGCAGACGGCGGCCTTGCCGGCGCCGGCCTGGGCGTCGCCCCAGGTGGCCGGGGTGTTGTCGGCTTCCAGGGTGGCGACCGGGGCCGCGGCGGGCTCCGGGGCCGGCGTCACGGTGGCGGCTTCCTGGGCCAGGGTCGAGCCGGCGGCCAGGAGGGCGGCGACACCGAGGATGCGCGAGAACTTCATG